>WBZL01001209.1_pt1 | contig 27626 bp, 18 predicted proteins | sample 5204291 | NCBI WGS metagenome assembly WBZL01 (sample SAMN12344345, study PRJNA552823) | activated sludge metagenome | biome: Activated sludge suspended growth; feature: Nitrification reactor; material: Wastewater; isolation source: activated sludge from nitrification reactor of wastewater...
CCGACTTGCGAAATGAATGTTAACTTGTTCCATCGGACCGGGGCGCCCCGGAGCCATCACATACCGGCCCTACAGGCCGGAGACGTAATGTTCAAACCGGGTGCTACCGACATGGCGGACCTACAGGCCCGCAGCCATTAAGCACGGGCTCATTGATAGCAGCGCTGCAGCCAACTGGCTTCTTTAACCTTTAACCTTTATCCTTTAACCTTTATCCTTTAACCTTGACATGGCGGACCTGACGGCCCGCACGGGCATTTGACAAGCCAAATCGCCCATTTCACGTAATACTTTTGCCCGCTCCCCTTTCCCGATCTACTTTTGTACCGTCCGCCAGAGGCTGTGCCTCGCCGCGGATACCTGCAAGTCTCCGACTTGCGAAATGAATGTTAACACCGTCCACCGTCCAACGGCGCCATAAATCATCCAACATGAATGCAATAGAAGCCCATAACCTCACCTACCGGTTCCCGAAAGGGGATCCCGTCCTCAATCAGATCGACCTCAGGGTCCCTACCGGCAGCATTTACGGATTCCTGGGGCCCAACGGCGCAGGAAAGACCACTACTTTACGGCTCCTGCTGGGATTGCTTCGCAAGCAGCAAGGAGAGATCCGGGTCTTTGATCAGTCCTTCAGCAGCCGGACCCGGATTTCCCTGTTGCACAGGATCGGATCGCTCATTGAAATGCCCTCCGTCTACAGCCACCTGTCCGCGACGGATAACCTCAGGATCTGGCAAAAGGTCTACCAATGCCCGGAAAAAAGGGTAGGGGAGGTACTCGAACTGGTCGGCCTGGCCGGTACGGGCGCCAAGAAGGCGGGCAAGTTTTCCCTCGGCATGAAACAGCGGCTCGGCATTGCAGCGGCCCTGCTGCATACCCCCGATCTGCTGGTCCTGGATGAGCCTACCAACGGCCTCGACCCCAGCGGGATCATCGAGATCCGGGAGTTACTGAAGAAGCTGAACCGGGAATCGGGCATTACCATCCTGATTTCCAGCCACCTGCTGGCGGAAATTGAGAAACTGGTCACCGATATCGGCATCATCAACAAAGGGAATATGCTGTTCGAAGGTCCGTTGAACGAATTGAAGCTTCGCCGGCAACAAGCCGCCTCCGTCGCTTTCGAGACCAGCGACAACCAACGCGCCGTAACCCTCATCAAGGACATCCATCCGGAGAGCCGGGTCGTGTCGGATAAGCTTCTCCTGCCGGCCCTGCCCAGGGAAGCCGTAGCCGCCATCAACCGGAAGCTGGTAGAAGACGGCATTGACGTTTTCGGGATCACAACCCCTGAAAGCGACCTGGAAACCATTTTCATGCACCTGACAAAATAAGACCATGAATATTCCATTTATAAATACCTTCAGGAGCGAGTGGCTCAAAAAGAAAGGCACTGCAGCAGCCTGGCTGGTGGTGATCGGCGGATTTTTCATACCGTTCATCATTCTCATCGGGCGGGTTTATTATTTCGATTCGCTGGCCGCCAGACATACCGACCCGAATGCCTGGGTCGCCGTCTTTACAACCTGCTGGAAACAAATGGCCATCCTGTTGTTGCCCTTCGGCGTTATTCTGGCCACCAGCCTGATCACCCAACTGGAATTCCGGAACAATACCTGGAAACAAACCCATACGGCCCCGCAGCGGCTGACCCACCTGTTCTTTGCTAAATTGCTGGTGATCCTGATCATGCTCCTGCAATTCTTTGCCTTGTTCAACCTCGGGGTGTACCTCGTGGTAGCCTTGCCTTCCCTGGCATTCCCATCCATCCCGTATCCGGATGCGCCCTTCCCATTCGCCATGGTGATGAAGTGGAACGCCACCCTGTTCCTGGCCAGCCTGCCCATCGTAGCCTTGCAATACCTGATCAGCCTGCAGGTCCGCAATTTTCTGGTTCCGCTCGGGGTGGGTATCGGACTTTTCATCGCCTCGCTGGTGGGCATGTCCTGGCAATACAGTTATGCCATTCCGTATATTTACTGCTCGGGCCGGTTTCTGTTGGCGGAAAAGCTGGCCGGGACGGTTGACCTGAACCTTTGGGCAGCCGGTTATTTCGCCTTGTTTACGGTTGTGGGGTATGTTTTGTACATCGCAAAAAAGGAGAAAGGATGAGGAAAACGGTTATTCTGATCCTGCATCTGGGCTACTGGTTGCTGTATTTGCTGCTGCTGCTGATCATCTTTGCGGGCATGAACCGCCAGATGGGCAGCCCGTTGCCCTACAATCAATCCTTACTGACCCAGCCCGTCGGTATCCTGACCGTTGTGCCGAATGTGTTCATTTTCTATGGGTTTTATTTCTGGGTTTTTTCCCGGTTCCTGGTTCGGAGAAAGGTATGGCAGACTTTCCTCAGCGGGGCACTGGTCTGCCTGATCGGCTCGGTGATCGCCCTGACGGTCCTTTATCTCACTTATGGAAAAGGGCAGGGCGTATTCAGGGCCTGGGTGGAGACTTCGGGCGCCATCCTGTGGCTGTCCGTGGTGGGAACCATTCACGGGGTGATCGCCCTGGTGATCCGGGGATTCATCACCTGGTACGAAGAGATCAAGGTCAAGGAAGAACTGACCAAAAAGAACTTCGACATGGAAATGGCCCTCGTCAAGGCCCGGCTCGACCCCCATTTCCTGTTCAATACCCTCAACAATATCGACGTGCTCATCACCCGGGAACCCGAACGGGCTTCAGCTTACCTCAACCAATTGTCGGATATCATGCGGTTTACCCTTTATGAAACGCGAACGGAGGATATTCCCCTGGAAAAAGAGCTGGACTATATCGGAAAGTACGTCGAATTGCAGCGGATCCGGTCCTTCAACCCGAAGTATGTGAGCTTTTCCTTTATCGGCGAAACGGACGGCGCCCGGATTGCTCCCATGGTTTTTATACCCTTTGTCGAAAACGCGTTCAAGCATGCGGACGGCATAAAAACGGATAACGCTATTGAGGTAAAGGTTGCAATGCTGGACGGCGCTGTACATTTTGAATGCTCCAACAGGTTCCACCCTGATCCTGGGAATCATTCAGACTACCGTGGACTCGGGGACGGGTTGATCCGCCGGCGGCTTGAGCTGTTGTATCCCGACAGGCATGAGCTTGCGGTTGAAAAGATTGGCGATATTTACAGGGTGAAACTAGTGATCCGCACGGATGAAGATTAACTGCATTATCATTGAAGACGAGCCGCTGGCCATGGAGCGCACCCGGGACTATGTGTTAAAATTGCCGTTTCTGAACCTGACGGCAACTTTTGAAGATGCGCTATCCGCGATGGAACTGCTCAACGCCGGCCAGGTCGATCTTGTTTTTCTGGATATCCATCTCGGCGAATTTTCGGGCATCCAGTTGCTGGAGTCTTCCGCCTTCAACAGCCAGTTCATCCTCACCACGGCTTATCACCAGTACGCGGTTAAGGGATTTGAATTGAAAGTGGCGGATTATCTGCTCAAGCCTTTCACCTTTGAGCGGTTTGTGCAAGCCGTTTCGAGGGCGCAGGAGAACCTGAACCGCAGCCCCTCACCTGTCGTACAGCAGCCTTTCCTTTTTGTCAAGACAGAGTCCCGCCTGGAAAAGGTCTTTCTCGATGAGATCCGCTATATTGAAGGCATGGGCAACTACCGCCGAATTCACCTGCCGGGCAAAAGCATTATGACCCTCCAGACCTTCACGGAGCTGGAGCAAAAAATCCCCGCAAATATCCTCTGCAGGGTGCATAAATCCTATATGGTGGCCCTCGCCAGGATCGACTCTGTGGAAAGGGACCGGATCCGGATCGGCGAGCAGTACATTCCCATCTCGGAAACCTACCGGCAGGCGTTTTTTGAACGGATCAATTCTATTTAGTCGTAAGTCATAAGTCGTAAGTCATAAGTCGTAAGTCATAAGTCGTAAGTCGTAAGTGGTAAGTGGTAAGTCATAAGTCGTAAGTGGTAAGTCGTAAGTTTGGCTTGCCCTAAACAGCGGTGCGTTTGGGTCGCCGGCTTTGTAGCACCGGGCAACGACGGGCCGGCATATACTTCTTTAACCTTTCTACTTTAACCTTTAACCTTGAAATTGCAGCCCGCGCCGGCGTTCACAACGATTGTTGTCGTTCCGGGATAGAAGATTATTGGGAAATGGCATAAATTTTTGTAATTTATTTTGGAAGTTATTGTATTTCGGGCTAGATTTGCCGGGATTATAGTCCACAAATACATGTCCTGACCAAATACAATTTTCCAGACTTTGACCGGGTCTGGCAACAGATTGACAAAACCAACCTTTAGGTCCACTCATTTCAGAACCTGCCTGCCTCCGAAACAGAGGTCGGCCCATTCTTTTTGCTGTTGCGCCAAAGGGCGCCGGTTTCCTTTTCCCATGAATAACAATCCGTGTACGAACCGGCTTTCCGCCGGAATCAATCCCCGATTTCAAACCAAAGAGACTGCTCAATGCCCGGAATAACGGGCTAAGTCAACTGTACGCAAGGCAATAGTAATTTTACAACAATACGAAAAACACTCAGGATTTATGACTAAAAGCAGACTCAAAACCAGATGGTTATTGTCGGCGGGAATCTTCCTGCTATGCTCAATGACCCTGTTTGCTCAACGGACGATCTCCGGCAAGATCTCCGATGAAAAGTCCGGTGAGGCACTGATCGGGGTTAACGTCCTGGTCAAAGGGACCACCAGAGGGACGGTAACGGATGTCGACGGCATGTATTCGGTGGAAGCCGCCGAAGGAGACATCCTCGTCGTTTCCTATACCGGTTACACGACCCAGGAACTCACCGTAGGCGCCAGCAACACCATGGACGTCAATCTGGCCAGCGGCTCGATACTGGACGAAGTCGTGGTGGTGGCCTACGGCAAGCAGAAGAAGGTGACCGTAACAGGGGCCGTTGTCGGCGTGTCGGGCGATAAGCTGGTCAAGTCGCCGGCCGTTGATATCTCCAACTCGCTGGCAGGCCGGTTGCCGGGGTTGGTCGTCATCCAGCCCAGCGGCGAACCCGGTTATGACGGCGCCACGATCTCCATCCGGGGTACCAACACCCTGGGGAACAACAGTCCGCTCATCGTAATCGACGGCATTCCCGACCGGGCCGGTGGTCTGGGCCGCCTCAGCGCGCAGGACATCGAGTCCATCTCCGTCCTCAAAGACGCTTCCGCCGCCATCTACGGCGCCCGGGCAGCCAACGGCGCTATCCTCATCACCACCAAGCGCGGCAAAACGGGCAAACCGACCATCTCCTACGATTTCAACCAGGGCTGGTCGCAACCCACGGTGATCCCGGAAATGTCGAACGCGCCGGAATACGCCAGGATCATGAACGAATTGCCGATCTACCGGACCATCCCGGTGAACGAATGGCAAGCAGCCTGGCAAGCCATCCAAACGACCGGCACCTACGACTCTCCGACCGCAGGCGTCAGCACCCTGAACGCCAACTACAGCCCGGATGCCGTCCGGAAATATGAAGACGGCAGCGATCCATGGGGCTATCCCAATACCGATTGGTTCGGAGACGCGTTCAAAACCTGGTCGCCGCAGACCCGCCATAACCTGCAACTCTCAGGGGGTACGGACAAACTCCGCTACCTGGCCTCCCTCGGCTTTGTCGATCAGGACGCCTATTACAAGAATTCGGCTACCAGCTACCAGCAATACAACGCCAGGGTCAACCTGGATGCCACCGTCAGCGATTATATCACGACCAACATCGGCCTCATGGCCCGCCGTGAAACGCGTAAATTCCCGACGGAATCCGCCGGCTCCATCTTCCGGATGCTGATGCGCGGCCGTCCGACCGAACCGGAAGTCTGGCCCAACGGCAAACCCGGCCCGGACATCGAGAACGGCCAGAACCCGTACGTGATCACCACCAATGCCACCGGCTACCAGGAAAACCCGACGGACTACCTCCAGGCCAACGGCTCCGTGGTCATCGGCAACCCCTGGGTAGAAGGCCTGAAACTGACGCTGAGCGGATCGGTTGACCAGAGCAACAACCGCGACAAGCGCTGGCAGACGCCCTGGATGCTTTACTATTGGGATAAAGTGTCGTATGAAGCCGATGGTGTAACGCCCAAGCTCGAACCCGCCGTTCGGTCCAACTTTACCGATCCGCGGCTCTCCCAGTCTTCCTACACGACGCTGAACACCAACCTAACGGCCATGCTGAGCTACGACCAGACCTTCGGCGCCAACCACACCCTCAATATCCTGGCCGGTGTGACAAAGGAAACGTTTGAAGGCTCGGGTTTCAGCGCTTTCCGCCGCAACTATATCTCCGCAGCGGTCGACCAACTCTTCGCGGGCGGGTCGCTCCAGCAGAATACGGGCGGCAGCGGCTTTGAACGCGCCCGCCTCGGTTACTACGGCCGTTTCCAGTATAACTACCAGGAGAAATACCTCGCCGAATTCATCTGGCGCTACGACGGTTCCTATATCTTCCCGGAATCCGACCGTTTCGGTTTCTTCCCGGGGATGTTGCTGGGATGGAACGTCTCCAATGAGGATTTCTTCCAGGTACCTTTCATCGATTACCTGAAGATCCGGGCCTCTTACGGTCAGATGGGTAACGACCAGGTATTCTACAACGGATTGCTCCAGGAATATGCCTACCTCTCCACTTACGGCTTCGGTTCCTACCCGATCGCCGGTGAAGTGGTCACGACCCTTCGCGAAACCGTATTGGCCAACCCGAGCTTTACCTGGGAAAGGGCCAATAACCTGAACTTCGGTCTGGATGCCACCATCCTGAACAACAAGATCGACCTTACGCTGGAGTATTTCTACAACAAACGCGACCAGATCCTTATTCAGAAAACGGGCTCCACGCCGGCTTCTTCCGGTATCAACTCCCTGCTGCCGCCGGTTAATGCCGGTCAGGTGGACAACCGCGGATTTGAATTCAGCGTCAACTACTACGGCAACGCAGGCAATGATCTGAGCTTCCGGGCCGGCATCAACGGCGGTTACGCCAGGAACAAAGTCGTGTTCATGGATGAAGTACCCGGCGCTCCGGACTACCAGCGCCAGGAAGGCAAGCCGATCGGCGGTTACCTGGTATACGAATCCGACGGCGTGTTCTTCGACCAGGCTGAGATCGAAGCCAACAAGATCGACTACAGCGGCGTTACGTCCCAGTTGATCCCCGGCGACATGAAATTCAAGGATGTCAACGGCGACGGCAAGATCGATGCCGACGACCAGGTGCGTCTTGACGAAAACGGTACGCCGACCTTCAACTTCGGCGCCAACATCGATATCCAGTACAAGACCTTCGACTTCTCCCTGCTGCTGCAGGGCGCTGCCGGCGCTTCCATCCGGGTACAGACCGAATCGGGCGACATCGGCAACTTCCTCAAATACAGCCACGATAACCGTTGGTCGATCGATAACCCGAGCCATACGGACCCGCGTCTGGCCAGCCGCGGCGATACCTACTTTACCGGCGGTAACTTCGGTAACAACACCTACTACCTGTTCAGCAAGGATTATATCCGGATCAAGAACGTTGAGGTCGGCTATACCGTCCCGGCAAAAGCCATGGACAAAGTGAAAATTGCCAACCTCAGGATTTACCTGAATGCACTTAACCTGCTGACCTTTAACAAATACAAAATTTTTGACCCTGAGGCTACCGCAGGAAACGGCGTGTACTATCCGCAAGCCAGAGTGATCAACATCGGGGCCAACGTAACATTCTAAATTTCGTACAACATGAATAGATCGAGAATATTATCCTTTTTTGTCCTGACCGGTCTGCTGGTGTTGATGTCCTGCAACAGCGACTTCCTCAACACGGAGCCGAAGGATAAAATTTCAAGTGAAGCTACCTGGGCGGACGGACCGCTCTCCCAGGCCTTCATCTTCAACGTGTACTCGTTCCTGGGCTACGGCGGTTTCGAAGAACAAGCCCTCGCTGTCCTGACGGACGAGGCCATGTTCACCCACGCCGGCCGGAACATCGATCCGTTTACCGGCGGTTCGGAAACGCCCTCCAACCTGGCCTGGGTCAGCGGCACCTACGAATGGGGCACCATGTTCCTGGCCATCCGCCAGGCCAACATCGCCCTGGACCGTCTGCCGACATCGACCTTCCCCGATGACGAACTGCGCGACAGGCTGTTGGGTGAAGCGTATTTCCTCCGCGGCTACTACTATCAGCAGTTGCTCCGCTATTACGGCGGCGTACCCCTCATCGACAAGCCGTACGGCCTGAACGAAGATTATTCCGTCACCCGGAATACCTACGAGGAGTGCGTGAACTTCATCGTCAGCGACCTGGACAAGGCAGCCGAACTCCTGGACGGCAAACCGGAAACCCCCGGCCGCGCTTCCAAACTGGCGGCTATGGCCCTCAAGTCGAGGGTGTTGCTGTATGCAGCCAGCGACCTGCACGACGGGCCTACGGCTTCCGCCAAGTCCAGCGTATTGGGCGGCTCCGCTGCCTTGAACCTGGTGGCTTATCCCTCAGGTGACCGCAATGCCCGCTGGCAGGCCGCCAAAGCTGCCGCCAAAGCGGTTGTAGACGCCGGACAAGGGTATAAACTCGACCTGTCGGCGCCGGTTTCTGCCGCCGAAGGCAGGGCCAACTACATCGCGGTTGCCATGGGCGGCGAAAGCGCTGTTGCCGACCCGGCCGGCGCCGTTGAACTGATCTTCCAACGGACCCATACGCCGCTGTATACCGTGGAGGATGCCTGGCCGCTGGGGGGTATCCACTACGGCATCAACAACGGCCCGAACGGCTACCACAACTGGGCGGGCAATACCCCCATCCAGCAATTGGTCGACGATTACGAAATGATGGACGGTTCGAAGTTTGACTGGAACAATCCGGCTCATGCCGCCGATCCTTATTCCAACCGCGACCCGCGTTTCTACGGCACGATCATGTATGACGGCGCCGACTGGAAACCGCGGCCTTCCGACGTAGCCGCCCTCGACCCGGTCAACCAGGTGCAAACCGGCTATTACGATGACGGAGCAGGCGGCCTGATCAACGGTATCGATACCCGCGAATCGGCTATTGAGAACTGGAACGGCAGCCGTACCCACTATTATACCCGGAAGTTCATCAACCCGGACCCGGCGCTGCCCGACAACCAGTCCAACGCGCAGACTATTCCCTGGCCGTTCATCCGCTATACCGAAGCGGTGCTCAACTATGTGGAAGCCTGCATCGAAACCAACGATGAAGCCACCGCCCGCGAATGGCTCAACAGGATCAGGTTCCGCGTAGGCATGCCGGCCATCACCGACGCCGGCGACGCCCTCCGGCAGCGCTATCGCAACGAACGCCGGATCGAACTGGCCTATGAAGAACATCGCTACCACGACGCCCGCAGGTGGATGATCCCTGCAACTACCGTCGGACGCGGCATCAAGGCCATCAACGTCAAGGCCACCCTTAAACCGGGCAAATCTGCACTCGTTCCCTATCGCCACGATACCTCCGTGTATGACTATACCTACACCGTGGTGGACAATACCGAGAACGAAACCCGGACCTGGAACGATAAAATGTACTACCGGCCCATCAGCCGGGATGAGATCAACCGGAACGATAAACTGGTGCAGAACCCGGGTTATTGAGAAGGTGGATTTTAAGGATAAAGGTTAAAGGATAAAGGTTAAAGTGCAAAGCAGAAAGGATAAAGATGTCGGATCTTTTGTCCTTTATCCTTGGGATTTTAACCTTTATCCCTCGAGTTTTAACCTTGTGCGAGAAAATCTGTCCCCGGGATTCGCGGGGGCAGATTTTCTTATTTTTGCCCGAACCATAATGCGTAAATAATGGCAGTTAAGCGTTTTAAACCGTTGAACCGTAATGTGATTTTGACAGCGATAACCCCTCGCATCCGCTCATCCGCTCATCTTCACGCTCTCCTCCTGGCCCTCCCTGTTTTCCTCCTCCCAGCCTGCAGCAACAACCCTTCGGGAGATCCTTCAACGGACGAAGCGCCGTCGGCTCCCTTGTTCACCCTGTTGCCGCCCGAACAGACCGGGATCGACTTTCAGAACACCCTTTCGGAAGGCCTGAATACCAATATCCTCATGTATGAATATTTCTACAACGGGGGTGGGGTAGCCGCCGGAGACCTGAACGGCGACGGCCTGATCGATCTGTACTTTACCTCCAATATGAACGACAACAAGCTCTATCTCAACCAGGGGGATATGAAATTCCGGGATGTGACGGCCATCTCCGGCGCCTCGGGGAAGGCGGGCCCCTGGAAAACAGGCGTCACCATCGCGGATGTCAACGGCGACAATAAGCCCGACCTGTATATCTGCTACTCCGGCGCCTTGCCGGATGAAAAACGCATCAACCAGCTGTTCATCAACAAGGGAAACAGCGCAAACAACGTACCCCTGTTTGAAGAGCGCGCCGCGGAATACGGTCTGGCCAGTCCGGGATTCAGCAATCAGGCCTATTTTTTTGATTGCGACCGCGACGGCGACCTGGACGTACTGCTGCTCAACCACAATCCCCAGAATCTGCCCATCCTCAATGAGGTCAGCACGGCCGAGTTCCTGAAAAAAGACGATGTGCTGCGGGGCGTGAGGCTCTACAAGCAGGAAAACGGCGTTTTCCGGGATGCCACCGAACAATCGGGCATCAGCGGGTCGGCGCTGACCTACGGCCTCGGAGCCGGCATCACGGATGTGAACAACGACGGCTGGCCCGATTTTTACATCTCCAACGATTATGCCGTTCCGGATTACCTGTACATCAATAATCACGACGGCACCTTTACCAACCAGTTAAAAGAAAGCGTCGGCCACAACAGCCAGTTTTCCATGGGCAACGATATCGCCGACATCAACAACGACAACTGGCCGGATATCGTCACCCTGGACATGTTGCCGGAGGACAATCACCGCCAGAAACTGCTCCTGTCGCCGGATAATTATGCCAAATTTGACCTGAATGTCCGGTCGGGGTTCCATTATCAGTACATGCGCAATATGCTGCAGCTCAATAACGGCGCAACACCCGGCGGCAACAAGGACAATCAGAACGTGACCTTCAGCGAGATCGGGCAGCTGGCCGGCATTTCGAATACCGACTGGAGCTGGTCGGCCCTCCTGGCGGATTATGACAACGACGGCTGGAAGGACCTGATGGTCACCAACGGCTATTTCCGGGATTATACCAACCTGGATTTCATCAAATACATGGACGACTATACCCAGGCAAAGGGCCGGCTGGTGAGGGAGGACGTCCTGGAGATCATCAGCCATATGCCCGCTTCGGATGTGGTCAATTACGTTTTTGCCAACCAGAACGGGCAGCATTTCACTGACAAGACAAAGGCCTGGGGGCTCAACCGGCCCTCCAACAGCAACGGCGCCGCCTATGCCGACCTGGACAACGACGGCGACCTGGACCTGATCGTGAACAACATCAACCAGCCGGCTTTCATCTACCGGAATGAAACCAGCCGGGAGGACAAACGCCATTTCCTGCAGGTCAGGCTCCTGGGCGAAGGCGGCAATACGCAGGGCATCGGCGCCAAGGTGACGATCACCTGCAGCGGAAAAAAACAAAGCCTGGAGCAGATCCTTTCCCGCGGGTACCTGTCGGCTGTTTCGCCGGTGCTGCATTTCGGCCTGGGCGCCGAATCGGCCGTTGATACGCTGACCGTCCGGTGGAACAGCGGCAAACAACAGGTATTGACCGGCATCCAGGCCGACCAGGTACTGGAGCTGGCGGAAAAGGACGCCGCAGCGGGCGCTTCAGGCAGTCCTTCCGTTGCCGGCGCCTTGTTTGCGGAGGTCGATGCGCCGGTATCGTTCCGGAGCCCGGCGCCCGTCATCAACGATTTTGACCGGCAGCCGCTGCTGATCAGCGAATTCTCTTTTGCCGGTCCGTGCATGACATCAGGCGACGTCAACAACGACGGGTCGGCCGACCTGTTGATCGGCGGCGCCAGGGGGCAGGCTTCGGCCTTGTTCCTGGGCCGGGCCGGCGGTAAGTTTGTCCAACAGGCCGTCCCCGTTTTTGATGCCGATCAGGGCGATGTGGACGGCGCCGCAGCCATTTTTGACGCCGACGGCGACGGCTTCCAGGATGTATACGTTGCAGCCGGCGGTTACCACGATTTTGAACCCGGCGACGCGCACCTTCAGGACAGGCTTTACCTCGGCGACGGGCGCGGCGGCTTTACGCGGAGCGCTGCGGATGCATTGCCGGATCTGAAAGGCAGCAGCAAGAGCTGTATCGCCGTGCAGGATATCAACGGCGACGGCCACCCCGACCTGTTCGTAGGCGGCAGGGTGTCGCCGGGGCGGTACCCCGAATCTCCCCGGAGCTACCTTTTGGTGAACGACGGCAAAGGGCGTTTTACCGACCAGACCGCTGCAATGGCCCCCGACCTGCAATCGCCCGGGATGGTGACCGCCGCAACCTGGACAGACCTCAACGGCGACGGCAGCCCTGAGCTGATCCTGACCGGCGAGTGGATGCCGGTTAGGGTATTCGGTTTGACCGGCGGCAAACTGACCGATCGCACCCCGGATTTCTTCGATAAAACCTACAAAGGCTGGTGGAATACCGTGTCGGTGGCCGACCTGAACAGCGACGGGAAGCCCGATATCATCGCCGGAAATATGGGGACCAATACCCAGTTCAGGGTTTCGGAGCAGGAGCCGGCTGAACTGTATTTCAAGGATTTTGACGACAACGGCTCCATCGATCCGATTTTCTGTTTTTATATCCAGGGCAAGAGCTACCCCTACGTGACCCGCGACGAACTGCTGCGGCAGCTGAGCGGATTGCGCCGCCGGTTTACGACCTACGAAAGCTATGCCGACGCCACCATAGCCGATATCTTCAAACCGGCTGATCTGGCCAATGCCGGCCACCTCGAAGCCGATCATATGGAAACCACCGTTTTCCTGAGCGGCCCGGGCGGCAAACTAAAACCGGCCGCGTTGCCCGTAGAGGCGCAGTACGGTCCGGTGTACGCCATTGCTGCGAATGACTTCAACAAGGACGGCAACCCCGATATCCTGCTTTGCGGAAACAGCAGCCATTTCAAACTTCGGCTGGGTAAATTCGATGCCAATTACGGTGCCTTGCTGCTTGGCGACGGACAAGGCCGCTTCAGATACGTCGATCAGGCCCGATCCGGGTTTCACCTGCAAGGCGATGTGCGCAGCGTGATGGAACTGGCGGATGGTACCTTGTTGTTCGGGGTAAACCGTGAGAAGGTGAGGGCTTATCGGGGGAGGTGATACTGGATGCTTGATGCTGGATGCTTGATGCTGGATGCTGCCCGCCGTCGCCTTAGGGCTATGGCGGACGGGGGATGCTTGATGCTGGATGCTGCCACGCCGTCGCCTTAGGGCTATGGCGGACGGGGGATGCTGGATGCTGGATGCTGCCCGCCGTCGCCTTAGGGCTATGGCGGACGGGGGATGCTGGATGCTGGATGCTGCCCGCCGTCGCCTTAGGGCTATGGCGGACGGGGGATGCTTGATGCTGCCACGCCGCGGTGCCTGACTTCGTCGGATGGGAGGTGCCGGATCGCTGGGCGGCCGTTATTTACTCATCCTGAAGGCCAACTTTTGATTGTTGATTGATAATTACATGATTATTGATTGTTGATGAAAGGCGGCCGTTGTCCAGGCAGCATGAGGGATCGTTCAGAATTTTGTGTCAACCGGATTTTTAGCATGCGCAGCTTGCTAAAAATCCGGTCTTTGCGTCTTTTCCTGAAAACACTGTTTTGAACAGTCTCCAGCATGACGCCAACTTACGACTTACAACTTACGACTTACAACTTACAACTTACGACTTATGACTTACGACTTATGACTTACGACTTACAACTTACGACTTACGACTTATGACTTACGACTTACAACTTACAACTTACGACTAAAAACAACATTATGAACCTCGTTTGTGTGAAAGCTGTCCGGGAAAACAGTGAAGGCCGGTTGCATAAAACCGTGGCCTGTTGGAGGTTTCTGTTTTATTTCCCTTTCTTATGCCTGTTTTCGGCCTGCTCGCCGGAAAGCGGAACAACGTATGCCGACCAGGACGTGCCGATTGCCTGGGGGGAAATGACCTTGTACATCACCAAACATACGCCGGGCAATTCGCCGACCTATGCATCACGGGAGTTCGGCTATACCGGCCTGACGATGTATGAATCGATCGTGCACGGCAGCCCGGGGTATCGCTCGCTGGCGGGGCAGTTGAACGGACTGGATTCGCTTCCGCAGCCGGAGGCAGGGCAGCGTTACAACTGGTTGCTTTCGCTCAATGCAGGGCAGGCGGCGATCCTGAAAGCGCTCTATAACCAGACTTCCGACGAGAACAAGGCCCTGATCGATTCGCTGGAAAATGAGATCGAGGTTTTTTACCGGGAACAGGCCGCGGACGATCAGGTGGCCGAACGGTCGATCGCCTACGGCAGGTCGGTAGCTGATGCCGTCTTTGAGTGGTCAAAAACGGACGGCGGACATCGCGGCTACCTCCACAATTTCGACAAGAACATGGTCCACCCCTCCGGCCCGGGATCCTGGAAACCGCCGCTGTATTCCCAGTCCTTCAGCCATTTCCCGCTGCACCCGCATTGGGGCGAGAACCGGACTTTCGTAAAAGCCAACAGTGAATTGCCCATTCCGTATATGATCCCTTATGACACTACCGCCGGGTCGCCTTACTACCAGCAATTTATGGCGGTTTATGAAATGGATAAGTCCCTGACCCAGGAACAGAAGGAAACGGCGATCTGGTGGGGAGACGACCCGGATGTTACATTCACGCCTCCGGGGCATTCCTATTATCTGGCGACTGAAGCGCTGAAAATCAAGCGACCTGAGCTCATTGTTTGTGCGGAGGCTTATGCCAGGGTCGGCATGTCCGTAGCCGATGCGTTCATTGAATGCTGGAAATGGAAATACCACTTTTTTTCCGAACGGGCGAATACCTACATCCCCCGGTTCATCGACCCAACCTGGGTTTCTTTCTGGCCCGACCCGCCCTTTCCGGCTTTCCCCTCCGGGCACGCCATTCAGGCATCATCGGCGGCGACTGCGCTCGCCTCGGTCCTGGGCGAAGAGATCGAGATCACCGACCGGGCGCACGAAGGCCGGCCCCGCGATGAGGTCCGGGACGTCGATTTTACGGTCCGCTCTTTTCACGCTTTCTGGGAAATAGCGCAGGAAACAGCCGATTCCCGGTTTTACGGCGGCATCCACACCCCGCAGGATAACCAGGTGGGCCTGGATCAGGGCAAGGTCATTGCCGGGAATGTGATCGGATTGAAATGGCGGGATTGAAATGTGATTATGGAATGCAAAATGTAAAATGCGAAAGATTAAATGTGAAAGTTTGGAGAACATAAAAAGGAATAAAGCCATGTCAGATATCCTCGTCGACCGCAACCGGAAGCCCATACTTTTAAATTTTGCATTAACCCTTCTGTATTTTGCATTAATCCTCCCGACGGTCTGGGCTCAAACTCCCTTCACCGACATCACCGAACAAGCTGGGATCAACCACCAGTTCGTGGTGTTTGAAGGCATGTTCGGGGGCGGCGCCTGCGTTTTCGACTTCAACAAGGACGGTTTTGAGGATTTGTTCATCACGGGCGGCATGAACGACGACGCGCTGTACCTCAATAACGGGGACGGCACCTTCCGCAACGGCTACGAAGGCTCCGGCCTGGAAATAACCCGGCATTACGTGACCCAGGGAGCCGCCGCCGCCGATGTGAACCGCGACGGGTGGGTGGACCTGTTCGTTACGACCATTACCTCCAGGGACAGTGTCAAGACCATTCCCAGGGCCATCAATCTCCTGTTTTTGAACGAGGGAGGCAAATCGTTTCGGAACGTCACTTCGGAATACGGCCTCGACCAGATGAACTCCTTCAGCACCGGGCCCAGCTTCGGGGATTTCGATGCGGACGGCTATCCGGACCTGTATGTCGGCAACTATTTCCGGGCCTATGACGGCGAGCTCACCTATATCAACGACGCGACGATCGTGAACGCCAACCAGACCGCCACCAGCTACCTGCTGCGCAATGAAAAAGGAAAGGCTTTCAAGGACGTGTTCACCGATTACGGGCTGAAATACCGGGGCTACGGCTTCGGCGCCCTGTTTACGGATTTCGATAACGACGGCGACCTGGACCTGCTGGTCAACCACGATTTCGGCTACAAGGCCATACCCAGTTTTTTGCTTGAAAACCGGTATCCGAAAAAGGCATTCCGGGATGTGAGCAAGGAAAAGGAAATGGACCTGAAGATCAATGCGATGGGAGCAGCCGCGGGCGACTATGACAACAACGGGTTGATGGATTATTACGTGACCAATATCCGGTTCAATAAGTTCATGGTCAATCAGGGGCCGGGAAAGCCCTTTATCGATAAGGCTGAAGAATCGGGATTGGGCTATTTTGCCATCAGTTGGGGCGCCAATTTCGCCGATTTCGACCAGGACGGCGACCTGGACCTGTTCGTTTCCAACGGCGACCTCAATCCCAATGACGTGCCGATGGCCAATTTTTATTTTGTGAACAAGGACGGCAAATTCGAAGAAAGTGCGCGTGCGGCAGGCTTGAACGACTACGGCGTTGGTCGCGGATCGGTGGTATTCGACCTGGAAAACGACGGTGACCTCGATATCCTGGTGGTCAACCAGAAACCCGTGCTGGAGGGGTATCCCGTGCCGTCCAGGACCAAACTGTTCCGGAATGACATCGCTGACAAGGGCAACTGGGTGAAGATCGCACTGAAGGGCATAAATGCAGAAAGTCACGGCCTTGGCTCCAGGGTAGAGGTCGTCGCGGGCGGGCGCAGGATGATCCGGGAGATCGAGGGCGGCGGTTCGACCCATGATTCACAAAGCTCGACCATTGCGCATTTCGGGCTGGGCGATGCAACCGCCATCGACGAAATCAATGTCATTTGGGTGGGCGGTAAGAAACAGATCCTGACCAACCAGCCTGTGAATACCCTGTTGACGATAGAGGAGGCAAAAGGCGGCGGGAAGGGAAGCGGAAGGATGCTGCTTGCCGGCCTGGGGGTTGTTCTGGCGGTTATCCTGCTCATGGTGTTGCGGAAAAACATGCGTTCATAAAATCCCTTTGGAAATCATTTCATCAAAACAGGCACACGGCCTTGAGCGTTATATCATTGTTTCAAATCCAAATCAATTCATGCGCAAAAGCCTCATCGTTTCCATCGCCCTGCTGGTGGTCGGCCTGATCGCCGGCATCTGGATCACCCGTTATTTCTACCAGAAAAAACAGCAAGAGATCATCGAATCCCAGTCGACCGTGATGCTGGAGAAGGTCCGGGAAGTGTTGAAGCTCGTTACGATAGAAGGCAATGTCAACCAGATCTACAACGAGTCCAATATCCGGCAGGCGACCTGGTACCTGCCGTTCCCGACGACCATGAGTTTTGAGAAGACAGCTATTCTCGAGGTACGGGGCAAGGTGTTGGTGGGGTACGACCTGGAAAAGATGAAGATCACCGCCGACAGCGCCAGCAAAACCCTGACCTTGAGCAACCTGCCCGAACCGGAGATCCTGGCCATCGACCATCAGATCGAATACCGCAACCTGGACGAAAGCTGGTTCAACAGCTTCACGCCCCAGGATTATACCCGGCTCAACAAAAATGCCCGCGAATTCATCCGCACCAAAGCGTTGGAAGACAAACTGCTGGATAAAGCCAGGGAACAGGGCAACAAGGTTTTTGAGGTGATCACCTTCATGGCCGAATCGGTAGGGTGGAAGGTCGTCCTGCCGAATGACCTGATCGATACTACGCCGAGGGACACCTTGAATTGACCGCCTCAGATCAGCCCATGCTCCAGGGCGATCCGGATCATGGCGGCCGTATTCTTCACCTCCAGTTTGGCGAGGAGGTTTTTGCGGTGGCTGTCGACCGTGAGCGGGCTGATGAACAGCCGCTCGGCGATCTGGTTGTTGGTCAGGCCTTCCGCGATCAGCGCGAGGATCTCCTTTTCGCGGCTGGTGAGCATGGGGACGGGCGCGGAGGCCGGCTCGGGCTGCACCATGATCTGGGCCACTTCCATGCTCAGGTACATCTTCCCCCGGTAGGCCTGCCGGACGGCTTCGACGAGTTCTTCCTGCGAAACGCTTTTCAACACGTACCCGGAGGCGCCCTGGCTGATCATCCGGCTGATGAAGCTGCGCTCCTTGAAGGTGCTGAGGCCGAGGATCTTCATGTCCGGAAAGTTAGCCTTTAATTCCGGACAGAGGTCCAATCCGCTGACCTCGGGCAGGTTGATGTCCAGCAGCACGACATCGGCGGTTTGGGCCTTCAGGAACTCCATGGCGGCGAAGGCGTCGGTAGCGCTGCCGGTCACCTGAATTCCGGGTTCGCCGTTCAGCAATCCCCGGATGCCTTCGATGACCATGGGGTGGTCGTCGATGATAAAAACCTTAATGGGCGCGCTCATCTTTATTGTCCTGTTTGATCATGAATTCGATTTCGACCGATGTTCCTTTGCCGGGAGCGGACCGCAGGTCCATCTCTCCGCCGAGATAGTTGACCCTGGACCGGATATTGATCCAGCCTATCCCGGCGGCCTCTTCCAGTTTTTTGGGGTCGAATCCCCTGCCGTTGTCCTCGATGGTCAGGTGGAATCGATTGCCGTCGCGCAGGAGCTGAAGGAGGACCTGGTCGGCGCCGGCGTGTTTTACGACATTGTTCAACAGTTCCTGGACGATGCGGAATACGATCACTTCGGTGGATTCAGGCAGGCGGTTTTCGAGGCCGAACGCCTGGTACTGCACCTTCAGGGATGGGCCGCTGAAGTTGTGGCAAAGGTCCTCAACGGCGTCCTTCAGGCCGAATTTCAACAGGGCTTCCGGCATCATATTGCGGGCGACCCTGCGCAGCTCGCTGATGGAGGAATCCAGCATCTCCAGGGCCCGGTTGAACGAGTTGGCGGATGCCTCGGGAATGTACTGATTACCTTTCACGACATTCAAGGTTTGCCGAACGCCGGAGAGCATGCCGCCCAGACCGTCGTGCAGGTCGCGGGCCAGCCGGCCGCGTTCCTCCTCCTGCCCGCGGAGCATGGCATCGACGGCAGACAGCTGTTTTTCCTGTTCGAGTTGTAGAATTTTTTGCTCCCCCAGCTCGATCTGCTGGTGGGTAATGCGCTGTTTATTCCGGGTGTTCTGTACGTACATGAAGCCGAACCCGCCCAGCAGGCCGAGGGTGATCCCGAGCCCTACGATGATGCCCTGGCGCTGTTGCAGGCGCAATTGCTGCACTTCGGACTGCGCTTCCAGCCGGCCGATCTCGGCCTCTTTCTGCGCAGTTTTGTACCGGGTTTCCATTTCGGTGGTATGTTGCAGGATGGACTCGTTGATGAGGGAATCCCGCAAGGCGGTGTAAGCTTTGCGATACCCGGCGGCCGTGGCGTCGTGGCCCAGGGCAAGTTCCACATCCGAAGCGGCGAGGTAGGTCTCCTTCAGGTTCTCCCTGAATTTGAACCGGCCGGACAGTTCGATGGCTTTTTCGAGCAGCGGTTCGGCCTCCCGGTAGCGGTACAGGTCGAAGCAGCAGGCGCCGGCGCTGTGGTAAAGCCGCGCGAGGGTTTCCTGTACGCCGACTTCCTCCGCAATGGGTATGCCTTTCAGGGCGTAAGGCAGCCCTTTGGCGGATTCATCGTTGTGCCGGTATTGTTCGCAGATGTTGAGCAGGGCGAGCGCCTGGGTATCCATGAAGCCGTTTTCCTCTGAAACCTGCAGTGCGCGTTGAAAATAGGACAGCGCTTTCAGATGATCGCCCTGGTTGTTGTAGATGATGCCCAGCGAGGAAGCGGCAGCAGCGCTTCCGTAGGCATCCTGGTTTTCCTCCGCAATGTTGACGGCCCGCTCGGCATAGGGCAGGGCTTTGGGGTATTGCTTCAACATCTGGTAGGTCATGGAAATGTTGTTGAGCAGGGAGCTCAGGTAAACGGGGTTGTCCATTTTTTCCACCATCGGGAGGGCCGCCAGTTGGTACTCCAGCGTTTTGTCGTAATCGGCGAGGAATTGGTAGGAATTGGCCACATTGGCCAGGCTGGCCACGGTCAGGCGCCGGTGCCCCAGTTGTTTGCCGATTTCAAGTCCCCTCAAATTGAGCGCAAGCGCCTCTTCCAATGCGCCTTTTTGGTTGAGGACGTCGGTGCACCAGCTGATGGTCTTGCCCTCGTAAAACGGGGTTTTCAGTTCTTTGCTCAATTGCAGCGCCTGCCGGTAATACCGTTCGGAAGAATCGAGGTTGACGTATTCGTAGTAGTTGCCGATCTGTAGCAGGGTCAAAATCCGGTTGGTATCTGCCGGAGCCGTCTGGAGGATTCCTTTCAGACTGTCCACGTTGGTCTGCGCCGGTACCCGGACCGACAGCAACAACCCTATCCCGATGAGTATGACTGGCTTCATGACAAGGGAATTGATTCGGCAAATTTTGGCAATAACTTGTTCATTTCCAATAGCCAAACACAAAATACCCTTTTTCGGGGATATGGAAATCCTCTTTTCCGTCGATTGATTTTCTGATCAACACCCGTGCACTTTTGCACCATTCATTTTGATCACCAAAAAATCTGAAATCATGTCTGTTCAAACCGCAATTTCCAACCTTGAAACCGTACAGCAAATTTATGCCGCCTTCGGAATGGGCGATGTTCCCGCTATCCTCGACCGGTTGTCCGACAACGCCGTTTGGGAACATTACGGCAATACCGACCTGGTACCCTTTGCCGGTAAATTTGCCGGGAAAGGCGAGATCCTGCGCTTTTTTCAAATTATGGGCGAGAATACCCGGTTTTCGGATTTTCAGCCCCGTAATTTCCGGGAAGAGGGCAATACCGTCATCAATGAGGTGTACATGGAGGTCACGGCCGTCCCGACCGGAAAAAACGTGAGGCTCACCGCCACCTTTTACTGGACTTTCGACGGTCAGGGCAAAGTAAGCCATTGGAAAAACGAAGGAGACGCCCATTTGCTGGACGCCGCATTTACGGCCTAACGCCCGACCGGGGCTGTCCTTTTTAACCAGAGGAAGGTTTTTGGACAGATTTTAGTTTTTGTGAGAATGTGATCATCAATCACAATTGAACTCCATACGCTCAACCATCGTCCAAGTACCTTCCTTCGTCAATTTCCACGTTTCAACTGCCAGAGGAACACTATCTTTCCCAAGCACTTCCTGGGTGAAATGATCGCCAAAATCGATCCTTCGGAAAATCAGGGTTGAATTTTGCAGAGCGAAAGCCCGGATATTGGAAGATAAACTATTAAATAGCGTTAATTGATCCGCCTTGGGATCATAAATCCAGAAAAGATCAAAGGATGCGCCCAAGCCTGTCCCAAGAAAATTCCTCGAGTATATTACCGTAAAAGATTGATGTCCGTTTGTCAAACAGAAGACCCGGACAGTTTCAAGGTCCAAACAAAATCGGGATCCTTTCCAGGTATCGTTGGCGATCAGGGGATAGCCATTATTGATCAGATCAAACGCTTGGGTCTTGGTGTTGTATTTTAACCTGACTGTATTTTTACCAAGGTTAAAAAGCTGATCTTCATCGTATTTTCGACTGTCCGGTTCAGGGCCTTTGTATTCTTGAATTTCCAATGGCTCAATTTGCCGAAAATAGGATTTTGCGCAATTTTCAACAAACCAATTGCCTGAAACGCAGGAACCCCAGAAAAATAAAAATATTCTTGGCAGATTAGACATATTTATTCATAATTGAATTTCGAAATATGGTATTAAAAATACCGTCGGTAGCTAACTTTTTGGTTTGGCTCAAACTGTATTCAGTGCGGTCAAAGTATAACAACCAATTTCTTCACGGCCCATCTACTGAGGCCAGCCTCCTCGCAAAAAATCAGGGTTGTCAATTCAAACCGGATAGTCCTATTCCATATAAAAGAACCCGTAATTTTATTGTGTGATAAAATGATCGGACTAGCGCATACCAATTGACAAAATTTAACAGAGAAGGAGATCAAGCCTCGGCGAGAGCGATAGAGCATCGTGTCTCGCGCTCTCGCAGACTCATTCTCTCATTTTCTTTTGTTAGCAGTAAAACCCCTGTCCGCCATAGCTCCCAAGAGCGGCGGCGGGCCCCGTCTACCGTCCCCTGTCCGCCATAGCTCCCAAGAGCGGCGGCGGGCCCCGTCTACCGTCTACCGTCTACCGTCTACCGTCCCCCGTCCCAACAAATATCCGTAAACCCTATCCCCGCGCGCACTGATCATCAGCGGCGCCGGCATTTGCTCCGACTCGGCCGGGAAGAACGCATATTTCCCTGCGACCGGGTATCCCGGCAGGACGTTGCCGTCGGCATCCAGCAGCCAGATCTGTTCCCGGGTCCGGTCCTGCAGCCCGATGAAGGATTGGTTGAGTCTTGTCGAATGGACGGTCCAGACCGTATCGGGGCGAAAAGGGTAGGTTTGTCTGAACTGCCGGGTAAATCCCTGGTCGGAATAGCTGTAGGCGCAGAGTTCGCTGCCTTCCAGGGCCAGGTAATCCGTACGGGCATCGCCCAGGATATGTTCAAACGCCACCCTGACGGAGCGGTTCTCATTGACGGGAATCGCCAGCGTGAAATGCTCGCCGCCCGGGCGAACCACGGTAACCTGCCCCGTACTGTCGCCGAATATTAGCCGCTGGTCGCCCGGCATATCCTGGAATCCCGTTACCCGGCATAAACCGCTTCCGAGCCCGAGGACGGGAAACCGCGCGCCGCCGTCCAGCCCGAACGCCATGAGGTTGTCCTGTTCATTGACGATCACGAAATAGTCGTTGTTGTCAAACCGAAAATGATCTACCGGCCGCCGCAATATGCCCAGGTCGGCTTTTGGGCTCCAACCGGGGGCGGGCGTCCCGTTTGACCGGTAGGCGTAAACGGCTCCGGTTGCGGCCGGTACGAAGAAAAAATAGTCGGTGAGGGCGGCGGAATAATAAGGCAAGGGCGCTGCAACCGCCCGGGCTGAGAGCGCCAGCGGGAACCCTTCGGCGGGGTTGCCCTCAAAATCGGTCAGGTAGAGGGCGTTGGGCGTACTCCATACCCACCAGTTCTTGTCGCGAAAACCTTTGACAGCCTGCGGTCGCCCCAGGATCGGCGCCTCCGGCGATTGCATCCAGAGGATCTTTCCGTTCTCATCTAGTGCGTATACCTTCCAGCCGGTATCCTGGACCAGCGCCCGGGCCTTGCCATTTTCATCTACCGCAAAGCCGGGAGGGCCTGCGATCTCCCCGGGGATCTGCGCCGAATAAGCCAGATTGGCGGGGCCTTTGTCCTCAACAGCCTGATGCCATTGTCCGGTCCATTGCCAGGTTGTTCCTTCGGGCGAGATATGGATTACCGCAGGTCCGGCTTTTTTCAGGATGCCTGCCATAGCGTCTGATTTGGACAGCCGGGCGGGATCCCAAAACCAGGTTACGGCGTCTTCGGGATTCTCCAGGTCCAGTGCCCATTCCCGGGCAGCCAGGGCGTCGCCGACGATGAAGCGGTCGATCCATTGGCGGAGGTCGCCGGGGTTCTCGCTGAACACGAGATAGGAATCGATGATGGTGGCCCAGGGGTTGCGGAAATGGCTTTTCGGCACACCCAGCGGGTTGAATAGGCCGTCGGTGATCAGGTGTTGCAACTCGTAATTGAGGTAGTTGCGCCTTTCGGACAGGCCGGTTTCTCCGGTCAGTTCACCCAGGCTTTTTTCAGCTGCTCCCCGGTCGGGGTACCGGATGGCGAGATTCAGGGCGGGCGCTTGCCGGGGCAGGGCACTTTCCAGGGTCAGCAGTACGATCTCATGGCCGGCCCTGGGCGCCAGGTACCGGTCGAAGAGGTTGATCCCGTTCTGATTCCCTTTGAAGGTCCGGAAGGACGGTTGCCGGACCCTGCAGAACCAGGCTGTATTGCCCGGCGCCAGGCTCCAGATCGTGCCGTCGCTGCGCTTGCCCGACGGTCGCAGATTGGCCATGCCGGAAGCCGTTCCGGATAGGGTTATTGACGTATCCCGAAACAGGGGCGCTGCAAACTGCAGGACCGGTTGGCCGCTGCCGGGCCAGAACCCGAAGGCCCCTCCGGGTAAGCTTGCTTTAAGTCTTTCCATTCCGGCGGGCAGCAGCCAGCAGGTGTAGTCCGCATCGGCTGACGGCGCCTTGCCGGGGGGCGAAAACCAGGCGGCATCCGCCAGTTGGGCGGCCATTTCTTCCACCTGCAGCGGATTCCGGGCCAGCAGGACGAAGCCTTTGGCGATCGCAAGGGCAATGGCGTTTTCCTTGCCGTTTTCTGACCACCCGGCCTGATAAATGTCAGTCCCCCGGAACCTGGATACCTGGAATGATACGTTACCCAACAAGCTTTCCGGGGTTTTTTTCGGCGCATTCCTCAGCGCAAAAGCCAGCGTGAGATCATCCCGGTCCAGGCCGGCAGTGACCAGGGTCAGTCCCGCTCCGGCGCCTTTGAGCAGGGATTGCCATTGCGGTTTTGCGAACAGTCCGGAGAAAAAACGCCAATCTTCGGCTGTGTTTGGAAAGGATTCCCACAATGAGGGCGGCCAGGTTTGGGCCAGGGCAGCTGAATCGGCGGGTATCCGGTCCTTTTGCGGCCAATAGAGCGCAGCAATTGCGCCCTGGGGGACGGTGCGCCAGATATTCTTTCGGCCGAAAAAGAAAATGCCGGCCAGAATGGCGGCTAAAAGGAGCGCCAATGCCAATACTGCAAATGAAAACTTATTTTTATTCGGCATGAAATCAGTCATTTAGGGGTAAAATCAAATACAAATTAATTGTAAATCGGGTATAAATCCTAACTTTGCTGTCCAGTTAAGTCCCAAGCAAATCACTATGAGAAAATTATTCTTAAGAGCAGCTATTCTTCTTGCTATGACCGCGGTTATTCTGGGGGCATTTGCCGCACATACCCTTTCGTCCAAAATCAGCCCCGATCGCCTTGATGTTTTTCAAACCGGCGTAAAATACCAGATCTATCATGCCTTGTCCTTAATGGGGCTGGGCATCTGGTTCTATTTCAAACAGACCAGCCTCATGAAATGGACCGGCTGGCTGTGGATGGCCGGGATCCTGTGCTTTTCCGGCAGCCTTTATTTTCTGGCTGTCCGTGACTGGCTGGGGTTGAACCTGTCGTGGTTGGGGCCCATTACGCCGATCGGCGGCTTACTTTTCATTTCCGGGTGGCTGACGCTCTTTCTGGCTACCTTCCAGGAAAACGGAAAGTATGTCCGCAAAGAAGATTGACTATGAGAAACTATGAACGATATCTTGCCCACCTGCGCAAGATCAAGGACCTGGAGAACGCCATGGCGGTTCTGAGCTGGGATAAAGAGGTGAATCTGCCGCCCAAAGGCGCCCGTTTTCGCTCCCAGCAGATGGCCACACTGATGGGCCTGGCGCACGAGCTCTTCACCGCATCCGATTTTGTGGATAACGTGGGCGAACTCCACCAGGACGGCGCAGCGCTGACGCCGGATGAAAAGCGGAATATCGCCCTGAGCTGGATGGACCTGGACCGGATCCGGAAGCTCGACACGCCGTTTGTCATCCGCTATTCAGAATTGGTTTCGGATGCCTACCAACATTGGCTTGAAGCCCGTGAAGCCAATGATTTCAACATCTTTCAGGAACCGCTGGACAGGCTGGTCGGCGCTACACGCGAAAAGGCCGAAATGCTGGGGTACGACGAACACCCCTACGATATCCTGATGGAGGAGTTTGAAACCGGCCTCCGTTGCCGCGAACTGGACGTTCTCTTCAAAGAAGTGAGTAACGAACTGGCGGATTTTGTCCGGGCCATCCGTGAAAAGCCGGTCATTGACGACCACTGCCTGAAACAATATTTTCCGAAGCAGGAACAGTGGGATTTCGGATTGGACCTGCTCAAATCCATCGGCTATGATTTCGCAGCGGGGCGCCAGGATATCTCGCCCCACCCGTTTACCATCAATTTCTCACCGGAAGACGTACGGATCACCACCCGGATCGATGAATACAGCATAGCCCAGATGGTGTGGAGCTGCATCCATGAGGCGGGGCACGCCCTCTACGAACAAGGCCTGCCGCCGGATGCCTACGGCGCACCGATCGGCCGGTTCATTTCCCTGGGCATTCACGAAAGCCAGTCGAGGTTGTGGGAGAACAACGTGGGCCGGGCGCTGCCGTTCTGGAAAGCAAACTTCAAATCCCTGCAGGCAAAATTCCCGGAGCAGCTCGGCGGCACATCGCTGGAGCAGTTTTACCGCGCGATCAACCGGATCGAGCCCTCGCCCGTGCGGACGGAGTCGGATGAATTGCACTACCATTTCCATATCCTGATCCGGTACGAGATCGAAAAATCGCTGATCGACGGCAGCCTGGCCGTAAAGGACCTGCGCGAGGCCTGGCATGAAGCCTACCGGACCTATCTCGGCCTGACGCCCGCCGACGACCGGGAAGGGGTACTGCAGGACATCCATTGGGCCCACGGCAGCTTTGGATATTTTCCCACTTATTCGCTGGGCAGTTTCTACGCCGCGCAATTCTACGCCCAGGCTGTAAAGGACATCCCCGGCCTGGAAGATCGCATTTCGGAGGGGAATACGGCGCCTTTGCTGCATTGGCTCCGGGGAAAAATCCACAGCCAGGGAAGGCGGTACGATGCTGCCGAATTATGCCGGCAAATTACCGGCGAGCCGCTGACGATGAAATATTTTCTGGATTATGCGAAACATAAATTCGGAGAAATATACAATTTATAATCATATTTGCATCCCTAATCCTATTATTAACCAAAACCTAACGATTATGAAGATGAAATTTTTGGCTTTGTTGTCTGCATTGGTCTTTTGTGCATTGGCCACCCCTGCGAAGGCGCAAGGCATTATCAAATTGAACCCCATCGGTCTGGCATTCGGCAGCCTGAATGCGGGTTACGAGACCTTCCTGAACGATAAGAGCTCGGTGTATGTCGGCGCCTCTTTCTATTCCAGGAACCTGATCGGCATCAAATACAGCGGCCTTGGCCTCGACGGTCAGTTCCGCTTTTACCTGTCGAACAATGACCGCCCCAAAGGCCTGTATGTGGCCCCGGCTGCCAGCGTAGGCTTTATCGGATTCAAGGACAATTCCGACAAGTTCAACTACACGCTGATCCGCCTCGGCGCCATCATCGGCTACCAGTGGGTCTTCAGCCAGAAATTCACGGTTGAGGTCGGCATCGGCCCGTCTTACGGCCTGATCACCGGCAATTATGAAGACAGCGTGGATGTGTTCGGCGACGGCGTATTGCCCATCGGCATCCTCAGCCTCGGCTATATCATCAAGTAGACAACCGCCTGCTCAATCAGGCACGGATGCCGCATTTCGGATGGAATGCGGCATTTTTTTTCTTTATTTTTGCAGTATGTATTTTATGGACGATTCCGGCAATTGGTTCAGCCTGGGTCAAAAACCAGCAGAATAATGGGTAGGAAAAACCCGGCAGTTGATGCCTATATCGCCGATGCGCAGGAATTTGCCCGGCCGATCCTGATCCACATCAGAAGCCTGATGCACCGGGCCTGTCCGGAGGTGGAGGAAAAGATGAAATGGAGTTTTCCCAATTTCGAATATAAAGGTCAGATGGCCAATAT
>WBZL01001210.1_pt1 | contig 27605 bp, 25 predicted proteins | sample 5204291 | NCBI WGS metagenome assembly WBZL01 (sample SAMN12344345, study PRJNA552823) | activated sludge metagenome | biome: Activated sludge suspended growth; feature: Nitrification reactor; material: Wastewater; isolation source: activated sludge from nitrification reactor of wastewater...
CACGCGCGAAACCGCCGGCGCGGGCGGCGTGTCGCAGCTCTTCTCCGTCGACATCTCCGGCCGCAACCTGCGCGCGGTGCCGATGGAAGGCGGTGCCTCCGACCCGGCATGGTCGCCGCTGCTACCTTGAGGGGCGCTGGCGAGGGCACGTTTCCTTCGCCTGCGCGGAATGTTATCGTAATCTCCATCGAGCCAGAAAAAAGGCGGTAAACCCGATGAACAAACTCTCCACGATCCTTCTTCTGACAGGCGCGCTGGCGTTGTCGGCCTGCAACAACCCCGACCGCTTCGGTGCAGGCGGGGCCGGCGGGGCCGGCGGCGCGGGCGGTATCAGCGCGGGTGCCCTCGGAGACCCCTCCGACCCGAATTCCATCGCCTATTTCAACCAGACCATCGGCGACACCGTCCGCTTCGCCGTCGATCAGTCGACGCTCACGCCGGAGGCGCAGACGGTCCTCGCCCAGCAGGCGGGCTGGCTGAACCAGCATCCGACCTACACCGCAATCATCGAAGGCCATGCCGACGAGCAGGGGACGCGCGAATACAACATCGCGCTCGGCGACCGTCGTGCCAACGCGGTGAAGGCCTATATGATCTCGCAGGGCGTCGGTGCGACCCGTCTCCAGACGGTGTCCTACGGCAAGGAACGCCCGCTCGCGGTCTGCTCGGACGAGGCCTGCTATGCGCAGAACCGCCGCGCGGTCACGGTGATCGGCGCCGGCGCCGGGGTCTGAGGACGCGATGCGGCACCCCGCCCGGTCCCTTCTCGTGGCGGCCCTCATGGCCGCCACATCGCTGCCCGCGGCTGGCCAGGAGAAGGCGCAGACACTCGCCGACATCCGCACCGAGCTCGCAGCGCTGGCGGGAGAGCTTCAGGCCTTGAAGTCGGAGCTGCTTTCGGGCGGGCAGGCGACGATGCAGGCCGCGGGCGGGGCTTCCGCACTCGACCGCATGAATGCGATGGAGGCGGAATTGTCGCGGCTCACCTCCGCGACCGAGGCGTTGCAGAACCGGGTGAACCGCGTCGTGGCCGACGGGACGAACCGGGTCGGCGATCTCGAATTCCGGCTCTGCGAACTGGAGGAGGGCTGCGATCCTGCAAGCCTTCCCGTCACACAAAGCCTTGGCGGCGAGGCCGGTTCCGCGCCGGCCCCGGCTCCCGTTCCAACCGCCCCCATGCCCGCCACGGGCCCCACGCCAGAGCTTGCCGTCAGCGAACAGGCGGATTTCGATCGGGCGAAGGGGGCGCTCGATTCCGGTGACTTTCGCGGCGCCGCGGACCAGTTTGCGGCCTTCGCGCAATCCTACCCGGGTGGCCCCCTGACGGGGGAGGCGAACTTCCTGCGCGGCGAGGCGCTGACCCGGCAGGGCGACACCGCGGGCGCCGCGCGCGCCTATCTCGACGCCTTCTCGGGTGCGCCCGACGGCCCCCGTGCTCCCGCCGCGCTCCTCAAGCTCGGCGCCGCGCTCGGTCTTCTCGGCCAGGCGCAGGAGGCCTGCGTGACGCTCGGCGAGGTCGGCACCCGCTTCCCCACGGCCCCCGAAGCCGTGGAGGCCACGACCGCGATGCGGTCGCTCGGCTGCCAGTGACCCGGCCCTCGACGGGGGCGGACGGAACGACGGACGACGGGCCTCTGCTGGCCCTTGCCCGTGACGCCTTCGGCCCCCGGCCCACGAATCTGGCAGGTGTCGCGGTCTCGGGCGGCGGCGATTCCATGGCCTTGCTGGATTTGCTGTCACGGGTGCAACGGGACCTGGGTGGCACAGTCCGCGCGGTGACGGTCGATCACGGCCTGCGGCCGGGGTCGGCGGACGAGGCGCGGTGGGTGGCGCGCCACTGCGCGCAGCGCGGAATCGCCCACGACACAGTGGTCTGGCGGCCGGGCGAGGTCCGGGGCAATGTTTCCCAACAGGCGCGGCGCGCGCGCTATGCGCTGATCGTGGACTGGGCGCGCGGGAACGGAGTGGCTCATGTCGCCGTCGGGCACACCGCCGACGACCGGGCCGAGACCTTTCTCATGGAACTTTCCCGCGAGGCCGGCATCGACGGGCTGACGGCGATGCGCAGTTCCTGGCACGCGGAAGGCATCCATTGGGCCCGCCCTCTGCTTTCGGTCGGCCGCGCGACGCTGCGCGCCTACCTGCGGCGTCAGGGCATCGGCTGGATCGACGACCCGACGAACGAGGACGCCCGATTCCAACGGGTGAGGGCGCGGCGGGCGCTGATCGCGCTGGCGCCGCTTGGCATCACGGCCGGGGGCCTGGCGCGGGTCGCCGGGCACCTTGCCGCCGCGCGCGCCGAGCTTGTTTCCCACGCCGTTCGCGCTGCCGACGAGATCGCGACCGAAGACGCAGGCGGGATCGCCTTCGACCGCGCGGGGTGGCGGGACCTCGGCCCGGAGACTGCGCGCCGACTGGTCCGGGGCGCGCTGCGCTGGCTCAACTCGGCCGAACATGCTCCACGCGGGCCGGAGATCGCGCGGCTGGAAAGGGCGATTGCCGAGGGGCGCGACGCGACGCTGGCCGGATGCCACCTGCGCGTGACCGGAACGAGCCTTTGCTTCACGCGCGAGCCGAGGGCGGTATCAGGCGCGGAAACCCCGACCGATACCCTCTGGGACCGCCGCTGGCGGATCGACGGCCCGCACGAGTCGGGGCTCAAGGTCCGGGCGCTCGGGGCAGGGGGGCTGCGCCGGTGTGCGGACTGGCGCACGACGGGCCATTCCCGCGCCGCCCTAGTGGTCACGCCTGCCATCTGGCAGGGCGAGACGCTCGTTGCCGCGCCGCTGGCCGGAATCTGCGGCGACTGGCGGGCGGAAATCGTCGCAGATTTCCGCTCCTTCCTTTTATCGCATTGAACCCCGGCCTCTAATCTCTATTTTAAGGAAAAGCCCGCGCGCCCCAGCGTTGCGGCCATACTTCGTTCGGAGGTCTTCTGTGGGTAACGCGAGAAACATCGCCTTCTGGGTCGTTCTCTTCCTTCTGATCCTGGCGCTGTTCAATCTCTTCGGAAGCGGCCAGACGGCGATGAACGCCCGCTCGATGGCCTATTCCGATTTCGTCCGGAAGGTCGACGCGGGCGAGGTCAGCGCAGTCGTCATTGACGGCGAACAGATACAGATCCAGACCAAGGATGGTCAGACCTTCTTGACGGTCCAGCCGCAGAGCGAACAGATGAACGACAAGCTCGTCGAGACGCTGATCTCGAAGGACGTGTCGGTCAGGGCCGAACGCCAGCAGCAATCGGGCTTCTTCTCGGTCCTGTCGCTGTGGCTGCCGTTCCTCGTCCTCATCGGCATCTGGATCTTCTTCATGAACCGCATGCAGGGCGGCGGGCGCGGCGGGGCGATGGGCTTCGGCAAATCCCGCGCCAAGCTGCTGACCGAAAAGCATGGCCGGGTGACCTTCGATGATGTCGCCGGCATCGACGAGGCCAAGGAAGAGCTGGAGGAGATCGTCGAATTCCTGCGCAACCCGCAGAAATTCTCGCGTCTTGGCGGCAAGATCCCGAAGGGCGCGTTGCTTGTCGGCCCTCCGGGCACCGGCAAGACGCTGCTCGCCCGCGCCATCGCCGGCGAGGCGGGCGTTCCCTTCTTCACCATCTCGGGTTCGGACTTCGTCGAGATGTTCGTCGGCGTCGGTGCCTCCCGCGTGCGCGACATGTTCGAACAGGCGAAGAAGAACGCGCCCTGCATCGTCTTCATCGACGAGATCGACGCCGTGGGCCGGAGCCGCGGCATCGGCTATGGCGGCGGCAACGACGAACGCGAACAGACGCTGAACCAGCTTCTGGTGGAAATGGACGGTTTCGAGGCCAACGAGGGTGTCATCATCGTCGCGGCGACGAACCGGCCCGATGTACTTGACCCCGCGCTCCTGCGCCCCGGTCGTTTCGACCGCCAGGTGCAGGTGCCGAACCCCGACATCAAGGGGCGCGAAAAGATCCTCGGCGTCCATGCCCGCAAGGTGCCGCTCGGCCCCGATGTGGACCTGCGCATCATCGCCCGCGGCACTCCGGGATTTTCCGGCGCCGACCTTGCCAACCTCGTGAACGAGGCCGCGCTTCTGGCCGCGCGGGTGGGCAAGCGCTTCGTCTCGCTCGAGGATTTCGAGAAGGCAAAGGACAAGGTCATGATGGGGCCGGAGCGCCGCAGCATGGTCATGACCGAGGACGAAAAGAAGCTGACCGCCTATCACGAGGCCGGCCACGCCATCGTCGGCATCCATGTCCCGCAGCACGATCCGGTCCACAAGGTCACGATCATCCCGCGCGGCCGCGCGCTTGGCGTAACCTTCTACCTGCCCGAGCGCGACAAGCTCAGCATGACGCGCGAATCCGCGCTGTCGCGGCTTGCTTCCACCATGGGCGGCAAGGCGGCAGAAGAGTTGGTGTTCGGGCCGCAGAATGTGACCAACGGTGCATACAGCGACATCCAGATGGTCACGCGGCTTGCCACGGCGATGGTGAGCCAGTGGGGCATGTCCGACAAGCTCGGCAACATCAATTACACGTCCACCCAGGAAAGCTTCCTCGGCTCGCAGTCGCATTTCAACGCTTCGGACGAAAGCCGCGAGATCATCGACCAGGAGGTTCGCAGGCTGGTGGATGACGCCTATGAGCGGGCGAAGACGATCCTGAAGGAGAACTGGCAGGAGATGGAAAACCTCGCCCAGGGCCTTCTGGAGTTCGAGACGCTCACGGGCGAGGACATGATGCGCGTCATTCGCGGCGAGAAACCGCGCGAGGACGACGAGAGCGGCGGCGGTGCCGAGAAGGCGCCGGAGACGCCGGCCGTTACGTCGATCCCGAAGACCAAGAAGCCCAAGGCCCGGAAGGGCGGCATGGAGCCCGAGCCCTCGGCATGAGCCGGGGCGCGCGGGCTGCCGGCGATGGGGGCGAATGTGGCCAGCGACTGGGACCCGCAGAGTTACGCGCGCTTCGGTGACCTGCGCCTCAGGCCCGCGCTCGACCTGCTTGCACGGGTCGGCGCACTGCCCGAAGGCGATGTGATAGACCTCGGATGCGGCAATGGTGCCGCGGGACCTGCGCTGCGGACGCGATTCGGTCTGGCGCGGCGGGTCGTCGGCCTAGATACTTCGCCGGCGATGCTGGACGCGGCACGAAAGGCCGGCGCCTATGACGCGCTCATCCGCGCCGATGCCGCGGAGTGGACGGCCGAGGGCCCGGTGTCGCTCGTCTTCTCGAATGCGGCGCTGCAATGGCTGCCCCGGCACGATGCGCTTCTGCCGCGCCTGGCCGCTGAGCTTGTCCCCGGTGGGGTGCTCGCCGTCCAGATGCCGCGCCAGTTTGGCGCGCCTTCCCACCGGTTCCTGCGCGACTTCGCGGCCGAGATGTTCCCCGACCGGTTCGATCCGGGCGCGTGGTCGCCACCCGTCGCCCCGCCGGTGGTGTATCACCGGATGCTGTCGAAACTCGGTCGCGTGGACGTCTGGGAAACCGACTATGTGCAGCGGCTCGATCCCGTGGCCAAGGGGCATCCGGTCCGTCGTTTCACCGAGTCCACCGCGATGCGCCCCTATCTCGACCGGCTTACTGCCGCCGAGGCGGCAGAGTACGTGGAGCGCTACGACGCCGCCCTTGGCTCGGCCTACCCGGTGGAGGCGGACGGCGCGGTGCTCTTTCCGTTCCGGCGCGTGTTCTTCACGCTCACGGTCTGAAATCGTGCCGGCGCTGCGCCCCACGGATCATGTGGCGACGGTGCGCTGGCTCGGGCGCGTGCCCGACCGCGCGGCGGGGCTCGCCGCCGTCCCGGTGCCGGCAGTCGAACTTACCTTCGCGGGCATCACCGGCGAAGCGCATTCCGGGCTGACGCGCGCGTCCTGTTCGCGCGTGGCGGCGCAGCATCGCAAGGGCACCGAGATCCGCAACACGCGCCAGATATCCATCCTGTCGGTCGAGGAAATCGCCGCGATCGCGGCCGCCATGTCGGTCAGCGAGTTCGACCCGGCCTGGCTCGGCGCCAGCCTCGTGATCGAGGGGATCGCGGATTTCAGCCATGTGCCGCCGTCCTCGCGGTTGCAGGCAGAGGGCGGGGCGACGCTCGTGGTGGACATGGAGAACCGGGCCTGCATGCTGCCGGCGCCTGTGATCGAGGACGCGCTGCCGGGCAAGGGAAGCCTCTTCCGGGCGGCTGCCAAAGGTCGGCGCGGGGTCACCGCCTGGGTTGAGCGCGAGGGGCGGCTCTGCCTCGGAGAGAGGCTCAGGCTGCATGTCCCGGACCAGCCCGCCTGGGCGCCCGGCTGCGGGCGGGTCAAAGCAGGATCCAGAACGCGGAGCTGAGCGCGAGGCCCAGCGCGAAAGCGGCGTTGACGATGAGTGCGGCAGTCTGCATTGCCCGTCTCCTTCCGGTGTCGTTGCAAGCTGAAAACGCGGGGCAGGCCGTTGAAGTTCCGAGTCGATCTTCGGCAGTCGTGTCGCATCCGAACTGCAGACTGGCGCATATTCCACCGATTTCGTCGCAAACTCGCCTCTTGCCGGTGCCGCGCGAGGCTATAAACCGGGGCAAGCACGCCCGGGGCGGCGGCCTGCATGGAGAGATGCGAGACATGGCATTCAAGACCGACATCGAAATCGCACGCGAAGCGAAGAAGAAGCCGATCCAGGAGATCGGCACCCGACTGGGGATTCCGACGGAGCATCTGCTGCCCTACGGCCACGACAAGGCCAAGGTCAGCCAGGAGTTCATCGCCTCGCTGAAGGGCCGTCCCGACGGCAAGCTGATCCTTGTGACGGCGATCAACCCGACGCCGGCTGGCGAGGGCAAGACGACGACGACGGTGGGCCTCGGCGACGGTCTGAACCGTATCGGCAAGAAGGCCGTGGTCTGCATCCGCGAGGCGAGCCTCGGCCCGAATTTCGGGATGAAGGGCGGCGCTGCGGGCGGCGGCCATGCGCAGGTGGTGCCGATGGAGGAGATGAACCTTCACTTCACCGGCGACTTCCACGCGATCACCTCGGCGCACAACCTCCTCAGCGCGATGATCGACAACCACATCTACTGGGGCAACGAACTCGACATCGACCAGCGCCGTGTGGTGTGGCGCCGGGTGATGGACATGAACGACCGAGCGCTGAGGGACATCGTCGTTAGCCTTGGCGGCGTTGCGAACGGCTTCCCGCGGCAGACCGGTTTCGACATCACGGTGGCCTCCGAGGTCATGGCGATCCTGTGCCTGTCGAAGGACCTGAACGACCTGCAGAAACGTCTGGGCGACATCGTCGTGGCCTATCGCCGGGACAAGTCGCCGGTCTACTGTCGCGACGTCAAGGCAGACGGCGCGATGACCGTCCTCCTGAAGGACGCGATGCAGCCTAACCTCGTGCAGACGCTGGAGAACAACCCCGCCTTCGTCCACGGCGGCCCCTTTGCGAACATCGCCCACGGCTGCAACTCGGTGATCGCCACGACGACGGCGCTGAAACTCGGCGAATATGTCGTGACCGAAGCGGGCTTCGGCGCAGACCTCGGCGCCGAGAAGTTCTTCGACATCAAGTGCCGCAAGGCCGGGTTGAAACCTGCCGCGGCGGTGATCGTCGCCACGGTCCGCGCGATGAAGATGAACGGCGGGGTGGCCAAGGCGGATCTCGGCGCGGAGAATGTGGATGCCGTGAAGAAGGGTTGCCCGAACCTTGGCCGCCACATTGCCAACGTGAAGTCGTTCGGCGTGCCGGTGGTGGTGGCAATCAACCACTTCTACTCCGACACCGACGCCGAGGTCGAGGCTGTGAAGGCCTATGTCGCCGAACAGGGCGCCGAGGCCATCCTCTGCAAGCACTGGGCAAACGGCTCGGCCGGGATCGAGGATCTGGCGAAGAAGGTGGTGAGCCTCGCCGAGAGCGGCAGCGCGAATTTCGCGCCGCTCTATCCCGACGAGATGGGCCTCTTCCAGAAGATCGACACCATCGCCAAGCGCATCTACCACGCTGACGAGGTGATTGCCGACAAGTCGATCCGTGACCAGCTCAAGGCCTGGGAGGCGGCTGGCTATGGACACCTGCCGATCTGCATGGCGAAGACGCAGTACTCATTCTCGACCGACCCGAACCTGCGCGGCGCACCGACGGGACACTCGGTCCCCGTCCGTGAGGTGCGGCTGAGCGCCGGTGCGGGTTTCATCGTGGTGATCTGCGGTGAGATCATGACCATGCCGGGCCTGCCGAAGGTCCCGTCGGCCGAGGTGATCCGGCTGAATGCCGAGGGCGACGTCGAGGGGCTTTTCTGAGTGACAATGGGCGGCCGCAGGGGCATCGAGCCCCCACGGCCGCCCGCATCCCGCGCGGCCCTTCGCGGGCGCGCGGGCCGCGCGGCGGCAGATCGGACGCCCCGGAAGGCATGGGAAGGGAAATGACATGACGGCCACGATCATCGACGGGAAAGCCTTTGCCGCGAAGGTGCGCGGCGAGGTCGCCAAGCACGTCGCGCGGCTGAAGGAAGAGCACGGGATCACGCCGGGACTCGCGGTGGTCCTCGTCGGTGAAGACCCCGCGAGCGAGGTCTATGTCCGGTCGAAGGGCAAGTCCACGGTCGAGGCCGGGATGAACTCCTACGAGCACAAGTTGCCCGCCGACACTTCCGAGGCGGAGCTGCTGGCGCTCATCGGCCGGCTCAATGCCGACCCTGCGGTGAACGGCATCCTCGTGCAACTGCCGCTGCCGAAGCATCTGAACTCCGATCTTGTGATCAACGCCATCGAGCCCGCGAAGGATGTGGACGGGTTCCACATCTCCAACGTCGGCCTCCTCGGCACCGGGCAGAAGGCGATGGTGCCCTGCACGCCCCTGGGCTGCCTCATGATGCTGCGCGACCACCACGGGTCGCTCGCGGGCATGGAGGCCGTGGTCGTCGGGCGGTCGAACATCGTCGGCAAGCCTATGGCGCAACTGCTTCTCGGCGACAGCTGCACGGTGACGATCGCGCACAGCCGCACGAAGGATCTCGGCGCCGTCTGCCGCCGGGCCGACATCCTCGTGGCGGCGGTCGGCCGGCCCGAGATGGTTCCCGGCGACTGGGTCAAGCCCGGCGCCACAGTCATCGACGTCGGCATCAACCGGATCGAGCGCGGAGGCAAGACCGTGCTCGTCGGCGACGTGGACTACGACAGCGCCGTGAAGGTGGCCGGAGCGATCACGCCGGTTCCGGGCGGCGTCGGACCGATGACCATCGCCTGCCTGCTGGCCAACACCGTCACCGCCGCCTGCCGCGCCCACGGGCTGGCCGAGCCCGAGGGCCTGACCGCCTGAGCCCCGGACTACGCGCCCGGTTCGACCGGCAGCATGGTGCCCTGCAGAAGGGCGACTGTCCTGCGCGCCCCCGCGACCTCTGCCTCGACCTCTGCGGTGACGACGGTCAGGCGACGCCCGGCCTTCGCCACGCGCCCCGTTGCGATCAGCCGTTCGCCCGACGCGGGTGCGATGAGGTTGATCTTCATCTCGACGGTCAGCACCTCCGCCGGAAGCGGCATCAGCGTGAGCGCGGCATATCCCGCCGCGCTGTCGCCCAGCGCAAAGGTCAGGCCGGCATGGCCGAACCCGTGCTGCTGGCAGGCCAGATCGAGGATCGGTGCTGCGATCACGACCCGTCCGGGGGCGACCTCGGCAAGTGCCGCGCCGAAGGTCGCCATCAGGCTCTGCCGGGCGAAACTGTCCCGGATCTTCGCCGCGATGGCCGCATCGACCGTTTCGATCATTGCCCGTTCCGCCCCCTTGGCATCGGCATCGGCCGGGCCGTCCGGCCGGTGAGGATGGCGAGAGCGCCTGACCCCATCAGGCCGCAAATCGCGGCGTCTCCGGCGGAAAGCCCGCCCGTGTAGGTCCCGTAGGCCGGCAGGATCGCCCGCTGCCGGTCGACAAGAAAGCAGGGTATGCCGCGCCCGGCAATCCTGACCTTGGGATGGAAATGCCCCGAGACCTCGCCCGGCGCCCCCCGAACCGAGCCCCCCCGAACCGAGCCCCCCCGAACCGAGGCCCCCCGAACCGCCGCATGCCGGAAGACGAGCGGCCCCAGCGCCAGCTCCGCCCGGAGCTCTCCTGCGAACGTGACCGGGCCGGGATCGTGGTTCCCCGCGATCCAGATCCAGCGCCGCCCCGCCATCATCCGCGCGAGCCAGAGTGCCGCCCTCTCGTCGAGTGCGGCCGCCTCGGCATCGTCGAAACTGTCGCCGAGGCAGATCACCGTCCGGGGTCGGCACGCGGCGATGTCGGCGTCGAGCCGCGCCAGCGTGTCCTCGACCTCGTAGGGCGGCAGAAGCGCGCCCGCGCGGCGGGCATAGCGCTCCGACCGGCCGAGATGCAGGTCCGATACGGCAAGGCAGCCCTCGGCGGCCCAGAAGAGCGCCCCGGTGGGCAGGGCCGAAAGCCGTGCCCCTGCCAGATCGAAGTCATAGCCGTTCATGGCTTGTTCCTGCCGTGCGGCAAGGCAAAACGCAACTCCCCTTTCCGCCGTCAGCCAAGCCCCGCCTCGGCCATGAGGCGCGCCGCCGTCTCCTCCACCAGCCGCTCTCGTGCGGCCCCTTCCACGGGAACCCGCCCGTGTTCGAGGAAGAGGGGGGCCGCGAGCGGTGTCACGCGCGCAAGCCTCAGGTGGTCGACGCGGCCCCCGACACGCGTGAGCAACTCCTCGATCCGCGCAAAGCTGACGAGCCCCCGCATCGCCTCCTCGCGCGTGACCTGCAGGAGAAGGTGATCGGGATCGAAGCGCCGCAGTGTGTCGTAGAGGATGTCCGACGAAAAGGTGGCCTGCCTGCCGGATTTCCGCGCACCGGCACGGTTGCGCTGGATGAGTCCGGCGACGATGGCGACGTTGCGGAAGGTGCGCTTCATCACGGCATTGCCCGCAAGCCAGCCCTCGAGCCCTTGGCGCAGCCGCGCGCGGTCGAAGAGCGCGGCCGGATCAGGCACCTCGTCGAGCCCCCAGATCAGCGTCGCGTAATCCGTTGAGACGAAGCCGAGGGGATGCAGCCCTTCATCCTCCATCCGCTTGGTCAGGAGCAGGCCGAGCGTCTGCTGCGCGGCACGGCCCATGAAGCCGTAGGCGCAGAGATGGGCGCGGCCCTCGGCCGGAAAGGTCTCGACCAGCAGACGGTCGGGGACGGGCAGGCGCGAGACCTCGCGCTGAAGCGAAAGCCACTCCGCCGTTGCGCGCGGCAGGTCCGGCCAAGCGTCCTGCCCGAGCATCCGGAGGATGCGTTCGGAAAGCTGGGTGGAGGTGGAGAACTTGGTGCCCGAGTAGACGGCAATCTTCGGCTCCCGTCCCGGCGCGGGTGCCACCTCCAGCGCCATCTCGCGCAGTCCCACGTAGCGCACGACCTGCCCGCCGATGAGGAATGTCTCGCCGGGCGTGAGAGTGGAGGCGAAGCTTTCCTCCACCTCGCCAAGCGGCGCCCCCCCAAGCCGGTTCTGCCAGCGCACCTTCACCATCTCGGCGTCGGTGATCGTGCCGAGGTTCATCCGGATGTCGCGCGCGGCGCGGGGGTCGCGAAGCGTCCAGTGCCCGTCCCTGAGAATCAGCCGCTGCCAGCGGTCATAGGCCTTCAGCGCGTACCCGCCGGTGGCGCAGAAGTCGAGGCAGGCATCGAACTCCGTCCGGGTGAGGGCAGCATAGGGGCCGGCGTCCGTAACCTCGGCGAAAAGCGCATCGGCCTCGAACGGGCCGGAACAGGCGGCGATCAGGATGTGCTGGCAGAGCACGTCGCGCGGCCCCGGACCGCGCGGATCGCCGTCGAGGTCGTGGTCCCGCACCGCCTCCAGCGCGGCCTGGCATTCAACGACCTCCCAGCGGTTCGCGGGCACCAGAAGCGCCTTCGAGGGTGCGTTGTAACGGTGGTTGGCCCGGCCGATCCGCTGGACGAGCCGCTTCACGTTCTTCGGCGCGCCGACCTGGATCACGAGGTCCACGTCGCCCCAGTCGATGCCGAGGTCGAGCGAGCCGGTGCAGACCACCGCGCGCAGATCGCCCCGGACCATCGCGGCCTCCACCTTCTCGCGCGCCTCCCGCGCGAGCGAGCCGTGGTGGATCGCGATCGGCAGCATCTCCTCGTTTGCCATCCAGAGGTCACGGAAGAAGAGCTCCGCTTGCGCCCTGGTGTTGTGGAAGATGAGCGTGATGCGGTGGCGGCGCACCTCAGCCAGTACTTCGGGGATGGCGTAGCGCCCGCCGCCGCCGGCCCAGGGTGGCGGCGCTTCGGTCGCCAGCATGGCGATATCGGGATCCGGGCCGGGGTCGGCATGGACGATTGCGCAGGGATCGGGATGGCGGGCCAGAAAGCGGGCGATGGCGGCGGGGTCCTCCACCGTCGCCGACAGGCCCACCCGGCGCAAACCCGGCGCGAGCCGGTTGAGCCGGGCGAGGCACAGCATGAGCTGGTCGCCGCGCTTCGACTCCGCGAGCGCATGGACCTCGTCGACGATGACGCGCGAGAGGCCCGCGAAGATGCGCGGCGCATCCTCGTAGCTGAGCAGAAGCGCGAGGCTTTCAGGCGTGGTGATGAGGATGTGCGGCGGGTCCGCGCGCTGACGTCGGCGGCGCGTGTAGGTAGTGTCGCCGGTGCGATCCTCGATCCGGACCGGAAGGCCCATCTCCTCGACCGGCCGGGTGAGGTTGCGGCGGATGTCGGCGGCGAGCGCCTTCAGGGGCGAGATGTAGAGCGTGTGAAGTCCCGGCCGGTTGCCGGCGGCGAGTTCCACGAGCGAGGGCAGGAACCCCGCGAGCGTCTTGCCGCCGCCGGTCGGCGCGACGAGAAGGAGGGACGGAGCGTCGGCGCGGTCGAGCAGCGCCTGCTGGTGGGGATGGACCTGCCAGCCGCGGGTTGCGAACCAGTCGTGAAACGGGGCGGGCAGGGGGCACATGGCCCCAATCTATGCCCGCGCCGGACGCTTGCAAGTCAGTGCAGGTGGCGCTGCCTCAGGCCGCGGAACACGTCCTCCAGCGCCCGGGGCGGCGTCAGATGCGCGCCGGCGAGTGCGTTGTCGAGCGCGATCTCCACCTCGCGGACAAGGGCGATCACGCAATCGTCGCCGCCCTGACCATGATCCGCGGCGTCAAGCCCTGCGCCCGTCAGTCCCGGCAGCGTCTCGCCCGCGACATCGAGAAGCCGCGCCTCGTCGATCCCCTGCGCCTCTGCCCAGTCGAGAGCGATGCGTGTCATCGCGTTGGACGACGCGGCGAGGAAGTCGTTCATCACCTTCGCCGCCATGCCCGCGCCGAAGCCGCCCATGCGGATCGCCTTTGTGGCGAGCCGGTCGAACAGGGGGCCGAGCCTCTCGATGTCCTCCCTCCGGCCGCCGAGGAAGAAGGTCAGGCGCCCCTCTTCGGCCGCGCGGAGGCCCCCGGTGAAGGGCGCATCGACAAGCGTCACCTCGGCCCGGATGCGGCCCCTCAGCGCCCGCACGTAGCGGGGCGAGAGGGTGGCGGCGAGGACGATGGTCTGGAGCGCAGGGGCTTTCTTCGCGAAAGCCTCGGCCTCGAAGAGGAGGCTTTCGCAGTCGCCGATGTCGGACGGCACCAGGAGCAGTGTCCTGAGCGCCGCAAGGTCGGCGCCGGCCGCGCCGGGCGCGAGGCCGGCAGCAGCCAGACGTGCGCGGAACACCCGCGCGACGCGGCCCGAACCGGCGATGCCAAGCCCGCCCATCAGTGTATGATCTTCTCGTCGCGGACGAACATGTTCGCCCAGGCACGGTCAATGAGATCAGGGGTCATCTGGTACGGAATCCCCTCGAAATTGCAAATCGCGATCATCTGGTCGATGAGAAACACCGGCTGATAGTTCGCATAGACGTTGCTGATCGTCGGATACTTCACCTTGAGCAAGTGAATAAGCGCCCTTTCGTCAAGCGGAACCTTCTTCTTCTTGGCCACCATCGCGAAGATCTTCAGGAACATCTCCTGGTTCGGGCCGTCGATCTTGATCTTGAAGAAGATCCTGCGAAGGGCCGCCTTGTCGAAGATCTCGTTCGGGTGGAAGTTCGTGGAGAAGATCACGAGCGTGTCGAAGGGCACCTCGAACTTCTCGCCGGACTGGAGCGCGAGGATGTCGCGGCTTTCCTCCAGGGGAACGATCCAGCGGTTGACGATCTTCTGCGGCGGCTCGGCCTGACGCCCGAGGTCGTCGATGATGAACACGCCGCCGGTCGCCTTCATCTGCAGGGACGCGGTGTAGGTCCGCGCCGTCGGGTTGTAGGTGAGGTCGAGCATGTCTAGCGAGAGTTCACCGCCGGTGATCACCGTCGGCCGGTCGCAGAGAACGTAGCGATTGTCGAAGCGGTTCGACGAGCGGCGGAGTGCTGTCGGATCGTCCTCGGATGCTTGCGCGGCCGAATGCACGATCGGGTCGTAGACGGTGATGACCTGGCCCGCGTATTCGATGGCCTTCGGGATGTAGATCTTGTCGCCGATCGCGTCGCGGATGCCGTTCGAGATGGAGGACTTGCCGTTGCCCGGCGGCCCGTACATCAGGATCGACCGGCCCGCGCCGACGGCCGGTCCGAGGTGGTCGAGAAGCTCGTCGGGCAGGATCAGGTGGCCCATCGCCGAGGTCAGGCGCTGGCGCGTGATCTGGATGTTGCGGATCGACTGCTTCTTCACCTGCTCGCGGTACATCTCCAGCGGCACGGGCATGGCGCCGTAGTATTCCGACTGGCTGAGCGCATCGAGTGCGCGTGCCTTGCCGGCATCTGCGAGCTGGTATCCCATCTCTCCGCCGGAGTTCGCGTGCAGCGTGCCGGTCGCTTCCAGCAGCTTCTGGCTGCGCGCAAGGTCTATCAGTTCCTGCGTGGCCGGGATCGGCAGTGCGATCTGACGCGAGATTTCCGAGACCGTTTCAAGGTTCATGCGGAACATCGTCTTGAGAAGGATGTCGCGCATCATCACCACGGAAAGGCCAGTGTCACCGAGCGACCGGGGCGGCGTCGGTGCAATGACGTTGGGCACCTGCATGTTCATCTGGCGGGACCTCTGCGGCGGTTCGGGCGGCGGTCAGAGACACCCGCACGCAAAAGCGCCCGTGCCCGCCGCCTTGGGATTCACAGCGCGACTTTGCCGAGGTATTGTGGCCAAAAGAAGGAAACAATTCCGCTGAAGAGGCACGAATGAGCAGACCCCGGACCGCCGCTCTCACGGCCTTCCTCGCCCTCGCGATCGTCATTCTTGGCGGGGTGCCACTCTTGAAGGGCGCCCTCTACCTGGAGAAGCACGAGGGCGACACGCTGCACCTGGCCGAGCTTGTGCTTAGGATGGCGCGGGGCGAGTGGCCGCATCTCGATTTCATGACGCCGATCGGTGTGCTCGCCATCGCGCCGATCGCCGTCTTCGTCAAGGCCGGCGCGGGGATCGGGCATGCGATCTTCTATTCCCAGATCCTCGTCGCGGTGCTGCTCCTCCCGGCCGTCCTGCGTGTGGCAACGAGCCGGATGACGGGGCCCTGGCCCTGGGCCTACGGCGGCTTCGTCATGCTCCTCTGCCTGGCGCTCGTGCACGGCGAGGCGGAAAGCTCGGTCTCGATCTCGATGCACTACAACCGCTGGGCCTGGGCGGTCAGCTACACTGTCATTCCCCTTGCCGTTCTGGCGCCCCTCGGCCGGCCGCGACCGTGGCTGGACGGGGCCCTGATCGGGCTCGGGATGGCGGTTCTCGTGCTCATGAAGGTGACGTATTTCGCCGCCTTCGCGCCGGGCATCGCGGTGGCGCTCCTGGCCCGGCGGCAGGGCACGATGATCGCGGCGGCGCTGATCGCCGGGCTCGGCGTGGCGACCCTGACGACAGCACTTGCCGGTCCCGCCTTCTGGGCCGCCTACCTGAAGGACCTCCTGACCGTCGCGACGGGAGAGACGCGGGCGGCGCCGGGCGAAAGCTTCATCGACGTGATCGTGGCGCCGCTCTACATGGGCGGCAGCCTCGCACTGATCGCCGCGGTGATCTTTCTTCGTCAGGCGGGAAGGGCGGTCGAGGGGCTCGCGCTCCTCCTGCTCATGCCGGGCTTTTTCTACGTCGCTTACCAGAACTTCGGCAACGATCCCCAGTGGCTTTATATGATGGCGCTCTTCGCCTTCCTCCTGCGTCCGGGGGCGGGCGTGACGAACGGGATGGGCTGGGACCTTCGCGCCGCGCTGACGGTCACCGGCATTGCGGCGCTGTGCTTCGGCGCGCCCTCGGCGATCAACCTCGCCTTCAGCCCCTGGCGCCACCTCGCGGCGGAGACCGAAGAGACGGTACCGCTTCTGCCGCGGCTGGCCGCGCACGCCGACCTCAGGACGCCCGAGAGCCGGCTCTACACCGTCAACCTGAAGGAGCCCTACGACCAGCCGGGCGATCCCTTCGCCGCCTTCCGCGATCTCGCCAAGCGCGAGGACCCGCCCGTGCTGAACGGCGACACGCTGCCCGAATGTCAGATCGAGGGCGGGATTTCGGGCTGGTTCGAACTGGTGGACGACGACCTGACAGCGGCCGGCTTCGCGGGCAGCTCGATTCTCGGCACCGATCTCTATTCCGCCTACTGGATGTTCGGGGATTTCAAGCCCGTGAAGGGCGCGGCGCCCTGGTACTATGGCGGCCTGTCGGGGGCGGAGAACGCCGACTATGTCGTCGTGCCCCTCTGCCCGATGGCCTTCTCGCTCCGCTCCGAGATGCTGAAGGCCTTTGACGAGGCGGGCTGGACGCTCCGCGAGGTGCGCCGCACGCCGCTTTACATATTGATGGAACCCATCGCCCCCTGAATTGCGGCGAGAACGCCGGGGAAGGCCAGGAAGACGAGGTAGGTGACGAAGGTGCCCACCAGCGCGAGACCCATCGGGAAATCCTTGCGCTGCCAACTGACCCAGTCCGGAGTTGCCGCCCGGACGGCGGGGATGGCCCGCATCAGCCGATGGGCGGCAAAGGCGCCGAGGAGGAAGGCCGCGAGCAGGACCAGCGCGATCTGGAGATGCTCGATCCGCTGCGCGAAGTAGGGCGCGACGGCGGCCGCGAATTTCGCGTCGCCAGCGCCGACGTTCGCGGCGACGTTGAGGACGAACCCGATGGCGAGCACGGCCACGAGGTTCACCCACCGCCAGAGCCAGAACTCCGCCGGTATCAGCACGAAGCCCGCGAAGGCGAAGACGGCGACGACCGCCATCACCGCCTTGTTGGGGATCTTCATGAACTTCAGGTCGGACCACGCAACCCAGGCGCAGATCGGAAGACAAAGCAGCAGGAAGACCTTGTAGGCGAAGGCTACCGCCTCCGGGCTCGTCGGCGGATAGGGGTTCAGCATGGGGTCAGCCGTTGTTCAGCGTCTCGAGCGCGCGGGCGGCCTGCTCGAAATATTGCGGGCTCGTGTCCACGGCATCTTCGAGAAGGCCCTTGCCGGTCGTGACGTCGCCCTGCTTGATGGCGGTGAGCGCCGCCGTATAGAGCAGTTGGGCCCGCTCCGCCTGGGTCATCGTCACCATCGGCATGTCGTACTTGCGTTGCGCTGCACGGGCGAGGACGAGGTTGTTCTTCGTCGTGAAGCTCGAGGTGTCGTAGGTCAGCGCCTCGGCAAAGAGCTTCTCCGCGCCGGGGAAATCGCCGCGCGTGAGTTTCGAATAGCCCCAGTTGTTCAGCACCGACGAGGGTTGTGTCGTGAGGCCGAAGGCGGTCTCGTAGAAACTGTCGGCCTTCTGCCATTTCTTGTTGGCATCGGCGACCATCGCCTCCAGCCGGTAGCGTTCGTAGGTCTCGTAGGTCGGGGGGATCATGTTGAGTTCGGCCTCGGCCTTGGCCCATTCATTGGCCCGGATGAGCGCGTCGGCAAGCGCCACGCGATCCTCGTTTGTGGCCTCTGCGCTGTCCACGACCGCGCGCCATGTCAGCGCGGCCTCGGTCGGTTTCTTGGCCCGCACCAGCGACTTGGCGAGCCCGCGCTTGAGGTCGATGCGGTCCGGATGTTGCGCGGCGGTCCTCTGGAAATAGACGACCGCCTCGTTCGGGTCGCCCACCGTCAGCATGACATCGTTGAGGTTGCTTTCATCGATGACGTTCACGTCCTCGATCGCGCGGTCGACTTCGGCGTCGGTGGCCTTCTGGCACGCGGAAACCGCTGTTACCCCCGCCAGGCAGAGGGAAATCAGGATGGGGTGGCGCATTTGATGCGTCCTTTGCTGCTCTTGCCTCAATGTTTGGTGAGAAGCAGGTATTGCCCGTTCCCGCGCCTCACCAGGGAGAATTCACCCTTATTCACAGGATCATATGACGGACTCTCGATTTTTGCGAGGGCACGGCGGAGATTTTCGCGGATGGCGTCCGTTTGGCCACTGTCCAGCGCGAAGGCCAGCCGGAAGACGCGGGAGGCTTCGGCATACTTGCCCTGCTCCATGAGAACGACGCCGAGATTGTTCCAGGCGGGCACGAAGGTCTCGTCCTCCTTCACGGCCCGGCGGAGCAGTTGCTCGGACTGGCCGAGCCTGCCGAGGTGCAGGTTGGCCGAGCCGAGCGCCGAGAGGACATCGACCGTCATCCCCTGGTCGCCCGCGGCTCGGTAGTAGGCCTTGAGCGCGAGTTCATATTCGCCCGCAGCCATGAGCCGATGCCCGACGATGAGACCGTCGACCGACTCTTCGCCCCTGACGGGACCCGCTGGTGGGAAGGGGGAGTCTTCAGAGACGCGCTGGCCGCCTGTCTGACAGGCGGCCAGCAACCCGGCTGCGAGAAGAAGGGCCGATACGCGGAGAGCCATCGCCTCAGGGAGAGAAGTTCGCGAACAGCTGCAGCATATCGTAAACCGAGGGCCCGACAAGGATGATGAGGAGCGGCGGCACCGTGAACATCATCGTGCCCAGCGTCATCTTCGTGGGAAGCTTGTTCGCGGCCTCTTCGGCCCGCATCACGCGCTTGTCGCGCATCTCGCTGGCATAGATCCTGAGCGCCTCGGCAATCGAGGTGCCGAAGGTTTGCGACTGGATCATCACCGTCACGAAGGAGGCGATGTCGGGCACGCCCGTGCGTTCGGAGAAGGCGCGCAGGACCGAGGTCTTGTCCTTGCCGGCCTTGACCTCCTGGGCGACGATCTCGAATTCCTCAGCCAGCGCCGGGTACCCGGTCTTCAGTTCCTTCGACACGCGGATGATGCCCTGGTCGAGCGACTGGCCGGCCTCCACGCAGACGAGAAGCATGTCAAGCGCATCGGGAAAACCGTTCTGGATCTCGCCCTGACGGGTCTGAATGCGCCGTTCGATCCAGTATTTCGGTAGGTAGTAGCCGATCGCGCCCGGCATGACGACCGCGAGGATCAGCGTCGTCGTCGCGATTTCGCCCGTGGCCGAGGCGACAATGGCATAGACGACACCGATGATGAGGAAGGCAATGCCCAGCATGAACTGGACGGCGTGGAAGGTGCGAACGGCGGTCTTGGACCGGTAACCCGCGCGCGTCATCTTCAGCCGGGAGGTGCTCATCTCCTCCTCGGTCTTGGGTTCGAGGAAGTGCGCGAACTTGTCGAGCTTGTCGCTGCCGCGGCCGGCGCGCAGCGACTTCTTCTCAAGCGTTCGGACGCGGTTCTCCCCGGTCGGCTTCGAGGTTTCGCGCAACCTGGAGAAGGGGTCGGCGCGCTTCTTGAGCATGGTCGGCAGCGCGATCGCCATGAGCGCGATGCCGAGCACGCCGACCGCGAAGAGCGGCCCCAACGGACCCATCTGGGCGATCAGGAAGTCATTGATCTGGGACAACATTCCGGTCAGGCCCCCTCAGACCTTGATGTTGACCATCATCTTCATGAAGATGATGTTGATGGCGAGGAAAGTGAAGACGATGAGCGCGGCCGGGACGAAGGCCGAGGTATCCTTTACCGTGTCGAAATAGTCGGGTTTCAGGATCTGGATCACCGCGAGCACGACCAGCGGGAAGGCAGACAGGAACATGCCCGACCATTTCGCCTCGGCCGTGATCGCGCGGACGCGGCGGAAAAGCCGGAAGCGGGCACGGATCACCTTGGCGAGACCGTCGAGGATCTCGGCAAGGTTGCCGCCCGATTGCTGCTGGATCGTCACGGCCACGGCAAGGAAGCGCAGGTCCTGCATGTCCATCCGTTCGGCGAGGTCCTTCAGGGAGTCGGAGACTTCGCGGCCGTAGGCGCTTTCGTCGGCGATCATCCCGAACTCGGTGCCGAGCGGATCGGGAACCTCCTTGGCGACGATCTGGATGGCGGACGAGAACGGGTGGCCGACCCGGAGGCTGCGCACCATCAGCTCGACCGCGTCGGGGAGCTGCTCCTCGACAAGATCCATCCGCTTCTTGGCCTTGCGGTTGATCCAGAAATAGACCGCGCCCACGCCCATGACGATGGCGACGGCGATCTGCACGGGTGTCGAAGCCGAGGTGCCGATCTTGAGCCCGAGGAAGGCCACGACCGTGAGGAGCGCCATCACGCCCATAAGGGCCTTCGGCGAGAAGGCGATATTCGCCTTCTGCGCCTTGGTGGCGAGGATCGAGTAGAGCGGGATGCCCTTGGCCTTCAGGTGCTGGCTCGCCTCCTTGCGGAGCTGTTCCAGCACCTTCTCGCGCTGTCCGCCCTTTTCCAGGAGATCAAGCCGGCGGTTGACCTTGGAGTTGAGCGAAATCGACTTGCCGAAGACGACGAGGTAGATGCCCTCGACGAGAAGGAGGACGGCGATGAAGATCAGGCCGTAGATGATGGGCGTCGGGCTGATGATCATGCGCGTTACTCCGCGGCCACGGGTTCGTAGATCGACGCCGGAAGGTCATAGCCCCAGGCGCGGAAGCGGTCGGCAAAGGCCGAACGGACGCCCGTCGCGGTGAAGCGACCGATGATCTTGCCGTCGGGGGCAAGGCCGAGCCGTTCGTAGCGGAAGATTTCCTGCATCGAGATCACGTCGCCTTCCATGCCGGTGATCTCGGTGATCGAGGTCATCCGGCGCGAGCCGTCCTGCAGGCGCGAGGCCTGCACGATGAGGTTGACGGCAGAGGCGATCTGGCTGCGCACGGCCTTGATCGGCATCTCGATCCCCGCCATCGCGATCATGTTTTCCAGACGGCTGATACCATCCCTCGCGCTGTTGGCGTGGATCGTGGTCATCGACCCGTCGTGGCCGGTGTTCATGGCCTGGAGCATGTCGATGACTTCCTCGCCGCGGGTTTCGCCGACGATGATGCGGTCGGGACGCATCCTGAGCGCGTTTCTCAGACAGTCGCGCTGGGTGACGGCGCCCTTGCCCTCGACGTTCGCGGGGCGGCTTTCCATCCGGCCGACATGAACCTGCTGGAGCTGGAGTTCCGCCGTGTCCTCGATCGTCAGGATGCGTTCGGAGTTGTCGATGAAGGACGAGAGCGCGTTGAGCGTGGTGGTCTTACCGGAACCTGTACCGCCCGAGACGATGATGTTGAGACGGGTCGCCACGGCGGCCTGGAGATAGGCCGCCATCTCCTCGGTGAAGGCGCCGAAGCGGACGAGGTCGTCCACGCCGAGCTTGTCCTTCTTGAATTTCCGGATCGAGACGAGCGAGCCATCCACCGCGATCGGCGGCACCATGCAGTTGAAACGCGATCCGTCGGCAAGGCGGGCGTCGCAATAGGGGTTCGATTCGTCGACGCGCCGGCCGACCGCGGACACGATCTTGTCGATGATCCGCAGAAGGTGGCGTTCGTCCTTGAAGGTGATGTCGGTCAGCGTGAGCTTCCCGGCACGCTCGACGAAGATCTGCTGCGGGCCGTTCACGAGGATGTCGTTCACGGTGTCGTCCTGCAGCAAGGGCTCCAGCGGACCGAGGCCCATCACCTCGTGGTAGAGCTCCTGGAAGAGAGAGGAGCGTTCGTCCTTGTTGAGGACGACGGACATCTCCTCCAGCGCCTCGGTGGTAATCGAGACGATCTCCTGCCGGAGTTCGGTTTCGGAGGCATGTTCGAGCGCGCCGAGGTTGAGGTTGTCGAGCAGCCGCTTGTGCAGTTCGACCTTCAGCTCGCCCATCCGCTCCTTGCGCTTCTTCTCCTTGTCGGCGGCGACCGCCTGGGCCGGATTGGCAGCCATGGGGCCTGTGCGCCGTGCGACGACGGGCCGGTGCGCCTCGGGCGCGGCGACCGTGGCGGGTTTCGGCGTCTGCACGGCCGGCGCGGCGGTGGTCGGTCCGGCGCCATCGGGCTTCTTGAAGCGGGAAAACATGGGTTACTCCGGTTCGACTGGCAGCGGTCAGACGGCCGCGGCTTCGGCGGCCACGTTGAGGTCGTAGATCGATTTCGCCAGCTTCGCGATCTCGCGCCGCAGCGGGTTCTTGGCGGCGGTTTCGGCCAGCGGCAGGCCGTGGTCGTTCGACTGCGTCACCTGCTTGGTTCCATCGGGAAGCTGAAGCTCGATCGTGATGTCCAGGCTCTCCGCCAGGCGCTTCACGCGGCCCTTGCCGGACAGATCGGTGAATTTCGGCGCGCGGTTGAGCACGTAGCGCAGCTTCTCGAAGGGAAGCTCTTCCGCCTTCAGCGCGCGGATCATCCTCAGCGCGTTCTGCGCGGAACGCATGTCGAGTTCCATCGTCGCGAAGTAGATGTGGGCCTGGTTCAGCACGGCCTCGGTCCACTGCACGACCGTCGAGGGCATGTCGACCACGACGAAGTCGAACTCCGTCCGCGCCACGTTGAGCACGCGGTTGATGTCCTCAGACGTGACGATGTCGAGCGGCAGCATCTCGGTCGGCGCCGTCATGACGTGCATCTTCTCGTTGTAGTTGAGAAGCGCCTGCAGGAAGCTCACGTTGTCCACCGAGGCGGTGTCGGACAGCATCTCGTAGACGGCCTCGCGGCGCGGCAGGTCGAGATAGGTCGAGACCGAGCCATACTGGAAGTTGAAATCCAGCAGGCAGACCCGCGGTCCGTTCGCCTTCTGGATCGTTGCCAGTTCCCAAGCGAGGTTCACCGCGAAGGTCGTGGCGCCCGTGCCGCCGGCGAGCCCGTGGACCGCCAGGATGACGCCGTCGCGGTCGCCCTTCGGCTTGAAGGCCGGCGCCGCCGGTTCTTCGGCCAGGGTGTGATCGACCGCGGGCGCCTTGTGCAGCCGCTCGATCGCGTCATGAAGCGCGTTCTCGGGAAGCGGATAGGGCACGAAATCGTCCGCGCCAAGCCGCAGCAGTTGGTGCAACGCGATCGGGCTCACCTCCTCGGCGATCAGGATGACCTTCACGCCCTTTTCCTTTGCGGTCGAGATGATCCCGGAAATCCGGGCGAGGTCGCTTTCGTCCTCCGAATCGACCGCGATGGCGACAAACTCGAGCGCGTCCGCGTCGGGCTGGTTGAGGAAGAGGATCGCATCGTCGAACGAAAGATCGCCCCAGCTTTCGCCAAGCTCGACTTCCATGTCCTCGATCAGAAGGTCGAAGTTGCTGACATCGCGCGAAATCGTGCACGCGACGATCGGTGCCGGTTCCGGCTGCAAGGCGGCTACGCTGCTCATTCCCACACGTCCTTCATTACGCGGATGGCGGGCCTCGTCCTGTGCATCGTGCTTGGTCGTCAAGTCGCTACAGGTCCCGGTCCATCACCCGGCACGACCTTATGGCCGCGCCATTACTCCCAGGTTGCGAAAATCCCGGAGAACTTTGGCAATATTGGGGCCGAAATACCGAAATTATGCGTTATCCGGCGACGATCAAAAGCGTTGGGCGGCCTTTGTTGCCAATGGCCGCCCAACGCAGGAAACAATTTGCGATACTTGCGCGTCAGCCGCCCGTGGAGGCGCCCCCTGCACCGGCGGTGCCTTGGACCGAGTCCACCGTATGCGCCGTGGTTGCGCTGGTCACATACTCGCGCCAGATGATCTCGGCGTACTTGCCATTGAGGACCAGCGGGTTCTTGGCGACAAAGCCCGACACCTCCGTGACCGTGCGGCGGTTGCGCCGCTCTTCGGTCTGGACATAGACGAGCGGCTGCGTTTCGCCGAAGGACGCGACGGCTTCCAGCCGCGACCGGCTGATGCCCTGGCTTGCCAGGAAGGCGACGACGGCCTTGGCTCGGCGCAGGCCCAGCCCCTTGTTGTAGGCGTCCGAGCCCACGAGGTCGGTATGGCCGTAGACGCGGAAGCGCACCTCGGGGAATTGCCGGATCCAGTCGGCCTGACGCATCAGCGCCTGCTGGGCCTCGCCGTCCAGAACCGCGCTGTCGAAGGCGAAGTTGACCGTATTCGGTACCTCGGCCGCGAAGCGGCGCGTCAGGTCGATGACATAGGACCGTTCGCCCTGCTGGATGAGCGTGTTGTTCATCGTCGCGTTGCCGAAATCGTGCGTCTCGATCTCGGAACCTGCCTCCGAATAGAAGGTGCGGGCGATATTGGTTTCCTTTGAGCAGGCCGCAAGAGCGGTCAGGCTTGCCGAAAGGAGGAGAAGGCTTGTCTTGGCTCGCATCGTCTCACTCCATCACATAGCCATAGGAGCCGCTGTAGTCCTGCTTCGACACTTCGCCGATGGCGCCCTTCGACTTCCCGGTCGAGGCCGTCTTGCCGAAGAGGAAGAGCTCGGCTTCGGTGGGCGCCTTCACGCGGTCGGTCGGCAGCGCCAGCGCCTCGCCCCGGGTGGGTGACACGAGGTGCGGCGTGATGATGATCACGAGCTCGGACTGGTTGCGCTGGAAGTCGGCGCTGCGAAAGAGCGCGCCGAGCACCGGAACGTCGCCAAGCCAGGGGATCTGGCCGTTCGAATCCGTGAAGTCGTCCTGCAGGAGCCCCGCGATGGCGAAGCTCTCGCCGTCGCGCATTTCGACCGTGGTCTGCGCCTCGCGGCGCTTGAAGGCGTTCAGGGTGATACCGGTCCCGACACTCGTCTGGATCGTCGTGTCGATGCTCGAAACGGCTGCGTTGATCGAAAGGTTGATGATGTCATCATCCACGACGACCGGCTTGAACGTGAGTTCCACGCCGAACGGCTTGTATTCGACGGTCACGGTGTTGTTCTCGCTGGCGACAGGGATCGGATATTCGCCGCCGGCGAGGAATGCCGCCTCCTGTCCCGAAAGCGCGGTCAGGTTCGGCTCCGACAGGGTTCTGACAAGGCCTTTCTGTTCGAGCGCTTCCAGCAGGATGCCGAACTGGACGCTTCCGCCCGTGAAGCCGATGCCGAAGCCGCCGGTCTGGGCCGTCGTGAAGCCGCCACCGCCGGCGACGCTGACAGCGCCGTTCAGGTTTGCACCCGTGCCGGCCTCGACGTTGACCGACCGTGTCGGGTCGGGGGTGCGTATGCCGAGACTCGTTTGCAGTCGCTTGGTGACCGAACGCTGCATCTCCGCGAAGCGGACCTTCAGCATGACCTGCTGGGTGCCGCCGACGACCATCAGGTTCGACACCCGGTCGGGCGCATAGCGCTTGGCGAGGTCGAGTGCCCGATCGAGCTTCGCGGTCGAGGACACGACCCCCGAAAGCACGATGCCGTCGTTCGCGGTCCTGACCTCGATGTTTTCACCGGGTAGAATTTGTTGCAGCCGTTCCTTGAACTCCGCCACGTCGAGCGAGACCTGAACGTCGACGTTGGTGATGAGCTTTCCGTCCGGCGCAAGAAGCGTAAGGGTGGTGCGCCCCGGCGCCTTGCCGAGGACGTAGATCGACCGGTCCGACAGCGTCGAGATGTCGGCGATGCCTGGGTTGGCGATCGACAACTCGGCGAAGGGTTGGTCGGATTCGACGACGACCGCCCGGTTCATCGGGACCGTCAGCGCGCTCGTGGCCGATCCGTTCACGATCTTGAGGGTTTCCGCTTGGGCGGCCGGGACGGCGACGGTGCAGAGCGAAACGCCCAGCATTCCCGCCGCAAGGGTTCTTTTCATGCTCATGTGACCTGCCTCTCCGATCACGCCTCTGGGATGGGTCTTCGCGCCCGTTGATCGGGTCTTGGATGCCCATATTGCTGCCAGAATGCGGGACGCGGGCTTTTTTTGCAAGAATCAACCGGTTGCCGCAGGGTTCTTATGTGGATAACCGGCAACACAAGGGAATCTGTGGTGCGAAATGACAGCACCGGCCACTTGATGTTGTGGCCGGTGCGGATAACGGATGGCGGCTTTCGGCCCGCGTCAGTTGGTGCAGGGAATCACGGTCTCTACGATTTCACCACCCTTGTTGGTGCGGATGGTGCAGACCTTCGGCGCCGCCACCTCCTGGACCGGGGCTTCCTCGACGATGCCGAGAAGCGTGTTGCGGTTGATCTCGATGGCGCCCACCTTCTGCTCGTCTCCGGTGCCCACGAGCGAGAGGGTCAGCCGGCCGGTCTGCTGGGCGAGCGCGAGCGCCGCGACCTGCTCCGGCGTGGCCTCGACGGTGACGGTGCGGGCGATCATCGTTTCCTCGCTGCGGTCGGCGTCCGCACTCTGGTTGATCGCGATGAGGCGCACGGCCGAGTCGATGAGCTTCGCCACGTCCTGGCCATTGACGGCGCCGGACCAGTATACGTCGACCCGGTCTCCCGGTCGCAGGAAGCCCGACACGCCCGAGGTCACGTCCACGTTGATGGCGAAGGCGCGCATCCCGGCGGACAGATTGGCGTTGATCCCGGCATCGATACCGGGTTCGGTGATCTTTGCGAGAAGGACCGGTTCGAACGGCTCATAGCTCCGCAGCGCGGCGCGGGGGCGGGTTTCGCCTTCCCAGAACACCGGCACGATCGCAGGGTCGCCGCCCTGAGGGGCCACCACCGCGTTGAAGATGCCGGTGGGCGTCTTGCCTTCTTGGACCTTGATCACCTCGAGGTCGTCGCGGGTGAAGCGGTCGCCGTATTTCATCGCCCTCTTGGCAACGACAACGTTCACGAGCTTCGGCGCATTCGCCTGTTCGGCCGCAAGACGGTCGCGTTCGGCCTGGGTCTGGGCGATGAAGCCCTGCGCCATGTAGACGGCAAAGCCGGCAAGCGCGACCCCCAGAACCAGAACCAGAGCAAATACCAGACGCATCGTCCTTCCTTTCGTCCATCGGCATGATGTCCGGATCCCATCAGGATCGGGCCTCCTGCCTCATCAAGGTTTATATCTTAACCGAATACGGCGAAATGGTGGTCAAAGCACGCCCGATAGGTGGAATTTCTTCTGCTTCGGAAACATTTGCCCCGGAAGTCTCTCCCGAGACAGCAAATCGGGCGCCGCGTTGCCGCGCGCCCGATCCTGTCACTCCTGTGCGCCGGGCGCTCAGAACGTGGTGTTGATCGATTGGGAAGAAAGCCAGGATTCCGTTTTCTGGCCGATGCTTGTCATCTGGCCCTTGAGGCCGGCCATGGCGACCAGCACCAGACTAACCACGCTTGCCGTCAGCACGACCCAATCCACGGTGACCGCGCCATCGTCGTTGGCGAGAAACCGCTTGCTACGCTTGAATACCGTCATTTCACGCTCCGTTGTCTTTCGCGGCGCCGCATCCGGGCGGCCGGCACAAGTCTCGCCCTTGACCCTTGTGTTCAGTAAAGGCGCTCAAGATGGCACGATTTGGGCACTCGTCGTCCTTTTTCGCGCAAGGGCGGCCGGCATCTGGAAACGATCGGTTGCAGTTGCCGAAACGAAAACCGCGCCCGGGTTGGGCGCGGTTTCGCAGTCGTCCTGGTCCTGAGCCGGATCAGAAGGTCGAGTTGATCGACTGGCTCGAGAGGTAGGAGTTGATCTTCGTGGTGAGCG
>WBZL01001211.1_pt1 | contig 27590 bp, 23 predicted proteins | sample 5204291 | NCBI WGS metagenome assembly WBZL01 (sample SAMN12344345, study PRJNA552823) | activated sludge metagenome | biome: Activated sludge suspended growth; feature: Nitrification reactor; material: Wastewater; isolation source: activated sludge from nitrification reactor of wastewater...
CTCCTCGGCCTCGCCTCGGCAGCCTTCGGCGCGCTTCGCGTCGCACTCGCGGCGGCCCGCCTGCCGCCCGCCGTGGCGATGCAGCCCCCGGCACCGCCGCGGTTCCGCCGCGGTCTCGCCGATCGGCTGATGGCGCGGCTCCGCCTGTCGCAGCCGGCGATGATGATCCTGCGCTCCATCACCCGATGGCCCGTGCGCGCCGCGATGAGCGCGCTGGGGCTTTCGATGGCGGTCGGCGTTCTTGCCGCGGCGAGCTTTTTCGACGACGCCATGGACAAGATGCTCGACACCACCTTCGGGCTGGCCAACCGTCAGGATGCGGTCCTGATGTTCGCAGAGAACCGGCCCGAGCGCGTGATCGACGACCTGCGCAGCCTTCCCGGCGCGCTGCAGATCGAGGGGCAACTGATCGAGCCGGTGGTGCTGCGCAACGGCCATCTCGAGAAGCACACGACGCTGGAGGCGCGGCGGCCCGATGCGGACCTGTCGCGCATCGTCGGCGGTTCGGGCCGGGTCGTCGCCGCGCCGCCCGGCGGCGTGGTCCTCGCCGCGCGGCTCGCCCGGCAACTCGGCGTCGCGCCAGGCGACACGGTCGAGGTTGAGTTCCTGTCGGGCCGGCGCGAAACCGCGCTCCTGCCGGTCACGGCGACCATCGACCAGTACATCGGCATCGCCGCCTACATGGACTTCGAGGCGCTGAACGCACTGCGCCGCCAGGCGCCGCAGGTCTCGGTGGCAAACCTGACGCTCGACCCCGCGGCACGGTCGGAGTTCCATCGCGCGCTGAACGGGATGCCTGCGCTGGCCGGCACGGCCATGGTCTCCGACATGCGCCGGTCGTTCGACGAGACGCTGCGCGAAAACATCAGCATCACCGCCACCGTCTACATCACGATCGCGGTTCTCATCACCGTTGGGGTCACCTACAACGGCGCCCGCATCCAGCTATCCGAACGCGCCCGCGAACTGGCGAGCCTCAGGATCCTCGGCTTCTCGCGCGGCGAGGTTTCGTTCATCCTCGTCGGGGAGGTGATGGTCCTGGCGCTTCTCGCGCAGCCTCTCGGCTGGCTCGCCGGACTCGGCATCGCCTGGGCATTCACGCAAGGAATCGAGAGCGACCTCTACGAGGTGCCCTTCGTGATCGTCCCCTCGACCTTCGCCCGCGCGAGCCTCATCGTCCTTCTGACCGCCCTTGTCTCGGCGCTGGTGGTGCGCCGCCGCATCGACCGGCTCGACCTCGTCGCCGTCATGAAAACCCGGGAGTGACCCATGGCCCTTCAACCCCGCCACTACATCATCGGCCTTCTCGGCGCCGGCGTCGCGGGCGGCCTCGCCTGGCTCGCCTTTCGCACCGAACCCGTGCCGGTGGACCTTGCCACGATCGCGCGGGGGCCGATGCTTGTCACCGTGAACGCCGAGGGCGAGACGCGCGTGAAGGACGTCTTCGAGGTCGCCGCGCCGATTTCCGGCACCGCGCGGCGCGCGCCCGTCGAGGTGGGCGATGCGGTGGTTGCGGGCGAGACCGTCGTCGCCGTGGTCGAACCCGCCGCCCCCGCCCTTCTCGACGCGCGGTCGCGCGATCAGGCCGAGGCCGCGGTGCGCGAGGCCCGCGCCGCGCTGACGCTGGCCGAGGCGCAGCTTCGCCAGGCGGAGGAGGAACTCCACTACGCCCGCAGCCAGCACGACCGCGCCCGCACCCTTGCCGAGCGTGGCGTCGCCTCGCAGACCGCGCTCGAGGACGCGAGCCAGCTTCTCGCCATCCGGCTCGCCGCGCGCGAGGCGGCGCGGTCAAACGTCGAGATGGCAACGAGCGCACTGGCCCGCGCGAACGCGGTCCTGGTGCCGCCGTCGGTCGGCGGCGCGGCGCGCGACAGCTGTTGCGTGACGCTCCGCGCGCCAATCACCGGCACGGTCCTGACCGTCGACATCGTCAGCGAGACCCCCGTTGCCGCCGGCACCCGGCTCCTCTCGGTCGGCCGCACCGACGATCTGGAGATCGTGGCCGATCTGCTCTCCTCCGATGCAGTCGGGCTCAGACCCGGCACCCGCGCCATCGTGGAGCGCTGGGGCGGCACTCCGCCGCTCGAGGCGGAACTGCGCAGCCTCGATCCGTCCGCGCGCACCAAGGTCTCGGCGCTCGGGATCGAGGAGCAACGTGTCGACGCCGTCTTCGACATCATCACCCCCGCCGGGGCCCGCTCCGGCCTCGGCGACGGCTACGCCGTCTACCTCCGCATCGTGAAATGGGAAGGCGCCGATGTGATGCAGGTTCCGCTCTCGGCGCTCTTCCGGCACGAGGGTGGCTGGGCGGTCTTCCGGGCCGTGGACGGCAAGGCGCGGCTCAGCCCCGTCGTCCTCGGCCAGCGCAACGGCACCGCCGCGGAGGTGACCGAGGGGCTCCAGCCGGGCGACCGGGTAATCCTCCACCCCGCCGATGCCATCGCCGAGGGCTCGCCGGTCGCCGAACGCACGGAGGGTTGACCGCCTCCGCCGTCAGTCCCGCGCCCGCAGGACGCGCGCCGGCCGCGCGGCGAGTGGCCTCAGCGCGAAGATGAGGCCGGCGAGAAGCGTCGCCAGCGCGCCGCCCGTGACGATCGCCGCGGCCGAGACCGGCTCGAACCGGAACGTGCCCTCCATCACGAAGGTCATCACCGCCCAGCCCGCCGCCGCGCCGAAGGCGACGGCCACGATCCCCGCCGCCGCCCCCATCAGCGCGGAGCGGAGCGCGAAGCTCGCGAGCACCACTCCCCGCGTCGCGCCGAGCGTCTTCAGCACGGCCGCCTCATAGACCCGCGCCCGTTCCCCCGCCGCGGCCGCGCCGATCAGCACGACGACCCCGGTCAGGAGCGTCACGCCCGCCGCGATGGCGGTGGCCTTCGCGATGGCGGCCAACGCCTCGCTCACCCGGTCGATGGCGTCCTTCACCCGGATCGCGGTGATGTTCGGAAAGGCGGTGGCGAGGTCGCGCAGAATCGCGGCTTCCGCCTCAGGCGCGGCATAGACGGTGGCGATCCAGCTGTGCGGCGCTCCCTGAAGGGCCGCCGGGTTCATCGCCATGACGAAGCCGATTCCCGCCGTGCCGAAGTCCACCTCTCGGAACGAGGTGATCCGGGCCTCGATGTCGCGGCCGAGGACGTTCACCGTGACCCGGTCGCCGAGCTTCAGCCCCATCTCCTCCGCCTCCTCGCGGGCGAAGGACATGAGCGGCGGGCCGGCGTAGTCCTCGGGCCACCATTCGCCCGCGACGATCCGGGTCCGCTCGGGCGGGGTTGCGGAATAGGTCAGTCCGCGGTCGCCGCGGACGACCCAGTGGTCGCCCGCCACCTCGCGCGCGTCGCGGCCGTTGATCCTGGTCAGCACGCCCCTGAGCATCGGTGCGGTATCCACGCGGCTGACCGCCGGATCGCCCTTCACCCGGGCCAGGAAGCCCTCGATCTGATCAGGCTGGATGTCGACGAAGAAGTAGGACGGCGCGACCTCCGGCAGGTCGCGGGCGATGGAGGCGCGAAGGTTGGTGTCGATCTGGCCCACGGCCGCAAGGACCGAGAGACCGAGGCCGAGCGACAGTATGACGGCCGTTGCCTCCTCCTTCGGCGAGCCGATGGCCGAAAGCGCGAGCCTTAGCGCCGGCCGGCCCCGCGCACGGTGGCCCATGCGCCGGGCGAACCGCCTGAGCGCGAGTGCTGCGAGTGTCAGAACGACAAGCGCCGCGACGATGCCGCCTAGCGTGCCGAATGCCAGTTCCGGAACACCGGACAACCCGACAGCCACCGCGACGAGCGCGCCGGCGATTCCGGCCAGCACCGCCGACAGGCGCCAGCCCGGCCAGACCCGCCGCCCCGGACCGAGGTCGCGGAAGAGCGCCGCCGCCTTCACCTCGCGCGTGCGCGCCAGCGGCCAGAGCGCGAAGAGCGCGGCGGTGAGCACGCCATAAGTCGCGGCCTCGGCGAGCGGGCGCACGGCAAGGCCGATCTCGACCGGGATCGGCAGCGCCCCGGCGATCAGCGGCCCGGCGAGGATCGGTGCGCCCGCGCCGAGGACGAGGCCCGCGACGACGCCGATGAGGGCGAGCGCCGCAACCTGGACGAGATAGACGGCGAAGATCGTCCCCGAGGTCGCACCGAGCGCCTTCAGGGCGGCCATCGTGCCCACCTTGCCGTCGAGATACGACCTGACCGCCGCGCCGATGCCGACGCCGCCGACGGCGAGCCCCGCGAGCCCGACGAGGATCAGGAACGACCCCATCCTATCCACGAAGCGCCGCATCCCAGGGGCGCCATAGCGCGCGTCCTGCCATTGCATTCCGCTGTCGCGGAACGCGGCCACCGCCTCGCGGCCGACGGGGCCTACCGCCACGCCGTCGGGCAGCAGGAGCCGGTAGTTCGTGTCGAAGAGGCTGCCGGGCTCGAGAAGGCCCGAGCCTGCAAGGTCCTCCGTCCGCACCATCGTCCGCGGCCCCACCGTGAATCCGGTCGCCGCCGCGTCGGGTTCCCGCAGGATCCGGGCGGCGAGGCGGAACTCCTTGGTGCCGAGCCGGAAGCGGTCGCCGATGGCAAGTCCCATGCGGTCGGCGAGAACCGGGTCCATCGCCGCGCCGGGGAGGCCCTCAAGGGGGGCGAAGACCTCGGCCGGCGCCAGCGCCGGCTCGAACACCATCGCACCGGTCAGGGGATACGCGGCATCGACCGCCTTCACCTGCGTGAGCGCACGCTCGGCAGCCTCCCCCTCGCCCACGACCGCCATGGAGCGGAATTCGACGATCTCCGACACCTTCGCGGCCCGCGCATCCATGAAGCCGCGCTCCTCGGGTGTGGCAAAGCGGTAGGTGAAGGACATCTCGGCGTCGCCGCCCAGAAGCACCGCGCCCTGATCGCGGATCGCCGTCTCGATCGAGGAGCGCACCGTTCCGACCGCAGCAATCGCGGCGACGCCAAGCATGAGGCAGAGGAGGAAGACGATGAATCCCCGCGTGCCGCCCCGGAGCTCGCGCCGGGCAATCCTGACCGCGATCGGAAGTGTCATTCGGCGACCTTGACGCGCCGGGCTCGGTCCTCGCCCGCGATCCGGCCGTCGGCAAGCCGCACCACCCGGTCGCAACGCGCCGCAAGCTCCGGCGCGTGGGTGACGAGGATCAGCGTCGCCCCGTGCCGGTCCCGCAAGCCGAAGAGAAGCTCCATGATCGCCTCGCCAGTGGCGGCATCGAGGTTGCCCGTCGGCTCGTCGGCGAGAAAGATGGCCGGCCGCGGCGCCGCAGCGCGAGCCAGCGCCACGCGCTGCTGCTCGCCGCCCGAAAGCTGCGCCGGATAATGGTCCATCCGCGCGCCGAGCCCCATCGCCTCAAGCTCCGCCGCCGCGCGGCCGAAAGCGTCCGCCACCCCCGCAAGCTCCAGCGGGATCGCGACATTCTCGACCGCCGTCATCGTCGGAATCAGGTGGAAGGACTGGAACACGATGCCCATATTGCCCCTGCGGAACCGTGCGAGCGCGTCTTCGTCGAGCGCCGTCAGGTCATGGCCAAGCGCCGTGATCCGGCCCGATGTCGCGCGTTCGAGCCCGCCCATGAGCATGAGGAGCGACGACTTGCCCGACCCCGACGGACCGACGAGCCCGAGGCTTTCGCCCCGCGACACGTCAAGGCTGATGCCTTTCAGGATTTCGATGCGGCCGGCGTTGCCCTCGAGCACGAGCCGCGCGTCCTCCAGGCTCAGTATGGTCTCGCTCATGCCTGCCGTCCGCTCCATCCGCCGCTTCAAGCCATATGGGGTCGGCCGGGCATTGCGCAACCTCGCGCTCGGCTTCCTGCTGTTCGCGGGCACCGCAGCCCAGGCCTCGCCGCCGACGCTCGTGGCCTTCGGCGACAGCCTGACGGCGGGCTACGGCCTGCCGCCCGAGGACGGCTTCGTCCCGCAGCTTCAGGCCTGGCTTGCCGAAAGGGGCGCCGAGGTGACGGTGCAGAACGCCGGCGTTTCCGGCGACACGACCGCAGGGGCGCTGGCGCGAATCGACTGGACGCTGTCGGCCCCGGTGGATGCGATGATCATCACGCTCGGCGGCAACGACCTCCTCCGCGGGATCCCTCCCGAGGAGGCGCGCGGCAATCTCGACGCGATCCTGACGAAGGCGGCGGAAAAGGGCATCCCCGTGCTGGTGGTGCCGATGGCGGCGCCCGGCAACTACGGCGCGGACTACAAGACCGCGTTCGACTCGATCTATCCGGAACTTGCCGCGAAGCACGGAGCACTTCTGGCGGAACCCTTCCTCGCCCCGATCCTCGCGCTTCCCGACCGGCAGCAGGCCCTGGCAGACTACATCCAGCCCGACGGGCTCCATCCCAATGCAAGGGGCGTGGCCCTGGTCGTGGACGCGCTCGGGCCGAAGGTGCTGGAACTGCTTGCCCGGGCGGAGTAGCCGCGCATCCTCAGCCCGCGCCGACCTTTGCCCAAGCGGGATGCAGGTCGTCGATGACGTAGGCGTGGCGATGCCGCCCCGCTTCCCCGTGATCGCGCAGGTGCGGATGGTCGGGCGGCAGTCCGGGATGGTCATGCGAGACCTCTGCCGGGTCCTGCGCGGGCCAGAGGCGGAGCGCGAGGACGGCGCCGGCAAGTCCGATGAGCGCCATCATGAGGAAGGTCGGACCAAGGCCGATCCGCGCCCCGAGCCAGCCGGCGAGCGGGTAGCAGAGAAGCCAGCAGGCATGCGAGAGCGCGAACTGAGCGGCGAAGATCGCGGGGCGGTCGGCAGCCCCGGCCGAGCGGCGGAGAAGCCGGCCCGAGGGGGTTTGCGCCGCGCTGTACCCCGCCCCGATCACGAGCCAGAGCGGCAGGAGCGCGGCATAGGTGCCGACAAGCGCGCCGGCAGCCGTTCCGGCCACCAGCACCGCCGCGCCGGACATCATGACCGGGCGGTCCGCGAGCCGGTCGAGAAGCCGGGGCAGCGCGAGCGCGGCCGCCATCGAGCCCGCGCCGAAGGCCGCCAGCGCCCAGGCGACCTCGACCTCGCCGAGCCCGAAGCGGGACTTCACGAGAACCACGGTGTTGACGATGACCATCGCCCCCGCCGCCGCGACGGCGAGGTTGACCGCGAAGAGCCCCCTGAGCCGCGGCGTGGCGAGATAGAGGCGGAGCCCCCGCGTTGTCCGGTCCCAGATGCCGCGGCGGGGGCCGGGCTCGGGCGCCGGAAGGGTCACGCTGACGACGAGGGCTGCCGAGACGAGGAAGCCGGCCACCGTCCCGGCGAAGAGGCTGTGGAATTCCATCACCGTAAGGAGCGCCGCCGCGAGCATAGGCGAGACGAGGCTCTCAAGGTCATAGGCCAGACGCGAGAGCGAGAGCGCGCGGGTGTAGTCCTCCTCGGCCGGCAGGATGTCGGGGATCGTCGCCTGGAAGGTCGGGGTGAAGCCGGCCGAGGCCGCCTGCAGCACGAAGATGAGCAGATAGACCTGCCAGACCTCGGTGACGAAAGGCAGGCAGAGCGCAACCGCTGCCCGGACGAGGTCGAGCGTGACGAGCACTGCCCGGCGCGGCAGCCGGTCGGAGAGCGCCTGCGCCACGGGGGCGAGACCGACATAGGCCACCATCTTGATCGCGAGCGCGGTGCCGAGCACCGCCCCCGCCTCGGCCCCGGCGAGATCGAAGGCGAGAAGCCCGAGCGCCACCGTCATGAGTCCGGTGCCGAGCAGCGATATCACCTGCGCGGCGAAGAGATGCCGGTAGGTGCGGTTCCTGAGCGGGCGAAGCATCATCGTTCTCCGGGGTGCCGTTCCCTTATGCCATGTGCCGCAGATGCCGGACAGTGCCGGAAACGGGCGCGGGCCGCATCGGGCCCTACGGGCGCAATCCCATCGCGGGGGGCGTTGCTCTGGCCGTGGACACGCTCGGGCCGATGGTGCTGGGACTTCTCGCCCGGGCGGAATGACCGATCCTCGGCACGCCTCAGCGCACCATCAGGCGCGGCAGGGCTTCCCGAGCGCCCACCTCGCCAATCACCGAAGCCCCGGCAAATCCCTGCGCCACGAAGAGGTCCAGCACCGCATCGGCCGCCGCTGGCGTGCAACTGACCAGAAGCCCGCCGCTTGTCTGCGGATCGGTCAGAAGCGCCCGCTCCGTGACGGCGAACCCCTCTGGCAGGGCGACGCTTGCGCCATAGCTCGCCCAGTTTCGCCCGGAGGCGCCGGTCGCGCAGCCCTGCCGAAGAAGATCGCGCACCCCGTCCATCACCGGGACCCGCGCCCAGTCGAGCGTGATGCTGACGCCCGCACCGCGGGCAAGTTCCAGCGCATGGCCCGCCAGCCCGAAACCCGTCACATCGGTCATCGCGTGGACCCCGTCCATCTGCGCGAACTCCGGGCCGGGGGTATTCAGCCGCGTGGTGGTGTCGAGCATCAGCCGATACGCCGGATCGCCCAGCAGCCCCTTCTTCAGCGCCCCGGACATCACCCCGGTGCCGAGCGGCTTGCCGAGGATCAGCACGTCGCCGGGCCGGGCGCCGGTGTTCCGCCGCACCCGGTCGGGATGCACGATCCCCAGCGCGACCAGCCCGTAGATCGGCTCGGCCGCGTCGATGCTGTGACCGCCCGCCACCGGAATCCCTGCCGCGGCGCAGACCGAAGCACCGCCTTCGAGAATCCGCGCGATCGTGGCGGGGGAGAGCCGCGAGATCGGCATTCCGACGATGGCGAGCGCCAGGATCGGCCGCCCGCCCATGGCGTAGACGTCACTCAGCGCGTTGGTCGCGGCGATGCGGCCGAAGTCGAATGGATCGTCGACAACGGGCAGGAAGAAGTCGGTGGTCGCCACGATCGCCTGGCTGTCGTTCAGCCGGTAGACCGCCGCGTCGTCGGAGTGTGCCGTACCGACCAGAAGGTCGGGCGGCAGCGGAAGGCCCGGCATCCCTGCCAGAAGCTCCGACAGGAGTGCGGGCGCGATCTTGCAGCCGCAGCCGCCACCATGGGCCAGCGACATCAGCCTCGGCTCCTCGGTCCGGTCCGCATCCATGCGCGCCACCGTCACCCCCGCCAGTCGAAGAATCCGGCCGGCGCCCGACCGAGCAGCTCGCGCGCGAGGTCTGCCCCCGCTTCCGCGGCGTCGGCGACAGCGCAGCGCCGCTCGCCCGCGATCACCTCGGACCCGTCGGGTCGGAGGATCTCGCCCCGGAGCCAGAGGCCGTCGTCCACGTGCAGCGCGAGCCCGGCGATGGGCGTCTCGCAGGAGCCGTCGAGCGCGGCGAGGAACGCGCGTTCGGCTGCGAGTCCTTCGCCCGTCGCCCGGTCGTGGATTGCCGCGAGAAGGGCGGCCGCGCGCGAATCGGCGGCGCGGCGTTCGATGCCGATCGCACCCTGCGCGACGGCCGGAAGCATCTCCTCGGGCGCGATCGCGCTTTTCGCCACCTCGGCCATGCCCAGCCGGTTCAGCCCCGCCATGGCGAGGAAGGTCGCCGCCGCGACACCGTCGTTCAGCTTCTTCAGCCGCGTCTGCACGTTGCCGCGGAACTGGACGAGCCTGATGTCGGGACGGCGGTGCGCGAGTTGCGCCCGGCGCCGGAGCGAAGAGGAACCGACGACCGCGCCCTCGGGCAGATCGGCCAGCCGGGCGACAGCGGGCGAGACGAAGGCGTCGCGCACATCCTCGCGCGGCAGGTGGCAGTCGAGAAGGAGGCCCGCCGGCTGCGCCACCGGCATGTCCTTCATGGAATGTACGGCGATGTCGATCCCGCCCGCGAGAAGCGCGTCCTCGATCTCCTTCGTGAAGAGGCCCTTGCCGCCGATCTCCTTCAGGGGCCGGTCGGCCGCGATCAGCGTCCGGTCGTCGCCGGTGGTCTTGATCACGACGATCTCGAAGGCGCCCTCGGGCAAGCCGTGGGCGGCCATGAGCCTCGCGCGGGTCTCGTGGGCCTGCGCGAGCGCCAGCGGAGAGCCGCGGGTGCCGATCTTCAGCGGGGTCTTTGCATCGGGCATCTGCATGGACAGGGCATAGCCGCGACAGATTGCCCGCGCAATGGCCGCGCGCGGCGCGTACCTTGACATCCCGTCGCAGCCGGGGATGAAGGGGCGGAGGAGGCCCCATGAAAAAGACAATCCTCAGTGCCCTCGCCGGCGAGACCCTGCCGGTCCCGCCGATCTGGATGATGCGTCAGGCGGGCCGCTACCTGCCGGAATACCGCGCCACCCGCGAGAAGGCGGGGGATTTCCTCACGCTCTGCTACACGCCCGAGCTTGCCGCAGAGGTCACGCTCCAGCCGATCCGCCGCTACGACTTCGATGCGGCGATCCTCTTTGCCGACATCCTCCTCCTGCCGCAGGCCCTTGGCGCCGACCTCTGGTTCGTGACCGGCGAGGGCCCGCGCCTTTCCACACTCACCACGCCCGAGGGGCTGGCCGCGCTGAAACCGGTGGAGTCCATCCACGAGACGCTGGCGCCGGTCTACGAGACGGTGCGCATCCTGTCCCGCGCGCTGCCGAGGGAAACCACGCTCATCGGCTTCGCCGGCGCGCCCTGGACGGTGGCAACCTACATGATAGCGGGGCGCGGCACGCCGGATCAGGGCCCGGCACATGCGCTGAAGGCCACCGACCGCGCGACCTTCCAGGGGCTGATCGACCGCCTGACGGAGGCGACGATCCACTACCTCTCGGCCCAGGTGGAAGCGGGGGCAGAGGTCGTGAAGCTCTTTGACAGCTGGGCGGGGTCGCTGAAGGGGCAGGATTTCGACGACTTCGCCCTGGCCCCGGCGAAGCGGATCATCGCCGGCCTGAAGGCCCGCCACCCGGGCCTGCCGGTCATCGCCTTCCCGCGCGAGGCCGGCCCTCGCTACGTCGGCTTCGCCAGGGCGACCGGCGCCGACTGCGTGGCAATCGACAATTCCGTGACGGCGGAATGGGCGGCCGAGAACGTGCAGAGGGACGGCTGCGTGCAGGGAAACCTCGACCCCGCGCTTCTCGTGACAGGGGGCGAGCGGCTGGTCGCAGAGGCGCGCCGGATCGTCCGCGCCTTCGCGGGCGGGCCGCATATCTTCAACCTCGGCCACGGGGTCACACCCGACGCCGACCCGGACAACGTGAGCCGGATGATCGAGGCCGTCCGCGGGTGAGTTGTCGTACGCGGCCGGAAACGTCCGTCCGCTGTCGGTTTCCGCCCGTCTCCGGCGGCCCCGGAGCCGTAGGGTCGGCAAGGGAGGCGCGATGGGCTTGCCCGACGGAGCCGCCGCGCCGGTCTTTTCCTTTGCGCCGCGATGCGCAATGGTGACACGAAAACGCGACTCCGCCGGGTATCGCGGCGGGATCAAGGGATGCCGGCACAGCCGGACCGGAGGATGGAAGATGAGATACTTGGCTGCGAAGACAGCCCGCGAGGCGGCCGAGGCGCTGGCCGCCGAGGCAGGGGTGACCCGGGTGCTGGCGGGGGGTACGGATGTGCTCGTCCAGATGAAGGCGGGGCTGGTGGAGCCCGACCTGGTGGTGGACATCAAGAAGATTCCCGGCATCGCGACGATCACGCCCGAAGCGGGCGGCTTCCGGGTCGGTGCGGCGGTGCCGAATTCGGTCCTTGGCGAACATGAGGGTGTCCGTACGCTCTGGCCGGGCGTGGTTGAGGGGGCAAACCTCATCGGATCGACCCAGGTGCAGGGGCGCTGCACGATGGCAGGCAACCTCTGCAACGCCTCGCCTGCCGGCGATGCCGTGCCCGGCCTTGTCGCCGCGAACGCGGTGGCCCGGATCGCCGGGCCGGACGGCGAGCGCGACTGCCCGGTGGCGGACATCCCCGCCGGCCCCGGCAAGACCACGCTGAAAAAGGGCGAGGTCATCACCTCGATCCTTCTGCCCGCGCGACCCGCGCGCGCCTCCGACGCCTACCTGCGCTTCATACCGCGCACGGAAATGGATATCGCGGTGGCCTCTGCGGCCGTCTCGCTGGAGCTGAACGCCGATGGCACTGTTAAGGCGGCCCGCGTCGTCCTCGGCGCGGTCGCGCCCACGGTCGTCGTGGCCGACGCGGCCGGCAAGGCGCTCGTCGGAACGAAGCTCGACGACGACACGCTGGCGAAGATGGCCGCGGCCTGCGAAGCGGTGTGCAGGCCCATCGACGACAAGCGCGGAACGGTCGCGTTCCGCACCAAGACGGCCGGCACGCTGGCGAAGCGCGCCGCCCTTATCGCATACGCCCGCGCCGGAGGTTCGAAATGAAGTCCATTCCCGTCTCGACCACGATCAACGGCGACGCCTGCGAGTTCCTCTGCACACCGGACGAGACGCTGCTCGACGCGCTCAGGAACCGCCTCGGCATGACCGGCGCGAAGGAAGGCTGCGGCACCGGCGATTGCGGCGCGTGTTCGGTCACGCTGAACGGCCGGCTCGTCTGTTCCTGCCTCGTCCTCGGGGTCGAGGCCGAGGGGGCGGAGATCACGACCATCGAGGGGATGGCGGACGGCGACGAGCTTCACCCGCTCCAGCGGCATTTCATCGATCACGCGGCGCTGCAGTGCGGGGTCTGCACGCCCGGCATCCTCGTCGCTGCGAAGGCGCTTCTGGAAAAGAATCCGGAGCCTTCGGACGAGGAGGTGCGCTACTGGCTCGCCGGCAACCTCTGCCGCTGCACGGGCTACGACAAGATCATCCGCGCCGTCCAGGCGGCCGCGGCCGAGATGAGGGGAGCCTGAGATGTCCTTGGACGAATACCGCAAGCGCGAGTTCAAGCAGGTAGGCCAGCGGGTCCGCCGGCCGGATGGCGTGGACAAGGTCACGGGCCGGGCGATGTATGGCGCGGACGCGACCGCGCCGGGGATGCTCGTCGGACGCGTCCTGCGCTCGCCTCACGCCCATGCCCGCATCCGCAGCATCGACACCTCGGCCGCAGCGGCCCTGCCCGGCGTCAAGGCCGTCCTCACCGGCGCCGACCTGCCGGTGCAGGAGGACGCCTTCGTCCGCGATGTGCAGGACAACTGCATGGCCCGCGAGAAGGCGCTTTACGACGGGCACGCCGTCGCCGCCGTCGCGGCGGTGGACGCGGCGACGGCCAAGGCCGCGCTGAAGCTGATCAAGGTCGACTACGAGGTGCTGCCCCACGTCACCGACGTGGATGTGGCGATCAAGCCCGGAGCTCCGGTGGTGCAGGCGGGGCGGACGCTGGAGAACGTGCCCGCAGGCATGTCGGAGAACGTGACGAGCCATTGCGAGTTCGGCCACGGCGACCCCGCCGCCGGCTTCGCCAGGGCCGATCACGTCGTCGAGCGCCACTTCCGCACCGCCGCGACCCATCAGGGCTACATCGAGCCGCATGCCGCCCTTGCCTCCGTGACCTCGGACGGCAAGGCGGAGCTCTGGTGCTGCACGCAAGGGCAGTTCTTCGTCCGCACCCTCTGCGCGGCGATCATGGGAATGGAGGCGAGCCAGTTGCGCGTCACCGCCTCCGAGATCGGCGGCGGCTTCGGCGGCAAGACGACCGTCTTCATCGAGCCGGTTGCGCTGGCGCTCAGCCGCAAGGCGGGGCGTCCGGTGAAGATCGTCATGAACCGGGACGAGGTGTTCCGGGCCACGGGCCCGACCGTCCACACGTCGATGGACGTGAAGATCGGCATGACGAAGGACGGCCGTATCACGGCCGCCGAGGCGCATCTGCGCTATTCGGGTGGCGCTTTCCCGTGCGGTACCGTGGACATGGGCGCGCAGGCGGCCTTCGCCGCCTATGACCTGGAGAATGTCCGCACCTACGGCTGGAACGTGATGACGAACCGTCCGAAGGAGGCCTCCTACCGCGCCCCCGGCGCGCCGCAGGCGATCTATGCCGTCGAAAGCGTCCTGGACGAGCTCTGCCAGCACTTCCGGCTCGATCCGATCGACGTGCGGCTGAAGAACGCCGCGCGAAAGGGAACGAAATCCTCCTACGGGCCCACTTTCCCAGACATCGGGCTGGTCGCCACGCTGGAGGCCGCGAAGAGGCATCCCCACTACACCGCGCCGCTGAAGCCGGGGCAGGGCCGCGGCATCTCCTGCGGCTTCTGGTTCAACTTCGGCGGCAACTCCTGCGTGAGCCTCAACATCAACACCGACGGCACCGTCGGCGTGACCGAAGGCAACCCCGACATCGGCGGCAGCCGCGCCTCGATCAGCCTGATGGCGGCGGAGGAGTTGGGCATTCCCTACGAGCGGGTACGCACCATCGTCGCCGACACCTCCTCGCTCGGCTACAACGACGTGACAGACGGCAGCCGCGTGACCTTCGCGGTCGGACTCGCCACGATCAAGGCCGCGCGGGAGGCGATCCGGGTGATGTGCGGGCGCGCGGCAAGGATCTGGGGGATCGACGCCGAAGCGGTCGAGTGGAAGGACGGCGCGGCGGTGCCGGCCGGGCCGAACGCCGGGAAGTTCCCGCCGATGAGCCTCGCCGAGATCGCGGCGGTCTCGTTCGAGACGGGTGGGCCCATCGCCGGCCACCACGAGGTCAACGTCGATGGCGCGGGCGTCTCGTTCGGTGTCCATATCGTCGATGTCGAGGTGGACCGCGAGACGGGCGCCACGAAGGTTCTGCGCTACACGGTATTCCAGGACGCCGGGAAGGCGGTGCATCCCTCCTACGTCGAAGGCCAGATGCAGGGCGGCGCCGTGCAGGGCATCGGCTGGGCGCTGAACGAAGAGTACATCTACGGGCCTGACGGCAGGCTGCAGAACCCCGGCTTCCTCGACTACAGGGTGCCGGTCGCCTCGGACCTGCCGATGATCGACACGGTGATCCTGGAGATTCCCAACCCCGGCCATCCCTACGGTGTCCGCGGCGTGGGCGAGACGGGGATCGTGCCGCCGCTCGCAGCAATTTCCAACGCGGTATCGCGGTCGGCCGGGATTCGGCTGTCCGAACTGCCGATGTCGCCGCCGCGGGTCCTGAAGGCGCTCGGGGCGTGACGCGGGGGGCGTGAGATGGTGAAGGTCCGGCTCTGGGGCTCGCTTCGGCAGGCCGCCGAGGGGCAGACCGAGGTTGAGGTGGAGGCGAGGACGTTCAAGGAGCTTCTTGACCGCCTCGTCGAGACCTATCCGGGCCTTGCCCCGCAGATCGCGCGCGGCGTCTCCCTTTCGCTCGACGGAGTGATCTACCGGGAGGCCTGGTTCACCGAGATCCGTCCGGAGAGCGAGGTGGTTCTCATGCCCTACATGACAGGCGGCTGATATCTGTCCCGCAAGGCAGGTGGCGGGAAGCCTTGTCGCATCTCGTCCAGTTAGCGCCGCTTTTCGACCCTGATCGACGCCCGGTTCTGCGCAATGTCCGCGGCCAAGGCCCGTCGGAAACAACGGGTTGAAATCGAGGGTCGCTTCCGCTTAAGTCTGCTCAGCGGGTAGCAAAGACTCATAAGAACACACGGGGAGCCCGAATAGATGGATGCACGCACCGGCGGAAACGCCGCATTTGTTGCGTTTGAGCATGTCCAGAAAAGCTATGACGGGGAAAATCTGGTCGTCAAAGACCTGAACCTGTCGATCGCCAAAGGCGAATTCCTGACGATGCTTGGGCCTTCCGGGTCCGGCAAGACCACCTGCCTGATGATGCTGGCCGGGTTCGAGACCGCCACCCATGGCGAGATCAAGCTGAACGGGCGACCGATCAACCGCATCCCGCCGCACAAGCGTGGCATCGGGATGGTGTTCCAGAACTACGCGCTTTTCCCGCACATGACCGTGGCCGAGAACCTTGCGTTTCCGCTCGAAGTGCGCGGGCTCGGCAAGTCCGAACGCGACGCCAAGGTCAAGCGGGCGCTCGACATGGTGCAGATGGGCGCCTTCGGGGGGCGCCGCCCGGCGCAGATGTCCGGTGGCCAGCAGCAGCGCGTCGCGCTCGCCCGCGCGCTGGTGTTCGAGCCAGAGCTCGTGCTGATGGACGAACCCCTTGGCGCGCTCGACAAGCAACTGCGCGAGCACATGCAGTTCGAGATCACGCGGCTTGCGCACCACCTTGGCATCACCACCGTCTATGTCACCCACGACCAGACCGAGGCGCTGACGATGTCCGATAACATCGCGGTCTTCAACGATGGCCGAATCCAGCAGCTTGCCCCGCCTGCGGTGCTGTACGAAGAGCCGACGAACAGTTTCGTTGCGCAGTTCATCGGCGAGAACAACACGCTTCTCGGCGTCGTGCAGGAAATCCGCGGCGATGTCGCCGTGGTCAGGCTCGACGATGGCGAGCTGATCGACGCCAAGCCGGTGAACGTCTCCAGGGCCGGCGAGCGTACGCGCGTCTCGATCCGGCCCGAGCGGGTGGAGTTCAACAAGGCACGCCTGCAGCCCGGTGCCCATACACTCAAGGCCGAGGTGCTGGAGTTCATCTACATGGGCGACATCTTCCGAACGCGACTGCGCGTCGCCGGAAACGACGACTTCGTCGTCAAGACCCGAAACGCCCCCGACCAGAAGCGCCTCCAGCCCGGACAGCAGATCGAGATCGGCTGGCTGCCCTCGGATTGTCGGGCGCTCGACGCCTGAGCCGACGGAACTTGGCCCGCGACCTGTCCCGTGGCGCGGACCAACCAAACGACACGGGAACAATAGGGAGTCACCTCATGAAACTTTGTTCAGCCTTTCTTGCAACCACGGCTCTGACGCTGGCGGCCGGCTCGGCGTCGGCCATCGACCTGACGTTCGTGTCCTGGGGCGGCGCCTACCAGAACTCGCAGCTCAAGGCCTATGTGGAACCCTACGTGGCCGCACATCCCGACGTGTCGGTCGTCTGGGACGAAAGCTCCAGTGAAGCCGTCGCCAAGCTGCGGGCGATGAACGAGGCCGGCAACCTCACCTGGGATCTGGTGGACGTGACCATCGCCGACGCGATGCGTCTGTGCGACGAGGGCCTGGCGATGGAAGTCGACTTCGACACCATGCTCGCGCCCGCCCCGGATGGCACCTCCGCCAGCGACGACTTCGGCGACCTGCTCCTCTCGGAGTGCTTCATCCCGCAGATCGTCTATTCGATCACCTTCGGCTACCGCAACGACGTGGCCGAATGGAACGGCGCGACGCCGACCTCGGTCTGCGACGTGTTCGACACGACGAAGTTCCCCGGCAAGCGCAGCCTCTACAAGGGTCCGCTATACAACATGGAATGGGCGCTCCTGTGCGACGGCGTGGCGAAGGAGGAGATCTACAACGTGCTCGGCACCGACGAGGGCGTGGATCGCGCCTTCAAGAAGCTCGACTCGATCAAGGATCAGGTCGTGTGGTGGACGGCCGGCGCCGAAACCCCGCAGCTTCTGGCCGATGGCGAGGTCGTGATCGGAAGCACCTACAACGGTCGCCTGTTCTCGGTGATCGCGGAGCAGAAACAGCCGGTGTCGATGCTCTGGGATGCCCAGATCTACGACCTCGACGGCTGGATCATCCCGACTGGCCTGCCCGAGGACCGGCTGCAGGCGGTGAAGGACTTCCTCTTCTTCGCCACCGACACGCAGCGCCTTGCCGATCAGGCCAAGTTCATTTCCTACGGCCCGGCCCGGAAATCCTCCGCGCCGCTCGTCGGCAAGCATCAGGAACTCGGCATCGACATGGCCCCGCACATGCCGACCGACCCGGCCAACGCCACCAACGTCGTGATGATGGACTTCCCGTGGTGGGCCGACCATCGCGACGATCTGGACGCCAAGTTCCAAGCGTGGCTCGCGCAATAATGGCATAAGACCGGAAGGGACCCGGACGGGTCCCTTCCACCCCATTCGTTTGTGACTTTGCACGGCATTCCGACCGCGACCTTCCGCAGCTCCGACGGGGGACAGATGAGCGACACCACCCAAGCCAGCCCGATGAAGGCCGCCGACGGGACACCGCTGAAGAAGAGCCTCACGCGCGCGCTTCGCCGCCAGAAGCTCAGGGCGCTCGCGCTGATCGCGCCGCTGCTGATCTTCGTGCTCTTCACCTTCATCCTGCCGATCGCCGACATGCTGTTCCGCTCGGTCGAGAACCAGATCGTCGGCGACACGCTTCCCAACACGGTGCAGGCGCTCAAGGCCTGGGATCAGGCATCGGACGAGGCGCCGGGCGAGCAGGTGTTCCGGGCCCTTTCCGTGGACTTGCAGGTGGCCGCCGAGTTGAAGCAGCACACCCGTCTCGGCACCCGCCTGAACTACGAGAACCCCGGCGTGTCATCACTGTTTCGTTCCTCTGGGCGCGGCGCCGACAAGATCGGGAAGGATTTCCAGGATCGGCTCGTCGAACTCGATCCGGCCTGGAAGGAGGGGGAGACCTGGGCGACGATCTTCGGCACCGACGAATGGCTTGCCGCCGACGCGGCCTGGGACGCCGACAGGGCCGGCAAGCAGCCCGCCTTCCGGATGCGCGACGGGATCGACGAAGCCCTGCCCCTCACGGCACATGCCTACCAGGTGTTCGTGAAGGACGTGCAGGGCGCGGGCAAGAATCCGGCCACGACGAAGCCGTGGCGCGTGTTCTACGACGCGCTGTCCCAGGACCTCGGCGCCAACCCCGACCCGGCCTCCGCGGCCCTGCCCTCTGCCCAGGCCACGTTGATCGCCGCAACCTCGACCGCCATTGCCGGCGACAGCTTTTCCTACAAGGACGCGTTCCTCGACATGGACACGGGCTGGGGCGCGGTCAGCACCTGGGAAACGATCAAGGCCTACAGCGCGCCATACACGGCCGGCTACTTCCTGAACGCCGTCGACCTCGAGAAGGGCGCGGACGGCATCGCGGTGCGCCCGCCGGAGGAGCGGATCTACATCAAGCTCTTCGCACGCACGATGTGGATGTCGCTCCTCATCACCGTCTCCTGCCTTGTGCTCGGCTATCCGGTGGCCTGGCTTCTGGCGAACCTGCGCGCCTCCACGTCGAATCTGCTGATGATCCTCGTGCTCCTGCCGTTCTGGACCTCGCTTCTGGTGCGGACCTCGGCATGGAAGGTACTGTTGCAGCAGCAGGGCGTGATCAACGACATTCTCGTCTGGCTCAGGATCGTCGACGACGGGAACCGGCTCGTCATGATCAACAACCAGATGGGCACGATCATCGCGATGACCCATATTCTCCTACCGTTCATGATCCTGCCGCTCTACTCGGTCATGAAGACGGTGCCGCCCACCTATCTGCGTGCGGCCAGGTCGCTTGGCGCGACGCCTTGGACGGCCTTCTGGCGGGTCTACTTCCCACAGTCGGTTCCCGGCATCGGCGCCGGCTCGATCCTCGTCTTCATCCTCGCGATCGGCTACTACATCACGCCGGAACTCGTGGGCGGCACGCAGGGCGTCTTCATCTCGAACCGGATCGCGTTCCACATATCGTCGTCGCTGAACTGGGGCCTGGCCGCGGCGCTGGGGGCCATCCTTCTCGGCGTGGTGCTCCTGCTCTACTACACCTACGACAAGATCGTCGGCATCGACAACGTGAAGCTCGGGTGACGCCATGAACATTGCTCCGGATATCCCCAAACCGAGCCTCATGGGCTTCACCCTCCCGGTCATGGCGTTGGCGGGGGCACTCGTCGGTTACGTCGTCGGTACGGCGAAGGGCAACGTTCCCGCGGGCATCGCGGGTGGCGCCGCCGTTGCCGCCGCGCTCGCCTTCGTGCTCGCGGCCTTCGTGCCGCAGCGAACGGCCGGGCGGATCGGCGCAGCCGTCGTCTTCGCGGCCCTTGGCGCCGCAATTGGCGGCGTGGCCGGCGGGGTTGCGGGCATTCTCATCGGACTGGTCCTGTCGTGGATCGCCTACTGGCTTGCGACCGGCGCCTATCGCGCCGGCGTCCCGGTCTATGCGACTGCGGGCGAGGTTCTCTGGCACAACAGCTTCCGGGTGATCTGCGGGCTGATCTTCTTCTTCCTGATTGCCCCGATCATCATCGTGCTGCCGCTCGCCTTCAACGCGGAGAACTTCTTCACCTTCACGCCGAAGATGCTGGCGCTCGACCCGGAGGGTTACTCTCTGAAGCATTTCAGGGACTTTCTCAGCAACCCGGACTGGACGCGGCCGCTGAAGAACTCCTTCATCATCGCGCCTCTCGCCACCATCATCTCGGTCTCGCTCGGCACGCTCGCCGCGATCGGGCTCAGCCAGAGCCATGTTCCGGGCCGCCGCGCGATCATGGCGATCCTGATCTCGCCGATGATCGTGCCCCTGATCATCTCTGCGACAGGGATGTTCTTCTTCTACTCCAAGCTCGGGATATGGATGGAGGATACCGTCGGCCTCTCGAAGGACATCTCCGGCTACATCAAGGTCGTCCTTGCCCACTCGGTGCTGGGCATCCCCTTCGTCATCATCACCGTCACCGCCACGCTCGTGGGATTCGACCGGTCACTGACGCGGGCGGCGGCGAACATGGGCGCGGGGCCGGTCCGGACGTTCTTCAAGGTCCAGATGCCGCTCATCATGCCGGGCGTGATCTCGGGCGCGCTGTTCGCCTTCATCACCTCGTTCGACGAGGTGGTCGTGGTGCTCTTCGTCGGCTCGGCCTCGCAGAAGACACTGCCCTGGCAGATGTTCACGGGCCTGCGCGAGCAGATCTCGCCCACCATCCTCGCGGTCGCCGCGGTGCTGGTCGCCTTCTCGGTCGTCTTGCTTACAACGGTCGAACTTCTCCGCCGCCGGTCCGAGCGGTTGCGGGGGATGAGCCCCACCTGACCGCCCGCCCTCAGCCGAGGGCCGCGAGCCAGGCCGAGACGGTCAGAACCGAGAGCGCCGTCGCCACGAGGACGGTCGTCGCGGCGACCCGCTTGGCCACGCCATACATGTTGGCGAAGAGATAGGCGTTGACCCCGGGCGCCATCGCTGCCGTCACCACCGCCGAACGGAACGGCGCCTGGCCGAGGTCCATCGCCTGCCCCAGACCCCAGGTGATCGCGGGATGGATGACAAGCGAGATCCCGCAGACGAAAAACACCGTCAGGAGGTCGCCCTCGGGCCGGTAGCGGACAAGCACCCCGCCGAGCCCGAAGAGCGCCGCGGGAAGCGCGGCGCGCACCATGAGATCGAGCGCCTCGGTCAGGACCGACGGCAGTGCCGCGCCCGAGAGGTTGACGGCGAAACCTGCGGCGATGCCGATGATGAGCGGGTTGCGGAGCATTCCCGAAAAGACCGCACCGACGGTCGAGAGAACGCCGCGGCCGGAATGGCGGACGACTTCCATCACGGTGATTCCGAGCGCGTAGCAATAGGGCGAATGCACCGCGATGATCGCGTAGTTCGCATCGAGCGCATCCGCCCCGTAGGCGCGTTCGGTGATCGGCAGGCCGAGGAGGAGCGAGTTCGAGAAGAGGCCGCAGAAGCCGATCGCCACCGCGTCCTGCCAGGGGCGGCCGAAGAGGAACCGCGCGCCGAGAAGCCCGGCGAGGAATCCCGCCGTCGCGCCACTGTAGAACGACAGGAGGAGCGGCCACTGGAAGGTCTGGCCAAGATCGAGCGTGGAGATCGCGCGAAAGAGAAGGCAGGGGATCGCGAAGCCCTGCGAGAACTTCATCAGCCCCTCGACGCCCGCATCCGAGAACAACCCGAGCCGCACCGCGAGGTAGCCGAAGCCGAGTACCAGGAAGACCGGCAGGGTGACGTCGAGAAGCGCCGAGAGCGGCAGGCCCAAGGGATCAGACCTCGTAGTCCAGCACCATCCCGTCGTAGGCGGCACTGACGTAGGCGGGCGTCTCCGCCTCGACTGTCGCGTGGTCGAGGTCGACATGCATGTTGGTGAGGATACCGCGGCGGGGCTTCGCGCGGGCGATCCAGTCGAGCGCCAGCGCGAGGTGCGCGTGCGTCGGGTGCGGCGTCCGGCGAAGCGCGTCGACGATCCAGCAGTCGACCCCCGCGAGGTGGTTCTGCCAGACCGGCTCGGGGATCTTCAGCGCGTCCGGAAGGTAGACGAGATCGCCAATCCGGAAGCCGAGCGCGTCGATGTCGCCGTGATCCACCTCGAACGGGTCGAGCGTGATCGCGCCGCCGGCTCCTTCCACCGTCGCCGGGCCGCGGATCGTGTGAAGATCGCAGATCGGAGGGTAGGAGGAGCCGTCGGGCTGCACGAAGGCATAGCCGAAGCGGGAGATCAGTTCGTTCTGGGTTTCGCCGCTGGCCCAGACCGGCACCCGTCTGTGCGTGAGAAAGACGATCTGGCGCAGATCGTCGATGCCGTTCACATGATCGGCGTGGGAATGCGTGTAGAAGACGGCGTCGAGTCCGGGGACGGCTTCGCGGATGAGTTGTTCGCGCATGTCCGGCGAGGTGTCGATCAGGACGCGGGTGGCGCCCTCCCCCTCGAAGCGCTCGATCAGGAGCGAGCAGCGGGTGCGGCGGTTCTTCGGGTTCGTCGGGTCGCAGGCGCCCCAGATGTTGCCGATGCGAGGCACCCCGCCGGAAGACCCGCAGCCGAGGATGGTGAACCTGAGCCGCGCCATGTCAGGCCTTCCTCGCCGCGCGGCTGAAGAGCCTGTCGAAGTTCGCCTCCGTCACGGCGGCGAATTCCTCGTAGGAAAGGCCGAACAGCTCCGCGCCGACGCGGGCGGTGTGGGCGGTATAGGCCGGCTCGTTGCGTCTGCCGCGATGCGGGGGCGGCGCGAGATAGGGCGCGTCGGTTTCGAGAAGGATGCGGTCGACCGGCGCCGCGGCGAAGATGTCGCGCAACTCCTGGCTTTTCGGGAAGGTGGCGATCCCGGACATGGAGAGATAGAAGCCGAGGTCGAGCGCCTCCCGTGCCAGCTCCGCCCCCGAGGAAAAGCAGTGCATGACACAGGAAAAGGCACCGGCTCGGTATTCCTCGGTCAGGATGCGCGCCATGTCGTCGTCCGCGGCGCGGGCATGAATGATGAGCGGCAGGCCCGTCTCCCGCGCGGCAGCGACATGGACGCGCAGCGACGCCTGCTGCAGCGCGGCGCTTTCGGCGGTGTAGTGATAGTCGAGTCCGGTTTCGCCGATGCCGACGAACTTCGGATGCCGCGAGAGCGCGAGCAGCGCGTCCACCGTCACCGGCGGATCTTCGGCTGCCCGCATCGGGTGGATGCCGGCTGCGTAGTAGATGCCCTCGTGCGCCTCGGCGATGGCGCGAACGATGGCCTCGTTCGCGAGCCGGGTGCAGATCGTCACCATGCGGTGCACGCCGGCCGCCGTGGCCCGGGCGACGATGTCGGCCAATTGACCCGAGAATTCGGGAAAATCGAGGTGACAGTGGCTGTCGGTGATCTGCGGCGGGCTCGTCATGCGCCTGCCTTAGCGTGTTTTTCCGGCAATGAAAATCGCCTCTACCAACCGGCTGCGCGAGGCGTCAGAGCGCGCCTTCGCGCGCAGCCTCGTCGATCTTCAGCACCATGTCGAGGACCAGCGCGGCCGGGTCGAGGTTCACCGCGCGGCCGTGGCGGGCGCGCGCGCCAAGGCCGTGCTGCAGTCCTGCCCAGCGGCGCCCGGCTGCCGCGTCGGGCGCGAGCCGGGCCAGAAGCGCGGCCTCTCCAGGCGCCGCCTCGGCGCCGGCGTGGCCCAGCGCCCCGGCGCGGGCGAGGCGCGCAAGGAAGAGGTCCATGAGCGCGAGGAGAAGATCGAGCCGCTCCTCCGCGCCCCGTTGCGCGGCACTTTCGGCCAGCCGGATGGCCGCGGGCCGGTCGAGACGGGGGAGTGTGGCGAACAAGGCGACGATGGCAGCGTAGGTCTGCAACCCGTCGAGATTGACAAGCCGGATCGCCTCGCCCACCGAACCGCCTGCCAGCACCGCGAGGCCGGCCCCGTCTTCGCTTGACGCGCCCGCCGCGGCGATGGCGGCCGAAAGATCGGCCGGCGAGACGGGAGAGAGCCTGAGTTCGCGGCAGCGCGAGCGGATCGTCGGCAAGAGCCGCGAGGGCTGGTGGCTGACAAGAAGGAAGGTCACGCCGGGGGGCGGCTCCTCCAGCATCTTCAGCAGCGCGTTGGCGGCCGCCGTGTTCATCTCGTCTGCCGGATCGACGATCACGGCGCGCCGCCCGCCGTCGGGTGCGGAGAGGTGCAGGAAGCCTGCGAGCCGGCGCACCTCGTCTACGGTAATCACCGTCTTCAACCGCCTCTTGTCCTCGTCCCAGGCGCGGCGGAGGACGAAGAGGCGGCCTTCGGAGCCCGCATGGAGGCGGCGGGCCACGCCATGGGCGGGGTCGATATCAAGCGTATCAGGCGTGTCGGGCGCGCCGCCGAAGAGGCCGCCGCCCCCGTCTTCCGGCGTGGCGAGGAGAAACCGCGCGATCCGCCACGCGAGCGTCGCCTTGCCGACGCCGAGGGGGCCGGTCAGGAGCCAGGCGTGATGGAGCCGCCCGGCGGCATAGGCATCGAGGAACGTCATCTCCGCCGCTTCCTGCCCGAAAAGCCGGACCGTGTCGCGCGGATGGGGGGCGCCCTCCACACGGTCGGGCTCTGGGATCGCGTCGTCAGTCAAGAGAGGGCCCCGTCGGCCACCGCCGCGACCTCTGCCGCGACGATCTCTGCCGGACGGTTGCCGTCGATCACCCGGCAGCGGTCGGGAAACTCGGCAGCGAGCGCGAGGAAGCCTGCGCGCATCTTCCGCTGGAGGTCCGCCCCGAAATCCTCGAACCGCTCCTCCGTCCCGTTGCGACCCCTGGCGCGCGCCAGGCCGAGGTCCGGGTCCATGTCGATGACGAAAGTGAGGTCGGGCTCTCGGCCGATCATCAGCGCGTGGAGCTTGTCCACCACGCCGCGCAGGTCGCCGCGCGACACGCCCTGATACATCCGGGTGGAATCGGCAAAGCGGTCGGAGATGACGATCTTGCCCGCCCGAAGCGCGGGCTCGATCACCCGCTCCAGATGGTCGCGCCTGGCGGCGGTGAAAAGGAGGATCTCGGTCTCGGCCGACCAGCGGTCAGGATCGCCCTCGAGCACCAGCCGGCGGATTTCCTCCGCCCCCGGCGACCCGCCTGGCTCCCGCGTCAGCACGACCGCGTGCCCGCTTGCGCGGAGATGCTCGGCAAGAAGCCGCGCCTGGGTGGACTTGCCCGAGCCGTCGATCCCCTCGAACGTGATGAACATTGCCGCAGACCGGTCCGACACCGTCAGCTTCCGACCTCGGCCATGACGCGCGTCGCCACCCGGCCCAAGGCGGTGCGGAGCCGGGTCGAGAAGCCGCCCTTGCCCACGGCCTGCTCGGCGACGAGCGGCACGGTCACCGGCTCCATGTCCGGCACCGCGATGACAAGATCGGCGAGCTTCTGGCCGGCCTCGATCGGCGCCTCAAGCGGGCCGGTATAGACCACCTCGCCCTTCAGGGCGTCGCGGGCCAGCGAGGGGATAAGAATCCGGACGTCCTTCTCGACCATCAGGCCCACGCGCGAGGCCGCGCCGAGCCAGACATCGGCTTCCGCGATCCGGCTGCCGGCCGGCGCGACCGTCTTCAGCGCGAATTCGCGAAAGGCCCAGGTCGCGATGCGCTGCGACTCCTCCGCCCGTTCGGTCGCATCCCTGAGCCCGCTCACCACGAAGACGATCCGGCGCCCGCCCTGCACCGCCGATCCGACGAGACCGAAGCCCGCCTCCTGGGTGTGGCCGGTCTTGAGCCCGTCCGCCCCGATCCCCATCGACAGCAGAGGATTGCGGTTGAAGCGGTTATCCGGCGCGCGGCCGTCGTGTTCGAACTCCGTCAGCGCGAAGTAACCGTAGTATTCGGGAAAATCGGCGATGAGCCGCACGGCGAGCACACCGAGGTCGTGCATGCTCATGCGCTGGTTCGGGTGTGGCCAGCCCGAGGCATTTGCAAAGGTCGATTTCGTCATTCCGATTGCGCGGGCGCGCTCGTTCATCTTCTTGGCGAATTCCTCCTCGCTGCCGGCAAGCCCCTCCGCGACGACGACGCAGGCATCGTTGCCGGAGTTGACGATGATCCCCTTGATCAACTCCTCCACCGTCGGCCGGTCGGTCTCGTTCAGGAACATTGTCGAGCCGCCCATCGCCCGCGCCTTCGACGAGACTGCGAAGGTGTCGTCGAGCCGTACCCGCCCGTCCTTCAGCGCCTCGAACAGCATGTTCAGCGTCATCAGCTTGGACATAGAGGCCGGCGGCAACGCCTCATCAGCGTTCTTCGCCAGAAGCACCGTCCCGGTTTCCATGTCGTAGACCCAGGCGGCGCCGGCAAGCGTGTCGAAGGCGCGCGCGGGAAAGGCGGCGAGAAGGGCGAGGGCGAGGATGACGGCGGCTCTGACCATGCGGTGCCGGGGCTCCTATCAGTTGGATACGGGATATGCGTCGGGGTAGCCGATGCCCTTCACGCGGGCCACGAGCGCGTCGCGCTCCGCGACAGTGGCGGCGGGGCCGACGATGACACGCCAGTAGGTCTTTCCGGCGCTCTGGTCGGTGCGGACGGTTGCGGTCATGCCGGCGCCCTTCATCTGCTCCGACGCGCGGTTTGCGTTGGCCTCGGTGCTGAAGATGCCGATCTGGATATAGCCGCGCTTGATCGCGGCCGGCGCGGCGGCGACCGCCTGTGGCGCAGTCTGGGCTTCCACGCGGTCGAGCGCGGCCGAGGCGGTGGCCGCGACCGGATCGAGCGTCGTCTGCTCGATGGCTCCGGTTCCGGCGCCGGCAGCCACGGCTTCCGCGTCCGGCGCCATCGGCTTCGGTTTCTTCTTCAGGAAGCCGAAGAGCCCGCCGGACTTCTTCGGCGCCGGAGTCGCAGCCGCGCCCGCATCGGTTGCCGCAGCAGCTTCCCCGTCGGCATCAGGCGACGCACTGGCTGCGGCTTCGGCCGTTGCCGGCGAGTCCGACGCAACAGGCGTTTCCGGCGCGTCCGCGACCTCACCCGCCGCATCCGCTTGAACTGCCGCAACTGCCGTTTCGTCGGGACCGATCTCGGCATCGACCGGTACCGGCTCTTCCTCGCGCCGCAGCGCGACAACCGTCACTTCGGCCGGCTGTCCGGCGAGAAGTCCGAGCGCCTCGGCGGCATCGGACGAGATCTGGAGCCCCGGCCCCGGCAGATCCCGCTCGCGCCGGAAAAGCGCGCCGACGACCGATTTTCCGTTCTTGACGTTACGGATGATCACCCGTTCGGGATCCTTCACGCTCGAATGCGCGACCCAGACGCCACCAAGCGAGGGACGCCCATCCCAGAGGCCCTGCCCCGTGACGTTGAAGACTTGCGGCGCCTCCACGTCGCGCGCGACGGAGACCGGCGAGAAACCCGCGCCCGCAGGCGCCGCGTCCGCGGCTTCCTTCCGGGGCCCCGTGCCCGCGACGCATCCCGCCAGCGTCAGCGCCGTGGCACAGGCCAGCCCGAATCGCGCCCTTGCCCGAAGTGTCATGCTCGCCCCCGATTTCCCGCCCGGCCTGCCCCGTGCGTCCTGCCCAAGCCACGAGGCCGCCCTGCCCTCCGGCCTGCGACCCGCGGTCATGCCCGAAATTCTGCGCCGTTTCCGCGCTTGGCGGCATACTAGCCGCTCGCAGAGGGCAAGAAAAGTCCGCCTCCGGCGGCACACGCGGATTTCAGCGCGCCCCGCGCTTTCAGAATCGCGTGTACAAAGCTATGGGGCGTCACCGGACACGCGGTCGAGTGCTTGAAGGCACCGGTCCCGAATTCCGGCGACGGATGAGTGGCCGAGCGGTTGAAGGCACTGGTCTTGAAAACCAGCGAACCGAAAGGTTCCGTGGGTTCGAATCCCACCTCATCCGCCAC
>WBZL01001213.1_pt1 | contig 27586 bp, 14 predicted proteins | sample 5204291 | NCBI WGS metagenome assembly WBZL01 (sample SAMN12344345, study PRJNA552823) | activated sludge metagenome | biome: Activated sludge suspended growth; feature: Nitrification reactor; material: Wastewater; isolation source: activated sludge from nitrification reactor of wastewater...
ATCTACAGCCAGGCCGCCTGCCTCCTCCGCCTGGGGCGCCGCCAGGAAGCCCTGTATTGGCTGGGTGAAGCCCTCCTGGAGGATTACGAGGCGCACGGGGTGCTGTTCTCGCTGGTCCCCGCCCTGACGGTTGATCCGGATGTGGCCAATTTGATTGCTGCGCGGTAACTGGTGTCAGTGATCAGTTGTCAGTGGTCAGTGATCAGTAGTTTGGGCAAAGGCGAGGGCCTGCCAATAGCGTGAGGTCCGGGAAAGGGAGCAGTAAGGCAATTCCGATCCTTATTTATTTTTCCGAACACTCCATTTCATTTCATGGACCACCCCACCTATTGCTAAACCAAGACGGGTAGCTATCCCCAATAAGGCAAAAGCAACCAGGAGGATATACACCCAGGGGGTTATCAATTGCATTTGGTGGATTGATGATCGTTGATTACATGATTGGTGATTGTTGAAGACCGTTGCGACGTAAGATCTTGCGACGTAAAATCTTGCGACGTAAAATCTTACGGCGTAAAATCTGGCGACGTAAAATCTTACGTCGCTACTAGTTATATTCTCCTTCCATCGGCCGGTCCTCGATCGTGAGGAATTTCTCAATTTGCTGTTCCAGGTATGCCGCCTGGTCGGGGTGCTTAAGGCCTTTGATCAGCCGGATCTCGCGGCCGTTCTTCAGGCGGGCCTGCAGGGCGAAGGCGTGATTGGGTTGCCCGTTGGTGGTGCTGGCCACGTATCGCTGGACGAAGAGCTGGTCGAGCTCGTTGGAGAAGATACTCTTATTCTTGTAAAAAGGCAGTTTCAGGGGGCTGTGCACGATGCTGAGCTGGCGGCGCGACACCTGGATATAGGTCTTGTTGACAAAGGTGGCGATGACATAGTACAACAACGAAACGCCGATCAGGAGGTGAATGCTGATGAACAGCAGCATCTGGTACTCGCCGGACGCCAGGCCGATGAAGACGAAGATAAAAACGATGAAATTCCAGAACAAGGTGAAAAACAGGAGGAAGCCCATTCCGCCGGAGGTCTGCCGCCAACTGATCTCGACATCCAGCGCCGACAGGGTGCTGAACGCTTCAAAGCCGCGGGGCAGCATCACTTCGGCCCGCTTGTAGGAACGCTCCGGTACCGCGGACGCCTGCCGGTCAAAGGAAAAAACGGAATTGCAATTGTTGCATTTGGCCACCAGGCTGGCGATGTTGATGTCAGCGGCCGGGATCAGGCTGTTGCAGTTTGGGCAATACAGGTTTTCGTTCATGGAACGGAAATTTTATCCGGGAATTTTAGCTACAATGATACGCAATTTTTGCCGATCCGGAACGAATAATCGGCTCCTGCTCCGACAGCGCTATTCCAGTTCCGCTTCGATCTTTTTCAGCAATGCGCTGGCTTCCCGGATATCCCGGACATCGTCCTTGACCATGATCAGGTGCTGGGCGGACTGCTTGAGGCTCAAACCCCGGTTTTTGCCGTGCTGGCCCACGTATTGGAAGATCTTTTTGAATACCGGACTTTCGTAATACTTGGACTGCGGGTTCAGCACAAAATAACAGCGCAATTTGCCGCCTTTGAGCAGGACGCGTTCGAAGCCCAGCTGCTTGCACACCCAGCGCAGGCGCAATCCTTCGAACAGTTCGTTGACCTGCCGCGGGATCCGCCCGAACCGGTCGCGCAGGCCCGTCTCGAAAGCGGACAGGGCTTCCTCGTTCTCCAGTTCGTCGAGTTGGGTATAGAGCCGGAGGCGTTCCTGGATATTTTCCACGAAATCTTCGGGGATGAGCATTTCGGCGTCGGTATCGATCTGCACATCGCGCACAAAGACCTGCTGTTTGGACAGTTCTTCTTCGAAGACGTCCTTGAACTCGTTTTCCTTGAGTTCCTGGATGGCTTCTTCCAGGATCTTCTGGTAGGTTTCGTAGCCGATATCGGTGATGAAGCCGCTTTGTTCGGCGCCCAGCAGGTTGCCGGCGCCCCGGATATCGAGGTCGCGCATGGCGATGTCGAAGCCGCTGCCCAGGTCGGAGAACTCCTCGATGGTCTTGAGCCGTTTGCGGGCTTCGGGGGTCAGTACCGACAAGGGCGGCGCAAAGAGGTAGCAGAAGGCCCGCTTGTTGGATCGCCCTACCCGGCCGCGCAGCTGGTGCAGGTCGCTCAGGCCGAAGTTATTGGCGTCCATGATGATCATGGTATTGGCGTTGGGGATGTCCAGCCCGGTCTCGATGATATTGGTGCAGATCAGGACCTCAAAGCGGCGGTCGATGTAGTCGATCAGGGTTTCTTCCAGTTTTTTGGGATCCATTTGCCCGTGGGCCATGGCGATGTTCACATCGGGGCAGAGCCGTTGAACGAGGGCCATCACGTCGGGCAGGGTTTTCACGCGATTGTGGACGAAGAAAACCTGTCCGCCGCGGTTGATCTCGTAATAAATGGCTTCCCGGATCACTTCCTCGCTGAAGATGCGCACTTCGGTATGGATCGGCTGGCGGTTGGGCGGCGGCGTGCGGATGATCGACAGGTCGCGGGCGGCCATCAGGCTGAACTGGAGGGTGCGCGGTATGGGGGTAGCGGTGAGGGTCAGGGTATCGACGTTCACTTTCAGGTTGCGGAGTTTTTCCTTGGCGGCCACGCCGAATTTCTGCTCTTCGTCGATGATGAGCAGGCCGAGGTCCTTGAAGCCGACCTCCTGGTTGAGCAGGCCGTGGGTACCGATGACGATCTCGATCTTGCCTTCCTTGAGATCTTTGAAGATCTGCCGGCGTTCCGCGGCGGTCCGGAACCGGTTGACGTAGTCGATTTTGATGCCGAATTCGCCGAGCCGCTCCGAGAACGTGCGGTTATGCTGGAGAGCCAGGATGGTGGTCGGTACCAGCACGGCCACTTGCTTGCCGTCGGCTACGGACTTGAAGGCTGCCCTTATGGCTACCTCGGTCTTGCCGAAGCCTACGTCGCCGCAGATGAGCCGGTCCATGGGGTAGGCCTTCATCATATCCTCTTTCACCTCCTGGGTAGCCTTGAGCTGGTCGGGGGTATCTTCGTAGATGAAGCTGGCCTCCAGTTCGTTCTGCAGGTAGCCGTCGGGCGGAAAGGCGTGGCCGGGGCTGGCCTTTCGTTTGGCGTAGAGCTTGATGAGCTCGCCGGCGATGTCCTTGACCTTGGATTTGGTGCGGCGTTTGAGGTTGGCCCAGGCGTCGGAGCCCAGTTTGCTGAGCCTGGGCGGCTGGCCGTCCTTGCCGGTGTATTTGGAGATCTTGTGCAGCGAGTTGACGCTGACGTAGAGGATATCGTTGTTTTGGTAGATGATCCGGACGGATTCCTGAATATGGCCGTTGATGTCCATTTTCTGGAGGCCCGAAAAGCGTCCGATCCCGTGGTCGATGTGCACGACAAAATCGCCGGGTTCCAGTTCGCGCAGCATCCTGAGGTTGACGGCCTGGTCCTTGGTGAAGCCCTGGCGGAGCTTGTACCGGTGGAAGCGTTCGAAGATCTGGTGGTCGGTATAACAGGCCACTTTCAGGTCTTCGTCGATGAAGCCCTGGTGGATGGCCTTCAGGACGGGGTTGTAATTGGCTTTGGCGCCCAGGTCGCGAAAAATGGCCTGGAAGCGCTCCAGTTGTTTGGGGTTGTCGGTAAAGATAAAGTTGCCGATCCCTTTTTTGCCGTTATCGTTGAGGTGATCGAGCAGCAGGGAAAACTGTTTATTGAAACTCGGCTGGGGCCGGGCCGAAAATTCCAGTTTTTTATCCGGTGTGAAAGGCAGGCCCGTATCGCTGAAAAGCACCAGCGGCCGGTCGCCGATATCCTCCATCACTTCATGGGGCCGGATGAATGCGCGGTCGTTGAAAATGCCGGACAATTCTTCCTCCGGGAGGCTTCCCAGGTTTTCGGCAAACTGGCCGGCCCGGTCGAAGCATTTCTGAATCCGGTCGAGCAGAAGCTGGAAGTCGCGGATCCAGATCAGCGTTTCCACGGGCAATACCTGGAAGAGGGACACCTTCTGGTCCTGCCGGAACCGGGTATTGATATTGGGTACAATGGAGACCTTGCTGATGTTGCGGACCGACAGCTGGGTCAGGGGGTCGAAGGTCCGGATGCTTTCCACATCCAGGTCGAACAGTTCGATGCGGTAGGGGTATTCATTGCCGTAGGAATAGATGTCGACAATGCCGCCCCGGATGGAAAACTGGCCCGGTTCGTAAACAAATTCCTCACGCGAAAATCCGTATTCCACCAGGATCTCCACGATGGAATCCACGTCCAGCAATTCGCCGACGGCGATTTCCAGGCGGCTTTTTTCCAGGATATCGGGGGCTACGACCTTTTCAAAAAGGGCTTCCGGATAGGTGACCACTACGGCGCCGTTGTCTTCGGCATGGCTCAGTTGGTTGACCGTTTCGGTGCGTTGGAGGGTATTGTTGCTGTCGAGGGCTTCGAAGTACAGCGGGCGTTTGAAGGAGTCCGGAAAAAAGCCCACGTGCTGATCCTGCAGCAGGCCTGCAAGGGTATTCTGGAGGTAGGCCGCTTCCTCCTTGTCGCCGGCGACAAAAAGGTGGCACCCCGGGCGGGCAAGTTGGGCGCCGGCCAGGAGAAAGCAATCCTGGGAGCCTTTTACACCCCGGACCAGCGTTCTTTTCCTGTTCCTGGAGGCCAGTTCCTGTACCCGTTGATCGGCGCGGTATCGATCGAGAAGTTGTTGAAGCGTTTCCACGCGGCAAAGGTACGGAATGGGGGTGTTTTTTGATTATTGTTGTTTATTATTGTTTATTTTGGTTGATTGTTGTTGTTTATTATGGTTGTTTATTATGGTTGTTGTTGTTGTTTATTGTTGTTTATTATTGTTGTTGTTGTTGTTGTTCAGACTGGCCACCAGGCCATGGGTTTCATCGAAGTAGCGTTGATTATGGACAAGAAGGGTCGTCTTTTCATTTTCGGTCGTGCGGCCGCATTTCGCGTTGCTGCCGGTATTTGTTGCTTTTGGTTGATAACGGCTATTCCGACCGGGGGGCAGCAGCCGGCGTTTCCCGTGATCATTGCGGGCGGCGGAGCAAGCGGTACGGCCGCTGCCCTCCAATGCGCCCGCACGGGGGTATCCTGCGTGTTGCTGGAGGAAACGCCGTGGCTGGGCGGCATGCTCACTTCAGCGGGGGTATCGGCGGTGGACGGGAATCACCAGTTGCCGTCGGGCATTTGGGGGGAATTCCGGGACAGTCTTTACGCCCGTTACGGCGGCCCGGAAGGGGTGGCGACCGGATGGGTCAGCAATACGCTTTTCGAGCCGTCGGTCGGCCAGGACATTTTACGCAATCTGGTTGCCGGGGAACCGCTCATCCATCTCCGGCTGGAAACGCGGGTGGACAGCCTTCGTTTCACCGACGGCGTTTGGCAAGTCTATTGCACGAGGGAGGGGGAGCAGGAAATTTACCGCGGCGCCGTCTGCATTGATGCCACGGAGCTGGGCGACCTGCTGACCCTGCTGAAAATACCCCGGGATACCGGCATGGACAGCCGGGCGGAAACCGGGGAACGCTGGGCGCCGGAACAGGCCAACGACATCGTACAGGACCTGACGTTCGCGGTTACCCTAAAGGATTTCGGCCCCGGCGCCGACAAAACCATACCGAGGCCGCCGGGTTATGACCCCGCCGAATTCGAGTGCTGTTGCAATACCGCCGACCCGTTGGGCCCGCCTGTTGCCCTGATCGATTGCGATAAAATGCTGGAATACGGCAGATTGCCCAACGGGAAGTATATGATCAACTGGCCCAATTGCGGCAACGACTACTATGCCAACCTTATCGGGCTTGGGGCTTACGAACGCAGGCGGGCAATTGCCGAAGCGAAGCTGCATTCCCTGCGGTTTGTTTATTTTCTGCAAAATGAGCTGGGTTACAGGCATCTGGGAATTGCCGAAGATGAATATCCGACCGCGGATCACCTGCCGTTGATCCCTTATCACCGGGAATCCGGCCGGGTGAAGGGGCTGGTGCGCATGAACGTCAATCATATCCTGGACCCCTTCGAACAGCCGCTTTACCGCACCGGGATTGCCGTCGGCGACTACCCGATAGATCACCATCACAAAAAGAATCCCCGGGCGCCGCTTATCGAGTTCATCCAGATCAAAACGCCTTCTTTTAACGTCCCTATGGGTGCGATGCTGACCGAGAGCCAACCCTGCCTGATCGTTGCCGAGAAGAGCATCAGCGTCACCAATATCGTCAACGGCGCTACCCGCCTGCAACCTGTAGTGCTGGGCATCGGACAGGCTGCGGGCGCCCTTGCAGCGCTGGCTGTCCTGCACCGGACATCGCCGCGGGAGGTCCCGGTGAGGGCCGTTCAACGAAGCCTGCTGGAAAGCGGAGCCTATATCATGCCTTTTATCGATGTACCCCGGGATGACCCTCATTTTGCGGCCATTCAGCGGATAGGCGCCACCGGCATCCTGAAAGGTTACGGCGTTCCTTTCAAATGGGCCAATCAGACCTGGTTCTATCCCGATCGGACCGTTACCGAATTCGAGCTTGTCGATGGATTGCGGCCTTATTTTTCGGCGCTGAAATACCGGTACGATGCCTCCGGGCAGCCACTCAGAATGTCTTACCTGAGGGAGATAATCAGCGCGCTGGGTACAGCGGCCAGCCTGGATGATCTGAGGCAATGCTGGATTAATGCCAAACTTTCCAGAACTTTTTCGGCCGAACTTTATTTAAACAGGAGAGAGGCCGCCGTTCTGGTCGATCATTTTCTGCGGCCGTTCGAAAAACCGGTGGATCTTTCCGGCGAGGTCATAAAGGAATGAAAACATGGCTTAAAGTCGGCAAAACCAACAATCCGAAGGGCTGGGGAAGGCTTAAAAACAAGGCTTTCAGGCCTTCAGGCGTCAAAAATCACGCCGGATAAAATCTTACCAGATAAGTCTTTTTCAAAATAAAGTTTTTGAGTGTGCGCAAACACTGGAAATAAAAACAAGTAAAATATTTTGTGTGCGCACACAATTAATGTATTTTTGCAGACCCCAAATCTCCACTTTATACCGTTGCCGAACAAATAGACGCTGAACAGGAAGCGGCACCGGGTTCCGTTACGCTGTCCGGATCGAAAAACGAACATTCTTACCTTTCACTCATTAATAACTCAAAGCTTATGACAAAATTGCTAAAGCCACTTGAGACGGAGATTAGGCGCCGGGCCGCTCTGTTTCTGTTTACCTGCCTTGGGGTAATGCTTGCTGCCGGGTTGAGCGCGCAGGTTGCCTCGGGGGTAGTAACGGCTGCAAAAGACGGCAGCCCGCTGATCGGGGCCTCTGTGATTGAAAAAGGGTCGTCGAACGGTACCACCACCGACGTGGACGGCAGTTTCAGTCTCAAGGTCTCTTCCGTACCTGCAACACTCGAGATCTCTTACATCGGTTTTGTGACGATGGAAGCTACCTACACCGGCAGCGGCGGCCCGCTGGCCATCCGGATGGCTGAAGGCGCGCTGCTGGATGAGGTCGTTGTAACAGCGCTGGGCATTGAGCGCAGTAAAAAGAACGTCACCTACTCCATCCAGCAGCTGGACGGCGATGAGCTTCGCATTGCGCGCGATCCTAACTTTGTGAATACCCTCAACGGGAAAGTAGCCGGCCTGCTGGTTACCACCAATGCCGGCGGCCCCGGCAGTGCGGCCAGGGTGATCATGCGGGGCAACAAGTCCATTTCCGGCACCAATAACGCCCTGATCGTCGTGGACGGCGTCCCCATTGACAACTCCAACCGCGGACAGGTCGGCAACGACTTCGGCGGCTACAACAATATCGACGGGGTCTCCAACATCAACCCGGCCGATATTGAAAGCGTCAGCTTCCTGAAAGGGGGTGCGGCAGCCGCGCTTTACGGCAGCCGGGGCGCCAACGGGGTCATGCTGATCACGACCAAAAAAGGCAAGGAAGGCAAGGTGAGCGTAAGCCTCAATTCGGGCGCCACGTTCGAAAGCCCGTCCCTGCTGCCCGAGTTGCAGAACACCTACGGCCAGGGTAACGGCGGCAACTCCAACACCACATCCTCCGGAAGCTGGGGCGGCAAAACCACCACTTACCCCAACAACATTTCCGACTTTTTCCGGACCGGGGTCAGCCTCAGCAACACCATCGGCATTTCCGGCGGCACCGAGAAAACGCAGGCTTATTTCTCCTTCACCAACAACCGCGACCAGGGCATTATTTCCAATAACGAACTGGATCGCAATACCTTCAACCTTCGCCTGAACCAGAAGATAACCAATAAATTGTCGGCTGACTTCAAGGCTACGATCATCAAGCAAAAGATCGACAACAAGGTCAAGGTCGGCGAGGAAAGCGGTATCGTACAAAACCTCTACAAAATCCCGAGGTCGGTCGACCTGAACGTCTACAAGGATTTCGAGGACGAAAACGGCAATCCCACGTACTGGACCACTTCGTCCATTTACACCAACCCGTACTGGACGCTCAACCGCATGTTGAACGATGATCGCCGGGACAGGAATATTTTCCTCGGCTCGCTGACCTACGACCTGACCGACAAGATCAAGGTCACCGGCCGGGCCAGCCTCGACAAGTCCAATGACCTGCTCACCTTCCGTTTCTACGACAAGACCCTGCTCTTCGCAGGCCCCGGCGGAACCTACCAGGAAGGCAGCGGTTATTTCCAGGAAAACAACTTCGACCTTTTCCTGAACGGCTACGAAAACCTCTCCGACAACTTCAGGTTTGATTTCATGGTGGGTACGGCCCTCAACAAGCGGAGTTCGAAATACACCTTCGTGAATGCCAACGGGCTTCTGGTGCCCAACAAGTTCTCGACGGACTTCGGCCGCAACGTATCCACCTCAAGCTCCCTGTCGGAACGCGAGTACCAATCCGTTTTCGCGACGGCATCCCTGGACTTCAAAAACTACCTGATCATCGATGCTTCCGTGCGGAACGACTGGTCGTCGACCCTGCCGGCGCCCCATTCCTATTTTTATCCGTCGGTGGGCGCATCCCTGATCCTGAGCGACATGACCACCCTGCCTGACTTTTTCTCTTTTGCCAAGCTCCGCGGAGCCTGGTCGCAGGTGGGCAACGACGCCGATCCTTACCGTTTGCAAAACACGTTTTCCGTACAACAGGGCGGCACCAACGGCTTCATCGCCCAGGATCCGACCAAGAACATTCCCGACCTGAAGCCGGAGATCACCACTTCGATCGAATTCGGGGCTGACGTCCGGATGCTGCGCGGCCGGCTGGGGTTGGACTTCACCTGGTACAAGACCAACTCCAGGAACCAGTTATTCCTCGTTCCGCTGCCCGCGCCTTCGGGCTTCTCGCAGGAATACATCAATGCCGGCGATATCCAGAACAAGGGGATCGAGCTGATGCTCAACTGGCGGGCCATTGAAAAGGCCAATTTCTCCTATAATGCCACCCTCAACTTCACGCGCAACGTCAATGACGTGATCGAGCTGTCGGAAAGGACCAAAGAGGTATTCCTCGGCGGCGGATACGGTCGTACGGCAGGCCCGCTGGTCCGGGAAGGCGGCCGCTACGGCGACCTGTACGCGGAAGGCTGGAAAACGGACAGCCAGGGCCGCTACATTGTCGACGCCAACGGGCTTCCCGTCGGTTCGGGCGCCGGCGCTACTTCCGTGGGCAACTTCAACCCCGATTTCACCTTGGGTTTGAATAACCAGTTCCAAATTGGTAATTTCAACCTTTCATTCCTGATCGACGGCCGTTTCGGCGGGGTCATGGTTTCGGGCACTGAGGCCAACCTGGCCTTTGACGGTACGGCCAACTATACGGAAGCCTTCCGGGAAGGCGGACTGGTGCTGAACGCCGTCACGGAAACCGGCGAGCAAAACACGGTGGCCATCAATGCCGAGCAGCTCTGGACCCGCGTATCGGGCGGTCGCTATTCTTTCGGCGAATTTTTCACCTACGACGCGACCAACGTCCGGATCCGGGAAGTAGCCCTGGGTTATACGTTCAAATTGCCTGAAAGCGCAGGCATCGAGAACCTCCGCCTGTCTCTGGTCGGCCGGAACCTGTTGTTCCTCTACCGCGGCAGCGCTACCCTGGATATCCCGGGTTTGCCGGAGCGGAAGATGAACTTCGACCCGGACATCCAGCTGGGCGCCGGCAACTTCCAGGGCATCGAATACGGAAGCTTGCCGTCGACCCGGTCGGTAGGGCTCAACCTGCAACTGAATTTCTAATTTATTCCAACTAAAAAAGCAAAAATGAAAAAGCAGCATATTCGCGTTTTCAAATATTATTTGCTTGGATTGGTCCTGCTCGGCTTGTTCAATTCCTGTACCGAGAATTTTGAAGAGCTGAACATCGACAAAACCAAGCTCGCCTCCCTGGGCAGCAATGAATACCCGTTCCTGTTCAGTAAGGCGCAATCCTCCGCATCCTACGCATTCTGGCGGTACCAGGTGGCGCAAAACCTGTTTTCCGACCTGTATGCCCAGTATTACGCTACGACCGCTACCTATTTCCCTTCCGACCGGAACGTGATCCGGATGGACTGGATGCAGTGGCACTGGCGCCCGATCTATACGGACTGCGTGCCGCAATTGAAGGTGCTGCTGACGGAAACCGACGCCAACAGCCCGGAGAATGCCCTGGCGAGCATCATGTGGGTCTATGCTTTCCACCGGCTCACCGATTATTACGGCCCGGTGCCTTATTTCCAGGCCGGCGAACCGCTGGCATCCGTGCCTTACGATGCGCAGAGCGAGATCTATGATGATTTCTTCAAGCGCCTGACCGACGCCGTCAAGGTACTGGAAACCAATAAAAGCGCTACGCCTTACGGGTCATTCGACCTGATCTACGGCGGGAACGTGGAGAAATGGATCAAGTTCACCAACACCCTGCGCCTGCGCCTGGCTTTGAGGATCTCCAATGTGGATGCGGCCAGGGCCAAGAGCGAGGCGGAAGCTGCCGTTGCCGGCGGCGTGATCGAAAATATCTCCGATGACGCCTATATATTCAAAACGGAAGCGGGCGAGGATGTCAACGGCCTTTCCGGCATTTCCGTCTGGAATGAATTCCGGATGAGCGCCGCGATGGAATCCGCGCTGAAAGGGTACAGCGACCCGAGGATCGGCATCTACTTCCAACCCGCCACCGATAACGGCGACTACAACGGCCTGCGGAACGGTCTGACGCCCGCGCAATTGGGCGAGGCCATCAACTCCAACAACGCCAACTCAAACGTCGGCACCCGTTGGGTCACCGGGTCGGGATCGGCCTGGGCAAGGGTCGGTCCTACGCCGCAGAACATCCTGCACGCCGCCGAAGCGTATTTCAACCGGGCAGAAGGCGCCCTCAAGGGCTGGAATATGGGCGGCACCGCCGAGGAGCTGTACAACAAGGGCATCCAGGCTTCGATGAACCAGTGGGGGATCACCGATAACGCCGCGATCCAGGCCTATATCAATTCGACGGCCACACCGACGGCTCCGGGCGACTACCTGAACTCTCCCGCCCTGAACAACGCGCCGGTCAAATGGTCGGGCGATGCCGCTACGCAGAAATTGCAGATCGCTACCCAGAAATGGCTGGCGCTCTATCCGGACGGCATGGAAGCCTGGGCCGATATGCGGCGCGCCAAGCTTCCGGTGCTTTATCCGGTAGCCAATTCGGAAAACGCTTCCATTCCCAACGGCCAGCGGCCGCGGCGGATTCCGTTTATCGACTATGAAAAGACAACCAACGGCGAGGCCGTTTCCGCAGCAGCTTCTCTGCTGGGCGGCCCCGATGAGGCCATGACCCCGCTTTGGTGGGACAAATAGTAAGCAGTATTGACAGCAGCAGTTCGCCGGCGCCGGGAAACCGGTATTGCAGGCGAACTGCTCAACCCATCTTTCCCGTCCTAAATACCGGTCCATTGAAAAAATTCAGCTGTGCTTTTTCGTTCATCACATTTTGCGGTTTCCTGACCTTGCTCAGCTCAGGATGCGGGCAGGAAAACACCGCCATGTTCCGGGAATTATCCCCGTCCAAAACAGGCGTCCGGTTCAATAACAAGCTGGAAGAATCCCCGGATTTCAACGTCATCAAGTACGGTTATTTTTACAACGGCGGAGGCGTAGCGTGCGGCGACCTGAACAACGACGGATGGCCCGACCTCTTTTTCACCGGCAATCTGGTGCCCAATAAGCTCTACCTCAATACAGGAAAATCAGGGTTCGAATTCGAAGACATTACGGAAAAAGCGGGCGTGGCCGGCGCCGACGGATGGAATACCGGCGTCAGTCTGGTGGACATCAACCAGGACGGCTGGCTCGACATTTACGTCTGCCGCTCGGCGGCCAACAACCCCTTGCTCCGCAAAAACCGGTTGTACATCAACAACCGCGACCTCACCTTCACGGAACAATCCGCCCAATACGGCCTGGACGACCCGGCCTATTCCACGCAGGCCGTTTTTTTTGATTACGACAAGGACGGCGACGCCGATTGTTTCATACTCAACCACTCCGTGCAGGAATACGCCGGCTTTTCGGCCGCTCAACCCCATTTCAAAAAGAAACAGGATAAAAATTACGGCTCAAGGCTGTTGCGCAATGACAACGGCAGATTCACGGACGTGACCGACAGCTCCGGGCTGATCTCCAACGTACTCAGTTTCGGCCTCGGCGTAGCCGTCAGCGATTTCAACCGCGACGGTTGGCCCGACCTGTATATCTCCAACGACTACAATGAAGAGGACTACTGTTATATCAACAACAAGGACGGCAGTTTCACCGAATCCCTGCGCGAAAGCTTCGACCATACCTCCCTGTTCTCCATGGGGTCGGATGCCGCCGACATCAACAATGACGGATGGCCCGACCTCGTCACGCTCGACATGCTGCCGAAGCCCAATGAACGGCTGAAAATGACTTCCGGCGACGACAACTATAAAAAATATTCGGCCCTGATCGAAAACGGATTCTACGAACAATCCATGCGCAACATGCTCCAGTTGAACAAAGGGCTCAAATCCGCCGATTCGGGCCAGCCGACCTTTACGGAAATGGGCCAGTTTGCCGGCATTTCCAATACCGACTGGTCGTGGGCCGCCCTTTGCGCCGACTTTGACCTGGACGGGCAGAAGGATATTTTCATCACCAACGGCTATGCGCGGGATTACACCAATATGGAATTTCTGAACTATACCGTAGCCGCCCAGACCAAGGCCCGGGAATCCGGAAAATCCGTCAATGAAATGGAAGTCATTGCCAATATGCCTTCCATTGAGGCCACCAATTTTCTGTTCAGGAACGAAGGACAGGCCCGGTTTTCCGACGTATCGCAGCAATGGGGCATGACCAATCCGTCGCTGTCGAACGGGGCCGTGTATGCCGATCTCGACCGGGACGGCGACCTGGACCTGGTGGTCAATAATGTCAACGCACCGGCTTCCATCCTGGAGAATACCCTGAGCCATCCGGACAACCGGTTCCTGAAAGTCGACCTGACCGCATTGCCGTCCGCTTCCGCCATCGGCGCCTCGGTGCAGGTTTTCACCGGCGGGGAGGTTCAGGCGCAGGAGTTTTACCCGGTCCGCGGATTCCAGTCCTGCATGTATCTTCCGCTGACGTTCGGCCTTGGCGAGGCAGCTGCAGCTGATTCGGTCGTCATTTACTGGCCTTCCGGGGTTGCGACCCATTATGCAGGGGTCGGGGCAGGCCGGACCCTTACGCCGGCGCCGACCGACCAGCCCGGCCGGGAATGGATCGCAACCGCCGGCCGGCCGGACCGGATGGATGTCCGGGATTTTCCGTTCGTCCACCAGGAGGACACGAAAAACGATTTCGATTTTCAGCCGCTGCTGCCTTTCATGCTGTCCTACCAGGGGCCCGGGCTGGCGTGCAGCGCGGACGGATGGGTATACGCGTGCGGCGCCCGGAACCAGGCCGGCGGGTTGTTCCGGTTTGAAGGCGGCCGGTTCGTTCCGGCGCCGCAGGAAGCCTTGACCGCGGATGCCGCCTGCGAGGATGCCGGCGCCGTCTTTTTTGATGCCGACAACGACGGGGATCAGGACCTGCTGGTTGTTTCAGCCGGGTTTCAATTGGAGCCGGGTTCTGCACTGCTGTCCCCCAGGCTCTACCGCAACGACGGGGGGCGATGGGTGAAGGCTTCGGGGGCGCTGCCGGATGACCTGAGCCTGTCTGCCGGGCCGGTTTGCGCATTGGATGCCGACGGAGACGGGGCCCTGGATATTTTCATCGGCTCCAGGGTTCGCCCCGGAAGCTACCCGATGGCCGATCATTCCGTTCTGTTGTACAACGACGGGAAAGGAGCGTTCAGGGACAAAAACCGCCGGCTGGCTTTAGACCTCGGGATGGTCACCGGCGCCGTTGCCGCGGACCCGGACGGGGACGGCAAGCCCGATCTGCTGGTGAGCCGGGAATGGGGAACCGTCGCCTGGCTGAAAAACCGGAACGGCGCTTTTGATCCGGCCAATGCGACCAACCTGACACCGACCGGGCTCTGGTACGGCCTCCTCGCCGGTGATTTTGACCGGGACGGCCATATCGACCTCATTTGCGGCAACCTGGGCCAGAACAACCAGTTTGCCGCGCTGTCCGATGCCGGAACCGCCATGTACGCCGCCCCTTTTCTGGGGGCATCAAAAGTCATTCCCATCCTGACCTATTTCCAGGAGGGCAAGGAATACACCTTTGCCGCGCGCGATGAGCTGTTTGCCGCCTTACCGCCGTTGAAAAAGAACTTCACGGATTACACCTCCTACGCTGCGGCCACCGTACAGGACATTTTCGGCCAGGAGCTTTCGAAAGCGGAAAAAAGGACGGCAGATGAGCTCAAAACCCGGTACCTTTCCATACAGGACGGCCGGGCCGTGGTGCACGACCTGCCGGAGGAGGCCCAGTTTGCGCCGGTCTTCACCGCATTGTCGGCCGACCTGAACGGCGACGGGTACGACGACCTCATCCTGGGGGGAAATATCACCAAAACACGGGTGCGGATCGGCCGGATGGACGCCAATCACGGCCAGGTCTACTACAACGACGGGAGCGGCGGATTCTCCTATCATTCCGACCTGCAGATCCGGGGAGATATGCGGGACCTGAAACTGTTCAATACCCAAAATAATGCGTTCATCCTGGCCGGCGTCAACAACGCGACGGTCAGGATGATCAGGATCAACCCTCAACCGGTCGAATAATGGAACCCATCGATTCGTCGCGCTGGAACAAGGACGGCTTCATCGTCCTCCCACAATTCACGGCGCCGGAAGAACTGGCCGCTATCAGTCGGCTGTACAACGATTTCCTGGCCGACAAATACGACCTCAACGGATTCCGCAGCGATCTGTCGGGGGACGACTCTCCGGGGAAAAAAGTGGAAAAGATCACGCAGATCATGCGGCCGTCCCTGATCGTGGACGAACTGATGAGGACGGCGACCTACGCCAGGGCAATCCGGATCGCACGGCAATTGATGGGCGACGATATGGCCATCGACTTTGACATGATGATCGACAAAGCGCCGGGTACCAATGCGGTGACGCCCTGGCACCAGGACGCCGCCTACTGGCCTCGCATGGACGACAAACGCGCCCTTTCCTTCTGGATCGCCCTGGACCGGGCCGACCGCGAAAACGGCTGCATGATGTATGTACCAGGCTCCCACCTTGAGCCGCTGCGGCCGCATTTCCAACCGACTCCGAATGCCGCTTTGCAATGCGTGGTGGAAGATGACCGCATCGCGTACGGCGAGATCGAACCCGGCGACGCCATCGCCCACCACGGCCACACCCTGCACGGCGCACTCGGCAACACCTCGGCCGACCGCCATCGCCGGGCGCTGATCATCAACCTGCGGCCGCAGAAAATGATCGATTATATCCGCGGACTGGGATACGACCATTTGGGTAAGCGGGAGGTGAAGAATCTATGATGGAGGTATATTCCGACCTTACTTGAAATCCTGTTCCCGCTAATCTTTGCTCACCTTCACATCCCTGAACATGAACGGGTTGTCGCTGACCCTCAGCGCTTTGCCGCTTGCGGTGATCACATTCCGGAGGATGACTTCACGGGTTCGGACGTATGGGAATTGCTCCACGTAGGTGTCGCCGGTCATTTGCGGATTGAAATCGGTGAAAATAGCCGGTCCCTGGTAATCTTCCGGATGATTGGAGTCGTCGATTTTAAGATTTTCAATGGTGATCCGTTCGGGCATATAACAGGTGTAGCCGAAATCATGCTGACCGGAATAAGATCCGCCGATCAGGGCGACGCGGGCAGGCCGTGCGGGCACAAAAATGCAGTTGCGGATAACGAACGTTCCCTGCCAGGTGCTGCCGTAGTCGGAGCGCAGGTTGATAAAGCTCCATCCGCGAACGGTGGTATTTTCCACGGTCAGGGTCCCGCTGCCGATGGCATTGATCCCCATATGCCCCAGGGTCGAGTTGCGGATGGTGGCGTTGGCCACCCCTTTGTGGGCATCAAACCGGGAAAGGACGCAGTGATCGTAGAGCAGGTTTTTGCAGTAATTGGAGCCCAGAATGCCCCAGTACCGGGTATCGTTGATGTCATTGGTCTGGCTGCAATTGACGAAGGATACGTTCAGCGCGCGGTTGACGGAGATGTCGTAACTGCCCATGGAGACGGGTTCGCCGGCAGAGCCGATGGTGCGATAGGTCATGTGCCCGGTCAGGACGGTGTTTTTCACCGTAACATAGGCGCAGTCTCCGATATTGATGAAACCGCCGTAGGGCGCACCGTGGTCTTCTTCGCCGGTCACGCGGTGTTCCAGCCCTTCCACCACGACATTGGAGCGCCGGATGGCCAAGTTCCGGCTGTAATACGTGTACTTCGACTCCGCCTGATTGGCGATGGTGGTAAATCGCCCGCTGGTGATGGTCAGCGTTTTCTCGTCGATGGGCAACGCGGTAATGCCCGTGATCCGGTCGAAGTCCCAGATGATCGGCGCATCCATATCCACCCGGCCGTCTTTATCCGCGACAAAGATGTCCGTCTGCGCGGATCCGTTGTCCTGGTTGGGCCCGAACCGGATATAGTGCCTGACGTCGGCATTGGTGACCGTGATCAGGCAGGTACCGGGCAGGGAGACGTCGATCTTCGCCTGGTTTCGCTTGAGCGAGGTAATCCCTTCCGGTTCGAATGGTCGCAGGCCGGAGCTGACCAGGAACACGGGCGCGTTGCGATCTTCCACATTCGTATCGTCAATGATGAAGGCGGCCGTGCCGAAATCGGTATCGGTCCGGATGACCGCCGTGCGCGCTTTTCCGCTGATGTAGTACGTGGCTTCTTCGTCGGCCTTTACCCTGAGGCCGTACTGACCGGCGAATGCATGGGTAGCGGCGATGGCGTCCATATCATCGGTTTTGCCGTCGCCTTTGGCCCCGAAGTCGCTGTAGCGGACCATTCCGGCGGCCCTGAATTTAAGCGCATCCTTTGGCGATACATTGACCTGCAATATTCCGTTTTCAGTTGTGCGTACCCGGGTTTTCTTTTTTTGGGCGGTGATGACGATATTTTCGAGCGGATCCGGGGGTTGTCCTTGTACAGCCATTACAGTGATTATTAACAAGAAAAACAAGAGCGAATATTTCATCATGGATGTACTCATTTTCATGAATGTTCATTTTGTTGGGACAAAAATAGGTTGGAAGCGACCCCGCGACTTTGTTCAAACGGCCGAAGTTGCTTTGTTCAAACGGCCGTTGGTTGCCTGTTATGAGCTTTTCTCACGCCGCAGTATCTTAACGATGCGGCTATAAATAATTTCCGACAAATTCCAGTTGTATCCGTCAAAATTGGTCGTATTCGTAAACTGGATGACGACGGCATCCATGTCCGGGTGGTATTTTGCTATGGTCTGGTAGCCGGGGATTAGTCCCGTATGGTTGTACTTGTAAATGGACGAATAGATCTCCTGTTCTCCTTCCCTGAACAATGACCCGTCGTTGAGGGCCCTTAAAAATATGCCCACGTCTTCCGCAGTGGCGATCATAGAGCCGTAATCAGCCGTTTTGATATCTTCATCGATGCCCACATAGTAGCCGCTCATCAAATTGTCCAGGTCCACGTCCTTCACCGAACCGTAGGTGTTTTTCAGGCCCAGCGGGGTCAGGATCTGCTCTTTTATGTATTGGAATTTGCTGTAACCGACCGTTTTTTCGATCAGTTCGGAGATCAACAGGTAATTTGTATTCGAGTATGCATATTTTCTGCCCGGTTCAAAATCGGCCGGCAAATCCAGTACCCTTTCGAGGGCTTCCTTGCTGTTCTTCGGCGGATTGGTCCAAAAATTCGGCGTATCCGTTAAATTGGGGATCCCGCTGCGGTGCTGCACCATCATCCTTAAGGTTATTCTATCCGCATTTTCTATTCTTCCAACCAATTCAGGAAAATAATCCGCCAGTGTGCTGTCCAGGGACAAGCGTTTACTGCCGACCAATTTTGTGATGGCCACGGCATCGTATAGCTTGCCCACACTGGCAATCTTGAACAAGGCATGCGGATCTGCGGGTATTTTGTTTTCCTTGTTTTTCCAGCCTGCAGCGTAAAATGCCGGCGGTTTCCCCGATTGGTCCGCATACACAACGATCCCGTCAAAGCCGTAGCTCAGGCCTTCGTTCAATTGTTCCTGCACCGTACCGGGCAAGGGTATTATCCAGGCCTTTACCAGGATCCACGGCACAAAAAACATGGAGATCGCGGTTCCCAAAAACAATACTATCCTGATAATTCGTTTGGTTTGTTGCTTCGTCATCTTATCTCAGGTGAGTGGATTTGCACCGAATGATCCGGTGACCGGTTTCTGCTAATCTAGGGCTTTTGGTGCGAAGAGCCAAACCATACGGAGGGGATGTATGCGGAAATTATCCATAACATGCTGTCGGTCAAGTAATTATCCAAAGGTTTCTCCGGCGATATAGGTGTCGAAAAATTCCTGAAATTTCTTTATTTTATGATTTTCGATCACGACGAAATGAACGAAATCCGAGTTATAGACCTTTTGCGTTTTAATAGCCTGGCATTTCATATGGCCGATTACGTTAATTGCATTTTCACCCATATTTATATTCTTCATTGCTTTTATTTTGAAGCATTTACAAGCAGGTCAGAACGCCTCACCGAAAGTAAAGAACAGGCCGTCCTGGTCCTTTCCCTTCCCGTAGTCCAATCTAAGCACAACATTATCGTTTACAGATACGCGAACTCCCCCGCCGAAACTCCACAATATTTTATCCGGTATGCTGTCGCCCGCATCACCTTCATCGATAAAACAAACGCCTGAAAACCGCTTGTAAACCGGGAACCGGAATTCCGCCTGTATGGCATAAAAATGGTCGCCTCTGAATCTGTTCGTATAGTATCCGCGCAGTTTTTCGGCCCCGCCGAGCGTATACCGGAACAGATACCCCGGATCCCCGTGGCTTATGCCGCCGGAAATGCGGGCAGCAAACACATATTTCGAGGTGTATATGTAATGAAAATACCTGAAATCTCCCCAAAGCAATCCTGAATTTCCAGTTGACGCAGCGTTCAGGCCGTTGATATTTTCATAATTCACCGAACCATAAAACCCTAATTTGGTGGAGCCTTTATTGTCTCTTGTATCCCAAACCATCCCGATGCCCAGGCCCAGCAGTTTTTCATCCGGGAATAAACGAGCATATATTTCATCTCCACTCTTGTCCTTTATCGCGTTTTCTTTTCTTGTTCGAAAGTCGCCAAAAAACAAAGCCTTCCAATGGCTTGAAAAGCTGTATTCAAGTTCGGGCCGGACAAAAAAACGGGTTGAAAAGGCCTGAAAATAGTTATCCGCCCGTGTTGTATCATTCTCCCCGAAATAATACTCGGGAAGGTCACTGAATTTGAAAGGAATCCGGAGGTCGGCATGCTTTAAAATTTCATACCGCATCAGCGTTGACTGGAGCTGAAGGTTTCCGGGGACAGTTGCCATGACCTGAACATCGAAATAATTTGCCGGAACTTTTAGCGGGTAGACAAAACCTGCCGCGCCGTAAATGAATCCAACTGTCGGGTCATATCCAAAAACCGGGCTGACGGTATAGTCGTAGGGAGAGATTTTTTCATCTCCCGGTTCGCTATGAGGCGGCAAGTTGCCGTTTTTGTCATAAACCTTTCGCCCGCCCGACCAGGTTTGCGCGACCTTTGCATTGTACAGATCCATTGGGTTTTCATCCAACACATTTTGATCCAGGACTACAAAATCGGCAGCATAGCCCGGAGCGATTTTACCCAGCCAATTTTCTTCTCCCAGCACGTACGCGCCGTTAGTCGTGTACGATTTTATGGCTTCTTCAACAGAAAGGGTTTTATTTTCAAATCCGGAGATCGCATTGCCGTCGGGGAGTTTTCCGGAAACATTTACCGCCATATTCGGAAAGGGGTTCAGCCCGTCCGCAAACTTATACTGAACAAAACTTGTGTCCATCCCATACGGAAAATCACTTGTTAAAGCCCCTTTAACGGTGTTGTATTTTGCCCGGGCATCGAGCAATTCGCCTTCGCGAAGATTGACGCTTGAGTTGCCGTATTCCCTCACCAAAGTGGGGTAATCAAATGTCTGAGCAGCAAGAATGGTTACTGCCGAACCAAGTTTTTTGATCTCATTCAATTGTTCCCGGGTACAATATCCGGCATGATCGATAACGTGCCGCCGGGTGTTGTTTCTCTTCCCGAGCTCATTCAGCGCATCAATAATATGCTGCAGGCCTGTCTCACCCTGAACGTGAAATGCGAATTTATCGTCAGGGTGGAGCAGGAGGTATTTCTCGATTTCGTTTTTGGTGAGGAAAACCGTTCCACCGGGTTCAATGGCGCCGGCCATGTCTGGCGGAACAGAAAGCGACATATCTTCAAATAGTTTTATCAGATGAAAATGCACCCGGTTGAAATCATTTGCCGGGCCGATAAATCCGAGCTTTTTTACGCCCATTGGTTTCATCAGGCTGGTCGTTTGCGAAAGGCGTCCGTAGCTTCTTGTCCACATTCTGATATCCAGCTTTCCCTCGCGTTGCAAGGTCTGATAGATCTTCATATTGTACGGCGAAAAAGTATTATCGCCAAGCGTTGTAATGCCATAAGACAAAGCCAGCTCCTGTCCTTTTTCAATGGCTTTTTCAATGGTTTTCACGGTGTATCCGGCGCCGACTCTTTTCATGGCCTCCATCGCTGCCGCTTCTAAAAGCCACCCGTTCAACTCCCCGTACTTATCTGTGCCTATTGTACCGTCCGGGATTTTTGCGCCGTGCGAGAATCCAAATTTTTTTAATCCTACTGTATTGGCAATCGCAGCATGGCCGCTTTTCAGGAATATAATCGCAGGCGTGTCAGGCATGATTTTGTCAAGGAAGTCGCGGGGTGAATCCATTCCGGAAAGTGCGGAAAAGCCCAAATCGCGGGCGACGTAAGCGCCGTCCATAAGCTGGTGCGAAGTAGCCCTTATCTGGTTGTCCAGTTCCGCTGAATTTTGCACTTCTCCCAAACTTATCTGTAATAAGCCCAAAGAGCCGTCGATAAAATGGATATGGCTGTCAACGATTCCCGGAATAACCGTTTTTCCCTCAAGGTCCACTTTATGTTCAAACTGAGCAATGCTGTCCGCTGAAAGCTTCTCCCCTGTTGCTAAAACTGTTCCATCTTGCACGATGAAGTACCCGGCATAAGGCTTTTGCTGGTCGGAGGTAAAAATATTACCGTTGTAATACAGGGTTGTTTGCGTGTGAACAGGCGGTATGAAACCTAAAAGATAAACGAGAAAAATACAAACCTTTGTCGCGCTCATATCTAATACAAATTTCAATATTTACCATTGACTAACAGGATAGGCAAACCTGTGTACAAGGCTGCTGTTCAAGTAAATTGCCGGAAAAAATCTCCGGCTGCAGCAACATGACTTTTCATTTTAATTTTCGCGGGCGTGACAGCCCTGACAAAGGATCGTTTTTTTGGGTTTGGTCACTTTTTGGCCCGGACTTACAGGTGATGCAGCGTCAATTCATGCAAATCCTACCACGGGCCGGTCTGCTTGACCTGATAAAAGTGTTCGCCGTCAAACCGGTAGAGGCCTTGTCCGGTGCCCCACCACATGTTTCCCGACTTATCCTGGTACATGCTTTGAACGCAGCAATTCAACCCGTCGGCGGGTGTGAACAGGGTAAACGCGTTTGGGTCAGGCAATGGGATGGAAGGGTCAAACCTCGTGGTGCAGCCCCGGGCTGTAACCCAGATGATGCCCGACTGTTCAATATATATGCCCCAAAATTCCGTGCCGCCCAATCCGTCCTTGGGGGTGTATTCCGTGAACGTTTTTCCATCGTATCTGCAAATGCCGTTTTTCATCGTAAACCACATATTCCCGGCTTGGTCCTGCGCGATGCCGCCCGCATAGTTCTCGCCCAAACCTTCCTTTTCCGCCATATGGGTGATTGCTTTTCCATCCGCATTGGGCGAAGCCGTAGGGTCATAACGAAAGACGCCCTGGTCGGAAGAAGCAAACCAGATGTTACCGCTTCGGTCTTCCATGATGCCGGCAACGTTTATAGGCGGAAGCTGTTGAAATAATGAAAAGCTTTGACCGCCCATGCTGTCGGCAGTCGGGTTGTATTGAAAAACGCCGCGGTGCGTACCTACCCAGATAGCGCCCGATTTGTCCACCAGGATGCTTTTCCGGCTTATATCTATATGGCTCAAGCCGTCTTTTTGGTTATAATTCCTGAAGGTCTTTCCATTGTATTTATAAACGCCCTGGTCGGTCCCAAACCAAAGATTGCCGTTTTTATCCTCATTGATCGAAAAAACGGAGTTGCTTTTAAAGCCGTCGGGATCCGAGAAGTAGGTCAGCGTTTTCACATCGTACCGCACTGCGCCTTCGCCTATGGTACCAAACCATAAATTCCCTTTCGAATCCTGAAAAATGCTCCGGATATATTGACTGACTTGGGTCGTATCAAAATCGGGGGCTACGGCGGCCGCTTTAAAATTTTTTATCACGGTGGGTCCCGGGATGGAAGGAACGGGGTCTTCAGGCGGGTTTGCTTTTTCTTGTCCGCGGCAGGCGGTCAAAATGGTCAACAAGGTAAAGAGCAGTATTTTGTGTTGTGTCATGTTTTTGATTTTTACCGTTCTAAGTGATGATTTTATGCGGTTTTCTGTCGGTCAAAACCTGATCTTCATCCCATTATTGACAATGCAAAAGTGCAATGACGTGCATATGCCGCCCTTGAAAAACCTTTACTTAACAGAAGTATTTTGACCCGTGGCCGATGCACCTACTCAGTCGGAGGCAGGGTTTGTTATGTCCATTTATTGTAGTCAATAATCGTTTTCAGTCTCGTTTTTTCCTCTGCCATTTGTTCTGATAAATTTAATCGGTCAATTAAGCTGTAAGTATTACTGCTGGACATTTTGCAAATGGGGCAAAGACGAGGAGAGGGCGAGAGCGCCTGCCTGTCGGCAAGGCAGGGGAGACATGAGTCATCCCTAATTTTTACACTGAAAGATTTTTGACCACATTAGGCACATTAGAACACATAAGCATGACGATAAAATGGCGCTAAAAGCGCCATTTTATCGTATTTAACTATTGTGTTCTAATGTTTCTCATGTGGTTCAATAAAAAATATCTCGTGCTTACCGTGTTATAAAATTCGGGATGACTCATGTTACCCGCTCTCTAAGTCACCTACTTTTGTCCAGTAGTGTAGCTTTCGCCTCAATGTGCAACCATGCTCCATTATCGGATTTCAGGATATTTCATTGATTAATTCTTCAATGATTTTAATTCTTTTTTCCGAACTTGGATGAAGCATCTTGATTGCCAATTCCCATAATTCATGTTCTCGCGCTGAATGAGGGATATCCGAAAAAACAACTATGACAATTCTTCGCAGGTTTTCATTATTTCCTATAAGTTGATTCAGGCTTTCGTCAATTGTTATTGCCAGAATTGCTTTTTCAAATCCCGATTTAAGATTAGGATCATTTTGGGTTTTGGCGATATTGGCAAACCCTGCACCCAACAATGGCAAAGCAAGAGAGTTGATATTTTTATGTTTTGCTTCGGCAAACACTTTGCTTAGGACTATTGGAATTCCTTGTACCGGTGTGTTTGTATAAAGTCCTTTCTCATACTCGTTTGTACTAATATCTCTTGTTGTCACTGTGAAAATTACGCCTTCTAAATTATTGGCATTTTGGGGAAGTTTAACAAATTGGGAAGTTCCTAAGCCTGCATTTTTCGGCCTTTCGCTTTCCTTCCAAATTTCATTTACTTCCTCAAGAACAGAACGATCTCCAGCTTTTACTTTCCATAAGGAACCCAAAGCGCTTCGCGGGTTGCTTTGATACATATCAAAATCCTGGCTGCATCCAACCGTAATACTCATGTTCTCAATATCGGAGATACTTCCAAACGCAATAAGAAGATATGATTTTGAGGAAGCAATGTAATAGGGGTCAACCAGTTGTCTAAATTTACTTGTAAAATGAGCGTAAGGTATTTTATCAATTTCCTGTTTGGTATCCTGTTTCGGTGAATTTATTTTGTTTACCTGTTTCTTCAAATTCAAAGTCAGGTCAATCAAAGCAGACCTTATCTTGTTTTTCTCCAGATTTTTTTCATCCTCTTTAATTAAACCTTGCCGGTAGTTTCTGCTGACATCAGTCAGTCGTGATTTTAACAAAATAAGTTCTTTGAGCATATCATCGATATCCTCCGAAATGGTCGCAAGCATTTCAATTGCCTCTTCCAACCTGTCATCACTTATGAAGTCAAGTACTTCTTTCAAATTTAAAAATTTTTCATTATTCACCCACTCTCCCGTTCTCTAATCCTGTGCTGAGCGATGCCGAAGCATCACCCCCTCTGCTCATTTTCCAGTAGTTTGTTGCAATACTCATAACAGGATCCAGTCGCCGCAGGCCAAGTTAAGGCTATTTTTTCTCCCGGAAAAACGCCCGGACAAAAACTCGGGCCTCCTATCCATACACCTTGCTCATTTCACCCCGCAATCCGCGCAAATCCGTATATTTATGCGAAGAACCAAAACCATCGCACCATGATCCGCTCCGCCTTCACGCTCATCGCATTTGCGCTTTTTGCCGGATTCCTCACCGCCCAACCCACCCAGAAGCCTGTGCTTCACGGCCGGCACTGGATGGCCATTACGGGCAAACCGCTGGCGGCCACAGCCGGGGCGGGTACCTTCCAGAAGGGCGGCAATGCCGTCGACGCCGCCTGTGCCATGCTGGCCGCCACCTGCACCATGTGGGACGTACTCGCCTGGGGCGGCGAAACGCAGGCCCTGATCTACAATCCGCATACGGGCAAGGTGATCGCGATCAATGCGCTGGGCGTAGCGCCCACAGGGGCCACACCGGAATTCTACAAGTCCAAAGGCATGAGCATCCCGCCGGAATACGGCCCGCTGGCGGCCGTCACCCCCGGCACGCCGGGCGGCCTGTGCACCATGTTGGCCGAATACGGCACCATGAGCCTGAAGGAGGTCTTGGCGCCCGCCATGCAGATGGCCGAAGGGTACCCCATCGAGGGGCAGACCGCCAATTCCATCGAGCGCAACAAGGACGAGATCAAAAAATGGCCCTATTCCACCAAGGTCTTCCTGCCCCACCTGGGCGAGGACCGCGAGGCGCCCTACGCCGGGGAGATCTTCCGCCAGAACGACCTGCTGACAACCCTTAAAAAGCTGGTGGAAGCGGAGGAAAAGGCCCTCAAGGCCGGCAAATCCCGCAAAGCGGCCATTTACGCGGCCTACGATCGCTTCTACAAGGGCGATATCGCCCAGGAATTCACCCGCGGCTGCCAGGAACAGGGCGGCCTGATCACGATGCAGGACCTGGCCAACTGGAAGGTATACGTCGAAGAACCCGTCATGACCACCTACAAAGGTATCGAGGTATACAAGCTCAATTCGTGGGTGCAGGGGCCGGTGATGCTCCAGGCGCTGAACATGCTGGAGGATATCAACCTCAAGGCCATGGGGTACAATTCAGCCAATTATATCCATACCCTGTACCAGGTGATGAACCTGACCTTCGCCGACCGCGACTTTTACTACGGCGACCCCTATTTCGCGCCGGAAGAACCCGTCAAGGGCCTGCTGTCGAAAGAATACGCCAGAGAGCGGGCTAAACTGATCAACCCGGTTAAAAACGACGCGAAGGCCGGGCCGGGCGACCCGTATCCCTACCAGGGCGGGAAAAACCCGTTCGGCAACCTGCTGAAAGAATGGACCAATGCCGGCGTCGGCGTCAGGCCGAATCCGTTTGACGGTCCGGGACCGGAATTCAAGGAAGCCTTTTACGCGGGCACCACGTCCATTGAAGCGGCCGACGAGGAAGGCTGGGTGGTGTCCGTTACGCCGAGCGGCGGCTGGGTTCCCTCCTGCATTGCAGGCAATACGGGCGTGGGCATGAGCCAGCGCATGCAAAGCTTTGTGCTCGACGCCAAAGAAGGTCCCTACAACGTGCTGGAGCCCGGCAAAAGACCGCGCGCGACCCTCACGCCCGGCATGGCGCTCAAGGACGGCAAACCCTTCCTCTCCTTCGCGGTACAGGGCGGCGACAGCCAGGACCAGAACCTGCTCCAATTCTTCCTCAACGTGGTGGAATTTGACATGAACGTGCAGGAAGCCTGCGAAGCCGCCAACATCAACAGCTTTCAGATGCACAGCAGCTTCGGCAACCATGAATCGCAACCGGGGTCACTGCTGCTCAACGAATCCGTTCCCGACTGGACGCGGCAGTCCCTCCGCAAAATGGGCTACAAGCTCAGCTTTGAAGCGCGTACGTCCGGTCCGATCAACGCGATCTTTTTCGACCGGGCGCACGGGTCATTCTGGGGCGGATCGAGCAATCATGGGGAGGATTATGGGATTGGGTGGTAGGTTTTTTTAGAGGGTGAGAGGGTGAGAGGATGAGAGAGTGATAGCCCCAATAACCGAAACCAAAGACGATGAGCGCTTCCATCAGGCCTCGCAATCCTATGTTTACCCATTGCAGGGGAGAAATTTTTTCTGCTTGCGCCATGATTTTCCGTTTCCATCAATTTAAAAATTTTTGTCAATTTTCCAAATCCAGCTCCATCTGGATATTGCACCGCTTATACGGCGTCCAGCGGCCGACGACCTTCTGGAAGCCCAGCTTGTAATACAGGTTGATGGCCGGTTTCAGGACGGTATTGCTCTCGAGGTAGAGCCTGGAGGCGCCGGCTTCCCGCGCTTTTTGGATGGCGGCCTGCCCCAGGAGCGAGCCGATGCTCTTCCCCTGCGCCTTGGGCGAAACGGCCATTTTGGCCAGCTCGAAACCATGGTCCGGGTCGTTCATTTTGATCAGGGCGCATACGCCCACCGGTTCGTTTTGGTACAGGGCCACGATTATTTTGCCGCCTTTGTCGAGGATGTATTCCCTGGGGTGATCCAGGGCCTTATAATCGGCTTCTTCCATTTCGAAGTAGGTGGAGATCCACTCTTCGTTGAGCGACCTGAAGGCATGGGCATATCGCTCGTGATAGTCCACAATTTCCACGTCCCTGCTTTCGCGCAAT
>WBZL01001214.1_pt1 | contig 27579 bp, 30 predicted proteins | sample 5204291 | NCBI WGS metagenome assembly WBZL01 (sample SAMN12344345, study PRJNA552823) | activated sludge metagenome | biome: Activated sludge suspended growth; feature: Nitrification reactor; material: Wastewater; isolation source: activated sludge from nitrification reactor of wastewater...
CGGGATTCACCGCCGCGTCGGTCTGGATGAAGGGCACGTAGTTTTCCTGGGGCAGGCTGCGGCCCTTGGCGGAAACGATGCCGGCGGTCACGGAATTCTCGAAGCCGAAGGGGGCGCCGATGGCCAGTACCCATTCCCCGACCTTGAGCCGGTTCGGGTCGCCGATGGTGACGCGGGGCAGGTTGTCGGCGTTGATCTTGATCAGGGCCACGTCGGTGCGGGCATCAGTGCCGACGACCTTGGCGCGGAACTCCCGCTTGTCGTTGAGCTTGACCACCAGTTCGTCCACGTCGTCCACCACATGGGCGTTGGTCAGGATGTAGCCGTCCGCCGAAATCAGGAAACCGGAGCCGTTGCCCCGCCGCGGCGGCATGAAGCGCTCGCCTTCCGGTGGCATGAACTTGCGGAAGAACTCCATCATCTCGTCCGGATCCGGCATCTTGTGGCCGCGCCGGATCTGCTTGGCGTCCTGGGTGGTGGTGATGTTGACGACGGCGTGGGACTGTTTCTCCGCCAGTTCGGTGAAATCGGGCAGCTGGGCCGCGGCGCTCGCCGCCACGAAGCCGAGGGTCATGCCCAACAGGGTCAGCCATTTCTTCATGTCACACCTCGATAAGTGAAACGAATGGGTTCGATAACCTGGATCAGCCGGTCCGCGTGCCGCAGACGCGCAAGCTGGAGTCCGCGTCCCGCCTGAGGATGACGGGCGTGGAGTCCGGCCCCCGATGCAGCTTGAGCCAGACACCGGCCAGTCCGAGTCCGCACAGACCGCCCCAGATGGCGCCGGGTTCCCCGAACAGGAAATTTCCCAGGCCCGCGCCGCCCAGCAGCAACAACAGCGGCATGCCATAGCTGGCCAGGGCGGCGCGCAGCAGGGCGCCGTCGGGCAGGCCCACCACCACCGTGTCGCCCACCCCGGCGCCGATGGGATTGGCCACCCGGTACTCGGGCTCGTCGGGGTGCCAGAAACGGCTGAAGAGGGAAGAGCCGCAGCCCTTGCCGCCGCAGGCGCCGCAGGACGAGGGCGCCTTGCTGGCGACCCAGGCGGTCCCGTCCTCGACGCGGGTGACCAGGGCGGGCGTCTCGGTCAACGCGGGGCTCCGACGGGTTGGCGCGCTTCCAGGTTCATGGCGATGGCTTCCACCGCCGGCCAGGGCGCATCACCCAGGACGGTGGCCTGCATGGGGCCCACCTGGCGGGTGAGCATGTTGATCATGCCCAGCTTGCTCTGGCCGCGCATGGTTTCGACGGGATGGGACGCGGGCTCGAGAAACAGGGAAATATGGGTCAGGCCATCGCTGAATACCCAATGTTCCACTTCGCCGCTCTTGTTCGGGAGCTTGCGCTTGACGGCGGTGATGCGGGTGAAGCCCGGCGGCAGGCTTTTCACGCCGACGCGCTCGGTGGCCACGGGCCGGGCGATGGCCGGCATGTCGGGCATGGGGGCGGAGGCGCTCCTGGGCACGGCCCCGAGCCGGATCTCGGCGAAGGTGTAGTGCATCAAGGCCCGGCCCGCTTCGTCGATCATGACCGCCTTGAGGGGCAGCGCGGTGTCCTTTTCGGCGCACAGCACATAGCCCCAGCGGAAGGCATCCCTGGGCGCCAGTTCCACCTGCTGGCAGTCCAGTCCGGCGACACGGCTCGGCTCGCCGAGTCTGACCGAGTACCAGTTGGCCAGGGCGCCGGCGTTGGCGGGCAGGAGATCGGGGAAGTGCCGATTGTTCAGGCGTCGTTCCACCCTGACATGGCCCCCCTCGGTCATCAGGTTCATGGAGATGTTCCGGGTACAGCGGACTTCCCGCTGGATGCCGTCCATGGCCGTCAGGCGGCTGTCCTTGCCGGATGCGGCGGGACGGTTGGCGATCTGGAGGGACTGCATGGCGGCATTGCCATGCTGGAAAATGAATACACCCTCGTACGCCAGGTGTCGGGAGGCGTCGGACATGCGTTGCAGCCAGGCGGCGGCGTCGGCGGGGGAGAGCGGGTCGGCGGCCTGGGCGCCGAAGGCGGCCAGGCACAGCAGCAAGGCCGACTTCACCGTTCGGCTCCCGCCAGGGTGACCTTGGTAAAGTGCATTTCCGGGGGGGAAACCACGGCCTGGGTGAAGTCCTGATGGGCGGCCAGGTAGGGCATGGCATTGCCGGATTCGGTGCCGGCTGGATTGGCGCGCTGCGTCGCCGCCAAGGGCACGAGGACCGCTTCACGCGGGCCGGTGTTCCACAGGCCCCAGGTGATGGCGGCGACGGTGGCCGCCGCGAGCCAAAGGACCGGGCGCCGGCCGGAAGCCTTGCGCATGGGGGCTAGCACCGTGGGTTCATCTTCCAGGGCGGCCATGACGCGGCTGGTCAGGCCCGGCATGTCGCGGTCCAGACCGCGCAACGCGTCGCCGATGGCGCAATACTCCCGAAATTGGCTGAGCTCCGCGCCATCACGGGACAGGCGCTTCAGGATCGGGCGGGCGGCCTGGTCGCCGAGTTCGCCGTCCAGCAGGGCGGACAGGGCGCTCTCGCTTTCATCCGCCTGGTTCGATTGCGCCGGGTCGCGCATGGGGTTTGTCATCATGGATTTCATCTCTACCACCTTCTGTCTTCCGGGGTGTCCAGGATCGGCCGCAATTTCGTGGCGATGGCTTCGCGCGCCCGAAAGATGCGGGAACGCACGGTGCCGATGGGACATTCCATGGTTTCAGCGATTTCCTCGTAACTCATGCCTTCGATCTCGCGCAGGGTGATGGCCTGCCGCAATTCCTCCGGCAAGGCCTCCACCGCTTCATTGACCGCCATGACCATTTGCTTCGATAACAGTTCCGATTCCGGGGTTCCGATGTCCTTGGCCACCAGCCGTTCATCCGGCTCGTCCTCGTCGTTCATCGCCTGGTCCGATACCGTGGGCATGGCCCTGCCCCGGGTGGCCAGGTAATTCTTGGCCGTGTTCACGCCGATGCGGTACAGCCAGGTATAAAAAGCCGCATCGCCCCGGAATTGGGGCAAGGCCCGGTAGGCCTTGATGAAGGTCTCCTGGGCGATGTCTTCAATTTCGTCCTGGTCGCGCACCATGCGTGACAACAGCCGGAGCAGCTTGCGGCGATACTTTTCCACCAGCAGCCCGAACGCCTGCTTGTCCCCTTCGCGCACCCGCTCGACCAACAGGAGGTCGATTTCCCGGTCGCTCATCCTCTTCCCTGATGTCTGGTCACTGGATCATTCTTTCCCGGCTATGCATCGCTTACCGGGGCGAGTATAACTTCCCGACCCTTGACCACCGGCTCAATGACCGGGGTCGACACGCTTAAGTTCCTCGCCGACGGACAGCCCATGCCTCAACACGACGTCCTCATCATCGGGTCCGGCCTTGCCGCCGCGACCCTGGCCCTGTCCCTGCCCGCGTCCATGAAGGTGGTCCTGGTCACCAAGAAGGCGCCCGAGGACAGTTCCAGTTTCTGGGCCCAGGGTGGCATCGCGGCGGTGATGGGCGCGGACGACAGCTTCGACGATCATGTGCGCGATACCCTGATGGCCGGCGCCGGGCTGTGCGACGAAGCCGCCGTGCGCCGGGTGGTGGAGGCTGCGCCCGACGCGGTGCGCTGGCTCATCGATCAGGGCGCGCCCTTCGACCTGGAGGGAGGGGCCTATCACCTGGCGCGGGAAGGCGGCCATTCGCGCCGGCGCGTGCTGCACGCGGCGGACGCCACGGGACGCGCCGTGCAGCAAACGCTCCTGGCCCGGCTGGCCGCGCGGCCCAACATCACCCTGCTGAGCCAGCATATCGCCGTGGACCTGATCACCGATCGCCGCCTGGGGCGCGACGGGCATTCCGTTTACGGCGCCTACGTGCTGGACAACGCCAGCGGGCGGGTGCGGACCTTCCAGGCGGGCGCCACGGTCCTCGCCACCGGCGGCGCCGGCAAGGCCTTCCTCTATACCACCAACCCGGACACGGCCACCGGCGACGGCATCGCCATGGCCTGGCGCGCGGGTTGCCGGGTGGCCAACCTGGAGTTCATCCAGTTCCACCCCACCTGCCTCTACCACCCCCACGCCAAGTCCTTCCTGATCACCGAGGCCATGCGCGGCGAGGGCGCGGTGCTGCGCCTGCCCGACGGCAGCCGCTTCATGCCGGAGCACGACGAGCGGGCCGAACTGGCGCCCCGGGACGTGGTGGCCCGGGCCATCGACTTCGAGATGAAGAAGCGGGGCCTGGATTGCGTCTATCTGGACATCACCCACAAGCCGGCCCGCTTCATCGTCGGCCATTTCCCCACCATCCACGCCCGCTGCCTGGAACTGGGCATCGACATCACGCGGGAATGGATTCCGGTGGCGCCCGCCGCCCACTACACCTGCGGCGGCGTGCTGGTGGACCGGAACGGCCAGGCCGACGCGCACAGGCTTTATGTGGTGGGCGAGGCCGCCTGCACGGGTTTGCATGGCGCCAACCGCCTGGCCAGCAATTCCCTGCTGGAGTGCCTGGTATACGGCCGCGCGGCGGCGGCCCATATCGCCGGCCTGGAATCCCGCGCGGCGGAAAGCTTGCCGGATTGGGACGAAAGCCGGGTGACGGATGCCGACGAGGAGATCGTCATCGCCCACAACTGGCACGAACTGCGCCGCTTCATGTGGGACTACGTGGGCATCGTGCGCACCACCAAGCGCCTGGAGCGGGCCGCCCACCGGCTGCGCCTGCTCAATGACGAAATCTTCGAGTACTACAGCAATTTCCGCGTGAGCAACGACCTGATCGAACTGCGCAATCTGGTGCTGACCGCCGACCTGATCGTGCGTTGCGCCAGGGAACGCCGCGAAAGCCGGGGCTTGCACTTCTCGCGCAATTACCCGGATCTCCTGGCCGAGGCGGCAAGCACGGTGCTGGAGCCCTGAGGGGCTTTAGCGGCGAGCTTCCGCCCTGTCGTCAGGGGTTTTCCGCTCTTTTCGCCAGGAAATGCACCAGCAGCGGTACCGGCCGGCCGGTGCCGCCCTTGTCCTTGCCGGATTTCCACGCGGTGCCGGCGATGTCCAGGTGGGCCCAGTCGTATTTCCTGGCGAACTTGCCGAGGAAGGCGGCGGCGGTGATGGTGCCGCCCGGCCGACCGCCGATATTGGCCATGTCGGCGAAGTTGCTCTTGAGTTGTTCGGCGTAGTCATCCCACAAGGGCAGCTGCCAGCAGCGGTCGTAGGCCTCGTCGCCGGCGTGCAGGAGTTCCCTGGCCAGCCCGTCGTCGTTGGCCAGCAGGCCGGTGGCCACATGGCCCAGGGCGATGACGCAGGCGCCGGTGAGGGTGGCGATGTCCACCACGCAGGCCGGATCCAGCCGTTCCGCGTAGGTGAGGGCGTCGCACAGGATGAGGCGGCCTTCCGCGTCAGTGTTGAGCACCTCGATGGTCTGGCCGGACATGGAGGTCACCACGTCGCCCGGCTTGTTGGCGCGGCCGTTGGGCATGTTCTCGCAGGTGGGAATCAGGCCGACGATGTTGATGGCCAGCTTCAGCTCGGCCACGGCGCGCAGCGCGCCGAGGACCGAGGCGGCGCCGCACATGTCGTATTTCATCTCGTCCATGTCCGGCGCCGGCTTGATGGAGATGCCGCCGGAATCGAAGGTGATGCCCTTGCCCACCAGGACCACGGGTTTCTGTTTCCTGTCGCCGCCCGGGTATTCGAGAACGATGAAACGGGGCGGCTCGTCGCTGCCCTTGGCCACCGACAGGAACGACCCCATGCCGAGTCGTTCGATTTCGCTTCGCTCCAGCACCTGGATGCCCAGGCCATGTTCCTTGGCCAGGACCCCGGCCTGTTCGGCCAGATAAGTGGGGGTGCAGACATTGCCCGGCAGGTTGCCCAGATCCTTGGCCAGTCTGACGCCGGCCGCGATGGCCTTGCCGCGCGCGGCGGCGGTTTCGCCCAGGGCCAGTTCGCTGCGTCGCGGTACCGCCAGGGTCAGCTTGCGCGGGGCTTTCCTGGCCTCGTCCGGCTTGCTCTTCATCTGGTCGAAGCGGTACAGCGTTTCTTCCGCGGCGAGGATGGCCTGTTCCACCTTCCAGGCCAGATCCCGCTTCTTGACGGCGATCTCGGACAGATAGAGGGTGATCTCGCCGATGCCGATATCCGCCACTTGCCTGATGGAAAGTTGCACCGCCTCGCGATATTGCCGGTCGCGGAACTCCCGTTCCTTGCCGAGGCCGACCAGGAGAATCCGCTCGCACAGCACCCCGGGGACGTTGTGCAGCAGCAGGCTGCTGCCCGGCTTGCCGTCCATGTCGCCGCGCCGGAGAATGTCGGACAGATAGCCGCCCGCCGCATGGTCGAGAATTTCCGCCGCGAAACTCAGCTTGCGATGGTCGAATACCCCAACCACCACGCATGCGCTGCGCTGCTTTTCCGGACTGCCGCTTTTTATGCCGATTTCCATGTTCGCTCCTGAAAATGTGCCCGCGCCTGAAAAAATCGAGAAAACAGACTTGATCAGGCTTTGCCCGGATTATCCGCGGGCCGCCTCGGACTAGTCAAAGCCATGCGCCGATTCGAACGCGCCATCACCCGGGAAATGGTTTCCAGCGCCAGCATGGCGTTCGTCGCCCTGGCGTCCATTTTCGTCGTGGTGCTGCTGGTGCGGATCATGGGCAGGGCGGCCGTCGGGGATATCGGCGGCGAGGCGGTGATCCCGTTGCTGGGGTTCGGTTTTTTGCGCTTTTTGCCGGTTTTGCTGTCCCTGGCCCTGTTCATCGGCGTTTTCATGAGTTTGTCCCGCCTCTGGCGGGATAGCGAGGCGGTGATCTGGATGAACGGGGGCGTCGGACCCCTGGCCTGGGCCCGGCTCGTGCTGCGATTCTCCCTGCCCGTGGCCGCGATCATCGCCCTGGTGAGCATGGAAGGCGTTCCCTGGTCGGCGCGCAAGCAGGCGGAATTCGAACAGACCATCGAGTCGCGGGATCAGGTGTCCACCCTCACCCCCGGCGTGTTTGCCGAGGATCGGCAGGGCCAGCGGGTGGTGTTCGTGGAGACGCTGGACGAGAACAGGCGGAATGTCAGCAATGTCTTCATCCATTCGCGCGAGCGCGGCCGCATGGGTGTCACCGTCGCCACCCGGGGCGATGTCAGGGCGATGGAGAACGGCGACACCTTCCTGTTCCTGGAAAAGGGCAAGCGTTATGAAGGCGTGCCGGGAGACGCGGAATTCCGGATGGCGACCTATGACCGCTATGCGGTGCGCATTCCGCCCCAGGCCGTGCTGGAGCGCGGACCCAGTTCCCGCATGCTGCCTGTCAGCCAGCTCCTCCAGAATCCCGTGCCGCGCAACATGGGCGAATGGGTCTCGCGGCTGGGCTACCCGCTGACCGCCCTGATCCTGTGCCTGCTCGCGATACCCCTCAGCTATGTCAATCCCCGGGCGGGGCGTTCCCTCAACGTGGTGTTCGCCATCATGATCTATGCCGCCTACAACAACCTGGTCGGATTGTCCCAAGGTTGGGTGTCGCGCTCGATGATGGGCGCCGGGCAGAGCGTATTGCTGGTGCACGGCGCCATGCTGGCCTTGATGGTGGCCTTTTTCTGGCAACGCTTCCGGGGGCCCTGGGCGAAATGAGCATCCTGTTCCGCCACGTGACGCGCGAAATCCTGGGCTCGGCGCTGCTGGCGCTGCTGGCCCTGACGGCCCTGTTCACCTTTTTCGATTTCATCGCCGAACTGAAGGACGCCCATACGGAAACCTACAGTCCGCTCATGGCCAGCCTGTTCGTCGCCCTGAACATTCCCGGCCGGTTTTATGAACTCGTTCCGGTGGCCTTGCTGGTGGGCGGGCTGTTCGCCTGGAACAGGCTGGCGCTGGCTTCCGAATTCACCGTCATGCGGACCGCCGGGCTGGCCACATCCCGGCTGGCGGTGTGGATGCTGCTGCTGGGGCTGGTCGTGGGCGCGGCGACCATGTTCTTCGGCGAGTACGTCACGCCCCACAGCGAAAGGGCCGCCCAACAGTTGAAGGTGCGCTCCACCAGCGGCGTGGTGGCGCAGGAATTCAAGACCGGCTTGTGGGCCAAGGACGGCCGGACTTTCATCAACATCCGGGAGTTGTTGCCCGATACCACCCTGGTGGATGTGCGATTGTATGAATTCGATGAGAATTTCCGCCTGCGCGCCATGCGCCATGCGGAGCGCGCCAATTGGGGGGGCGGATACTGGATGCTGCAGCGGGTGACCCAGACCTTCATCGGCGAGGGCGGCACCCGGTCCACCCGGGAACCCGATCAGCGATGGACGTCCGCCGTCACCCCGGACTTGCTGGCGGTACTGATGGTGGTGCCGCAGAAGATGTCCATGAGCGCATTGCATGCCTATGTGAACCACCTGGAGGAAAACAAGCAGGATGCCGAGCGCTATCGCATCGCCCTCTGGGGAAAACTGGCCTACCCGGTGGCGGCGCCGGCGATGTTGTTGCTGGCCCTGGCCTTCGCCTTTCATCCCCCCAGGGTGGGGGGCGCCGGCGGGCGTTTGCTGATCGGCATGCTCCTGGGGCTGGGATTCCACCTTCTCAACCGCCTTGGCGCCCAGGTCGCGCAATTGCAGGGTTGGCCGGCGCCCGCCGCCGCGCTTACGCCCATTCTTACCTTCAGCCTGGCCGCCATCGTGGCCTTGTGGTGGGTGGAGCGGCGATGAAGGGTGATCGCGGGTTGATGGTCACGCCCTGATCAGCCGGGTGCCCGCCAGGCGATCCTGCAGGAACTGCCGGTCGGACAGGAACCAGGCGCTCCACCATCCAAAACCCAGCAGGGCCAGGTTGAGGCAGGCCAGGAGGTAGCGCAGCCAGGCCTGTTTCCAGTCAGGGGGACCGCTCCGGGTCGATTCGATGCGTATTCCCCAGGTTTTCATGGCCAGGGTCTGGCCTTTGCGCCAGAACACGGTGAAGTATCCCCCGGCGATCAGCAGCAGGTAGATCTGCAGCGCTTCCCTGGCGATGGACGGCGCCAGGATCCGCGCCATCGGCACGAATGGAAAGGCCGCGATCAGCAGCACGGCGGCCAGCAGGAGAGCATCGTAGGCGACGCAGGCCAGGCGTCTTGCCAGGGTGGGCGCCACGGCCACGGGGCTCAACGCCCCGGCGTCGAGGATTCAGTGACCGGACTGCCGAATTCCTTGCATAGCGAATCGAGCCATTGCTGTCGGATGCTGGACTGGTCCGGCTTGGGCATGGCCTGGATTTTCTTGTAGTTGTCACGGGCGATCTGGCGTTCCTCGGGGGTCATTTGCGACCAGGATCGCAGTCGGGAATGAAGCCGCTGCTGCTGCTGGGGGGTAAGTTTGGGGTAGTCCCGCGCCACCACGAGAAGCTTTTCCCTTTGCTGCATCGGCATGGCATCCCACCGGGATGCGAGCGGCGCGAGGGCATCGCGTTCCTGGGGCGAGAGCCTTGTCCACGCGCGGGCGTCGGAGGCGTGGGAAGAACCGGCGACCAGGGCCAGCAAGGCCCACAGGATCAATTGACGGTAAGGCATAGGGGTCCGACATCCTCGCGACGGACGAGCCGCCAGTCGGCGTAAATCTGGGGTGGGATGTCATCGGTCAGCAGCATGATGTCCAGTTCCACGTCGTTGGCCGCCGGTTGTGGGCGCGACGCGAGCCAGGCGGCCAGGAGCAGCCCACCGGCGAGCAGCAGCAGGGCGAGGCGATGATGATGGCGCGCCAGGGCCAGCACGCCTCCCCGCTCCTCCCTGGGCCGAGCCGGGTTGAGGACGCCGCGCCGCGCCGCGTGAAGCCGCGCGCGGATATCCGCGTCCATCCGTTCCAGGCTGTTGTCCAAAACCTGCCTGATATCGTTGACGATATCGCGCTCGTTCACGCTCGAATGCCCTTCTTCTTGAGTTTTTCCGCCAGCGCGTTGGTCGCCCGGAAGCAGTGGGTCTTGACGCTGCCTTCACTGCAACCCATTACCTGGGCCGTTTCCGCCACGTCCAACTCTTCCCAGTAACGTAGCAGGAAGGCTTCCCGTTGACGAGGGGGCAATTCCGACAAGGCTTGCTCGATGGCAGCGATGCTTTGCCGCTCCGCGATCTCGTCCTCCGGCCCCGGCTGGCGGGGTGCGATGGAGTGGACGGCGACGGATTCCAGGGTTTCGCCGTTTTCGTCGTCCTTGTCGCGCAAGGGCGATACCAGGCGAACCCAGAAATCGCGGACTTTTGCCCGGCGAAAGTGGTCGTGTATGGCGTTCTGGAGGATGCGCTGGAACAACAGGGGAAGTTCCTCGGCGGGTTTTTCGCGGTAACGTTCCACCAGCCGGAGCATGGCGTTCTGCACGATGTCCAGGGCGGAATGATGATCCCGCACGGCGAAAGCCGCGTGCTTGAAGGCGCGTCGTTCGACGCTGGCGAGGAAGGCGTCGATTTCCCGGGAGGAAGCCACGCGAGTATCCTGAATTTGAGCGTCGGCACTATAACGCATGCCGTGGCGAAAAGACGCCCGGGATGCCCCGTTGATTTGCACTGGGGAAAAGATTCCGATAACATGCCGCGTTTTCCGGATCGACCCAGTTTTGGAGAGTGGCATGTACGCGGTGATCAAGACCGGTGGCAAGCAATACAAGGTGGCCGCTGGCGGCAAACTTAAAGTGGAAAGCCTTCCCGTGGATGTGGGCGGCGAGGTGGAAATCAAGGATGTCCTGATGGTGGCCGACGGCGCCGACATCAAGGTGGGCACTCCCATGCTGGCCGGCGCTTCCGTCAAGGCCACCGTCCTGGCCCATGGTCGTGGCGAGAAGGTCATGATTTTCAAGATGCGTCGCCGCAAGCACTATCGCAAGACCCAGGGACATCGTCAGAACTTCACGGAAATCCGCATCGACGGCATTTCCGTTGCTTGATAGGGACAACCAACCATGGCACACAAAAAAGCAGGCGGTAGTTCCCGCAACGGCCGCGAATCCGAATCCAAGCGCCTGGGCGTGAAGCGTTACGGCGGCCAGTTCGTGCCCGCCGGCAACATCCTGGTGCGTCAGCGCGGCACCCAGTTCCATCCCGGACTGAACGTGGGCGTGGGCAAGGACTTCACCCTGTTCGCCAAGATCGACGGCGTGGTGGAATTTACCGTCAAGGGCCCCCACAAGCGCCGTACCGTCAGCGTGGTGCCCGTCGCGGCCTGAGCTTCGCCGAGCGCGCAAGGAGCCCTATCCCCGGATAGGGCTTTTTTGTTTGCGGCGCCAACCTCGGGTCAACCCAATGGACAACAGCCCCAGCCATGAAATTCATCGATGAAGTCCTGATCGACGTCGCCGCCGGCAGCGGTGGCAACGGCGCCGTGTCCTTCCGCCGGGAGAAATTCATCCCCATGGGCGGCCCGGACGGCGGCGACGGCGGCAAGGGCGGCAGCATCTGGGCGCTGGCCGACCGCAACATCAACACCCTGGTGGAGTACCGCTACACCCGCTCGTTCAAGGCCCGGAACGGGGAGCAGGGACGCGGCAGCGACTGCTACGGCAAGGGCGCCGACGACCTGGTCCTGCGGGTGCCGGTGGGCACCGTGATCCGGGACGAAGAAACCGACGAGGAACTGGCCGATCTGGCCGCCGATGGCCAGAAGGCCCTGGTCGCCAAGGGCGGCAAGGGTGGCCTGGGCAACCTGCATTTCAAGTCCAGCACCAACCGGGCGCCGCGCCAGTCCACCTCCGGCGAGCCCGGCGAGGAGCGGCGCCTGCGCATGGAGCTGAAGGTGCTGGCGGACGTGGGCCTCCTGGGCATGCCCAACGCCGGCAAGTCCACCTTCATCCGTTCGGTATCCGCCGCCAAGCCCAAGGTGGCCGACTATCCCTTCACCACCCTGCACCCCAACCTGGGCGTGGTGCGCGTGGACCAGGACCGCAGCTTCGTGGTGGCCGACATTCCCGGCCTGATCGAGGGCGCCGCCGAGGGCGCCGGCCTGGGCCACCAGTTCCTGCGCCACCTGGCCCGCACAAGGCTGCTGCTCCATATCGTGGACCTTGCCCCCTTCGATCCGGAAACCGACCCGGTGCACGAGGCGCGCGCCATCGTCGAGGAATTGCGCAAGTACGACGAAGCCCTCTATCGCAAGCCCCGCTGGCTGGTGCTGAACAAGACCGACCTGGTGCCCGAGGAAGAACGGGCCGGCCGCATCGCCGACTTCATCCGCGATTACGGCTGGGAGGACACGCCAACGAGCCCCGTGTTCGCCATCTCCGCGATCTCGGGGGAGGGCTGCCAGCCCCTGGTGTTCGCCATCATGGAGTACCTGCGACAGACCCGGGCCGAAGCCACCAGCGAGGAGCCCGAAGCACCGGAGGCGGAAGCATGAATCCCTCGGTCATCGCCGGCGCCCGTCGCCTGGTCGTGAAGGTGGGCAGCAGCCTGGTCACCAACGAGGGCCGGGGCCTGGACCACGGCCGCCTGGCCCTGTGGTCGGCCCAGATATCGGCCCTCACGGAAACGGGCAGGGAAGTCGTCCTGGTCAGCAGCGGCGCCATCGCCGAGGGCATCAAGCGCCTGGGCTGGAAGAAGCGCCCCAAGGCCCTGAACGAACTCCAGGCCGCCGCCGCCGTGGGCCAGATGGGCCTGATCGAGGCGTATGAACGGAGTTTTCGCGCCCACAAGCTCCACACCGCCCAGATCCTGCTCACCCATGCCGACCTGGCCGATCGGGAGCGTTATCTCAACGCCCGCTCCACCCTGCTCAAGCTGCTGGAGCTGAAGGTCATCCCCATCATCAACGAGAACGACACGGTCACCACCGACGAGATCAAGGTGGGCGACAACGACACCCTGGGCGCCCTGGTGGCCAACCTGATCGAAGCCGACGCCCTCATCATCCTCACCGACCAGCCCGGCCTCTACACCGCCGATCCGCGCAAGAATCCCGACGCCCGGTTCGTCCATGAAGCCGTGGCGGGCGATCCCGCCCTGGAGGAGATGGCCGGCGGCGCCGGTTCCAACGTGGGCACCGGCGGCATGATCACCAAGATCCTGGCCGCCAAGCGTGCCGCCCGCAGCGGCGCCCACACCGTCATCGTCAGCGGCCGGGAACCGGATGTGCTGGCCCGTCTCGCCCGGGGCGAGCCCCTGGGAACCCAGCTCATCACCAGGCAGGCGCCTCTGGCCGCCCGGCGCCAGTGGCTGGCGGATCATCTGCAAGTGGATGGCAAGCTGGTGCTGGATGCCGGCGCCGCCCACGCCCTGTTGAAGCAGGGCAAGAGCCTGCTGCCCATCGGTGTGCTGGAGGTGCGGGGGGAATTCCAGCGGGGGGCGGTGGTGGCCTGTCTGGATGAAACCGGGCGCGATATCGCCCGGGGGCTGGCCAATTACAACTCGGACGAGGCCCGCCGCATCGCGCGCAAGACCAGTTCTGAAATCGAGGCCATCCTGGGGTATGTGGATGAGCCGGAGCTGATCCATCGGGACAACCTGGCATTGCTTTGAGTTTTATTCCCCCCTTTGTAAAGGGGGGTTAGGGGGGATTTGGCACGGGTTGGGTATGCGGTTGGTCGGATTCAGGCTTCCCACGTAAGCCTGAGGGTCTTGGCCGGGAGTCGCCCGGCGGCGAGTTACTTTTCTTGCTTGGCCAAGAAAAGTAACCAAAAGAAGGCCACCCCGCTTCGCCGCCCTTCGGGTTCCCTCGCCTGATCGAAAGCTTCGGGCGGCTGCGTAACTCGCCCCTGCGGGGCTCAGACATACTCGCCGACTTCCCCCGAAGCTTTCGCCCAGTCGAGGCGGCTCAGAGGGGGACAAACCGTCGCGTACTGACGCTTTTACCCCTTCTGACGCCGCCGGCTGGTGTCCAAATCCGCGGGGGAAGTCGGCGAGCGTGTCTGAGCCCGCAGGGCGAGTTTGCGAGCCGCACGTGGATTTGGGCGCCAGCCGGGGATGTCGGCGGAAGCAGGGTGTGCTTTCTTTGATTACTTTCTTTGCACAAGCAAAGAAAGTAATGCGCCGCCGGGCGCCCCCGGCCAAATACCGTGGGCTACGTGGCAAGCCTGAATCAACGTACACGCGAACCGGAGCGTTGCTAAATCCCCCCTACCCCCCTTTTCTAAAGGGGGGAGAAAACAACCTCAATCCACCAGCGCCTTCGGCAACGGGAAATTCACGTTTTCCTCGATGCCCGCCAACGGCATCACGGTGTCGGCGCCCAGTTCCTTCAGCCGTGCGATCACCCCTTCCACCAGCACTTCCGGCGCCGAAGCCCCGGCCGTGACGCCGACGCGGGCTTTGCCCTCAAACCATTCCGCCCGCAACTGCCCGGCGTTGTCCACCATGTAGGCGTCAAGACCCATGTTGCGGGCGACTTCCCGCAGGCGGTTGGAGTTGGACGAGTTGGGCGAGCCCACCACGATGACCAAATCGCAATCGGCGGCCAGCTTCTTCACCGCGTCCTGGCGGTTCTGGGTGGCGTAGCAGATGTCGTCCTTCTTCGGGCCGCGGATGCTGGGGAAGCGGGCCTTCAGGGCGTCCACCATGCGCGCCGCGTCGTCCACGGAGAGGGTGGTCTGGGTGACGTAGGCCAGCTTGTCCGGGTCGGTGACCTGCAATTTGGCCACGTCCTCGACGCCGTCCACCAGGTACATGCCGGTGTCGGACTGGCCCATGGTGCCTTCCACTTCCGGATGGCCCTTGTGGCCGATCATGATGATCTCCAGGCCGGCTTCCCGCATTTTCTTCACTTCCACGTGGACCTTGGTGACCAGGGGACAGGTGGCGTCGAATACCCGCAGGCCCCGGGCCTCGGCTTCCTTGCGGACGGACAGGGGGACGCCGTGGGCGCTGTAGATGAGGGTGGCGCCCTGGGGCACTTCGTTCATTTCCTCGATGAACACGGCGCCCTTGGCTTTCAGGTCGTTGACCACGAACTTGTTGTGGACCACCTCGTGGCGCACGTAGATGGGGGCGCCGAATTTCTTCAGGGCCTGTTCGACGATGGCGATGGCGCGGTCCACGCCGGCGCAAAAGCCGCGCGGGTTGGCGAGGAGGATGATATCGGGCATGGGGCTACTCCACGGCAAGGATGCGGACTTCGAATTCCACCGGCAAGCCGGCCAGGGGGTGGTTGAAATCCACCCGCACATTTTCCGGGCCGATCTCCCGGATGACGCCATTCATGGACTGGCCGTTGGGCAGTTCGAAAGCCATCTGACGGTCTTCGATCCATTCCGTTTCGGGGGGGAAGTCGGCCCGGGGCAGGGTGTGCATCAGGGCCGGATCCGGCAGGCCGAAAGCGTCGCCGGGGTCGAGTTGCCAGGTGCGCTGGTCCCCCGGCGCCAATCCCAGCAGCAACGCTTCCAGGCGGGCGTCGATTTCGCCCTGGCCCAGGCGGAAGGTTTCCGGCTCGTTGTCCGTGAACGTGTTGGCGATCTCCTCGCCAAGACATGCCAGCCGGTAATGCAGGGTGACCCGGTCGCCCGGACGGATGCACGCGCCGCTCATGGTTTCCCGGGTTTCCTGAAGCTGTCCAGCACCAGCAATATCGCGCCCACCGTGATGCCCGAGTCCGCCACGTTGAAGGCGGGCCAGTGCCAGCCGGCCAGGTGGAAATCCAGGAAGTCGATGACGTGGCCGTAGAGGGCCCGGTCGATGACGTTGCCGAGGGCGCCGCCCAGGATGAGGGCCAGGGCCAGGCAGAATACGGGGCGACCCCGGGTCTTGCGCAGCAGATAAATCATCAGGCCGGAGGCCACCAGGCCCACCACCATGAAGAAGCCCCGCTGCCAGCCGGGCTGGTCGGCGAACAGGGAGAAGGCGGCGCCGGTGTTGTGGACGTGGACCAGGTTGAAGAAGCTGGTGAGGGGGATCACGTCCTGGTAGGGGGCGAGCTTCGCCATCACCGCCAGCTTGGTGAGCTGGTCCAGGACGAGCACCAGGGCGGCCAGCCAGAGCCAGGGCAGGCCGTTCTTCCCCTCCCCTCTCGGGGGAGGGGAGGGGGGCTCAGGCGTGCTCACGCGGCTCGCCTTCGCCATGCAGATTGCTCACGCAACGCCCGCACAGGCCGGGATGGGTCGGATCGGCGTTCACATCGGCGCGCACGTGCCAGCAGCGCTCGCATTTCTCGTGGGCCAGGGCGGCCACTTCGACACGGGTCTCGCTCGCGGCCTTTTCCACCCGCGCGGCGGAAGTGATCAGCACGAAGCGCAGGTCGTCGCCCAGGGCAACCAGCAGGTCGTAATCGGTACCATCGGCCAGGAATACGGCCTCCGCTTGCAGGGACGAGCCCACCTGGCCCGCCACGCGCAGTTCCTCGATGCGTTTCTGGGCCAGGCCGCGCAGTTCCCGCAACCGGGTCCAGCGGGCGATCAGCGCCTCCTCGCCGGAAAGCTTGGGAAGCTCATGCCAGAGGCCCAGGAACACGCTGTCCGACTTGCACTCCAGGGCCCAGATTTCCTCGGCGGTGAAGGACAGGATGGGGGCCATGAGCCGGGTCAGGGCCTGCAGGATGTGCCACAGGGCGCTTTGCGCGGCGCGGCGGGGCTGTCCATCCTTGGCCGTGGTGTAGAGCCGGTCCTTGAGAATGTCCAGGTAGAAGGCGCCCAGGTCCTCGGAGCAGAAGTTGTGCAGGCGCTGCACGGCGGTGTGGAAGCTGTACACCCGGTAGTCGGCCAGGGTGGCGTCCTGCATGTCCCGGGTCAGGGCCAGGGCGTAGCGGTCGATCTCCAGCCATTGCTCGGGGGGCAGCAGGTTGGCCGGATCGAAGTCGGCGGTGTTGGCGAGCAGGAAGCGCAGGGTATTGCGGATGCGGCGGTAGCCGTCCACGGCGCGCTTGAGGATTTCGTCGGAGATGGTGAGTTCGCCGGAATAGTCGGTGCTGGCCACCCACAGGCGCAGGATGTCGGCGCCGTAGGTGTCCATGACCTTTTGCGGGGCGATGACGTTGCCCTTGGACTTGGACATCTTCATGCCCTTGCCGTCCACCACGAAGCCGTGGGTGAGCAGGGCTTCATAAGGGGCGTGGCCGTCAGTGGCGCAGCCGGTGAGCAGGCTGGACTGGAACCAGCCGCGATGCTGGTCCGAGCCTTCCAGATAGAGGTCGGCCGGGTGTTTGAGGCCTTCCCGTTCCTTCAACAGGCAGGCGTGGGTGACGCCGGAATCGAACCAGACGTCCAGGGTGTCCCGGTTCTTCACGTAGTTTTCCGCGTCGTCGCCCAGGAGTTCCTTCGGGTCCAGGCTGAACCAGGCCTCGATGCCGGCCTGCTCGACCTTTCTCGCCACGGTCTCCAGCAACTCCGGGGTGCGCGGATGCGGCTCTCCCGAGGTCTTGTGCACGAAGAAGGGCATGGGCACGCCCCAGTTGCGCTGGCGCGAGACGCACCAGTCCGGGCGGGACTTCATCATGGCTTCCAGGCGGGCGCGGCCCCAGGCGGGGAAGAATTCGGTTTCCTCGACCGCGCGCATGGCCAGGGCGCGCAGGGTGTTCCCCTCCCCCTCCGGGGGAGGGGCGGGGAGTTTGCGGTCCATGCCGATGAACCACTGGCGGGTGGCGCGGAAGATGATCGGGGTCTTGTGGCGCCAGCAGTGGGGGTAGCTGTGCTTGAGCGGGGCCTGGGCCAGCAGGCGGCCGTTCTCGGTGAGCACCTCCAGCACCTTCTTGTTGCCGGCCCACACCGACAGGCCGCCCAGCAGCGGGGTGTCGGCGTAGAACTTGCCGTCGTCGCCCACCGGGTTGGCAACCGCAAGTCCGTACTTCTGGCCGGCGATGTAGTCGTCATGGCCGTGGCCGGGGGCGATGTGGACCAGGCCGACGCCGGCTTCCAGGGTGACGAAATCGGCCAGGATCACGGGCACTTCCCGGTCGTAGAAGGGATGTCGCAGCTTCAGGCCTTCCAGGTCCGCGCCCTTGATCTGGGCGATGGTCTCCACGGTCTCGAAGCCATAGCGCTTGATCGCCGCCTCGGCCAGGTCCCGGGCCAGGATCAGCATGCCCTTGGGGGTGCGGATCAGGTGGTAGACGAAGTCGGGATGCACCGCCACCGCCTGGTTCGCCGGCAGAGTCCAGGGCGTGGTGGTCCAGATCACCGCGTAGGCCGGGCAGTCGCCATCGGCGGGCATGCCCAGGCGCTTCGCCAGGTCGGCGCAGTCCGCCACCGGGAAGGCCACGTCGATGGCGGGCGAGGTCTTGTCCTCGTACTCCACCTCGGCTTCCGCCAGGGCCGAGCCGCAGTCCACGCACCAGTGCACCGGCTTGGCGCCGAGATACAGGTGGCCGTTGGCCTGGATCTTCCCCAGTTCCCGGATAATGTCCGCCTCGAAGCGGTAGTCCATGGTCAGGTAGGGATGGTCCCAGTCGCCCAGCACGCCCAGGCGGATGAAGTCGGCCTTCTGGCGCGCCACCTGGCTCGCCGCGTATTCCCGGCACAGTTCCCGGAAGCGGGCCGGCGGCGTGTCCTTGCCGTGGGTCTTTTCCACCTGCAATTCGATGGGCAGGCCGTGGCAGTCCCAGCCCGGCACGTAGGGCGCGTCGAAGCCCTCCAGGGTCTTGGTCTTGACGATGATGTCCTTGAGGATCTTGTTCACCGCGTGGCCGATGTGGATGTCGCCGTTGGCGTAGGGCGGGCCGTCATGCAGCACCCAGATGGGGCGGCCCTTGGCGTTGGCTCGCAGCTTTTCGTACAGCTTCTTCTCCCGCCAGGACTTGACCCAGGCCGGTTCCCGCTTGGCGAGGTCGCCGCGCATGGGGAAGGGGGTGTCGGGGAGGTTGAGGGTGTCTTTGTAGTCGGGCATTTTGGGTTTGCTGCCTGGAATTAGCGTTGTTCGTGAGTATGCCGGGGTAGGCCGGGGGCGCCCGGCGGCGCGTTACTTTCTTTGCTCGTGCAAAGAAAGTAACCAAAGAAAGCACGCCCCGCTTCCGTCGAAACCCCGAGGATTCCGACCTTGCCCGGGCGGCGAAAGAACTCGCTTCGCTCAAACAGCTTTCGCCGGCCTTCGGCTTCCCCGGCCAAGGCCGAAATCCTCGGCTCCGTCAGAGGGGGGGCAAACCGTCGCGTGGTGACGCCTTTTCCCCTCTGCCGCCGCCGCGTCTCGCCCATTCCCACGGGGGAAGTCGGCGAGCGATGTCTGAGCCCGAAGGGCGAGTTTGCGAGCCGCCCGTGGGAATGGGCGAGACGCGGGGATTTCGGCGGAAGCGGGGTGGCCTTCTTTTGGTTACTTTTCTTGGCCACACAAGAAAAGTAACTTGCCGCCGGGCAACCCCCGGCCAACCACCCTCGCCTTACGCCGCCAACCCAGGCCAGGGTGGCGAGTGAATCCCCCCTGTCCCCCTTTATCCCCGCATGGGGGCTTTTCCAAAGGGGGGAACGCCCAAGGTGGCTGAAACCCGGAACATCAAACATTCAACATCTCCCGCGCCTGCCGCGCATCCTCATCGATCTGCGCGATCAGCGCCTCCAGGCTCGGAAACTTCGCCTCGTCCCGCAGCTTGTGCAGGAACTCCACCCGCAAATGCCGCCGATAAATGGATTGATCGAAATTGAACAGATGCACTTCCAGGGTGGGCCGGCCGTTGGCGTGTACCGTGGGCCGGGTGCCCAGGCTGGCCACGCCGGGCCAGTCCGGCTGCTCCAGGCCCTGGACGCGCACGGCGAAGATGCCGGTGAGCGGCGGGCGGTTGTGCTTGAGCTGGATGTTGGCGGTGGGATAGCCGATCTTGCGGCCCAACTGGTCGCCGCCCACCACTCGGCCGGAAATGGAATAGGGCCGGCCCAGCATCTGGGCCGCGGTGGCCATGTCGCCGGCGGCCAGGGCATCGCGCACGGCGGTGCTGGAGGCGCGCTGGCCGGCGGCTTCCACGGTATGCAGGGATTCCGCCTCGAAGCCGTACTTCTCGCCGAGTTGCCTGAGCAGGGCGAAATTACCGGCCCGCTTCGCGCCGAAACGGAAGTCGTCGCCCACCAGCACGTAGCGGGCCTGGAGGCCGTCCACCAGGATGCGGCGCACGAAATCTTCGGCGGGCAGGGCGGCGAAAGGCCTGGTGAAGCGGCACACGTGGACGTGGGCGACGCCCAGGGCGCGCAGGATTTCCAGCTTCTCGCGCAGGGAGGTCAGGCGCGTGGGGGCGGATTCCGGAGTGAAGATTTCACGCGGATGCGGCTCGAAGGTCAGCACGGCGGGCGCCGCGCCCACCGAGGCGGCGCGCGCCGTGAGCCGGGCCAGCATGGCCTGGTGGCCCAGGTGCACGCCGTCGAAATTGCCGATGGTGACGGCATTGGGGCGGGTGGCTTGGTGCTGTGTATCAAACCAGCCGTGGGTCATCCGCATGATGTAAGTATCTCGTTGAAAAAACGTGGATTTTAGCGGCCGGCCAGGGGGCGAGTCTATTCGGCGGCGCGGCGTTTGAAGTCGGCGGGGCGGAATCCGAGCAGACCCAGGGTGGCGAAATAGATCAGCACGCCGCCCGCTACAAGGCCGCTCATATGCAGGGCGCGTTCGGCGAAATGGTAGCTCAGCCAGCGCGCCTCGCCGGCCATGGCGAACCAGAGGAAGGTGCCCATGGCGGCCAGGGCCAGGCCCATTTTCGCCATGAACGCGTACCAGCCGGGCTGGGGCTGGTAGATGGCATGCCGGCGCAGCTTGTACAGCAGGATGCCCGCGTTCAGGCAGGCGCCCAGGCCGATGGACAGGGCCAGGCCGGCATGCTTCAGGTGCCAGATGAACATCAGGTTCATGGCCTGGGTGGCGACCAGGGTGAGGATGGCGATCTTCACCGGCGTCTTGATGTTCTGGCGCGCGTAGAAGCCGGGCGCCAGTACCTTCACCAGGATCAGGCCGAGCAGGCCGACGCTGTAGGCCACCAGGGCCCAGCGGGTCATTTCCACGTCGTGAGCGGTGAATTCGCCATAGAAGAACAGGGTGGCGATGAGGGGCACGGCCAGGATGCCCAGGGCCAGGGCGGCGGGGGCAGCCAGCATCAGGGTCATGCGCAGGCCCCAGTCGAGCAGCTTGGAGTACTGGCTGGTGTCGTTGTCGGCGTAATGCCTGGCCAGGGATGGCAGCAGGATGGTGCCCAGGGCCACGCCGAGCAGGCCGGTGGGGAATTCCATCAGCCGGTCGGCGTAGTACAGCCAGGACACGCTGCCCGTGCCCAGGAAGGAAGCGAACACCGTATTGAGGATGAGGGAGATCTGGGCGACCGACACGCCCAGGGCGGCGGGGCCCATCAGCTTGAGGATGCGCCGGACGCCGGGATCCTTGGGGGCCCAGTCCCAGCGGGGCAGCATGCCCAGGCGCTTGAGGCCGTGCCACTGCAGGGCCAGTTGCAGCGTGCCCCCCAGGAACGCGCCCCAGGCCAGGGCGATGATGGGCGGGTCGAACCAGGGCGCGGCGAACACGGCGGCCAGGATCATGGCCACGTTGAGCAAGGCCGGCGTGAAGGCCGGCAGCATGAAGCGACTCCAGGTGTTGAGCACCCCCGCCGCCAGGGCCACCAGAGACATGAACACGATGTAGGGGAAGACGATGCGCATCAGGTCCACGGTGAGGGCGAACTTGTCCGGCGTGGCGGAAAAGCCGGGGGCCACCACCAGGATGACCAGGGGCGCCCCCAGCACCCCCAGGGCGGCCACCACCATGAGCACCGCGAACAGCACGGTGGCTACCCGGTTGATGAGCACATGGGTTTCCACGTCTCCCCGCTGGTTGCGATACTCCGCCAGGATGGGCACGAAGGCCTGGGAGAAAGCCCCCTCGGCGAACAGGCGGCGCAGCAGGTTGGGGAGTTTGAAGGCCACCACGAAGGCATCCGTGGCCGCCCCCGCGCCGAACACCCGGGCGATGATGGCGTCGCGCGCGAAGCCCAGGATGCGGGACAGCAGGGTCATGGAGCTGACCGCGGCGAGGGCGCGCAGGAGGTTCATCGGGTGGCGGTGGCGTGGCGGGAAAGACCCGGCATGGTAGCGAATGGCCGGGAACGGGGATAGCAAAACGATTCAGGCACTTGCCTGGGACCGGGTCGGTCGGTATGATGCGCGTTTTCTCGAAGCATCCAGATCAAGGAGTTCCTGTATGGCTAACAGCGCACAGGCTAAGAAGCGCGCCCGTCAGGCCGCCGCGCAGCGGCTGCAAAACATGGCCCAGCGCTCGGCCTACCGGACCGCGGTGAAGAAGGTTCGCAAGGCGATCGAGGCGGGCGACAAGACCGCCGCCCAGGCCGCCCTCAACGAAAACATGGCCGTCATCGACAGCCTGGCCGACAAGCGGATCGTGCACAAGAACAAGGCCTCCCGGCACAAGAGCCGCCTGTCCGGCGCCATCAAGGCCATGGCCTGATCGTTCCCGGAGATTCACCGCAAACCGCCCGGCCAAGCCGGGCGGTTTTGTTTTGTGTCGGGGCATCGCGGCTTCGTGGGGACGCCCATGGCTCAGTTACGCGGGGATTGACGCCCGTCGACGATGACCAGGTCGTTCTGCCTGGCGAAGTCCAGAAGGAATCTGAACAGGCGGGCCTCTTCCTGTTCCAGGGCGCGGTTGATCACGACGCAGCGAATGCCGTCCCGCGAGGCCGGGCGCACGTTGGGCGAGTAGTTCAGCCGGTTGTCGGCGCCCATGTGGGAGGCCACGCTGGCCAGCCGCTCGGCCCAATCGCTGGGGCGGAAGGTGCGCCCCGCGCCGGTGACGCCGCGAATCACGATCTCGCCCAGGAAATGATCACTGTCGGCTGCGCTCATGGGACACCCTGTGGCCGAAATTTGCTGCATTGTAGCAAAAGGTCGAGAGCGGCCCGTTATAATGCGCCCGCCCATTATCGGAGGTCGGTATGAACTTGGATCGCGTTAGCCCGGGCGCCAAGGCGCCGGAAGAAATCAATGTCATCATCGAGATACCCGCCCACTCGGACCCGGTGAAATACGAGGTGGACCATGAAACGGGAGCCCTGTTCGTGGACCGTTTCATGACCACCGCCATGTACTATCCCTGCAATTACGGCTATATCCCCCATACCCTCTCCAACGACGGCGACCCCTGCGACGTGCTGGTGGTGACGCCCATCCCCCTGATTTCCGGCTCGGTGATCCGTTGCCGGCCGGTGGCCCTGCTGCGCATGACCGATGAATCCGGCGATGATGCCAAGGTGCTGGCGGTGCCCGTGAACAAGCTGACCAAGCGCTGGGCCGCGGCCAAGGGGCCCGAGGACATGCCCGAGGAACTGCTGCAGCGCGTTGCCCATTTCTTCGAGCACTACAAGGATCTGGACGAGGGCAAATGGGTGCGGGTGGGCGGCTGGGAGGGTGTCGAGGCGGCCAAGCAGGAAATCCTTGCCAGCATCGCCATGTACAACGCGGCGCCCGAAAAGCCGATGTTCTGAGCGAGACCGGCAATCGGAACGCGTCGATTCACATCAAGCCCCGACATGGGCGTGCGCCGTGCCTGACCTCCGGCCCCGTCAGCCTTGAAGATCTGCATCGTCTCCGACAGCCACGACAACCGCCGCCTGCTGGAATACGCGGCGGCGGACGCCAAGGCGCGGGGCGCGGGGGCCATCCTGCATTGCGGGGATGTGGTGGCGCCCACCACCCTGCGGGTGCTGAAGAAATTCGACCTGCCGGTGCATGCCATCCACGGCAACAATATCGGCGATCTCTACGCCATGAACCAGTTGGCCCATGAGCCGGACAGCCTGCTGCGCTATCACGGCCAGGATGCGGTGGTGCATCTGGGGGGGCGCAGCCTGTTCATGGTGCATTACCCCCACTATGCCCTGGGCATGGCCCTGACCGGGGACTACGACCTGGTCTGCTGCGGCCACGACCACCGGGTCAGCGTGCGGGCGATCGCCAACATCAGGGGCGGCACCACCTGGCTGGTCAATCCCGGCACCGTGGGCGGGGTCGGCAAGGAACCCACCTACGTGCTGGCCGACCTGGCCGCGCTTTCCTTCGCCGTCCACGACGTGCCCGCCTCCGCCGGCGAGGCCTGCAATACCCCGCCGGTCAGCGTGCACGCCTGATCAGCCGCGGGCGGGCCGGAATACCTCCCGGTTGTCGTAGAACGCCGCGTCCTCGTTGTCCGGCCACCAGCCCGGAATCCCCAGAACGGGCACGGGAAAAAGCTCGGCCGGACGGGTGATGCCGCCGCGCCGCCAGGCTTCGGCGATGGCCCGGTCCAGCCAGGCCGGCGGCGGGCCCGCCCGGGGCAATTCGGCCACGGGCAGGAACAGGCACTTGGCGGTGATGCCCGGCCAGGGGGCGAGCAGTTTTTCCAGCACGGCGTGGCCGATGACGTAGGGCCGCACCCCCGACCAGGCATTCCGCCGGGTGACGAAAGCGGCCTTCCAGTCGCGCCCGGCCAGCAATCCCGCCAGGCCGTCATCCCCGCCGACCAGCACCAGTCCGCTTTCGTCGAACAGGGTGGCCGCGTCCGAGACGGGGCCGCGCCGGGACCCGGTTTCCAGTTGCCGGCACTGCAGGGCGTTCAGGGCCGCCTTGGCCTGGGGGAAGGCCAGCCAGGTCAGGGCATTGAGAAGGTCATGCCAATTGCCTTCCCGGGTGGGAACCTCGCCCGTGGCCAGGATGCCGGCCTCGTAATCCCGTTGTCCGCATCGCCGCGTCTGAGCCTGAAAACTCACCGGCAGGCCCGATGCGTTGACCAGGCGAGCGCTCGCCGCCAGGCGGTTGAGCCGGGCCGGGTCGGGCCAGCCGGAACCCGCCAGTTCCCGGGCCCAGGGGCCCAGGTGCGCGAACGGGGGCGCCGCGGCGAAATCCGCGCGCCAGGCGTCGCTCACGAATTGAGTTCCGCCAGGCGGGGTCGGAAGCGGCGGGTGAGGGCGTGTTCGGGGCCCAGCATGCCGAACAGGGCGAGCATGGCCCGGCGGCCGATGTCGTCGCGGAATTCCGGCGCCCGGCGGGCGAGTTCCAGCAAATGCCCGAGGGCGGTTTCCGTCTCGTCCTCGAACAGGGCGCGGGCGGCCAGGGTGAGCCGGCGATCCGGCGTGTCGGCCTCCGGCGTTCCCGGCGCGCCATCCGAATCGTCCCCGGCGGCCCGGATCAATTCCAGGTGGACCAGCAGGGGGGCGATGCCCGGCGCGGCGCGCGCCGCCCGGGGCAGGGCGGCGAGCAGGGCCAGCGCCTCGTCGGGACGGCCCGCGAGGGTAAGCAGCTTCGCCAGATCGGCCGCCACGGCCAGGTCCTCCGGCGCGTCGACGGCGATGCGCGCCAGCCTGGCGATCGCGGCCTCGGTGTCGCCGGCCTGGTGCAGGGCGAGGGCATCCATGCGGGCCCGATCCTGCTCGCTCGCCAGGTAGCGGGCGAGGGCGCCCCGGAAGGTGCCGTCCGATTCGGCGCCGTGGATGGTGTGCACGACTTCTCCCCCCAGGAAGAATTTCACGGTGGGTACGCTGGTCACGCCCAGCTTGCGGGCAAGCTGTCCCAGGTCGTCGGTGTTGACCATGACCAGCAGGAAACGGCCGCCGAATTCCGTCGCCAGTTGCACCAGGCGGGGCATGAGCACCAGGCAGGGGCCGGCCCTGGGGGACCAGAAGTGGGCCAGCACCAGCCCCCTGGCGGAATTGCCGAGGACCAGGCGGTCGAAGTTTTCCTGACTGGCGTCGAATACGTGGGGCGAAAGGCGTTCGGACAAGGTCAATACCCCCAGAGCTGTTTCCACTCGATCTTCGGCCAGTCGGGATCCAGTTCCAGAACGCCGCGCGAGCGGTGAGTTCGGGTGGTCAGGTCGCGTTCCCGGGGCGGGTCGAAGGGGCGACCGCGACCATCCAGGAAACTGACCGCGAAGCGGATGAAGCCGTTGCGGTTGCGGCGGGTGACGCAGGCGTGCTCCCGGCTGGCGAGCCGAATCAGGGTGCCCGGGGGATACCAGCCGACGCGGCGCAACAACTGGACCGCCACCTGGCTGTCCAACTGGCCGCGTTGTCGTCCGAACAGTTCCCGCAGCGCGTAGCGGCCTGATCTGGGCGGGCGGTAATGCCGGGCCGAGGTTCTCGCGCAATAGAGGTCGGCCACCCGCAGGATGCGGGCGGTCAGGACGATGCGCGCGCCCTCGATGCCATCGGGATAGCCGCTGCCATCCATGTTCTCGTGATGCTGTCGCACGGTGTCGAGCCAGAGGGGATCGTCGATTCCCAGGGATCGCAGCAATTCGACGGCATGGTCGGGATGGGCCCGCAGGCGCGTCCTTTCCTCCTCGGTGCCTGGTCCGGCCTGCCAGGCCAGCCAATCATGAAAATCCAGGTCCGCCATGTTCATGGTCAGGGCGGCGCCGGCGAGACTCAGTCGTTCCCGCTCGCTCAATTCCAGCTGATCGGCCAGGAGCAGGCAATAGAACATGACCTGCAGGCAGTGGGCCACGCTGGGACGAGCCAGGGGGACGAGCCTGGGATAGCCCAGGCAGGCATCGGCATCGGCCTGGAACACGGCGGCGAGGTCCCGGCACAATCGCGGCAGCGCGTCCATCTCCAGCCCTTCCCTCGGGCCGGACAGCAACACGTCCGCCCGATGCCCCAGCGCTTCCAGCCGCTCCAGCCAGTATCCCGCCTCCGCGCCCGCATTGCATTTCCGGTAAAGGGGCCGGCCGATCAGGTTCAGGTAGTGGGCTTCGTCGGCGATGACCAGGCCCGCGCCGGCCACCAGCACGCCGGATTCGGTGAACAGGTCCCACGGCAGGGGCTGGCCGATCAGGGCAACATCGATTTGGGCGGGACGCAGCACAAATGCGGGCTTCTGGGTAAGGGATGGCGGGGAGTATGATCCATCGTGCCATTCCGTGGGAGCACCTACATGACCGTCCATGCCCTGAACGACCAGGAAATCCGCCTTCTGCGGGAAGAACTCGAACTGCTGATGGTGGAGCGTCAGAAGCTGTTGCAAGTGGTGGGCGCCGCCGCCGTGCTGGTGGCCAACCTGGACTCGGAGACCCTGCCCCAGGACCAGGACACCATCGATGCCGCCGAGCTGCTCGCCGAAAGCCTCAACGACCTGAGCGAGGAAAGCCTGAAGGACGCCCTGGACGCCGTGCGGGCCGAGTTCGACGCCGAGGCTCAGCGGGAAGAATCCCGTTCGAACTAGGCCTGCACGAATCAGGCGGCGCCGATCAGCCTGACTTCCCGTTGCGGGAACGGGATGACGATGCCGCGGGCGCGGAAGGTTTCCAGGATCGCCTGATTGACCTCTCCGGAGGCATCGATGAAATCGACAACCTTGACCCAGGGTTTCACGCCGATTTCGACGCTGGAGTCCGCCAGCGCCAGCACCAGGATCACGGGTTCCGGTTCCACGAGTACCCGCGGGTTCGCCGCCAGCACATCCCGGATCGATGCCAGCGCCTGCTTCAGGTCGGTGTCGTAGGCCACGCTCACCACGATATCCAGTTGGCGCAGGTCGCCGTGGTTGTGCAGGATCTCGCCGACGATCTTGCGGTTGGGGATCACCACCCGGGAGCGATCCGTATGGCTCAGCACCGTGCTGAACAGGCTGATGTCCTCCACCGTGCCTTGCTCGCCGACGATGGCGATGTATTCGCCGATGCGGAACGGCCGGGTGAAGATGATGGTCAGGCCGGCCACCACGTTGCCCAGCACACCCTGCATGGCCAGGGCGACGCCGGCGCCCGCCACCCCCAGGCCGGCGATCAGCGGCAGCAATTCCACGCCCAGATTCTGCAGCGCCATG
>WBZL01001215.1_pt1 | contig 27578 bp, 26 predicted proteins | sample 5204291 | NCBI WGS metagenome assembly WBZL01 (sample SAMN12344345, study PRJNA552823) | activated sludge metagenome | biome: Activated sludge suspended growth; feature: Nitrification reactor; material: Wastewater; isolation source: activated sludge from nitrification reactor of wastewater...
CAGGAAGGCTCGGCCCAAAGTCGCTACCCGCAAAGCGCGATCTCGAATGGCGATAAACGCCCCCAAGTGCGAACTGCTGTAGACCTTGACGACTTGCCGCTCGATCTTATCGAAGAGTGGTCTCGTCAAAATCGGCAATCCAACGTCGCGGTAGGACTCAAAGGATTCCTCCCCAAGATCCCGCTTCATCTTAGCCTCGGCAAATGGTCGCCAATCTTTGGGAGAGGGGGAGGAGAGAAACAGGACAGCGGGTAGGCGCTCGGTAAGGCCATGATATTCCATGGCGCTCAAGTGGGAAAGATAGGCAAAGGGGTCTAGTACACAAGCAACCTCTGATGCGGTCGGCTGCTGGCCTAGCAAGGTAAAGACGTCGCTCGGAAAATTCTTATGGGGCTGAACAACGCCATTGCTCAGCAACTGGTTGATGACACGCTTGAGATCTAAGGGTGTGGGAGCCTCTTTTTCAATCCTGGGGAGCGCTTGCCCCTCATAAGCCTTAGTCTGGTAAAGCTGAAACAGGATGACGCTTACTTGATAGGTCGTCACCACAGGCTGATGCAGCTTTCCAAGTGATAATGTCAGGGCAGTGCTGATTTCCATATCCAAATTCGCAATATGTTATTTGTCCTAAGGACAAATAACATATTGCCTTTTAGAAAGTCAAGAAAATTCTTGCTCGGAAAATTTGTTGATGGTTTAGTTGGTTATAAAAGACTTGAGCGATTATCTCGGCTCAGTATGATTTCTCAACCAATTGGCGAAGGCTTCCTCGGTCAGCTCACCTGCGGCCAGGGCCAAAACAGATTGGGCCGCTTCGGGCTCGGGAGCGGTAAGTTGAAGGTTATTTCGCGCCAGGAAGACATAACCCGCCATAAAACCCGTGCGCTTATTGCCGTCTACAAACGGATGATTGCGAAGAATGCCTGCCACATAAGTTGCCGCAAGCAGGGCTAAATCGGGTTCGCTATACTGGTAGACTTGCCTTGGTCGGGCCAGCGCCGATTCGAGTAAACCCCAATCCCGAACACCGCTTGGTCCGCCATGCTCCGCAAGTAAGCGGTCGTGCATCGCCAGGACCACCGTCGCTTCTACCCAAATCGGTTCCTTCATTTCGCCAGCGCGTGTAAGGTGTTGCGATAAATGGCCATGCCTTCTTCGGCCAGCTTCATCTGGGCTTCGAACTCAGGGTCGTAGGGAGTTAGCCGATAACCGCCTTCGGGCGCTTCGGTCAAAAAGAGCCGATCTCCATCTTCGACGTGCAAGCGACTGACAACCTCAAGGGGAAGGACCACACCTAATGAGTTGCCGACTTTACGAATTTTCAGGTTAATCATGACCGTTGTTCCTCGAATGCGAGTTATAACAATAGTAATAACATGTCCGCTCTCGCCGCTTCAAGCAAAAATAGGAACTCTCGTTCATAATTCTGTCACTACTTCAATGCGCTTGTTCCAGGCTCCCCTTCTTCTCCAGTTCACCCATGATAACGTATTTTATGTTGTCTAAAAAACAGCAGTAGGGTAGTCTGTTTGTATGAGCGAAAAGAAGCCCTTTACCAGTCCTGAGGCATCGACATTGCCTGCTGCCGAACCGGCGATCCTTCCGGCATCTCGGTCGCTGGCCCCACGCGCCCTGACCTCGGCCGAATTTCAGGGTCTGGCCGATGTGCCCCCGGAACTGGAGTGGTTTGCCAATATTGCCAACGCCAAGACCCGCCGCGCTTACCAACAGGACGTGCAGGACTTCACCACCTTTGTCGGTATTGCTCGCGTGCAAGAATTTCGCCTCATCACTCGGGCTCATCTGATCGCCTGGCGCAAGGATCTGGAACAGCGCAAACTCGCCCATTCCACCATTCGCCGCAAACTTGCAGCGCTTTCATCGTTATTTGATTACCTCTGCGAACAAAACGCCGTTTTGCATAATCCCGTTGACGGGGTCAAACGCCCCAAGGCCAATAATAATGAGGGGGTCACGCCTGCCTTGGGCAATGCCCAAGCACGGGCCTTACTCGACGCGCCTCCGGCTGACACCCTCAAGGGCAAGCGGGATCGCGCAATCCTTGCCACCCTTCTCTATCACGGCCTGCGCCGAGAAGAACTCTGTAAGCTGCGCGTGCGCGACGTGCAGCAGCGCGATGGCGTTTTGCAACTGCGCATCGAGGGCAAGGGCGATAAGATCCGCTTTGTGCCGATGGCGGCGAAAGCCGCTCGGCTGATTAAAGAGTATCTGGAGCTAGTCGGACATGCTCATGACTTCGGGGGGCCGCTCTTTCGTCCGGTGAAGAATAACTCCACGGGTACCCTCAATAAGCCGCTCAACCCGGCTTCGGTCTATCAGGAAATCGTTCGGCGCTACGGCCGCGAGGTGGGCATCACCGATGATGTTCACGGCTTCTGCGTGCATTCGCTGCGTGCCACGGCGGCAACTAACGCCTTAGAGCACAACGCCGATATTGCCAAGGTTCAGGAGTGGCTGGGTCATGCCAATGTCTCCACCACGCGCTTGTATGATAAGCGCAAGAATCGGCCTGAAGATAGCCCGACGTTTCGAGTGGAGTATTGAGAACCTAATTCAGAGGCTACCTAGTTCTAGTTGTAAGTGGCTAGCGGAGCACATTAAAATGTGCTGACTAGATCTCAGTGTAGCAATTCATTCCATTGAACCGTCTCATATCCATGCCTGACAATAAGATCAAAATCTGACTCTTTCATTCGGTTGAGGGTTGTTGGATAGGAAGCAGCTCTACGGATAGTTTCCAATGTTAGCCATTCCGTAGAATTATCTGCCATTAAATAGTTAGGGCACTTTTTTACATATTGTTCGATGCTTGTGACTGGGTCCGAACCAATTTGTAGATACATTCCTAATGTATTGTTGTTTTGCAGAAAATTGACAAATGAACGTACTCTAAGAGCTCTCGCCTGATCAAACCCAATATCAGCGACACGTTTTAATCTAGCCGGATGAAAGGGGCCAGGAATAGCGCCTCGTTGGTAAGGAGCTCCACCATCTGAAACGATCATAAAATCAATTACTTTATCTTTGCGATCATCTTTCTTTATAATTTGTTTCCCTACGTCGAAAAATGGTTCCATTCCAAGGTTATCATAGACCCCCCCATCGTAAAGATGAAGCTGCATGTATTGAGATTTAATCGGTTCTGGTGGTTGGATCGAATCCCAACTTTCCTTTTTATGCCATTTATAGTTCGTTGCATCGAATGCCAAAGGCCCAATTCCACCCGGAAAAGCTGCCGACATTGCCATTGCATTAGCAAGCTTAAAATCTGGAACAAGGGCGTAACCAATCTCATAGTCACCTGCACTTCTGTTCTTGAATCGAAACCTCCGGCCATTCTCCGCAGTGGTTCCGTTGATGGACCAGACAGGATATTTAGGCAACTGATCGAGCGTTGCCGATATCGCCCAAAGTGACTCGATACTACGCGCCAGCACATTCGCCCGTGATAGCAAAAAACACCAGTTTAACGGGTTAAACAGAAGACTTCGCAAGGCATCTACCTGTAGTGACTTTTTTGTTATCAGACATCGAATATATGGCAACACATCTTCCAAATATTGCTTCGAGGTCGGCCATCTATATCCAGAGGCATGAAATACTAGACCTGTAAACAGGCTCCCTCCAGATACCGAAGATATCTGTTGTACTCGTTCAAGCCATTCGTTATTTGCTAATCTTTGGAGCACACCCGCATGAAAAGCAGCGGCACGGAATCCCCCGCCAGACAGTGCAAGCCCTATCCTGCTTGCAGAAGAATCTTGGTAATTCTCATGCATCAAAGTTCTCTCACGGATAAACTGAATTCTGCTTCGCCAACTATAAGCATCAAGGCAGGCAGACCATCCTGAGCAAGAATCTTCGAGAGTTTTTTAATCAAGCATTGATCTAACTGGCTTGGATTTGCCGAAGCAGACGGGGGATGTGAATGCCACTCACCGATGTAACCTACGATATTCGCTGTACGGCGGGCTACCTCTTGACGAGAGGATTCCAACCCATCTACACCTCGGGTGAAGCCCGTTGGGTCTGCCTCGCTATCGGGTGGAGCGGGCAGCACATCAACCACATAGATAGCTTTTAGTTTTTGATCGATATATCCAAGTACTACACCACCTGTCTCGCTGGGAAGATGAGCTTTCCTGATTGCGCGGAGCTTCTCTTGAGTGCCGGTATCCCAGATAACTTGCCACGCTGCACGGGTCATGCGCACTGTTTCACCAACAGGAATTTCTTGAGCAACTACAGCGCCCGTCCCCGGATCAGAACTCCATACCCGCATACACGACTCTGTCTGGTCACGCAACAGTCGAACCTGTCTTGCGAGCGTCGCAGCATGGAGCAAAACAGCTTCATTTGACAAAACCATAGAAACATCTCGGCAACCCGCCCCCACCGAAAGTGCACCCTGGTGTCCCTCTAGGTGCTTTGCTCCCCAGTCTGCGTTAATAATGGCTCGGTAATATTGTGCTTCCAATGAGTCCAAACATACCCTGCGAGCAGAATCTTCGATAAGGAGAACCGAGTCACAGCCGGATGGGGTTAGAAAAATTGAGCACAAGCGTGGAACACCATCCTTTTGAGACAAATCGCGTGGTGCTTCTAGCGTAGTCGTAGCATCAACCAGAAAATCCGCAGCATTAATCGCGTCACTAACATGGGAGTTATTATCATTTGTGATGCTATCTGGAATAGCTACTGCGGAATAATGTTCATTACAATAATTTTTCTCCATAAAGCTCTTAACCACATCCACCTTGAAATGGCCGATACAGCTATCCTTGGCGATATGCCGAACAATATTATGAGGCTTGATATAATCTGGATCGATCAGCGTCCACTGGCCCCACGCTTCCTTAGCCCAAAGCTCAGCTAAAGCACTTCCAAGCGCACCAACTCCGGCTAATATCCCTTTGAAATCCGCACTATCCGATTTTGCACATGAAGAGTTACGTGCAAATTCTTTAGTAATGGCAGTTTTCACATCTACAGGAGTAATTTTAAAGCTCTTCCATTCATCATTCTGAGGTTGAGGAGTGTTGCCAATGATTGGTGCATTATAAAAAAACCTATTTTCATACTTAATTAACGCTCCTGTGACTTCTCCAAGAACCGATAAATCCTTCATAACCAAGAAAGCTCGTGTCTCATAGCGTTCGGGTTCAGCCTCTGCTAAACGCTTCACTGGCAGGTGAAAAATGAGAAGACAGCGACCATCTTTATTATGAGCAAGTCCCTTCTCGTCAACCTTGCTACGAATACAATCCAACAGCCTTTCTATAAAAGGCGAGCCACGGCTTTCAAGTTGTCCATGCAGCGCGCCAAGCGTGTCAGGATAGCGTTCAATCCTACCATGCACCACAGGTGGAAGAATCAAAACAAGTGGTATAAATTGCATGATTTCTTGTTTCAGAATTTTGTTTTTTGGAAAAAAGCCTCCTCTCATGACTTTAAAATCACCAATCGACGGTTGAACAGGCTGGAGAACTAAAGCCAAATCTTTATCATTAACTTTATCCTCGAAGTTTGGCGGCAATAAAATTTCAAAAGGTGAATCGAAATAAATTCTTTCAAGTGGCTGATCTATTTGGTGCGTCGTGCCATTCCTTGCCGATTCCGATAACCACCAAAGGATACGCTGTAGGTGCTTCTGAGGCGTCCATGTTCGTTCAATGACACTCCACGGTTCAGAATATAGGCAAAGCGAAGCTGGTTGCCCGATAATGGTATGATTCAAATGAGGGACTATCGGAAAATCCTTTCTCAACGCCCTGACTTCCGGCATCTTCGTTTGGTCTTTGAAGAATACTAAGGCAAGTCTCTCTCGTGCTTTTATTCCAAACTGATTACGAGTTGGTACTTGGTCATTGATACAATCGACAACGATAATATCAGCTATGCCTCCATCATTGAGATTCAGTTGCCGAAGTTCGATAACCTGAAAATCCTTGCTTGCCAAACACGCTGACAATGTTCTCTTTGCTGCATCCTGCGCAAGGTTATCTTGATTAAGGTCTGCAATAGGTTCACCAAAAGGGATGAACTCTTCTATACTCATTAACCAGCCCTTGGAGCAGGATGAGATACGATGATAGCTGGAGCCGACTTGATAGTTTTTTTCAGAGTAATTCCATTGCTTTCGATCTTAAATACGAGCGGTTTCGGTTTTTCCTTGTTAGGTTCCTCCATTGTTACCAGAAATTTAGCACCGCCTACTTCATCAAGGTACCGCTTATAGCATTTCTTGGCCTGAATATGAGGGGGTTGCTGTTGCTCGCGTCCGGCTCTGGTGTCTTCTATGGGATGGCTTGAGCTGACGATATAGGCACCTTCCTTTCCGGCTAGAAGCAATTCTTTAACTAGAGGCTTCGGTGTTGTTTCAAAGTCACCTTTATCATCGTTCAAGGCTAAATAGCTGCAATGATGGGGAATGTTGTAGAGGTCCCAAGCCAGCCGGTCTTCATTTTCATGTGCTTTGGTGATCTGGATGATATCCTCCAACACCTCCCAGGTTGAATCGCCAACTGCGAGATAATCGAATGTATTCTCGCCAACCTTAAACCGAACATTAAAAATGAGCGATGCATCATTCCGAAGATCATCCCCCTCATCGACATGCTTGATAAAGGGAGAATGGCAGAAAAATTCCACACCATCTTTTTCAAGCGAAAAGCCCGGCACAGTTTGTCCAGCATCTGTGATGAGATGTTTGCGGTCTTCAATGGTAAGACCGTTTTTTTCCAGCCACGCCCTGAGCTTGTCCGGCCTTGAAAATACACGGATACCCTTCCCTTCCTTAAGACGATGGCGTGCCTCCCGTCGCCAAATCACAAATTCATCGCTCTGCTGATCATTCGTAGCTGTTTCCAGGATCATTGCAGCGGGGACCCAGAGTTCTTCGATCTTAATCCGATCGGCACCTTGGTACTTCTCGGCATGTCGCAGTTCGAAAAATTCCGTACTATTTTCAATATGATCCCTGTCGCCATGCGTGAATGCTACCACGTCTAAAGAAGACCTTTTTGCCTCCTTCAGCTCGTTTTTCAGACAGCTTTTGAGGTCTATTTCCGGGCCTTCGCCATTCTCAGTGTTCCTGATATGACGATAATCAAACAAAATTCTTTTTCCGTTATTCAGAATAATCTGGCTCGTGTCCCCATTTCCAACGGGATAAAAATTAATATTATGCATAGAGATGCCCTATTCGCTTAGTTGTAAATATTCTCTCTTTACCTCTTCCCACGCCCTGGCCGCTGCGTCAGGGCTGATCCGGCAGCGCTCTTGGCATCCTTGCTTGCCTTTGGATCTCGTAACACTTTAGCCGCTGCGGTAGCAGCCTTTGCACTTGTTACCTCTTTGTTTACTTTTTTAACCATTTTTCCACACTATCTATTTGAGTTAAAAGATAATTTTCATAAATAATACTACTATAACAAATTTATAGTACCGTTGGATATTCAAACAGTCAAGTATTTTTTTGACAAATTTGTTTTATCATGCTAATCATAAATACAAAGAACAAATTCAGGGAGCAAAGCTATCGCTACCGAAACGAGCGGGAGAACAAACACCATGTCCTTCAACCCAACTATCCTCGGAAGGAGGCTACGCGAAGCCAGAGAAAACTGTGGCTTAAGCCAACAAGTCGCGGCTGATGCCATCAGCGCACCACGGACCGCGATCACCCAGCTTGAGGCGGGCAACCGTGCGGTTTCAACGCTGGAACTGGCCCAGCTTGCTGAGCTGTATAAGCAACCTGTCGCCGATTTTTTCCGGGATGAACCCCTACATGAAGATGATCTTCTGGTCGCGCTGCATCGCTTAGCCCCTGGTCTTGATGCCCATGCAGATATCAAAAACCAAGTACAGCGCTGCCTGGATCTCTGTCGAGAAGGATGTTCACTAGAAGGATTACTGGACAGGGCGTCCAGAAGCGGCCCACCGGCCTACTCCTTAAGTGCGCCACGGACGGCGGGCGAAGCCGTGCGACAAGGTGAACAAGTGGCAGTCCAAGAGCGCAAGCGACTGAACTTGGGTCAAACTCCTATCGCTGATATGGGCGAGCTGATCTCTGATCAAGGTATCTGGTCGTCGGGTGTCAACTTACCCCATGAAATGTCGGGCCTGTTCCTGCATCATCCCTCTATTGGCCTGGCAATCCTCGTCAATTTTGCCCATGTACGTGGACGCAAGCGCTTCTCTTACGCCCATGAATATGCCCACGCATTGCTTGATCGTGGGCGCACGGCCACGGTATCAACGCACGATAATGCCTCTGAATTGATCGAGAAACGAGCCAACGCTTTTGCAGCAGCTTTGCTGATGCCTAGCGATGGAGTCACTGAGTTTCTTCGTGCACTCGATAAAGGACTACCTAGCCGACAGGAACAAGTGATTTTTGATGTCGCTACTGAAGGACGTATTGATACTCAAATGAGGCCTACTCCAGGGTCTCAGGCCATTACCCATCAGGACTTGGCACTCCTTGCTCATCATTTTGGAGTTAGTTATCAGGCGGCTGTGTACCGACTTAAGAGTTTGACCTGGGTTTCACAATCAGAATGCGCAAAGTTGCTTGAGCGCGAATCGGAAGGAAAAACCTATCTGGATTTTCTCAAAATGTTGGATGACCTCGATGAACCAGAGACTCAGGAACGTCAAGAGCGCGAGTTAAAAAGCCAAGTCGTGCACTTGGCTATTGAAGCCTATCGCCGGGAAGCCATTTCTCGCGGCAAGCTGCTAGACCTCAGCAAGAAGCTGGCTCTATCCGGGCGCAAGCTTATTGAGCTGGCTGAAGCTGTAAAGGAAGACTAAACCCTAAAAAGGAAGGTTGTGGAAAATCCATCGTCGATAATTATTTCTGACACCTCGATACTTATCAACTTCCTGGCCATCAACCGTATGGATCTCATCAAGCGGCACAAGTGCCGCTTTCTGATTACCAACCATGTCAAACATGAGGTGCTAGAACACTATCAAGAACAGTTTAATCGTCTACAAGAAGCATTAAATCAAGGTATTCTGGAAGAGATTCCTGTGACTCATCCAGAAGAAATTGAAACATTCGGCAAGCTCGCTGCATTGAAAAGGTTTGGCTACGGTGAATGTGCTTGTATTGCTGTCGCCATTCATCAGGGTTATACCTTGGCGATTGATGATAAAAAAGCTATAAACCAAGCTCGCCGCTTCTGTCAGACCATCAACATCCTGACCACTCAAGATCTCTGTGTATCAATGATTAATGCTGGACTAATGACAGTCCAAGAAGCTGACACAATTAAAAATGAATGGGCTTCTGAACATAAATTTAGGCTCAAGCTAAATTCGTTTAACGAACTTTTATAGGTATTTAACCACCACACGCCTTACTGACCACATACTCCGCCTGCCTGCGGTGAATCATCAGATGAAACCCCAACATGCAGTGCCATTGGTGCGCATCAAACATTCCAAAAACAGGGTGACGCTTGGTGAGCGTTCCTCGAAGTAGCCCCAATACAGAAACCCTTTGTAAATAGTCCTCTACCGAATCTTGAAAGAGCTGTATCTGCTCGATTCCAGGACTGGCTGAGGGCATCACATCGTGCTTAGGGTCAATCTTTCCCTCACCGGTCGGTTCCACACCACGGGCCAAATCCTCAACCACTTTGGCAACACTGCGGTTGACGATCGCGTTATGCTCAAGAATCATAAAAAATGACCAGTTGCGCATATCTTCATCGACGCCGGGCATCCGTGGAACCATGACTGGTCGGGAACCTATGGCTGGACCTACTCTCTCAGCAAGTACTTGATAATCCCTCAATAAGTCTTGAATTCGCGCGGTTGCCTGCTTGCGGCTGGTCAAGGCAAACCAAGTTCTTACGGCGGCTTTTAGGAATAGGTTGCTCATGAGCATCAGGAATCGAGAACAGGGCGCGAGCACGTAGCGTCACCCTTGGCAAACTATTGGGGCTAGTGATCGCACATCTTGTCAGGACTGGTGTTAAAACCGGTATCGGTCTCAACAAATTTTCCTTTGCTCTCAAGAAAATCCACTAAGTCCTCAGCGGTCATATTATCTTGCGAACAGGTGTAATAACGGGCTTCCATGCCAAACCGGTCTGTTATGGCTTCGCAAAGACTGTTCTTCGAGTAGGAACGATTGCTTGAAAGCATCATTTCCATGACTTCGTGCCCATGTATTTGTTCTGTCATTTTAATTTCTAACTCCAAGTAACGTTAAAGTTTAGTGCCACGAGCACCCGCGCAATGATTGAATCATTCGTCTGGTCTTGGTTACTCCTTAAAGCCAATCTTCACATGAGAGCCATCACAAAGTGGCTTCTTTTTCGAAGCTCCACAGCGACACAGTGTAAAGTGATCACCTTGGGGCAACAATTGGTCAGAGTTCTGGTCATCGATTAACGCTACCCCACCCCGACAATGAAGCGGGCCGTCTTGCTCCACTATAATTTGAGGGTCGCTGTAGTACTGCGTCTCTCGTTTTTCCTTTATCTGATAACTCAATGCGCCTGATGGACATTTCTTGATCGTCGCGATAATTTCATCGGCTGAAGCCGCATCGGGCTCGTATTTCGGCGCGTCATGGGTGCCAAAGACCGGTTCCAGCTCTCCACAATGACCGGCTCCCATACAGAGGTAGCGGTCGTAGACAATCGTGATGTCCTTCCCTGGATAGTATTCCAGCTCGGTTTTGGCAGTGCTGTCGCGCTCGCCGACAAAGCCGATCTTTGAATGGGTTCCGTCACAAAATGGCTTGGCACTCGATGCGCCACAACGGCACAAGGAATACACCCGTGGCGTCGCCATCGTTTGCCCATCGCCACCCACCAATGGTGTATCAACCGCCATCAGCGGACTGTATTTGCTCACGATAATTTGGCTCTTTTTCATGGGAACCTCGGGTCTATGTCATGATCTGAAGAGCAATCCACGGCACAACATTAAAGACTATAACCACTATCTTGTAGAAGCCGAGAAAGGTATAGAGCACTTTACTGATGTCATCTTCTGAAAGATTGAAGAATCGTCCATGCATTTGGCAGATCCAGGGCCTGAGACTCATGATCAATAGGGCGCTGAAGGTCAACAACCCCAGATTGATGACCATACACCAGAAGAGGAATTCTTGTAAGGTTTGAAGATCTATGTTTCTTTTTCCTATGGCCTTCATCTAATTAGTTTGAACGACCCTTAAAGCGTCTTACTGATAGAGCTTCTCGACCCCTGTGATATTGTCTTGTCCATAGCCATTTTCGACACCTTGAGCAAACACTTTGTGAGCAAATTCGGCCATCGGCAGGTTAGCACGGCTGGAAGCGGCATGTTTTGGGCTCAATGGGAGTGTTCAAAAATCTGTGTCACATTATTGTTATACTATTTCATTAATCCACAGTTTTAATTTCTCTAACCTGCCATTATCAATTACACTGTAAGATAGACTTTTATTTTCAATAACGGTAATGAACCAACCAATATAGTCTTGCATTTCTATCCATGGAGAGGGCGTAGCGGGGCCTATCGTATCAGTAGATTTAGTAAAATAATTAGTATGACCATGCTGCAAAGTAATGGTAGCTATGCCTCTTTTTTGTGCATATTCAATAGCCCCGCTTTGAAATCCTGATGTAGAGAAAACCATCCCCTTATGGGCACTTGAATCCCTAATTTTCGATTCCATTATCATGATTACATCACGTTTAACTGGGCTATTGTATTTTTTGCATTCAATTAAAATTTTTATCTCAGCACCACCAAATAAAACAAATTCAGCAGTAACATCAATTTCATACTCGCCACTATCACCATCAAGTTTCTTGAGGTGGTGAACAGAAAATTTTTCTAGCCCCCGTGCTGATTGCTGCACCCAATTTCTTACTTGAAGTTCAAATTGCTCTGGTGTTATGTCAACATCGTGAACATCTCTCATATAAAATCTCTACATTTGCAAAGCCTAATAAATGATTATCCGCATAAGTCACTGACCCATAATTTATACAACAACTATTTAAGTGGCAAAAAAATGAAATACCACCAAATAAAAGCAGCCACCATGCTACGTGCTAACCTCCTCCATCAGTAAGCCCTTTCCCTGGGCTCACTGATTAACCTTCTGCTCTCTAGGCCACCAACAGATCCAGTTGGGCTGGTGTCTCTTTGACGCACGGCTGGGCAGAAACGTCCTCCAGCTTCGCGCTTTCAGACAAGGCGTGGAGATATTCAAACGCCTTCTGGGCCTGGCTTGCTGCCCTGATCAACGCTCGGTAGTCTTCTTTCAGTACCTTGAGCCAGCTTCCGATGTAGTTCTCGTGCTGAAGCTCGCCCTTCAGACCTAATTTAGCACACAAGAAGGCTGAACCCATTTCGGCGACCAGCTCTTCAAACGCATAGGCGTTATCGCCAAAGCGCTTGCCCCATGTGCGGTCCAAGCGGCTTTCGTGTCCTGTCCAGTGGGTCAGCTCATGAAGGCCGGTGGCGTAGAAGTCCTCCGCTGCCTTGAACCGAAAGCGGTCAGGAAGCGTCACTAAATCGTTACTTCTACGATAAAATGCCCTGGGGCCACCTTCAACGATCCTGGCTCCACTTTTGACCAGGATGTCTTCAGCCAAGGGAATGGGATCAAAAATCGGCCCATCAACGTGAACCTCGGGTCGCAAGTGGTCCAAACCGGCAATCTGATCCAGGTTGAACACCACAAATGACTTCAACATCGGAATCGTGCGGGTGCCGTCCTCTTCGCTCTCATCCTCCACCACGAGCGGCTTGTAAATAATCCCGTAGGTGCCCTTCTCATCTCTTTTAACATGACCGCCCAGCTTCTTGGCCTGGTCAAACCCGATCCATAAGTTGGTCGCGTACCCTTTGCGGGTAGCGGCTTCCCACAAAATGGGAATGTTGATGCCGTGATACGCTTCACCGGTCTTCACGTTCTCGGGTATGGCTAAACCATCACCGGAACGGTCCCAAGCGCATTCCCACGGCTTTACCCCCGCTTCGAGTTGCTCGATGATTCTAGCGGTGACCTTGGCAACGTTTTCTTGGTTGTTCATGACTGGCCTCCAACATAGAAGGCCCGAACGAAGGGAATACGGGTGCCAGTGGCCCGTCTCTTCGTTCGGGCCACTAACAAAAGAAAACCTCTAATAAAGCAGTAGCATGGTGCTGCCGCCCTGGCCTCTACAAACCAAGGCAGCAGCCTCCATCACCTTCTCTACTCGTGATGCAAAGCCGCACATAATTTGGCTAGTGTTGTAAAAGAACCGTAATCCAGCCTTTCTATAACTTATGTGCTACATAAACCATTTTGTTACAATTACTTGTGGCATCACGACTCATGCAGATCACCGACCGTGACCGGGCCATCCTCCTGGCCCTGACCCACAAGGTACGGCTCCTGTCGCTGCCACAAATCGCCCGCACCTGGTGGAATGAAACCGAAGCGGGCTTGACCAATACCCGTAAGCGCTTGAACCTTCTCGCCGCTGGCCCCACACCCCTGGTCAGAAGACTCCAAGTCAACGCTCACCCTGAGCTTGACCTGATAGAGCCTCTCCTTATCTGGTCACCAGGAGAGCCGGACCCCCATTTCGGCGCGCTTTCTTATCGGCTCAAGAGCCGCTGGAAGGAAGCCCCAAAGCCCACAACGGTCTTTATCGCCACAAAAAGCGCTGTGCGGCAATTTGGCGGCTGGGGCGGCAAGCTCAAACGGCCCCTCCAGGTCACCCATGACTTGCATCTCTCACAAATTTACCTGCTCTACCTCAAACAGCGTCCGCTTGAGGTAGAGCACTGGGTATCCGAAGAAAACCTGGCCCCAGAGCGCCGCCACCAAAAACTCCCCGATGCCGAACTACGCACTCCTCAAGGCCATACGATGCGCGTCATCGAGTTTGCAGGCGCTTACGATGCCCAGCATGTCAAGCGCGTGCATGAGGATTGCCTCAAACGCTCCCTACCCTATGAGCTTTGGTAGCGTAGCCTTCATTATGGCCTGAGTAACCCCAGCTCGACCCAAGCATCGACCAGCCTATTCATTTCCTCAAAGCGTTGATCGGCAACCTGCCATTGCTGCTCCGTCGTCGGCCATCCCCAACTTGGGCGGTCGTTGTTATTGGAGGCCGCCACTTTCACCATTCGTTCAACGCTTTCTAAAGCACCACATGTTTCAAGACCCGTTTTAGATAGTGGCGTGGCTCTGTTGACCTTGTGCCAGTACTTCCTATGTCCTGCGGGATCATGGCAATTACGATGGATGGTGATCACCCTATATCCCTTAGCCAAAAACGGTGCATAGCGCTGCCTGATGACATAACTACCGGCATAAGCTAAAAGGCGCTGATGCTCGGCTTCCTCTCGTTTCATCGCCAAATTCTGCTCCGTATTCTCGCGAATACGCTCGGCTTCCTGCTTAGCTAAGCGACTGGCTTTTTCTTGCTTGGCTTGCTCAATCTGCTGGTTGGCCTGCCGCGTACGCTCTTTTTCGGCCTCAAGTGACTGCATCGCTACCTGGAGCTCAAGCGCCTGAATCGCTTCGGCTAAGGTGCGATCCCCTGGTGTAGAGCCTGAAAGCGTGAGAATAGCCTGTAATTTGGTGTGATCGCTTTGATACACTTTGGCAACCTCAACCACCTTACCGCCGTAGCTTTTAAGCTCATCGACAATGGCTTCGCTGGGCTTATAAATGCTGTTCTCTCCCGCACTTCTGGCCGGTTCGATCGTTGCTTCCACTGAAGCCCCCCAGCTTGCCACTTCCCTGGCTCGTGGACGCTCCTGCTTAGAGAAGCTCATAAACATCGATAAAGTATCAGAATTTGCAGCAATTGCTCTTCCTTGATCATTGGTTTGCAATGCCTCCATTTGCGCCTCAAAGCTTGCAAGCTCCGCACTAACTTTATCGATTGCCCTGAGCAGACGCTCGCCATAGGCAATGACCTCCAACCGCTTGGCCTTGGCGATGGCTTTAGCCTCTTCAGTGGCTTCCTTCACCGTTTCCGCTTCAAGCCGTTGGTTGATGAGATCCCCGATGGCATCATCTGCGCGAGGTGCGGGTTCTCGCGCAAAAACTGACTCACCAAAACCCATTACTAGCACTAAGAAAACGGCTCCATAAAATGACAATGAATGCATAACTCAACAACTCCTAACTCCAAAAAACCTTGTAAAAACCCCATCTACTTCCAGATGGGAAACTCAATCAGTATTATTAGTATTCTCTACGGTGGTCTCCTCCTCTTTAGTCGTCGAAAATTGGGTATAGAGTTCTTGTAAGCGAAGCGCCCAAGGTGAGGCGGCTTGTGCTTCTGAAATAGGTGGTGGTGCCTCACCTTCTACCAGGATGCGCGCATCGATGAACGGAGTATCGGAGACTTCATCTGGTGTCCTCGCCCGATGTCTTTCAGCCACCAGTAAGCCTTCAGTAGAACTTGGCCATGAGGCCAGACAGCGGCGCTCATATTCAACTTTCGTGATGTGATAAAAGCTCATCACGGGAAAGGGATAACCGCCATATTGAGCGTAATCCTCACCGCGTTTGATATGTAGAATGCTAAGCTGTGAAGCATCGCCTAGCTCGATTAAATCATTTTGCATCAGGCGCGGCCCAAGTCGCTCTGAGCTACTGACTCCATATCCAGAACCACCTACGGATTCGGAATAAAAATCATACATAGTTTCACCCGAAGCCTTGCTCAGCTCCTCCCGATCCTGCCTGCTGCCAAGGGAAAAATACTGCCTAAGCCTGGTAGTGGCCTCTAGCGTGCCGCGTAAATCAGCATCCGCCGTTTTAAGATCGCTGCTTGTCTGATTGGCCATGACTAGCCCTAAACCCATACTCCTGGCTTGCTGGAGAATAATCTTGAAGTTAAGTGAAGCTATATGCTGAAACTCATCGATAAATACCCAAACCTTGGGTTGTTTATGATGCAAGCGATTATGTTGGTAAGCACTGGTAAAGAGGGTATGCAGCGCAAGTTTGGCAATCTCTCGCACTGAAGCTGTCTCAATGGCCGGTGGAAGCCAAAAATATACTACTTCCTGGCCTGAAATCACTTCGGGCATCGATATTGCCCTATCCAGAAGTGGCCCAGCTTCGGTGACATTAAGTGCGATAAAGTTCCGTAGTGATTCCACCACGGCAATCATTTCAAAAGCATCCCTCCGCTGCTTTTCATTATCGGTAAAGCGCTCAATCTTCTCTCGTAATTCGGCAAATGAAGCAATATCAGGGTGCTCATGAATAGCTTTTGAGAGCAAATGACGGGCAACCCGTGTGTAGTAAGAACGTCCATAGCCCTCACCATGCTCAAGCCCCAAGGCCGCTAAAAACACCTCACACACTTGGTTCAGACTAATGTATTCACTACTGAGCTGGCCAAACGGATTAAAGGCATAGGTCGCCTTACCTATTTCATTGGTAAAGAACTTAAATCGTCCTGGCCCCGCCGAAAGCCTTGCCGACTCAAAGAGCGCCATATCCCCTTTGAGGTCGATCACCACAATTGCTGAATCATCAGCAGTAATCAGTTGCGATAAAAGCGGTGCAAGACCAAGCGCAGTTTTGCCGCTTCCGCTATCCCCCAGTAAATGCACATGCTCAGAAAGCACCTTATGGGGAACAAGCACGGGATAATCCTCTGTTGCATGAACTCCCATAAAGAGATGATTTCTTACTATTGGATCATCAGACTGCTGTAAGCGCCTTACGTAACCCTCCCAATCACAAACTGGTGTCTTTAGCGCGTCAAGCTTCCCAGAAAAATCCGCAAGCTCTTTGCCAATAAGAATGAGTATTATTGTTAAAAACAGGGCGATGGGCAGAAATAAACACACTAACAAAGACACAAGAATTGCCCAAAATCCCCCCGCTTCTCCTCCTATGGCTCTGTCAAACGCCAAGGTCAGCCAAGCATCCGGTCGAGATAAAAGATAATCCGTAAGTTGCCTGCCTAACACGTAGTGCTTTCGATTATCATTATCCAGTCGAATAAGAATCTGAAAATCATCCGGCGCAAGATTAGTGATCACTGAACGCGCTTGAATTGGCTGGTAGCTATGCAGGTAATTACCAATATTGGTGAGAGTTATTTTCTCATCAACCGTCCAACCATAAGCATCGATCCAAGGCTTTTTTTCGCTACCAATTAGCACAATTGGAGCATAAGAAATAAGCTGAAGTGTGGCCGTGGCAAGGCAAATAAGCACCAGCGCAGTAAACAGATTGCGCCGCATCCAGCTTCCACCAGGACTTGGAAAGACTCCAGGTGGTAAGCGGGTGTGTTGAAAAATAGTTCCGTGATTAACATAGCCCCTTAGCAGGGTTGTTAGAGTCCAATAAAGTGCAAAACACACCAAAATAAGAATTACCACGGTCAGTGCAATGTTGGTGACTGAACCCATTGAAAAGTTTTCAGGAGATAAACTTTTCATGGAAATCTTACCCAAAGAAAACATCACTGCTACGATGATTAAAATCGGTGAAAATGCCAGTAATAACGAAAAAATTCCAAGAAAAAAATTAACTATTTTTAACAAAAAAACTCCAACTCCTCCAGGAGTTGATAGAGGTCCATCTGACAGGTAATCTGGATCGACGGCATTATAGCGTTGATAGGTAAGCCAACTTACCAGCGCACGACTAAAGTGTTTGATAGCCTGGCTCTTGCGTGGCTTAACCCATATGACTGCGGCCACCAGCAAACAGGCAGATAGACCCAAAAACCACAACACCCCGATAAAAGCTTGGGTGGAAAATATAAATATCCCCACACCATAGGCTAAAACAATGGCATAGCCTGCTCTATAGGAAGCTCGGCTGAAGCGCATCCGCCAAAGTTTATTCGCTTCTTCCCTATTCTCCGGCAGCACTTGCGGGGCAGCCGCCAGCCATAAGCTGTAATGGGTGGCCATGCGATCCGCCAAAATAAAAACCAAAAGCAAGCTGCTTGCAAATACCCATATCCAGCCTGAAGAGGACTGAGGTGGGGCAACGAGCAATAGCCAGAGACCTGGCCCTGTAAGTGCTTCAACGATGGCAGCCCACCAAATCCGACTGGTTGCAAGCGTATAAAGAGCACAACCCACACTGATGGTGGTAAATGCAGCAAGTAGATACTGCGTGCCCAAATACTTACTTGCCAGCGGCCCAACTAAACTAATTGGCAAACTAATAAACGTCAGTGCCAAAAGAATATAAACCACAAAACGGCGGTCATCTCTATAGCTTGTCGGTTGTGGTCGATAGTCTAAAGCCGTTGGATCAATATCACCTAAAAGCCCCCTTTGAAGCACATCCCATTTCGGGGCTATTGTTGGTCGATAACTAGCCTCAACCCTGGGGCGACCCACCTCCTGGGTCTTTCCTCCCCATCCCATTATTCGCTACTCATTATGGATTTATTCATCAATTGCGTAAGTTCTGGAACAACCGATACCCGACACCAAACCGAAAGTGGCGTCTTTCTCAGCTCTGATTTTAGGCGCTCGCCCTTGGCTTCCTCGCCCACCACCAAAGCAGTCACCAATAAATCATTTGCAACAATCTCCTTGAGTCCTGAAATGTCTCTGGCTCGCTCAATAAATCTCCGGCACTTGCCAATTAGGCGCTGGTATTCCCCGCCTTGGTCAACCACGATGTGGCCTAAACGAGCGGTGCTTCCATCGTGATCCAGGTAGTAATGGTTCTGGGTAAGATCCAGTGACTCGGCAAACTCTGGGAAAGCCTGTGTGAACTCCGCGCGAGTCAAGGCTTGCCAGATGCGCTCCCCCAGACAGCAATAGGCCAACACCCCGTAGAGCCTCAGTAGCGCCTGAGGGCCAAACGGGGTGGCCAGTTCCTCGCTCTGGCCAAGGGCACGAGCCGCTGTGGGCGTAAGCTGGTAGTAGACCTTCCTGGCATACAGTGGAGAGGGTTGCAGGTACTCCCCCACCAGACGGCGGATGACGTTTTTTTCAGCCTGAGGTTTGGCCTGGGCAAAGAAAAGTCTTCGTAGAACCTCAGCGGTGGTCACGCGATAGCGCGCCACATGCGACAGGATTTGCCCATCTCGCTCCGTCAGAACCATCAGAATTCAGCATTCATTATTTTCATGTCCGGGCAAGTCTGGCATAGCTCTCCAGCGTTTTCCGCCCCCTCACACCATAGGAGGGTATGCGCGCCAACCGCAAGCGCTCAGCACACCACTGAGAAGGGGGCAACGATTGCGGCAGAACACCTCATACCCCCACACCATGGGGTACACACCACGGCGCAAGCCGTGGTGTGGGGGGCGGCGTGGGGCAAGCTGACTGGGGGGGCTGCGTCCAGCAGCCCCGAAAGGCGAGCCCTAGCGAGCCAGGAACCACAGCCCGCCCCAGCGGGCTTGGTTCCAGCGTCCTCCCCCAGGAGGACGCGGAGACCCGTACAGGGGCGACAGGCCCCCGGCCTAGGGGGCCAGGGCCGTCCAGGCCCGTGAGCGTCCAGCGAACACAAAAAAGAACGCCCCTGCCGACAAGCGTGCAAGGGGTGACAGGCTCAAAAGCCTGGCGACCCTTGCTGCTTGTGGCAGGGAGCCTTATTGGGGAAGAGTGGCGCGCATGGCCTGACAAGCAGTAAGCGCCACTCGGGGGCGGGGGGGCCAAGGCAACAGATCTTCCAAGCACGAATGGGCTGGGAAATCGTTGGGCTTGGCACAAGGAGGGCTCTGCCGAGCGATTTCCCGCTGGCGGCGGGAATGCGAGCTAAAAGCCCGACCCAATATGGCTGTCGCAACTTGAAAGAGTTGCGGCCTTTTTCGAGAGGTGGATTTAGAAAGGTGGGGGGTGAATAGTTGGGGGTAACTTGCTATGTGTATTGCATCGCTTAACATGGATAATGCTAATAAGCTATTGCTTTTAGATTACAGCAAATCCCCTGTTATTCGAGCGCCATGAACGATGCGCTCGATTCTAACGGTGCTTTCTACTACTCGAAAAAGAATAAGGTAGTTTCCGTGAACAGCCATGCGTAAGCCTGGCGCTAAATCATCTCGGGCAGGAAGAGCTTCCGGCATCTTTGCTATGCGACGGCAATGGGCTTCAAGCTCATCCAAAAATGAAACAGCTCGTGTTGGATTCTCACAGGCAATAAAATCGCCAATTTCTTCAAGGTCAATTGCAGATTGAGGTGAAAATGTGAGACGCATTATTCAGGATTATTGTCAGACATATCCTTGTATTTTGAACGCAATCGAGAGAACACAAGTTCAGCATCTATGCTAGGACCGCTTTCAATACCTTCCTGCAATAGATGTCGTAACTCATCAATCTCAAGAGACTCTATCTTGCGTTTCAGTTTCCAGTCTCGCAATGCCTCTCGTATGACTTCACTTGCACTGGCGTATTCTCCACTTGCTACGGCACTACGAAGCACGCCAACCATATCAGGTGGCAAAGCAATACTGATCTTTTCAACTGTCGCCATAGACAATATCCTCCTGTTTCTATGGTAGCAATAATTCCTACTACATACAATGCAATAATAAATATATAAAATCTCTAGTTAAGAATTCATGTTATTGGCTACATAAAATATGAGACTAGCTTTTCATTAAAAACCGCCTATCCAACAATTCCACCCTCTTACATCTTTATATGTCCTCTCCCCTGCCTGCTCCTGCATAACACCAGTAAGTTGTCATCCACTGCGGAAAACGTGGCTGACATCGTTGGTACGTGGCAGTGCGCCTGGAGTATTCAGTTTCACCAACTGAGGAAAGGGTTGTGGGGTGGCTCCCCGCTTTTAGCACTGCGCGCGTAGAGCCGGATGCATCGAGAGGTGCTTGTCCGGTTCGACGGAGGCTCGCCGGAGTAATCCTCTGGGATCTATTCAGACTTGTGCTGAATCTATTACTAGAGAGTAATACCGGCGTTCTATCCGATGGTCATTGATTAGGGCGACGGAGACATACCTGCTCTTTATGGCAGGCCGTGACATATCAAAGCGGGTGCTATCCTTACAAAGGATAAAATCCCGTCCAGGGGATTCTGGGCCTTCTAGGTTCGTCTAACCTGGCTGGCGTGGGGAGTTGCGTTGTGGTGATACAACGTACCGGACTGGACTTGTCCGGGGATCTTGTCAAACGCAAGACCGCGAAAAGCTCAACCATGAAAGGCCCGTAAGGGCTTGCCAGTGAGTTTCATCAGAGACGGTGCCGAACTGTAAAAAACCTTGATCGGCGGGTAAGCGAATGCTTTCCAATTCGGTTTGCTGAAATCTTGTAAATCTCATTCCAGATTTATAAGAAAACTATGCTTTGGCGGAAGCCAGAGTCATACGATCTGGGTCCGGGGATTGTCCCCTAGCGACGTGACTGATGAAGCAAAGAATGTCACTAATCCGGGAAGCGCTTAAGCTGCCGGTATTAGCCAATCGGTGCCTGAATTAGTCGTTCAGGTGCTTAAAATGCTTAAGCGTGGGAGTGTGCTTTGAGTAGAAGTTTGTGGCAACTCTGATTTCTTTTTTTTGTGCTTGGGACAATCCACTATAGATTGTGCAACTACAACTAAAGAATTGGGGTCTTTCTGCGGCGGACTCAGAGGCTAGGGATTAGCACTGAGGCCAAGGCAGAAAGCAAGCTGCAAAGCGATGTTCACGGCAAGGCAGTCGTGGCTCGTTTGCGCGTGTCCGGGTGGTGCCGAACGCTTGCAACGACGAAAGAAGCGACGCGCATTAATGGTGCGTACCAACGATGTTCGAGCACTCAAGGGACTTGAGTGCTCGCTCCTTGGCAGGAGGCTTACGTGGTGTCATGAGAACTTCCCTGGCGGGAAGATTTCATGAGGCAACGTATTCGGATGGTAACTCCACACTTCGAGGTTCCCAAAGCGGTTCTCGCTAAAAGGTTCCTTAGAAGGTTGTAGGATTTACCAAGGTTGCTAACAGAGGTTTCCAACAGGCTTTGGAGATTGTGCCTAAAACAATCTCCCCCTTGCAGATGGAGAACCATGAGCTATCGCTGTGTTGCAACCTCAATTGGTGGATTCGTTCAACAGCTCGCCGTATGCTACATGCGACACGGCTATTGGTTCTATGTAACTGGCTCCATCCCCTCTCGAAAAAACCCGTCCAGCATCGACCAAAAGCTTATCCAAAAATACGGTATTGATTTGTCCAAGTACACGCGCGCCCGCAAGAAGCGAAATGGCCAAGCCAGCATTCAGTATCTGCGATATGACCGCTTTTTTCTGCTAGCGGCTACTCATGGCCATCATCACTTCTTTGAAGAAGAAGGTAAGAACTTTCGCGATGCCAGACGCTACCCGATTCACTTCCACGGTTACTCCATCGGCTGGCGTGCGGGTCATCCACGGGTAAGCATCGAAAGGAGCACCTACAAAGACCTCAAAGCCTACTTCCTGGAGCTGGCCTTGCACCGAAAAGCAGACCGGCTTGCCGCCGAACTGCACGCCCTACCCTACGAACCCTATGCGCCCGTAAGAAGCCAGCTTCTGTGCATCCTGCGGGCCGTCAATCGAAGCCGGAAAAAGGCTGGCTTCAAAGCTGTCCCCTCCTCCTGCCTGAGATTCAAAAGGCACATTTACCGGCCTTTTGAACCGTATCTTGTTGAGGAAAATCCGTAATTGATTGAATGTAAAGGCTCCTACCATAACAGTATAAACGGTTTATACTGTTTTCGGGCGTCCAGTCTTTACTCATTCCTTCTATAGTATAACGATAACGCCGCAAATCACCGGCTGCCAAAAGGTGCAGAACGAGGGGCGCAGCTTTGGACAGTCCGAGTGTATTTGCCTTGTTATATGCTTTTCGCGTTCTTAACATTATCTAACTCCTCAAGGTAGGAGAAAAAGGCTTCTTGCGCTGTCCCGTATTCTCCCGCTGCTATTTCAATATTGTGTTTCATTAAATAGAATCTAATTGCAAAACTGCAAAGATACCAGCAGTAAAATTGCGCCTCATCAGTTTTCAGATCGAGCTTAAGAAGTATATTGAGAAGCCTGTTATCTAAATCAGGGTGGGTGGTTTGCTTGATACTATTTGCATGAGGAGTGACCAGAAGAGCAGAACACATTACAAATAGTATGGAAAGCCCCTTCTTCCACCTTTGTTTTTCATCATCCGCATCTTTTACCAGCATTGAAAAGGCAAATTGATCTGCCTCATTTTCCATTTGAATTAGTTCTGCAAGCTCTTCTTCTCTTGACTCATTTAGAGCAACTCCAAGGAAAAAAGACTCATGACCCTGAGTTAAATGGGCAAACTCATGAAACATGAGATATGCAACCGAATCCTGAAATATTGCATTAACCTTTTCTGCGTAAAACTGCTCTATTTCGTTGTTATGGGTTCGTGGGTTGGGCAATCGCTCATCCCAGTCGGAATATTCAGAGGTTAAGGAAATAGACCAATCAAATAGTAACTTGGCTCTTTGAAGAAGTTCTGTTTCAAATCGTAAAGCACCGTCAAAGCGATTGTTGATTAGTGGTTTCTGTATTCCTTCTTCATACATCACAAATACAGAGTAAATAAATGACCACAAGTGACTTAGATATGTTTCCTGAAGATTAATTTCCTTACCCTTCAAGTCAGCGAATGGGGTTCTGACTTTTTCTTTTCTGTTATCGCATGCAATTGATTTGGCGAGCTTTCCACTATTTGTTGCTGCTTTGTGTAACCCTAATGCTGTTTCATCTGCATTTTCAAATGCGTAAACGATATTCCCCCACAACACTGTTATTGGTGATTCCATTGCTCTGCGCCTTTTTGCATATAACGGGGCGGCGGATAAGCCAACATCGGCTTGATCCGCGTGGTTGTTAAGCCTTACAATTTTGGAAATCTCGTCGCAAGCAGCCGCACTGTGCTATTCGGTTATAAATAAACCACTCCCCTACCCCAACGATATAAGCAGTATAAACGGTTTATACTGTTTTTGGGTGTCCGGTCTTTAATCGCTTCTTTTATGCATAACGCCCAGCATAACCGGCAGCAAAAAGCAGAGTGACGAAGAAGCGGCGCTTTTTCCTGTCCGAGTGTATGTGATTGTTATGCTGATATTTTTTAGCCTACGAAAAAGTATGACGCAGCAGTGGACAACATGCCTATTGCTAAAAGCACCAATCCTAATACCAACAGAAATACTCCCAATTTACTTTCGACATCAATGAGGTGTTTTGTTACACCTTCAACCAATGGCTCCGTTTGCTGTTCATTATTGAGTATTTTTCTTATTTGGCTAATTGACTGCTCATGAGCGACCAACCCATAGACTACCCACTTCAATATTTCTTTGACTCTCCAAGCAAGAAGAATTGAGCCAATAGCCGTAGATATTGCACCGGCAATTTTTAGCCACGTAGATATGTCTTCTGGAATAATCACAGCTTCTCATCGCTAAAACCCTTTAAGGTCAAATTCCATACGTTCAAAAACTTTTTCGAATGACTGGATAGATGATTTCTTTTGTGATGAGTACATAAAAAACATCATTATCCACAAAATAGGAAAAAAACAACCAATCAAAAAAGTAAACCAAAACCATCCGTTAGTTTTTGTATCGCCATCAATCATGACTTTTGCCTTATTCTCTTTTGTTTGTATAGACACCGGTCCTTTAACTGAGACTATCGGATTAAACAGCTTTGTTTTCACTCTGCAACGAAGCTTTGGGGTTCCGTCTTTACCTTCTTTGATTTTGACTTTATCAAACTCCCGTTTTAGGGCCTCTTCAATTTTCTGAATCACCTCATTTTTTGAGATTTCCCCATCGGCTTCAATTACCTTTGTAATTGTAAGTACTGACATTATTCGCTCTCCTTTTCCCAACGATTGGCATTATTGCTTCATGTGCTGGGTTTCCTAAGAAGCATAACAAGTGATTATACTGTTTCTCTTTATCCGCTGAAATTTGTTGCTATTGATGGTAGATAATTAATCTAGCTAGTTTTTTACAGTAGCTTATCTTTCACTATAGCAAGCCCCACCATTATGGAAATCTCATCGCAAACGCTAATTGGTCATGGATATAAAAGCAATAAGATCTATTAATTTCCTTACAAATGAAAAAAATTAAAGCACTACCCTACCCTAACGGTATAAACTGTTTATACTGTTTTTGGGTGTCCGGTCTTTACTCGTTTCTTCTATGCATAACGTTGCGCTTGAGCCGCAGATTGGCCTGAAGCGCAGCGGAAAGTAAACCATCGGACTCAAAGCGATTGTTAGCCACGCTGGTAACTCTCAAAATGCTTGATTAGGTCAATTGCAGTTCTCGCATAATCAAGCGCCTGATTCGTTGAAATGGATAGTATAGCGTTCTGTTCATGGGCGACCTTGTTACGAAGCATTCGCATTTCATTCAGGAGCCGCTTATGTGTCTTGGATAGACGCCCGGCCCGCTCAAGGCTTTCGATGTTGTGCATGGGTGACCGATATGACGGTGATTCAGGTGAAACAGCCAGCCTATCGACAGCGGATGCAATTGCCGTTTCTAACCCAGACCAAGCCAATAGTATGGCTGCGGATGGAGTTCGTTCTGCGGCGTCAAGTATCTGTTCTTCGAGGGACGTAAACACTGCACTTTCGTTTGCTGGGGCCTCTAGCGCGGCCTCCAACTGTAGTTCTTGGGCGTCTTGTTTATCTTATCGAAATCAATCTCCAGGTCCTTGTACTTGAGATGCGCTAGCCGTTGCACAATCCTCGCGAGTTCGGTCTTGAACAAGAATAAGAACGTGAGGCCGACTATCGGCCACGCAATGCTAGAAACCAGAGAGGAAATGAATTGAAGCCAGTCCATAATGACCTTCTTCTAATTGGCTAATGGGGCGGCGGATAACCGGCGAACCCTGATAAAATGCAATTTTGGGCGGGAGAAGCAAATGGTAAAGCACTTCCCCCACCCTAACGATATAAACAGTATAAACTGTTTATATCGTTTATACTGTATAAATTGTTTATACCGTTTTCGGTCGTCCGGTCTTCAACCGCTCTACCGACTCAACGGCCTTTCTAAGCTCATCAGCTTTGAGTTCAGCCAACATTTTGAGCCCAGCCCTAACTATTTCACCCTTGTTGGTATCAAAGCCAAGTTTGAGGCATTTTTCCTTAATCGTTGTAATCAGATTGTAGTCTGCTTCGGGAATGGTAAAGCAATCCCGAACGACTTTAGGTTTTACAGGTTTTGGCTTAGGCGTTGGTTTTACAACCTCTACCCTTTTTCTAGCTGGCCCTTTTTTTCCGAGTATTGATTCTGCCTTTGCAAAGCGATCTTCAACTGCTTCGCGCTCTTGCTCAATAGACTTTGAAAGAGCCGCTTTCATATCTTTAGCCATAGCGTTTTACTCCCCCACCGCTTTTTGCTTTGCATGCAGAATGCTCAGCACTTCATCGATGAGCGTATTGACTTCGTTGATGGCCTGTTGAGCTGTGCTTCCTTGCCCATGCACGGTATCTCCATAAACGGCTGATCGACGATACGCGGTTCGCAGATGTAAACGAGATGTGGCTAGCGGTATGCCGAACTCTTCGAGCACATCGAGTGAATCCTTAGCCAAAAGGGTATTGGGTTGGCACATATTGGCTATGAGACGTGCCTCAAGCCTTTCGTTGATCTCCTGGGCATTGTCGATGAGCTTCTGAATGCCCGTTGCCGCCCACAGGTCAGCCGGTGAAGGAATGACCGGCACTAACACCAGGTCGCTGATGAGCAAGGCGCTTTGGGGGACTGGAGAATCGACCGCTGGTGGACAGTCGATAACGATGTAATCAAAGTCATCGATAAACTTCTTCACTTCTCGATGAACTCGACCCCCGGCCGCACTCAAGCCTGCCACGCGAGCACGAAACGGCTTATCGTCTTCGGCAGAAGCTGCCCAACGGGTTGCCGTGCCCTGGGGGTCAGCATCGATGACCAGCACCTTGTTGTTGCGGCCAAGAGTGCCCGCAAGCTGCATAGAAATGGTAGTTTTACCACTTCCGCCCTTTTGGTTAGCTACAGTAATAATTTTTGCAGTCATATGATTTACAAATACATTTATAGGAAACTTAAACGATATAAACTGTTTATACGATTTATATCGTTTATACTGTTTATACTATATAAACCGTTTATACCGTATAAACGGTATAAACACTTTTCTGCGGATTCTCGACTTTCTCGCCTGAACTCGTCAAGTAAAGATTTCAACCTCGATTGCTGACCTCAGTCAGGCTTTTTCATAAACAGTATAAACTGTTTATATCATTTATACTGTTTATACTGTTTTCAGTGGGTTGAGAAGGTTTTCAGCACTGGATTGCAAACTGGGGCAGGGGAGTGATTTTCAAGAGGCGATTCTGAGGCCGTAGGAGGCCCGCCACGGGCATTTCGTGGCCTGACCCTACTTCGGGTATTCACAAGGGCGGAAAATCGATTCTAGGGCCGTTATGGCCGTCAAATCGGATTTGGCCTTTTCGGGCTTGAAAAGGTTAGTTTTTAGAGTCTTTTAGTGATTCATCAATAGCTTAGCACGAAATTGCTAAACCGTCACGATGTTTATGTGAATTATGTTTTTGAAAATACTAAAAAAACAACAACAATTTTCTT
>WBZL01001216.1_pt1 | contig 27537 bp, 21 predicted proteins | sample 5204291 | NCBI WGS metagenome assembly WBZL01 (sample SAMN12344345, study PRJNA552823) | activated sludge metagenome | biome: Activated sludge suspended growth; feature: Nitrification reactor; material: Wastewater; isolation source: activated sludge from nitrification reactor of wastewater...
CGAGCTGCAGTTCGCCCCGCTCTCGCATCCCGCCCTGCATCCGGGGCGCGCGGCCGCGGTGCGCCTGGACGGGCACATGATCGGCGTGCTCGGTGAACTGCATCCGGTGTGGGTGCAGCGCTACGAGCTCGGCACCGCGCCGGTGGTGTTCGAGGTTGCGCTCGATGCTGCGCTCGCCGCCCGCGTGCCGGCCTATGCCGAGATCTCGCGCATGCAGGCGGTGCGCCGCGATCTTGCGCTGGTGGTGGGCAACGAGGTTCCGGTCGAGCGCGTGCTCGAGGTGCTGCGCGAGGCCGCACCCGCGCTCGTACGCGAGATCGCGCTGTTCGACCTTTACCAGGGCAAGGGCATCGACTCCGACAAGAAGAGCCTTGCCTTCAAGGTATCGATGCAAGATACTCGTCGCACCCTCGAAGATGCCGAAGTCGACGCGGCGGTCGCGCTGCTCGTGACGCATGCCGAAACGGTGCTGGGCGCGCGCCTGCGAGGCGCGGGAGGCTGACATGACCCTCACCAAGGCCGAGCTCGCCGACCTCCTCTTCGAGCAGGTCGGGCTCAACAAGCGTGAAGCCAAGGACATGGTGGAGGGCTTCTTCGAGGAGATCCGGACGGCGCTGGAGCGCGGCGACAGCGTCAAGCTCTCCGGCTTCGGCAACTTCCAGTTGCGCGACAAGCCGCAGCGCCCGGGTCGCAACCCCAAGACCGGCGAGGAAATCCCGATCACCGCCCGGCGCGTGGTCACCTTCCATGCCAGCCAGAAACTGAAGGCCGCGGTGGAGCAACTCAGCGATGCAAGCAAGCAGCCCTGAAACCGGTGGCGAGCAACTGCCGCCGATTCCTGCGAAGCGCTATTTCACGATCGGCGAGGTGAGCGAGCTGTGCTGCGTCAAGCCGCACGTGCTGCGCTACTGGGAGCAGGAGTTCACCCAGCTGAAGCCGGTCAAGCGCGGTGGCAACCGGCGCTATTACCAGCACCACGAGGTCATGCTGATCCGGCGCATCCGCCAGCTGCTGTATCAGGAGGGGTTCACCATCTCCGGTGCGCGCAACCGCCTTGGCGAGTCGGCGATCCAGGAGCAGGAGAACGGCGTGGAACTCGAGCAATGCAGGTCCACGCTGCGGCAACTGCGCGCCGAGATTGCGGCCACGCTGCAGGAACTGCGCGCCTGATCCGCGGCACGATTCGCAGGCTGATCATCGCGCAGCAAAAGTACTGGTATTTCTGAAAACCGCTGCTATAATGGCGGCTTGTGTCGGGGCGTAGCGCAGCCTGGTAGCGCACTTGCATGGGGTGCAAGGGGTCGCGAGTTCGAATCCCGCCGCCCCGACCAATCAAACTAACCGGCCCAGGCCGGTTTTTTTGTTTGTGCCGTTCGCCAGGCGTGCCGCCTGGTACGCCATGCTAATATCTCCGCTCCCGCCGGTTCGCGGCGCCCCTTGCAGGCCCTTGCAATCCCTCGCAGCCACCCGCACGGAATCAAGATGCGCATCCTGGTCAGCAACGACGACGGTTACTTCGCCCCCGGCATCGCGGCGCTCGCCGAGGCGCTCGGCACGATCGGCCAGGTGACGGTGGTCGCTCCCGAGCGCGACCGCAGCGGCGCGAGCAACTCGCTGACGCTCGACCGTCCGCTCTCGCTTCGCCAGACCTCCAACGGCTTCTATCACGTCAATGGCACCCCCACCGACTGCGTCCATCTCGCGGTCACCGGGATGCTCGACCACCTTCCCGACATGGTTGTCTCCGGTGTCAATCACGGCGCCAACATGGGGGACGACACGGTGTATTCGGGCACGGTCGCGGCCGCCACCGAGGGCTTTCTGCTTGGCGTGCCCTCGATCGCGGTCTCACTGGTGAGCAAGTCGGCCACCGATTTCACCGCCGCCGCACGCGTCGCTCGCGACCTCGCCGAGCGCTTCATGCGCAACCCCTTTCCGCGTCCGGTGCTGCTCAACGTCAACGTGCCCGATGTCGCCTACGAGCGCCTGCAAGGCATCCGCGTCACCCGCCTGGGCAAGCGCCACAAGGCCGAGCCGGTGGTGCGCAGCGAGACGCCGCGCGGCGAGACGGTCTATTGGGTCGGTGCCGCGGGCGGTGCCGCCGACGCGGGAGAAGGCACCGACTTCCATGCGGTGGCCAACGGCTTCGTGTCGGTCACGCCGCTGCAGATCGACCTCACCCATACCGGCCTGATCGCTCCGGTCTTCGACTGGTTGCAGCGGTGAGCGTGCGCGCATCCGACCCGGGGCAGGCCTCGCGCGCACGCGCGCGCATGGTCGAGCGGCTGCGCGCCCAAGGCATCCGCGACGAGCGCGTGCTCGCGGCGATGCAGGCGGTGCCTCGCCACGCCTTCGTGGACGAGGGGCTGGCATTCAGCGCCTACGACGACACGCCGCTGCCGATCGGCTTCCAGCAGACCATCTCGCAGCCCTTCGTGGTGGCGCGCATGCTCGAACTGCTGCGCAACGGGCGCGAGCTCGGGCGCACGCTCGAGGTCGGCGCGGGCTGCGGTTATCAGGCTGCGGTGCTGTCGCTGCTCGCCACCGAGGTCTATGCCGTAGAGCGCATCCGCGGCCTGCTCGATCGCGCGCGCGCGAACCTGCGCCCCTTGCGCCTGCCCAACGTGCGGCTGAAACTTGCCGACGGTAGTCTTGGTCTCCCCGAGGCCGCTCCCTTCGACAGCATCGTCGTCGCCGCGGCGGCGGTCGGGCTGCCGCCGGCATTGAAAGAGCAGCTCGCCTCGGGCGGGCGGCTGATCATTCCGGTCGGTGGAGCGGAGCAGCGCCTGTTGCTGATCGAGCGCCAGGGCAATACCTTCCGCGAGACCTGGTGCGAGGCGGTGCGCTTCGTTCCCCTGATCGCGGGTACTGACTGAATCACGGTATTTTCGGATGCACAAGAACACTTCTCATCTCATCGCCCTCGTCGCCGCCGCGCTGCTTGCCGGCTGCGCCTCGCAGGGGACGGCGCCGGTGCGCGACGGTAGCGGGGTTTCGCCCGCACCGGCCGCTGCGGTCGCGCCGGCCTCGGGTTATCACACCGTCCGTCCGGGCGACACCCTGCTCGGCATCGCACGCCAATATGGCGTCACCCTGCCCGATCTGGTGTCGTGGAACCGGATCACCGACCCCGACCAGATCCACGTCGGCCAGAGCCTGCGCGTGTCGCCGTCGGCCTCGACGGGCGCGATCGCGGGGGCTGGGGGGGCCATCGCGACGCCGATCCCTTCGACCGGCTCCGCTACGGTCCCGACCGTGCGGGAACCGGTCGGCGGCCGTGCGCCGGTGACCGAGCCCGCTGCGGTCGAGAGTCCGCCGCCCGCCGCGGCGGAGGCGCCGCCTTCGACGATGAGCGGCCAATGGCGCTGGCCGGCCTCCGGCAGCGTGATCGCCGGCTTCAACGAGGCTTCCAACAAGGGGCTCGACATCGGTGGCGCGGTCGGCGAGCCGGTGTATGCGGCGGCGGCCGGCAAGGTGGTCTACGCAGGCAGCGGCCTGCGGGGTTATGGCAAATTGATCGTGATCAAGCATAATCAGGAGTACAACTCCGTGTATGCTCATAACGACAAGCTCCTGGTCAAGGAAGACGACCAGGTCGCACAGGGCCAGAAGATCGCCGAGCTCGGCAGTTCGGAAGCCGATCGGCCCAAGCTTCATTTCGAGATCCGCAAGCAGGGCAAGGCGGTCGATCCGACCGGGTATCTGCCTGCGCGCTGAGGAGGGCGAGGATGGAAGAACCGGTCAATCTTGATGAACTGGAAAGTCAGCAGGAACCGGATCTTCCCCCTGAGGTGGAGGTGTTCTCGTTCCAGGCGCCGCCGGTTGTCGAGAACGAGTTCTTCAGCGACGTCACCCAGCTCTACCTCAACGAGATCGGTGCCAATCCGCTGCTGACCGCCGAGGAGGAGCTGGTGATCGCCCGCCGCGTGCGGATGGGCGACTTCGATGCCCGGCAGACGATGATCGAGCGCAACCTGCGCCTGGTCGTCAATATCGCCAAGCACTACCTCAATCGCGGGATTCCCTTGCTCGATCTGGTCGAGGAGGGCAACCTCGGCCTCATGCACGCGCTCGAGAAGTTCGACCCCGAGCGCGGCTTCCGCTTCTCGACTTACGCGACGTGGTGGATTCGGCAGAACATCGAGCGTGCGATCATGAACCAGTCGCGCACGATCCGCCTGCCCGTCCACGTGGTGAAGGAACTCAATCAGGTCCTGCGCGCGCAGCGCCACATCGAGGCCGATTGCAACGGCGAGTCCTCGCTCGAGCAGATCGCCAATCGGCTAGGCAAGACGATCGAGGAGGTGCGCAGCATCCTCGCGCTCGGCGAGCACACCGCCTCGCTCGACGCGCCGCTCGATATCGACCCCTCCTTGTCGATCGGCGAGTCGCTCGCGGACGAGCAGCAGATCTCCGCCGACCTTCGCATACAGTGCTCGGAAGTCGAGCAACTGGTGCGCGAATGGCTCGCGATCCTCAACGACAAGCAGCGCATGGTGATTCGTCACCGCTATGGCATCGACGAGTGCGAGTTGCTCACGCTCGAAGAACTCGCCGAACGCCTCGAACTCACCCGCGAGCGCGTGCGCCAGATCCAGCTCGAGGCGCTGGGCCAGCTGCGCCGGATCCTGCGCCGGCGCGGAATCTCGCGCGACGCGCTGCTCTAGCAAGCACAACGGCGGGCGCGCGCAGGAGTCCCGTCATGTCGCGGGCGCGGCAGGGGGAAAGGTGCGGAAGTAGAGTTCCCGGCTCGCGTAGGCCATCACCGGCAGGCTGACCAGCAGCAGCGGCAGGGCCATGACGCTGCCCATGATCACCGCGGCGAGCAGGAAGGCCCAGCACATCATCACGCCGAAGCGACCGAACACCGCACGCACGCTCGCCACCACGCCCGACACCAGCGTCGCGCGGCCATCGTAGATCAGCGGGATCGAGAACGCCGACACGGCGAACAGGATGAAGGCCAGCACTCCACCCATGATCGCGCTGTAACCGGCGTAGTCCATCACGACCTGCTCGATTCGCAGCAGGCGCACGAAGCCGATCGGCTCGCGGCCCACCATGAAGCCGTAAAGGATGCCGGCGTCGGTGATCCAGATCAGGAACAGCAGCCCGCAAACGAAGGACACCACCCAGCCGCCGCGCGGCATCTGCCGAAAACCGCTCCAGATGTCGCCGAAGCTCGGCTGGCGGCCCTTGCGCAGCTTGTCGGAGACACCGAAGAAGCCGGCCAGCAGTACCGGACCCACGAGCATGAAGCCCCCGGCGAGCGACAGGCTCATCGGCGCGATCGCGCCGAACTCGAGAATGCCGAAGAGCAGGGCTCCGATCACCACGAAGAGTAGTGCGAAGGCCATGCTCAGGAGCGGAATGGCCCGGAACTGCGTGATGCCGAAACGCAGCGCGCCGCCGAGGTCGGCGAGGCCGAGCGGCGCCGGACGGAGGGAGGAGGGGTCGGAGGACGACGGCGGGGCGCTTGCGGGCATGGGCGGATCCTTCAGCGGCGTTCGGCGCGGATTTCCTCCACCAGCCGGCCCAGGCGCAGCGCCTCGGCGAGCTCGAACACCGACATCGCGTAGAAACTGCTTCGATTGTAGCGCGTGATGACGTAGAAGTTCCGGTAGCCGAGCCAGTACTCGGTGTCGGCGCCCGGCGTCTCCAGGTCCACCAGGGTCGCCGCGGCGGCGACAGGGCGGCCGTCGGCGGTGGTGATGCCGTTGTCGGCGAGCAGCGCGGGCGCGAGCGTCGGCTCGATGCCGGCCGCCACCAGGCCGGCAGCATCGGTCGCGGGCGACAGGCGAGCGCGCTCTGCGACCGGTGCGCCTGCCTGCCAGCCATGCGCGCGCAGGTAGTTGGCCACGCTGCCGATCGCGTCCACCGGGTCACCTTCGAAGTCGATCGCGCCGTTGCGGTCGAAGTCCACCGCATAGGCGCGCATGCTGCTCGGCAGGAATTGCGGGTAGCCGAGCGCGCCGGCGAAGGAGCCGTAATAGCTCGCCGGGTCGCGTCCCTGTTCGCGCGCGAGCAGGAACAGGGCCTCGAGTTCGCGGCGGAAGAGTTCGGCGCGCGGCGGGTAGTCGAAGGCCAGCGTGGCGAGCGTGGAGAGGGTCTCGAAGTTGCCGGTGTTGCGCCCGTAGATCGTCTCCACCCCGATGATCGCGACGATGACCTCGGCGGGGACGCCGGTCTCGCGCTCGGCGCGTTCCAGGGTATCGGCGTGCTCGTGCCAGAAACGCATCCCGCCGTCGATGCGGGTGCGGTCGAGGAAACGCGCGCGATAGGACCGCCAGGAACGCACGCCCTTGCGCGAGGGGGGCGTGATCAGGCGGATCACCTCCGGATCGTGGCGGGCGCCGGCGAGCGCGCGCTCGATCTCGCCGGCGTCGAGTGCATGGCGGCTGGCGATTTCCGCGGCGAAGGCGCGCGCGTCCTCGCGCTCGGCGTAGGACGCATGCGCGAGCGCGGGCGTGCACAGCGCGATCGCGAAGGCGGCGAGGATCCCGCCGAGCTTGCGCTGCCGGTACGGCGGCCGCTGCGTGGGCGAGGAAGGGCGGGCGGGGAGGGACGGGGTCGGGATCATTTCAGGCGCAGTGAGGCGATGCGGTTGTGCAGAATCCGGAGTTGCTGCTCCGGGGCGAGCGGTCCATAGCGCAGGCGGGCGTAGAGCATGCAGATGCCGCGTAGTTCCATGGCATGCGCCGGGAAGTGCGTGGCCAGTTCTTCGGCATAGTCCTGCGGCCCCTGCCAGGCTGGGCGGGCCGCGCCAGCGGCGGCCATCTTCGCGCAGAAGCGCTCCCAGGTGCGCGCGAGCGGGTCGCGCACGCGCGTGGCGCGCAGGCTCCAGGCATAGAGGGCGGCGAACAGCAGTACCGCTGCGCCGGCGAGCACGCCCAGGGTCTGCGCCAGTCTGTCCGCGCCGAGGCCGATGCGCGCGAGGAGTTCGCGCTGGCGCTCGGGATTGTAGCCAAGGACATGCTGGTTCCACAGGTTCGCGACAGCTTCCCAGCGGTGGCGCAGGCCGCGCAGCCAGGCCATGTCGGCGCGCAACATCAGCGGCAACTCGCCCGCGTCGGCCAGCGCCGCGGCCAGCCCGCCGTCGATGCGCTCGGGGGCGGCGAGCGCGGTCGGGTCCACCCGCAGCCAGCCGCGTCCCTGCAGCCAGACCTCGGTCCAGGCGTGGGCGTCGGACTGGCGCACCACCAGCTGACCGTCGATCGGGTTGATCTCGCCGCCCTGATAGCCGGTCACGATCCGGGTCGGCACGCCTGCGGCGCGCATCAGCACGGCGAAGGCGGAGGCGAAGTGCTCGCAGAAGCCGCGCCGGGCGTCGAAGAGGAACTCGTCTGCCGCGTGGCGGCCGAGCAGCGGCGGGCGCAGCGTGTAGGCCAGGCGCAGGGCGCGCAGTCGGGCGAGCACGCGCTCGAGGATCTCGGCGTGGTCGCGCGCGCCAGCGGCGAGTTCGGCGGCGAGGCGGCGGCTGCGCGGGTTGCTGTCGGCGGGCAGGGTGGTGGCCGAGGCAAGCACCGCGGGCGATTCGGCCACGCCGACTGGCGTGTGCGGATACGCGCCGAGGGCGAAGCGCGCCCGTGCCCGCAGGGGTTCGGCGGCGAGCGCGCGCAGGTCGCCGGTATAGCGGATCGGCGGCCGCGCCGGCCCTGGATGTTCGAGCGCGATCAGCCAGCGCCGCTGGTGCGGCTCGATGGTAAGCAGGTAGTCGATGCGCTCGCCCTGCGGCGTGTAGCTGGGCGAGGCGGATTCGGCAGCCGGCTCGGCGTGCCATTCGCGGCCATCGAAGCGGGTGAGCACCGGGCCGCGCCAGTAGCGCTGCGCCGGTGGAGGCGGCGGGCCGGAGAAGGCGGCGCGCAGGGCGATTTCGTCGGATTCGCCGAGCGCGCTGATCGAGCCCGGGCGCATCGTGTCCGACAGCCCGGTGCGCGCCGAGAACGCATCCGCCGGCAGGCCCCACAGCGGGCCCTGGATGCGCGGGAAGAGCACGAACAGCGCGAGCATGAAGGGCAGGCCCTGAGCGAGCAGGGTGGTCGCGGTGAGCAGGCGTTCGCGCTCGCCCCCGTCCGGGTCGGCGAGCGCCACCAGGGCGCCGAGTGCGGGCAGGGTGCCGGCGAGCACGAGCGCGGCCACGGGCAGGGACTGATCCTCGAAGAAGAGCGCCAACTGCAGGAACAGGCACAGCAGCACCCCGGCGCGGATGTCGCGCGCCGCGCGCGTCTCGAGGAGCTTGAGGCCGAGCAGCAGGACCAGCACCGCGACGCCCGGCTCGCGGCCGAAGAAGTGGCCGAACTCCAGACGTACCCCTGCGGCGACTGCGAGCGCGAGCGCGAACAGCAGGGTGCCCGGCGGCGGCCGGCTGCCGCGCCACAGCAGCAGCGCACGCCACCCGAGCAGGCCGAGGCCGAGCGCCCCGATCCACCCCGGCAGCCAGCCCGCATGAGGGGCGATCGCCATCGCGGCGGCGGCGAGCAGCCAGGCGCCCTGGTCGCGCCGCAGCGCAGGCGCCAGGGGGCCGGTGCGTGTGCCACCCAGCGGGCCGCCGCGGCGGCGGAGGCCGATCAGCCGCCGTGCGCGAGCCACGCTCATGCGCCATCCTCCGCTGTCGGATCGGGAAGGCCATGGAGCGCGAGCAGGCGCAGGCAGCGCTCGCGATGGGCGCGGCCAGTTGCTGCCGCGATGCGGATGCCGGGCAGGGCGAGCGCGTAGCGGCGTCCTTCACGCTCGGCGGCGAGTACCCAGGCGGTGAGCCGCGACAGTCGGCGCTCGGCGTCGAGTCCGGCGGGCAGGCGGTCCCAGTCGAGCAGCAGCTCGCGCCCCTCTCCTGCGGCGAACTCCTTGGTCAGCATCGGGCCGCCGCGTGCCACGGCCTTCCATGCGACGTGGCGGGGCGAGTCCGCGCTACGGTGCGCGCGCAAGCCGGCGAAGTCCTCGTCACCCGTGCGCGCGTCGCGGCTGGCGCCGGTCGCGTCGCCACCTGCGGGGGGCAGGGGCGGCGGATCGGCTTCCGGCGTGGGCAGCACCAGGCAGTCGGCCTTGGGGACGAACACGCTCCACGCCCGGATGAGGCCGAGCGGCCAGCGCGTCTCGAGCACGCTGCGCCCGAGCGCGAGCCGGCCGCGCCGGAGCGCGGGGCAGGCCAGGGCGACGGCGGTCTCTTCCGCGGCGGGGAGCTCGAACGCGCTCCATTGTCCCTGCGCGCCCAGGCGTAAGGCGGGGCGCCGTCGGCTGGCCGGGTTGTCGATGAGGAGGGAGAACACGGCGGTCTCGCCCGCGAACACCGGCGTGCAGCGCCCCGGGCGGATCGACAGACCGTACAGGTTGCGGAAGGCGTGCACTATGCTCGCCGCGGCGCTGCCGCCGAGGGTGAACACGAGCGCGTAGCCGAGGCTCAAGTTGTAGTTGATCGCCGCGAGCAGCATCACCAGCAGGGCGAGGGCGAAGCCGACGCCTGCCGCGCTCGGCAGCACGTAGATGCGGCGCTGGCCGAGGCGGATCGGAGCAGGCTCCGGGGCGCCGATGCGGAACAGCCAGCGCTCGCCGGCGTGGCGCAGCCGCGTGGCGAGCGATGCGGCGGTGCGCGCCATCAGCCCACGGCGACGGTCTGCAGCAGCCGCACCAGCGTCGCCGCCGGCGCCGGGCGGCCGTCGCCGGCGAGGTGCAGGCGGTGCGCGGCGACGTGCGGGAAGAGGGTCTGCACGTCCTCCGGCAGCACGTGGTCGCGGCCGTCGAGCAGTGCCCATGCACGCGCCACGGCGAGCAGCCCGAGACCGGCACGCGGACTCAGTCCGCCGGCGAGTTCCGCACTGTTGCGGGTGGCGGCGAGCAGGGTCTGGACGTAGGCGACGAGGGCCTCGGCGACATGCAGGCCTTGCGCCGCCAGCTGCATGTCGAGCAGTTCGCCCGGGCCGATGACGGCCGGCTGGCGCTCGAGCAGCCCGCGCCGGTCCTCGCCCATCAGCAGCGCGCGCTCGGCCTGCGGGTCCGGGTAGCCGAGGCGGATGCGCAGCAGGAAGCGGTCCAGCTGGCTCTCGGGCAGCGGAAAGGTGCCGATCTGGTGGGCGGGGTTCTGCGTGGCAATCACGAAGAAGGGTTCGGGCAACGCGCAGGTCTGGCCGTCGGCGGTGACCTGGCGCTCCTCCATGGCTTCCAGCAGCGCGCTCTGCGTCTTCGGCGTGGCGCGGTTGATCTCGTCGGCGAGGATGAGTTGGGCGAACACCGGCCCGGGGTGGAAGCGGAAGGCGGCGGTGTTGCGGTCGAAGATGGAGACCCCGAGGATGTCCGCGGGCAGCAAGTCGCTGGTGAACTGGATGCGCTGGAACTGCAGCCCCATCAGGCGGGCGAGCGCGTGTGCGAGCGTGGTCTTGCCGACGCCGGGCACGTCCTCGATCAGCAGGTGGCCGCGCGCGATCAGGCAGGCGAGCGCGAGGCGCAGCTCGCGCTCCTTGCCGAGGATGATGCGCGAGGCGGCTTCGAGCAGACGATTCGCATGGTGCAGGGTCATCGTGCGCACTGTGAAATTGGCCTGGAAGCGGTGATAATAGACGACAAAGGCAAGCGGCCCGACGATCGGACGCAACACGGTCGGCGGCCGCCAGAGTCGGAAGGGGGGTGTCTGGTGCCCCGTGTCCGTCGTCCGCGAGGCGAGAGGGAGGAGCATGACCACGACAGCATTCATTACTCACCGTGACTGCTGGCTGCACGACATGGGTGCGATGCATCCCGAGTGTCCCGACCGGCTGTCGGCGATCAACGATCGCCTGATCGCCTCGGGGCTCGATATGTATGTGTCCTTTTTCGATGCGCCGTTGGCCGAGCGCGAGCACATCCTGCGCGTGCATCCGGCCGAGCATCTCGACAACCTGATCGAGAGCGTGCCGGAGCACGGCATCCGCCACCTCGACCCCGACACCGCGATGAGTCCGGGCACGATGAAGGCGGCGCTGCGTTCCGCCGGTGCGGGGGTCTACGCCACCGACCTCGTGATGAAGGGGGAGATCGAGAATGCCTTCTGTGCCGTGCGTCCGCCGGGCCACCACGCCGAACGCGCCAAGGCGATGGGGTTCTGCTTCATGAACAACGTCGCCATCGCCGCCCGCCATGCGCTCGAAGCCCACGGGCTGGAGCGCGTCGCGGTGGTCGACTTCGACGTGCACCACGGCAACGGCACCGAGGACATCTTCCGCAACGACCCGCGGGTCATGATGGCGGGGATCTTCCAACATCCCTTCTACCCGTATTGCGGTACCGAGAACCCCCCTGCGCACATGTGCAACGTGCCGCTGCCGGCGGGTACGCGGGGCGATGCCTTCCGCCAGGTCTTCGGCGACATCGTCGTGCCCGCGCTGCGCAGCCATAGTCCGCAGATGATCTTCATCTCCGCCGGATTCGACGCGCACTACGAGGACGACATGGGCTCGCTCGGGCTGCTCGAGGCCGATTACATCTGGGCGACCCAGCAGATCAAGGGAGTCGCCGAGTCCTGCGGCCACAAGCGCATCGTCTCGATACTCGAAGGCGGCTATTCGCTGTCCTCGCTGGCGCGCTCGGTAGTGGCCCACATCAAGACGCTGGCCGATCTCTGAGTCCCGCTCGCCGGGCCGCCTGCGTTGCCGCCGGCCGGCGCGCCCGCATACGGGGCACGCCGGCCGCGTCCTGTAACAGAGGCAGGCTCGACCGTGCGCGGCGATCGGTTAGAATCCCAGCTTTAATTCACTGTCGGACGCCATGATTACCGGATCGCTTGTCGCCATCGTCACGCCCATGCACGACGACGGCAGCCTGGACTTCCCCCGCCTGCGCAGCCTCATCGACTGGCACATCGCCGAAGGTACCGACGGCATCGTGATCGTCGGCACGACCGGCGAGTCGCCCACGGTCACCGTGGACGAACATTGCGAGCTGATCCGCGTGGCCGTCGAGCACTGCGCGGGGCGCGTGCCGGTGATCGCCGGCACCGGTGCAAACTCCACCGCCGAAGCGGTGGAACTCGCGCGCTTCGCCGCACAGGCCGGTGCGAACGCGCATCTTTCGGTGGTGCCTTACTACAACCGGCCCACCCAGGAAGGCCTCTACCGCCACTTCCGTACCATCGCCGAGGCGGTCGAACTGCCGCTGATCCTCTACAACGTTCCCGGCCGTACCGTCGCCGACCTCGCCAACGACACCGTGCTGCGCCTTGCCGAGGTGCCCAACATCGTCGGTCTCAAGGACGCCACCGGCAACCTCGACCGCGCCTGCGACCTTGTCGAGCGCGCGCCGGCGGAGTTCGCGCTGTACAGCGGCGACGACATGACTTCGGCCGCCTTTCTGATGCTCGGCGGCCATGGCGTCATCTCGGTGACCGCCAACGTCGCGCCGCGCGCGATGCATGCGCTGTGCGCGGCCGCGGCCGCGGGCGACATGCGCACCTTGCGCGCAACCAATGCCGGGCTCACCGGCCTGCATCGCGACCTGTTCTGCGAGGCCAACCCGATCCCGGTGAAGTGGGCGGTGGCGCGCATGGGGCTGATCGGCGACGGCCTCCGCCTGCCCCTCACCCCGCTGTCCGCAGCCCATCACGAGCGCGTGCGCGCGGCGATGCGCAAGGCCGGCATCCAGGCCTGATCCGAATCTCTCTGCCCAGGACTTCCATGATCCGCTCCAAGCGCACCTCCCTGTCCCTGCTCGCGCTCTCGATCGCGCTCGGCGGTTGTTCGGGATCGCTGCTCGAATCCAAGCGCATCGACTACAAGAGCGCGAAACAGATCGAACGCCCCCTCGAGATCCCGCCCGATCTCACCGCACCGCAGCGCGACGACCGCTTCGCCGTGCCCGATGTCGCCCCGCGCGGCGTCGCCACCTACTCCGCCTACACGGCCGATCGCGCCGGCCAGCCGGCGCAGGCCACCAGCGGTCCCCTGGTGCTCGCCAAATCCGACACCATGCGCATCGAGCGTGCGGGCAGCCAGCGCTGGCTGGTGGTGGGCGGCACCCCCGAGGAACTGTGGCCGCAGATCAAGGATTTCTGGCTCGAGCTCGGCTTCATCCTCAACATCGACAGCCCGGAAATCGGCGTCATGGAGACCGACTGGGCCGAGGATCGCGCCAAGATCCCGCAGGATTTCCTCCGCTCCAGCATCGGCAAGGTGCTCGACGGCCTGTTCTCGACCCCCGAGCGCGACAAGTTCCGCACCCGCCTCGAACAGGGCAAGGAAACGGGCACGGTGGAGGTCTACATCTCGCACCGCGGCATGATGGAAATCTACCCCACCGAGGCCAAGGACTCGACGATCTGGCAGCCGCGTCCCGCCGACCCCGAGCTCGAGGCCGAGATGCTGCGTCGCCTGATGGTCCGCCTCGGTGCCGAGGAGGCGCGTGCCGAGGTCGCGATCGCCACGCCGCAGCAGGCGGAGCGGGCGCGCATCGCCTCCGCGCCCGACGGCCAGGTGATGCTGGTGATGGACGAGGCATTCGATCGTGCCTGGCGTCGCGTCGGCCTCGCGCTCGACCGCATCGGCTTCACCGTCGAGGACCGCGACCGTGCGCAGGGCTTGTACTTCGTGCGGTACGTCGATCCCGACGCGGACAACCGCAGCACCGAGAAAGGCTTCCTGTCGCGGCTGGCCTTCTGGCGCAGCGATGCCAAACCGGCCGCCGGTGGCAGCGAATACCGTCTGCGCGTGCAGGGGCAGGGCGAGGCCTCGCGAGTCAGCGTGCTCACCCGCGAGGGCGGGCTCGACAACTCCGACACCGCGCGCCGCATGCTGGGCCTGCTGCGGGAACAGCTGCGCTGAGCGTCACGAGGGGATGGCACCGCCGCAGGTCGCGTCTCATGGGGGCGGAGGCGGTCTTCCCCGAGGTGGCGACAGCATGAAAAAAGCCGGCATGCAGCCGGCTTTTTTCATTCGAGCCGTGGAGCGGGGGCTTCTTACTTCGCAGCCGATTCCTTGGCGGCGCCGACGGCAGCTTCGGCGGCCGCCTTGGCTTGGGCCGCGGCATCGACGGTGTCGGCTTTGGCGTCGGCGGCGGCGTCCTTGACCGCCTCGACCGCGGCGTCGGCCTTCTTCGCAGCCGCGTCGGCAGCAGCGTCCGCCTTGGCGGCCGCAGTAGCGGCGGCTTCCTTGGTCGCCTCGACCGCCGCGGCGGCCTCTTGCTTGACGGCCTGCGCGCCGGCCGCGGCAGCGTCGCCGGCGGCCTTCGCGCTCTCCTTGGCCGCTTCCACCGCCTGGGCGGCCGATTCCTTCATCTGTTCCTGGGCCGAGGGTGCCGGCTGAACCGCGACCGGCTCTTCCTTCTTGCCGCAGGCAGACACGGCGAGGGCGACGAGGGCGGCGGCGAGGATGGAATGCTTCATGGTCTGTCTTCCTTGTTCTGGGGGTCGGGGTGCGTACGGCTTGTTTCGGCGGACGCCGGGAGACCCCGTCTTCCGCGCTGGATGCCGCAATGCACAAAGATTCTAGCATGGGGGATCATGTCGTCCGGATGAGGTGGCGGCGCGCAAGTGGGGCCCAAAGGTAAGGAGACATTGCCTGAAGCGGACATCCGCGCAGGCGTGGCGCGGTAGAATCGCGCGCTTCCCGAACCCTCTCGCACGAACATGCCGATAGCCAAGATCGATTCCCTGGACCACGAAGGCCGTGGCGTGACCCGCGTCGAGGGCAAGGCAGTGTTCGTCGAGGGCGCCCTGCCGGGCGAGCGCGTCGAATATCTGGTGCGGCGTGCCAAACCGAGCTACGAGCAGGGCGAGACGGTGCGCGTGCTGCGCCCGAGCGCCCTGCGCGTGGTGCCGCGCTGTCCGCATTACGGCGTGTGCGGCGGCTGCTCCATGCAACATCTGGATGCGGATGCGCAGGCTGCGGTGAAGCAGCGCATCCTTGAAGATGCGCTGCGCCACATCGGCAAGCTGCGCCCCGGGCGGATCCTGCCGGCGATCCACGGGGCCGCGTGGGGCTACCGTTATCGTGCTCGCCTGGGGGTGCGCATGGTGCCGAGCAAGGGCGGGCTGCGCGTGGGCTTCCACGAGCGCCGTTCGAGCTACATCGTCGACATGCGCACCTGCCCGGTGCTGCCGCCGGCGATCTCGGCCTTGCTGCCGCGTCTGCGCGCGATGCTGGCCGGGCTGTCGATCGCCGACCGCCTGCCTCAGGTCGAGATCGCCGTGGGCGAGTACAGCATCGTATTCGTGTTCCGCAACCTGCTGCCCTTCTCCGCGGCGGACGAGAAGCGGCTCGCCGCCTTCGCCGACGCCGAAGGCATCCAGGCCTGGGTCCAGCCCGCGGGTCCGGATTCGGCGCGGCCGCTGCACCCGGCAAGCGCGCAGTCGCCGTTCTATACCCTGCCCGAGTTCGGCTTGCGGCTGGATTTTCGCCCTACCGACTTCACCCAGGTGAACGCAGACATCAATCGACTGCTGATCCGGCGTTCGATGCAACTGCTCGACCCGCGCCCGGGCGAGCGTATCGCAGACCTGTTCTGCGGGCTGGGAAACTTCAGCCTGCCGATCGCGCGCCTCGGCGCCGAGGTGGTGGGTGTGGAGGGCAGCGAGGCCCTGGTCGAGCGCGCCCATGCCAACGCCGCGCGCAATGGGCTCGCGGCGCGCTGCGAGTTCCACGCCGCGAATCTGTTCGAGACGACCGAGGACAGCCTGGCCGCGCTCGGCCGGCTCGACAAGCTGTTGATCGATCCGCCGCGCGAGGGCGCGATCGCGGTGGTGAAGGCGATCGATCCGTCACGCGGGCCGGCGCGCATCGTATATGTCTCGTGCAATCCGGCGACGCTTGCGCGCGATGCCGCAGTGCTGGTGCACGAGAAGGGCTACCGGCTCGCCGCGGCGGGGATCGCCAACATGTTCCCGCAGACCTCGCACGTCGAGTCGGTCGCCCTCTTCGAGCGCGAGTCCGAGGGGCGGGCCGGGTTCGATTGATCACCGGCGACCGCCCTCGGATGCAGGGGTGTCGCGGTGGTATACTTTGCGTCCTTGCGGAGGCGTGGCAGAGCGGTTGAATGCAACGGTCTTGAAAACCGTCAGGGGTTTACGCCCCTCGTGAGTTCGAATCTCACCGCCTCCGCCACTTCCTCGGTGGCCGTCCCGGGGTGCGCATCGGCAGGACGTCCGTCCTGTGGCCCCTCCGGGTCGCGCCGGCGTGCGTTTAACGCCGATCGGCAACCAGCTCCGCAGTCAGCAGACGGTCCACGTCGGCAACGATCTCTTCTTCGGCGATTCCTGCAAGCGCCTGCAGGCGGATGCGCGCGATCAGCAGTTCGTGGCGCGCCTGCGCAGCGTCGCGGCGGGCGCTGTGGTGCCGGCGCAGGGCGTCGAGCACCTCGGCGGAGCTGAACACCCCAGCGCTTTGGCCGCGGCGCGCGCCCTGGAGCGCGAGTGCGCTGGCGGCTACGGCGTCGTCCAGTGCGGCGAGCCTGGCGCGACCGCTCTCCATCGTCCTGAACTGGCGCTCGATGTCGAGCTGCAGGCGCTCCGTATCGTCATCCAGCTGTGCCTGCGCACGAGCGAGTTCGGCCGCAGCGCGCCGCACCGATGCATCGACGCCGCCGCCGGCGTAGATCGGGATGTTCACCTGCACGCCGACGCTGTATTGACGAGTGTGCTGGTCGAGCGTGCTGATCGACTCGTTCTCCGCGTCGAGCGCGCTGGCCACCAGGTCGACACGTGGGTAGTGGCCGGCACGGTTGCGGCGGATCTCGTGCTGCAGGGCGTCGATTTCTCGCGCGCGCGCGGTGAGGCTCGGGTTGTTTGCGCGGGCGAGCGCGTTCCATTCTTGCAGTGAACGCTCGGCCGGCAGCAGCGGCAGCGCGTCCGTGGGCAACGACTGCATGGCGAGCTTCTCTTCCCCGGTGACGCGCGCGAGGCCGCGTTGCGCAAGGGCGCGCTGGTCCTCGGCAGCGATCAGCTCGGCTCGGGCACTGGCCAGGCTCGCGGCGGCATCGGCGAGTTCGGTTCGCGTCCCTTCGCCGGCGTCCTGGCGACGGCGGGCGATCTGTGTCTGGGTCTCGAGCGCGTCGACCTGCACGCGTGCGAGGGCGAGCGTTTCCTCGGCGAAAAGGCGCTGCACGTAGGCGAGGCCGAGGCGGTCGAGCAGGTCGCGGCCACCGGCGGCGAAGCGTGCGCGCGCGCCTTCGGTCTGTGCCTGCGCGGCGGCGTGGCGGCTGTGCGCCTCGAGGTTGAACAGCGGTGCGCGCAACTGCAGGGAGGCGACCGGGTTGCGGTAGTCGAGGTCCTGGGTCGGTGACGTGGGAAAGTCGCGCTTGCCGCGCACGCGCGACTCCGAGTAGCTCGCGGTGACCATGGGCAGCAACCCGGCGCGGGCGATCGGCACGAGCTCCTCGCCGGCCTCGAGCTCGTGGCGTGCGGCGCGGTAGGCGGCGTCGTTCGCACGCGCGGCCTCGAAAGCGGCGGCAAAGGCGCCGGCGGCGAGTGCAGGGGCCGGTGTCAGGGCGAAGGCCAGCGCAAGCGCGAGGGGGCGGGGGGCGATGCGCATCATGGTTCGGTCAGGGCGCCTTGGAGCCGGTCGGTGAGCGGCTTTACGAGGTAGTTGAGCAGGGTGCGCTCGCCAGTACGCACGAAGATCTCGGCCGGCATGCCCGGGCGGATCTCATGCTGGCGCAGCTTGTGCATGCCCTCGGCGGTCACCTCGATCACCGCCTTGAAGTACTGGATGCCCTGCTTGGGTTCGACCAGCACGTCGGCCGAGACCTGCAGGACCCGCCCGGCCACGTTGGGGGTGGTGGCACGGTTGAAGGCGGGGAACAGGATGTCCACCTCCAGGCCGGCGCGTACGTGGTCGATCAGGTGGGGCGGGATCTGCGCATCGATCTTGAGCGGCTCGTCGGCGGGGACGATCTCCATCAGCGGGTTGCCGACACCGACCACGCCGCCCACCGTGTGCACCGCGAGGCCGACGACCAGTCCGTCCGCGGGGGCGGCGATCTCGGTGTTGCGCAGGTCGAACTCGAGCGCGTCGATACGGCTGAGGAGTGCGGCGGCATCGCGCTGGACCTCGGTGAGCTGGGACTCCACCTCCTGGCGCTGCTGGTTCTCGCGCGCGATCATGCGCGAGCGGGTTTCGGCGATCTGCTGGCGGATGCGGCCGGTGTTGCCGGCATCCTCGGCGATTGCGGCGTTCAGCGCGGCGAGTGCGCGCTCCTGTTCGGAAAGTCGGTTGCGAGGATAGAAGCCTTCATCCACGAGCCCGCGCTGGCGGGTGATCTCGTCGCGCAGCAGTCCCATCTGCGTGCGGCGGGCACGCGACGAGGCTTCGACCCCGTGCAGCTGTGCCTCGAGGCCGCGGATGCTTTCCTCGAGGATGGCGAGTTCGCTCGCCAGCGCGCGCTTCCGGGTGGCGAAGAGCTCGCGCTGCAGCGCCATCGCGGCGCCTGCGCGCGGGTCGGCATGGGCCTCGCGCAGCGCGGCGGGGAAATCGATCTGCGGATGGCCGAGGCGCTCGGCGATCAGGCGCGCCTCGACCGCGCTGGCGGTGAACCACTGGCCGCGTGCGACGTCGAGTTGGGAACGTGCCTGGGTGTCGTCGAGCCGCACGAGGATCTGGCCAGCCCGCACCTCGTCGCCATCGCGGACTGCGAGTTCGGCGATCTTGCCGCCGACCAGCGGCTGCACCGCCTTGCGATTGCCGGAGACCACCACCGTACCGGGTGCAGCTACACCAGCGTCGAGCGGGGCGAGCGTCGTCCAGGCCATGAAGCCGCCAAAGCCGGCGATCACGAGAAGCCAGCCCCAGCGACGCGCACGCGACTCGCTGAGGTCGGTACTGGCCGCGGCGTTGTCGGTGGCGTTGGGGGGGCTGGAGTCGGAGGAGGAAATGGACATCGTCGGATTCGAAGAGCGCAAGGCGGGTTGGGAAGCGGACCGGGATCAGCGTCCAGGCGCGTGCGCAGGGGCGAGCACCGGGCCTCCGGGACCCACGTTCGCCACCCGGCGGGCGGAATTGGCCGCGGTAGTCGGGCCAGGAGCCGGAGCCGCAGCGGGGGCCGGCTTGAAGATCTCGTCGCGCGGACCGAAGGCGGCTACCGCACCGTCCGTGAGTACCATCACCTTGTCGGCTGCAGCCAGCGTCGACATCCGGTGGGTGACGATGATCGTCGTGCATCCGCGCGCCTTCAGCCCGAGCAGCACCTCGAGCAATGCTTTCTCTCCGGCTTCGTCGAGGTTGGAGTTCGGTTCGTCGAGCACCACCATCGCCGGATCACCGTAGAGCGCGCGCGCCAGGCCGATGCGCTGGCGCTGGCCGGCGGAAAGGTTGCTGCCCTCGGCACCGAGCGGGGTGTCGTAGCCTTGCGGCAGGCGCAGGATGTGCTCGTGCATGCCGACCTTGCGGGCGGCGTCGACCACACGGTCGGCATCGAGCTCCCCGAAGCGCGCGATGTTCTCCGCCACGCTGCCGTCGAAGAGTTCGATGTCCTGCGGCAGGTAGCCGAGGGCGGGGCCGAGCTCGTCCTTGTTCCAGTCGTAGATCGAGGCGCCGTCCAGGCGCAGGCTGCCGCCGGCGGGTGGCCAGACGCCCACGAGCAGGCGCGCGAGCGAGGACTTGCCCGATGCGCTGGGCCCGACCACTGCGACGACTTCGCCGGGCGCGATCGTGAAGCCGAGGTTCTTTAGCACCACCCGGCGTGTGCCGGGAGGCATCGCCGACAGATTCTCTGCGGTGATGCGGCCCTGCGGCCGCGGCAGGCTCATGCCCGCCTCGCGGGCGGGATGGCGCTGGAGCAACTCCTGCAGGCGGGCGTACGCCTGGCGGCCGGAGACGATCTGCTTCCAGTTGCCCACGAGCAGTTCGATCGGAGCGAAGGCGCGTCCGAGCAGGATGGAAGCCGCGATCATCATGCCTGCGGTGATCTGATCCTCGAGCACCAGCAGTGCACCGAAGCCCAGCACCAGTGACTGCATCGCCACGCGCACGAACTTGGTTGCGCCACTCAGCATCGCGGCCCGGTCACTCGCGAGCGCCTGGGCCTGAATCTGCTGGCGGTGCAGTGCATGCCAGCGCTTGCGTATGGCCGGCAGCATGCCCATCGCCTCGATGACCTCGCTGTTGCGCAAATGGCTGGTCAGCGCGTGGTGCGACTGCATTGAGAACTTCTGCGCCTCGTCCAGCCGTGGCTTGGAGAGTCGCTCGTTCGCCACCGCAAGCGCGAGCAAGACGAGCGCGCCACCGAGCGCGAACCAGCCGAGCAGCGGCGACATGACGAAGATCACCACGAGGTAGACCGGCAACCAGGGTGCGTCGAAGGCCGCGAGCAAGGCCGAGCCGGTGAGAGTCTGGCGCACCGCGTTGAGGTCGTGGATGGGTTGTGCCGTGTTGCTGCCCGCCTGTTGCAGATTGCGCTCGAAGGCTGCGGTGAAGACCCGGGCATTCAGGCGGGCATCCAGGCGCGCGCCGACACGAACCAGGATCCAGCCGCGCACGCTCTCGAGTGCAGCCATGAAGAGCAGCGCACCCACCACAAGCAAGGTGAGCATCACCAGTGTGGTTTCGTTGCGCGAGCCGAGCACGCGGTCGTAGACCTGAAGCATGTAAAGCGCCGGGGCGAGCATCATGAGGTTGATGAAGCCGCTGAAGGCGCCCACGGTGAAAAACGCGTTACGCAGGGCGCGTACCGCTTCCTGCAGTTCACCGCCGGCGGGCTTGCCGTGCGTCTGATTTGTCATCGGATTCGTAGTCCCCGTGCGAGAAGGCCGGAAGGTCCCCACGCTGTGCATCGGTCCGGATCGGCATGCAGGCGGTAAGGACGAATGGAAACGGCCGGGCAGCATACCCGGCCGTTCATCCGAGCGCGAGGCGGATCTTAGCGCAGGCGCACGGCTCTCAGGCGTGAAGCAGTGCCAGAGTCCCAGCGTTTTCCGCGCTGGTACCGACGAGACCGACGTCATCGAGGCCGATCGCAGCGTCGACCAGGCCTGCTGTGGTGCTGCCCGCGTACGGGTCGGACAGTATCGTCCCCAGGTCCGAATAGGCGGAGGCGTCGGCAAGGTCGAACGTCCCCGTCCCTGCGGGCAGGGGGTCTGCGATGCCTTGTGGCGCGGTGTTGCCGGCCGAGAGCTTGAAACTCGCGCTGACCGTGCCGGTGCCGGAGGTCAGGCCGCGCCCGCCACCATACTCGTACACCGTGTCGCTCGCCTCGTCGACGATCCACAGGCTGCTCGACTGGCCGGTGGGGTCGAGCGTGATCCCGGTCGGCTTGGCGTTCGCGGTCGCGAGCTTCCAGACCCCGCTCGCGCTCAGCCCGCTGGGGTCGCCGGCGCCATCGCGCAGGATCTTGAACCGATACACATAGTCAGTGCCGCCCTCGGTCACCGCCCACAGGTAGGTGCCGTCGGTCACGATGCCCTTGAGGTTCCCGGCGAGCGAGAGCGTGAAGCTCGATTCGGGGCTGTCGGTGCCGGACGTGCGGGTGGCCGCATTGTCGTACCAGTAGAGCTTGCCGGCGCGATCGGCCATCCAGAGATCCTTGCCGTCGAGGGTGATGCCCTCGGGTTCGGTGCCCAGTCCATAGGCCTTCCACTGCCCGAGCTGCGTGCCGTCGCCCTTGTAAACCTCGACGTTCTTGTCGCGGTCGAGCACCCACAGCAGGCTGCCGTCCGCGTTGGCGGCGATGTCGCGCGGATCGGTGTTGGCCAGCGCGAAGCTGCCCAGGCCGCTGCCACCCTCGGCATACTGGTAGCTCAGATCGTTGCCCTGATCGACGACGAAGAACTTCGGGGCGGCAACGATCTTGGGGACGCTCTCGTAGTGGCTCATGTCCGAGTCGCTCAGGCCGCCCGGTGCGGTGACGGTGGCGGTGTTCGCGTATACCCCGCCCGACTCCACCGCCTGGAACACGAGCTTTTCGACCTTGAAATAGTCGGTGCTGTGGCCATCGTCGCGGGCGGCCAGGATCAGCACGTTGCCCTGGACGTCGCCGGCGTTGAAATCGGCCCAGCGGGCAGAGGTCGAGCCGGTGTCGTTGAACTCCTTGAGGCTCATGCCGGCGAGCACGGCGTTGTTCATGGCGGTGATGGGTGCCTTGGTGGAGCCGACATACACGGTCATGTCGCTGTCGCCCACCACGTAGCCGAGGAAGGCCTTGTCCACCACCACGTCCTGGGAGAACTGGAACACGATGTAGTTGTCCCGGCCGTAGTTGTCGACCGTGTGGGTGGAGCCGCTGCCGCTCTCGCTGCTGTCGGTGACGCCCAGGCCGCCGTCGTAGGCCCCCACCCAGGCCTTCTGCCAGGTGTCGCTGCCCTTGGTGCGGCTCCAGGCGTTGGCCTGCACCGTGACGCCGCCCGCCGCGTAGCTGCGGGTGTTGCCGTCGGTGCCATCGATTGCGCTGTTGCCGGAGAAGTCGACCGTGGTGGCGGCGCCGAGCGTGCCCAGGGGCTGGACGGTGCCGCGGGCCTCGTACAGCCAGGACTCGCCCGCCTCGAGGACGTTGTCGCCGTCGTCGCCCGACACGTACGCGATCTTGCCGTTGGCGATGGACATGTCGTCGGCGGCGTTGGTCGGCGTGCCGTTGTCGTCCACGATGGCGAGGTCGGCCTTGGCGAAGTCGACATTGCCGGTGTTGGTGAGCTTGTAGGTCCAGGTCACCGAAGAGCCGGCGGTCAGGATCGGCACGCCCGCGCCGTCGGGTGTGTCCTCGTTGTCGTAATCCGGCGCGGTCGGGTTGGCGTTGGACGGGCCGCCGGTGGTCTTCTCGAGATCGATGCCCGGATCGAGGACGAACACCCCCGCGTCGAGGGACGGGTCGTGCTGGCCCGGACTCAGGGTGATGATCTGGCTCTTGCCGTCGGCACCGGCGTCGGAGTCGATGGCGTCGTCGGCTCCGACGTCCCGCATCGTGAAGGCCGTGCCCGTGGGTTTGCCGAACGTCACCTGGTATTGCACGCCGGCCGCGAGGTTGTCGAACTGGTAGTAGCCGTCGGCATCCGTGCTGGTGGTGGCCGTGGTGTCGCCCACGCCGTCGATGATGCCGTCGGCGCCGCCGCCGGTCAGGGTCACCAGCAGGCCCCCGATGCCCTTCTCGCCGTTGTCCTGCAGGCCGTTGCGGTTGCCGTCCAGCCAGACGAAGTCGCCCAGCGACTGCGTCAGCGCAGCCGTCGAGTAGCGCGCCGCGTCTGCGTCGGTCGCCGTGATGCCCAGCGCCGACCCGTTCGCGGTGCCGACGTTGACGATATCCACGCTCGCGGTGTCGACGAGCTCGGAGCCGCGGTAGACCCAGACCTCGCCAAGGTCGAGCAGGCCGTCGTGGTCGGTGTCTCCGCCCTCGAAGCTCAGCCCGGAGAGGCGGTCGTCGCTCACGGAGACCCCTTCGAGCGCGACATCGCCGGTGTTGCGGACCTCGTAGCGGAACTCGGCTGTGCCGCCGAGCGCGATGAAGGGGCCGGTGCCGGGGGCGTCGGCGTCGAACCACGGGGTGGTGACCGTGCCGCCGCCGCTTGCGGGGGTGCTGAGGTCGGCGCCCAGCTCGTTCTGCATCACGAACTGGTCCTTGACCGACTCGATTCGGTTCAGGTCGCCACTGAGGATGGCGTCACGGGTCAGCGAGATGACCTGGCTCGGGCTGTAGGCATAATCCACGTTCGGCTGTGCCGCGTTGAGCAGCGCGGCGCTCGAGTGGCGCAGCAGCGCGTCGAGCCCGCCGCCCGCCGCGTTCAGCGCATCGAGCAGGGTCGGTGCGCCGGGTACATCGATGCCGAAGATGGCCTCCCAAGCGTCGTCGGGGGCGTAGCCGGTCTCCGGCCAGCCGGCCAGCGGTGCCGGGCCGTATTGGGAGTGCGTCTTCCAGAAGCCGGGGGTGAGGCCTTCGCCACCGCCGCCGGTTTCCTGATAGACGCCGCGGACGAACTTCTCGATATCGATCGCCACGCGCGCGCCGAAGTGGTTGTCCACGTCCGTGTCGGTCGGCTGCGGCAGGGAGGGGACCGGGTTGCCGTCGGCATCGACCGGGGTCCCGGTCACGGTGCCGAGGTTGGTGTATTGGCCGGCGCTGACGACCGTGGAGGCTTCGTAGATCCAGGTCTCGCCGATATCGAGCAGGCCGTCGCCGTCGGCGTCGCCGCCGATGAAGACGGGCGTGAAGTCGTCGCTCGTGTCGCCCGGTGTGCCATGGTCGTCGGAGAGCACGATGTCGGACAGCGCGACCATGCCGTCGTTGGTCACGAGGTACTGGAAGGTGGCGGTGCTGCCCACCGGGACGTACGGTCCGGTGGGCGCGTTGTTGTCGGTTCCGTTGGTGAGCTTGACCAAGTCGATCGACGGCACGACGCCACCGTCGCCGAGCTTGAAGATGCCAGCGTCGGCGCTGTTGTCGGTCTCGCCCGCTTCGAGCTTGTAGCAGCCGGTGAAGCCGGTGGTGGCGTCAGCGTCGCTGTCCGCCGCGTCGTTGGCGCCCACGTTCTGGTTGGTCAGGAAGAAGCCCGAGGGGGTGATGAACTTGACGAGGTAGTCGCCCGGCTTGAGCCCGGTGAAGCTGTAGTTGCCCGCAGCATCGGTGAAGGTGGAGGCACCGACCTTGACGCCGGGGGCGCCATCGATGCAAGTGTAGAGCTCGACCTCCACGCCGGCCACGCCGGCTTCGCCCGCGTCCTGCTGGCCGTTGGCGTTGGCGTCGAGCCAGACGCGGTCGCCGATCGCGGCGGGACGCCAGAAGCCGGCGTCGACGGTGTTGTTGGTCTCGCCCGAGGCGAGCGTGTAGCAGCCGGTGAGGCCGCCCAGGCCGGCGTCGGAGTCGAGGCCATCGTCGGCGCCGACGTCGGCGGTGCTCACCGTGTAGCCGTTGGGCGTTTCGAAGGCGACGACGTAGTGGCCGGGCACGAGGCCGCTGAAGGCGTAGTTGCCGCTCGCATCGGTGGTGGCGGTGGCGACCAGGGTGTCGGGCACGCCATCGACGCAGGTGTAGAGGCGCACGGTGGCGCCGGCGATGCCGGCTTCGCCGGCGTCTTGCTGGCCGTTGGCGTTGCTGTCTTCCCAGACGCGATCGCCGATCGCGGCGCCCTGGTAGAGGCCGGCATCGACCGTGTTGTTGGTCTCACCCGAAGCGAGCGTGTAGCAGCCGGTGAAGCCGGAGAGCGCGGCATCGCTGTCGCTGCCGTCGGCGCCGACATCGACCGGCGAGAGGCTGTAGCCGGTGGGGGTCACGAACTTGACCACGTAGTGGCCGGGCACGAGGCCGGTGAAGGCGTAGTGGCCGTCGGCGTCGGTGGTGGTGGCAGCGAGCGCGCCGCCGCTGGGCTGGCCATCGACGCAGGCGTAGAGCTCGACCGTGACGCCGGCCACGCCGGCTTCGCCCGCGTCCTGCTGGCCGTTGGCGTTGGCGTCGAGCCAGACGCGATCGCCGATCGCGGCCGGACGCCAGAAGCCGGCGTCGACGGTGTTGTTGGTCTCGCCCGAGGCCAGGGTGTAGCAGCCGGTGAGGCCGCCCAGGCCGGCGTCGGAGTCGAGGCCATCGTCGGCGCCGACGTCGGCGGTGCTCAGCGTGTAGCCGTTGGGCGTTTCGAAGGCGACGACGTAGTTGCCGGGCACGAGGCCGCTGAAGGCGTAGTTGCCGCTCGCATCGGTGGTGGCGGTGGCGACCAGGGTGTCGGGCACGCCATCGACGCAGGTGTAGAGGCGCACGGTGGCACCCGCGATGCCGTTCTCGCCGGCGTCTTGCTGGCCGTTGGCGTTGCTGTCTTCCCAGACGCGATCGCCGATCGCGGCCGTGGCCTTGAAGTACCCGAAGTCCAGATCCGGATCGCTCTGGCCCGACAGCAGCGTGACGGGGTCGGTGCCGGTCGGCGAGGCGTTGCTGTCCAGTGCCCCGTCCGTGCCCTGGCTGATCGGGCTGGGCTGGAAGCCGGAGAGCGCGCCAGCGGGGTCGAAGTTGTCGGCGTCGACGCTGACCTGATAGGTGCCCGGGGGCAGGGCGTCGAAGAGATAGCTGCCGTCGGCCGCCGTGACGGTGCTGCGGACGATGACTTCGCCGCTTCCTGTCGTGCCGGTCAGCGTCAGACGTACGCCGCCGATGCCCGTCTCTCCGGCGTCCTGGATGCCGTCGGCGTCCTGGTCGTTCCAGACGAAGTCGCCGACCGAGACCTGCTTGTAGAAGCCGGCGTCGATCGTCTTGTTCCATTCGCCGGCGGAGAGCACGACGACGTCGGAGAGTGCGCCGTCGCTGTCGACCGCGTTGCTGGCGCCCTGCTGGCGCGGGCTGGCCGCGTCGAAGCCGGTGGGGGCGAAGAACTGCACCTGGTAGTCCAGGCCGGGCGCGAGGCCCTTGAAGACGTAGTTGCCGTCCGCGTCGGTGGTCGTGGTGGCGAGGACTTCGCCCGCGCTGGTGAAGGCGCCGTCGCCATCGCGGTCGCGCACGAGGCGCACGACCGCGCCGGCGATGCCCTGCTCGGTGTAGGCTCCGTCGCCTCCCACGTTCTGGATGCCGTCGGCGTTCACGTCGTGCCACACGCGGTCGCCCAGCGCGGCGGACTTGACCATCACGATGAGCGGCTGCTGGCGTGCTTCGCCCGCCTCGCGCAGGTTGTTGCCGTTGCCGTCCTTCCACGGGTCGAGGAGGAGGCCGATCTCGTCGTTGTTCGGGTCGTTGTCGGTGATGTCGGGCAGGAACGCAGCGTGTTGATCGGCCATCGCAACCAGTGTGCCGACGCGGGTGGGGTCGGGGTTCTGCAGTTGCTGGGCGACCTGGTCGGCATCGCCGAGCAGCGTCCACAGCGCCGCCTGGACTTCGTTGATCGTGTAGGCGCCAGCGGCCGTGAAGTGCTGGTTCAGCAGCCAGTTGACCTTGGCGAAATTGCCGGGCTGCTCGACCGACGGGAAGGCGCCGGCGAACGAGTTCGGCTCGTAGGAGGAATACAGACCGGCCGCCAATGTGGCGGAGTAGACGCCATTGACGGGGTTGAATACGTCGAGGGAGACGTCGGCGTCGACGCACCACGCATCGTAGTACCCCGAGCCGAGGGCCGAGGTGCCGAGGAACTGCAGGTCGAAGTAGCTGGGCTCGAGCAACTGGTTCGGATAGGTGACCTTGATGCCGAGCACGGGGGCGGTGGACATGACGACGAACTCCCTGGAAGACTTGACCGTCCGGGCGGCGGCGAGCGGGCCCGGACGGATGAGGCGGGGGCGGAGGCCCCCGGAAACGGCGCGGCGGCGTTATTACTTCTTGTTGCGCAGGCGGCTGGCGACCAGGCCGACCAGGCCGACGCCGATCAGGGCGAGCGTCTCGGGCTCGGGAACGGTGTTGACAACGGCGAAGGCCGGTGCGGAAAGGGCGGAAAGCACTGCGATGGAAAGCAGGGTGCGCATGGCGAACTCCTCGATCGGGTTGCGGAATGGGTACGAACGCTCCCAGGTGGGAACATGCGAACGTCTGCAATTTGTGAGCCATTCTTGGCGGCTCCATGAACGGCGGGAAAATACTAAGTTTCCCATAAGTAGTGTCATGTGAGCGATAATATGGCCTATGAAATGCAAACGACTTTCCGACGGCCGAGCTCTCGATCATCACACCTTGCAGGTCATGCGGCAGCAGGCCGTCAAAGCG
>WBZL01001217.1_pt1 | contig 27527 bp, 25 predicted proteins | sample 5204291 | NCBI WGS metagenome assembly WBZL01 (sample SAMN12344345, study PRJNA552823) | activated sludge metagenome | biome: Activated sludge suspended growth; feature: Nitrification reactor; material: Wastewater; isolation source: activated sludge from nitrification reactor of wastewater...
CATCTGATCGAGCGTGCGGTCGGGGTTGACGTGCACTATCCATGGTTGGTCCAGGAGATGCCCGGACTGGGTCTTGAGGCATCCGACACGCCAGGGGCCCGGGTGGCTCGAGATCATAAGTTGTCGTTGCCGTGCTTCGGAGGGATCACCGATGCAGAGATTGAGCGAGTTTGTGGAGCGCTCAGGGAGTGGGGTTGTGAACATGCGTGAGCTCAGCTTCAAGAACTTCGTCGACAGTCGTGGGAGCCTGCTGCCGATCGAGTTTGCCGACCTTCCCTTTCCAGTACGACGGATCTTCACCGTGTCGGGCATAGAGCCCGCGGTGAGTCGCGGAAACCACTTGGTGCCGTGTGAGCAGTTGTTGGTGTTGGTGTCGGGAGAAGTGGAAGTCAAGGTTACCCATGCGGATGGCTCTTCGAGCGTGAGCAACCTGACCGAGCCCGGGCGGGCCGCGTGGGTGCACCCTGGCGACTTCATCTCCTACACCCCAGCTGGCGAGTTGACGACGGTCTTGGTGCTTGCCTCAGAGCCATACGCGGGTGATCGACGATGAATACGCCCAAGGCGACATTCTTGATCCCGACCCACGATCACTCAACGACGCTGCCCCTGACCGTAGGAACTGTCTTGGCTCAGACTGTGCCGGAGTTGGAGATCTTCCTGATCGGTGATGGGGTGACAGACGAATTGCGGGTGGTCGCGCAAGACCTTGCCAGCCAAGACGCTCGAGTCACCTTCCTTGACCTGCCCAAGGGGCCCTACCACGGTGAGATCTACCGACACGATGTGATTGTGGGGGCCAAGAGCGATGCGATCTTCTATCTGTGTGATGACGACCTGCTCTTGCCCACGCACGTCGAAGACTTGCTCAAGTTGCTTGAGTCAGCCAACTTTGCCCAATCGCGTGGTGGCCATATTGATGCTGAAGGCCAGCTGTCCCTGTATGCCACTGACCTTTCCGATCCCGACTGTGTTGCCTGGCACTTGGGGCCGGAGCAACGCAATGCAACCAGTTTTACTGGAGCCGCGCATTCTCGGGAGTTCTATCTCCAAGTCGCAGATCCATGGCAGACCACCCCAACGGGTGAATGGCCAGATCACTTCCAGTGGAAGAAGCTGATGAGACACCCGGCCTTTGTGGGCGCTACGTCCAAGCGGATGACGGCCTTGCAGTTTCCTTCCCACCTCGAAGGGCGCGAAGATTGGACTCCGCAAGCCCGCCAAGCAGAGTTGTTGGAGTGGGCGGAGTTGGTGGCCAGTCCACAGGGACAAGCGCGCATCGATGAGTTGTGCTATCAAGCCGCCTGGCGTGATTTGGCCAAGACTCGGGTCGCTCATGACCGGCTGCTCGACGAGCTCCGCGATGCCTACACCCAACTGGCGCAGGCTCACCAAGATGCAGCGGCTTTGCAAATGGATATAGCTGAGTTGCGCTCGAGCAAGCGGCGTCTACGGCAAGACAACGCACGCTTGACACGAAAAGCCGCCAAGGCCCAAGACAGGCTGGCCCAGATCGAGTCATCCCGCTCCTGGCGACTAACTGCACCCTTGCGAAGGCTACGAAGCGGCCGGTAGCGTGACTTGGCTAGCCGGTTATAAATCAGACCTAGAGGAGCGAGTTTGCTATTGCGATTGGTCAAAGACCACCTGAGGCCCTATTCGTGGTCGCTCTTGGCAATCGTGATGCTTCAACTGCTTGGCACCGTGATGATGCTGCTCTTGCCGAGCCTCAATGCCGACATCATCGACAATGGCATCGTCAAGGGCGACACCGACTACATCTTGCGTTTCGGCGGGCTGATGCTGCTGATCTCATTTCTTCAAGTCTGCTGCACGATCGCTGCCGTGTGGTTTTCGGCGCGTACGGCGATGGGCCTGGGTCGCGACATCCGAGCCGCAATCTTCCGACGCGTGGGCACCTTCTCGACCAAAGAGCTACAGCATTTTGGAGCCCCGTCACTGATCACCCGGGAGACCAATGATGTGCAACAGGTGCAGATGCTGGTCTTGATGTCGGGCACCCTGATGGTGGCGGCACCCATCATGATGGTCGGTGCCGTGCTGATGTCATTGCGAGAAGACGTCGGCCTCTCCTGGCTGATCGCGGTGGTCGTGCCCGTGCTCGGGGTCTCAATCGGGTTCATCGTCACCAAGATGGTGCCCAGCTTCCGGAAGATGCAAGAGCGCATCGACGAAGTCAACAGGCTGCTGCGCGAGCAGATCACCGGCGTACGAGTGGTGCGTGCCTTTGTGCGTGAAGAGCGTGAAACCAGGCGTTTTGCGGTGGCAAATGACGAGCTCACCGAAGTCTCGATCCGGGCTGGCCGCTGGATGGCAGGCATGTTTCCGACCGTGATGCTGGTGGCCAATCTCTCCACCATTGGGGTCTTGTGGTTTGGCGGACACCGGGTCGAGGCCGGACACATGGAGGTCGGGGCGCTTACGGCGTACATCACCTATCTGATGCAGATCGTGATGGCCGTGATGATGGGCACCTTCATGATGATGATGATCCCGAGGGCATCTGTGTGTGCTGATCGGATTGTTGAGGTGCTTGACACCGAGCCGTCAGTGGTGCCGTCTGCCAACCCGGTGACCGACTTCCCGAGCCCGGGTGAGTTGGTGCTCCAAGACGTGGAGTTCGCCTATGCGGGAGCAGATGCGCCGGTCTTGCGCGGCATCTCATTCTCGGCGAATCCTGGGCAGACAGTGGCGATCATCGGATCAACTGGCTCGGGCAAGTCGACGCTCATCAATCTCATTCCGCGACTGTTTGATGTCACTGAGGGAAGCGTGTCGGTAGGTGGGGTCGACGTACGCCGAGCCGACGCACTCCAACTTTGGTCGCGGCTGGGCTTGGTGCCCCAGCGGGCCTTCCTGTTTAGTGGCACGATCGCGAGCAATCTGCGCTATGGCAAGGCCGATGCCAGCACCGAGGAGATGTGGGCCGCTTTGGAGATCGCCCAGGCACGTGACTTCGTCGAGGCCTTGCCCGATGGGCTGGAAGCGACTGTGGCGCAAGGTGGCACCAACTTCTCAGGTGGGCAGCGGCAGCGCCTGGCCATTGCTCGAGCAGTGATTCGCCGTCCGGAGATCTATCTCTTCGACGATTCCTTCTCGGCTCTGGACCTCGGCACCGATGCTCGCCTGCGTGCCGCACTCAAGCCGATAACTCGCCAAGCCACGGTCATCATGGTGGCTCAGAGAGTCTCCTCGATCCGAGATGCCGACCAGATCGTCGTACTCGATGACGGCCAGGTGATGGGTTTGGGCACCCACTCGGAGTTGTTGGCCGACTGCGCCACCTATCAGGAGATCGTTGCCTCCCAGCTCAGCGCTCAGGAGGCATCATGAGCGAGTCCAATGAACGCAATCACGGCCAACTGAAGGTCACCGAGCGGGCCCAGACTGGCGGTCCTGGGCCTCACAACCAGATGGTGGGTCAAAAGGCAAACACCTTCGGCCCTTCGGCCAAGCGCCTGATCACGCGAATGCGACCCGAGCGTACTAAGGCGCTAGCGGTGCTGGGTCTCACCGTGCTCAGCGTCGGCCTCAGCGCTGCGGGCCCACGAGTGCTGGGACACGCGACCGACCTGATCTTTGGTGGCTTCGTGAGCGCCAAGCTTCCGGCAGGGATGACCAAGGCAGAGGCGATTGCTGGCCTGCGTGCCAAGGGACAAGACAAGGTCGCCGAGATGTTGTCCTCGATGGACATCGTGCCGGGCAAGGGAGTCGACTTCGATGCGGTGGCGCAGATCCTGCTCGTCGTACTGGCTATTTATCTGTTGAGCTCTTTGTTGTCGTGGCTGGCGGGCTATCTGCTCAACGATGTGGTGCAGGCGATGATCCGGCGGATGCGCGGTGATATCGAAGACAAGGTCCACCGGCTGCCGCTGGACTTCTTCGATCGACAGCCACGTGGCGAATTGCTCAGCAGGGTCACCAATGACATCGACAACATCAGCCAGTCTCTACAGCAGACTATGAGTCAACTGCTTACTTCGGTGCTGACCATCGTCTCAGTGCTGGCAATGATGATCTGGATCTCACCGTTGCTTGCTTTGGTGGCGGTGCTCTCCGTGCCGGTCTCGATGTTGGTGGCTGCGCTGGTGATGAAGCGATCACAGGGCAAGTTCATCCAGCAATGGCGCACTACGGGACGGCTGAACTCCCATGTCGAGGAAGCCTTCTCGGGGCACATGCTGGTCAAGGTTTTCGGGCGCCAACAAGAGTCTGAACGGGCCTTCGCACGTGAAAACCAAGAGTTGTTCGAGGCTTCGTTTGGGGCGCAATTCATCAGCGGTCTGATCATGCCGATCATGATGTTTATCGGCAACCTCAACTATGTCGTAGTCGCGGTGATCGGGGCTCTGCGCGTGTCCAGCGGCGCCCTTTCACTGGGCGAAGTGCAGGCCTTCATCCAGTACACCCGACAATTCACCCAACCGCTCTCGCAGGTGGCCTCGATGGCCAATCTGCTTCAGTCGGGAGTTGCTTCGGCCGAGCGCGTCTTTGAGTTGCTCGACGCGCCGGAGGAGTCGCTCGACCTGCTCGATGCGGATCGGGATGCAGTGGCGCGACGAGGTCGTGGTGAAGTCCGCTTCAATCACGTGCGCTTTTCCTATGACCCGAATAAACCACTGATTACGGATCTCTCCCTGATTGCCGAGCCCGGGCACACTGTTGCGATCGTGGGCCCCACGGGCGCTGGCAAGACCACCTTGGTCAACTTGGTGATGCGTTTCTACGAGCTTGACGGTGGCCAGATCACCCTCGACGGTGCCGACATCTCGAAGATGCCTCGCGCTCAACTGCGTGGACAGACAGGCATGGTGCTGCAAGACACTTGGTTGTTCGAAGGCTCGATCCGGGACAACATCGCATACGGTGATCCAAATGCTACTGATGAGCAGATCCTGGCAGCGGCCCAAGCGACCTTCGTCGACCGTTTTGTGCACTCGTTGCCGGAAGGCTATGACACCCGCCTCGATGAGGAGGGCTCCAATCTCTCAGCTGGCGAACGCCAACTGATCACCATCGCCAGGGCATTCCTGTCTGACCCTGCGCTGCTGATCCTTGACGAGGCGACTTCCGCGGTCGACACCCGCACCGAGTTGCTCTTGCAGCAGGCGATGGCCGCCCTGCGCACGGATCGCACGTCATTCGTGATCGCCCATCGCCTCTCCACGATCAGGGATGCTGACTTGATCTTGGTGATGGAGGAAGGCTCGATCGTCGAACAGGGCACCCACGAAACCCTGCTGGCCGCCGAGGGTGCCTATGCACGGCTCTACCAATCGCAGTTCACAGCAGCCATTTCTTGAGAGCCAAGGCCTAGGCCCTAGAGAATCGCGCCACCCCGCGTCGTACGTCCCATGTCGTACGCCGCCTTGCCCGTCGTACGCCTTGCGTCATACGTACTGAGCAGTACGCCGCTAACGTCGTACGAGATGTGGCCTCAAGGCCTCAATTGGTATGACGTTAGGGTGCTGGCTTGCAGATCGTATGACGCAAGCGGAGACTCAGGCGAAGGTCGAGGTATCGATCACGAAGCGATAGCGGACATCTGAGTTGATCACGCGCTCGAAGGCTTCGTCGACTTCGTCGACACCGATCAACTCGATCTGGGCACCGATGCCGTGCGCGCCGCAAAAGTCGAGCATCTCTTGGGTCTCGGGCATGCCGCCGATGTTCGAGCCGGAGAGACTGCGTCGCATCAGCGACAACGAGAAGGTGCGATAGGTGTCGGGCTCGGTTGGGATGCCGACATTGACCATTGCCCCGTCGAGGCGCAGGAGCGACAAGTATTTGTCGACCGGCAGATTTGCGGCCACGGTGTTGACGATCAGGTCAAAACTGCCACGCAGCGTCTTGAAGGTCTCCGGATCGCTGGTGGCGTAGTAGCCACTGGCCCCGAATCGCTTGCCGTCGGCCTCCTTCGACATCGAATGGCTCAGTACGACGACCTCCGCCCCCATCGCGGCGGCGATCTGGACGCCCATATGCCCCAAGCCGCCCATGCCCACGATCGCGACCCGTTTGCCGGGTCCGGCGCCCCAGTGTTTGAGTGGTGAGTAGAGGGTGATCCCCGCGCAGAGTAGGGGAGCGGCCACATCGAGTCTGATGGCATCAGGGATCTTGCACACGAATCGCTCATCAACCACGATCGACTGGCTGTAGCCGCCGAGGGTTGGTTCGCCATCCTTGCCGAGGCCGTTGTAGGTCATGACATTGCCGCCGAGACAGTACTGCTCCTGACCAGCCAAACAGTTTTCGCATTCGCGGCAGGAGTCGACCATGCAGCCAACCCCTACCCGGTCGCCGACTTGATATTTGGTGACTGCGGAGCCCACTTCGGTGACTAGGCCAGCGATCTCGTGGCCCGGCACCATCGGGAAGATCGCTCGCCCCCATTCCTGACGAGCCTGGTGGATGTCGGAGTGGCAGATGCCTGAGTACTTGATCTCGATCACGACGTCTGAGGGGCGCGGGTCTCTTCGTTCAATCGGCCCTTGCTGGAAGGGGGAGTGAGGCTCGTGGGTGATCAAGGCTTTGGTCGTGGGCATGAGGACAGCCAAACACACGCGTCAAGGGGCAGCCAAGCGCTGCGCGCAGTTGGATGCTGAGAGTCGATAGGGCGCCGAGATCCGGGACGGTTGTACCAGTTCGTGAGACGAGTGGCACACTAGGTTGAGTCTGACCGATGTCTGCGTGCATGCTTGGTCCATGCGTTTAGAGGTACTCGTACGCACGCGACGCGTGAGCTAACGGGCAATCAGCCCCGCCGCACGCGCGTCGACCCCTCGTCAGCCAAAGGCTCGAGGGGTTTTTTGTTGGCCAGAAGTAGTGATTTCGAAAGTTGGAGTGATGACTGAGCAGTCGGCTTCAGACTCGAGCACTGGTGAGAGCGTGACCGGTGCGCAGAGCCTGATCAAGTCTTTGGAACACGCAGGTGTCAAGGACATCTTCGGCATCCCCGGAGGAGCGATCCTCCCGGCATATGACCCTCTGTATGACTCGAAGATCCGTCACATCTTGGTGCGGCACGAGCAAGGGGCCGGGCACGCGGCTCAGGGGTACGCCGTAGCGACGGGCGGCGTTGGTGTGTGCATGGCCACCAGTGGCCCAGGCGCCACTAACCTGGTCACCCCTTTGGCCGATGCGCACATGGACTCCGTGCCCATGGTTGCCGTCACTGGCCAGGTCGGCGCAGCGTCGATCGGCACCGACGCCTTCCAAGAGGCTGACATCCGCGGCATCACCATGCCGATCACCAAGCACAACTTCTTGGTGACCAACCCAGCAGACATCCCGCGTGTGGTTGCCGAGGCCTTCTATCTGGCCCGCAGCGGTCGACCAGGCCCGGTCCTGGTCGATGTGGCCAAGTCGGCTTTGCAGGCACAGACTTCATTTGAGTGGCCCACAGAGATCAGTCTGTCGGGCTATCGCCCGGTGACCCGGCCGCACAGCAAGCAGATCAGGGAGGCAACCCGGCTGATCCTGGAGTCGCGCCGCCCGGTGCTGTATGTCGGTGGCGGCACGATCCGCTCGCGGGCGCACAAGGAGTTGCGCCAGCTCGCTGAGCTCACGGGCATCCCAGTGGTCACTACCCTGATGGCCCGAGGAGCCTTCCCCGACAGTCATCCCCAGCACCTCGGGATGCCCGGCATGCACGGCACTGTCGCTGCCGTCGCTGGCCTGCAGAAGAGTGATCTGATCATCAGCCTGGGTGCGCGCTTTGATGATCGAGTCACCGGAGCACTGGATTCGTTTGCGCCAGGCGCCAAGGTGATCCACGCCGACATCGACCCCGCGGAGATCGGCAAGAATCGCGCTGTCGACGTGCCGATAGTCGGAGACTGCCGAGAGGTGATCGCTGACCTTGTGGCGGCATTGACCGCTGAGCAGGAGCAGGGCAACACCGGTGACTACGAGGGCTGGGTCAAGTTCGTGGCGGGCGTCAAGATGCGCTATCCATTGGGCTACGACACCCCACCTGACGGCACCTTGGCCCCGCAGTACGTCTTGGAACGGCTCAGCCACATTTCGGGGCCGGAGTCGATCTATGTCGCCGGCGTTGGTCAGCACCAGATGTGGGCCACCCACTTCATCCAATACGAAAACCCCAACACCTGGATCAACTCTGGTGGCCTGGGCACGATGGGCTTTGCCGTGCCGGCCGCGATGGGCGCCAAGGTGGGCCGCCCTGAAGCCACGGTTTGGGCAGTGGATGGGGATGGCTGCTTCCAGATGACCAATCAGGAGTTGGCCACCTGCACCATCGAGGGCATCCCGATCAAGGTTGCGGTGATCAACAACGAGTCTCTGGGCATGGTGCGTCAGTGGCAGACGCTGTTCTACGAGGGCCGTTATTCAAACACCGACCTGCAATCGAAGCGGATCCCCGACTTCGTGAAGTTGGCTGATGCCTATGGCGCGGTCGGTCTGTCATGCGAATCGCCGGCAGATGTCGATGAGACGATTAAGAAGGCGATGGAGGTCGACGACGTGCCCGTGGTGGTTGATTTCCGAGTGCACCGTGACGCCATGGTATGGCCGATGGTGCCCGCTGGCACGTCGAATGATGACATCAACTACGCCCGCGGCCTGGCGCCGGAGTTTGAGGAGGATGATCTGTGATGACCGTCCACACGTTGTCTGTCCTGGTGGAGAACCGCCCGGGTGTCTTGGCTCGGATCGCAGGGTTGTTCAGCCGTCGAGGCTTCAACATCGACTCCTTGGCCGTTGGCCCGACCGAGGATTCGTCGGTATCCCGAATGACCATCGTGGTCAATGTCGAGGAAACCCCCTTGGAGCAGGTCACCAAGCAACTCAATAAACTCGTCGAGGTGATCAAGATCGTCGAACTCGACGACCGCGACTCCATCGAGAAGGAGTTGATGATGGTCAAGGTCAAGGCCGACGTCAACAACCGCGGCCAAGTGGTCGATGCGATCGCTCTGTTCAGGGGGAAGGTTGTCGACGTTGCGCCTGACACGATTACGGTGCAGTTGACTGGCAATGCCGACAAGTTGCGTGACTTCGTCGCGGTGATGGAGCCCTTTGGCATCCGCGAACTCGTGCAATCGGGCATGGTGGCGATCGGCCGAGGCAGCCGTTCGATCACCGAACGTGCCAAACCGCTCGCCGTACCCGTCGAGCAGCCCGCCTGACCAAGACAACCGAACTCAACCCAAACCAATGAGTTGGCCAAGACCGATCTTGGCCGATAGAAAAGGAGAGCCCCAAGTGGCTGAAATGTTCTACGACGACAACGCAGATCTGTCGCTGATCCAGGGCAAGCACGTTGCCGTGATCGGCTATGGCAGCCAAGGGCATGCCCATGCGCTGTCATTGCGTGACTCCGGCGTTGACGTGCGCATCGGTCTGCAGGAGGGCTCCAAGAGCCGGGCCAAGGCCGAGGCCGAAGGCCTGAAGGTCCTCACCCCTGCCGAAGCGGTCGCCGAGGCCGATGTGATCGTGATCTTGGCGCCAGATCAGGTGCAGCGCACGCTGTATGCCAATGAGATTGAGCCCAACCTGACCCCCGGTGACACCTTGGTGTTTGGTCACGGCTTCAACATCCGCTTTGGCTATATCGTGCCTCCAGCCGGTGTTGATGTCTTCATGGTTGCTCCCAAGGGTCCGGGCCACCTGGTCCGTCGTGAGTTCGTCGACGGTCGCGGCGTACCTGTGCTGGTCGCCGTGGAGAAGGACGAGTCAGGCAAGACTTGGGATCTCGCGCTCTCCTATGCCAAGGGCATCGGCGGCCTGCGTGCCGGCGGCATCAAGACCACCTTCGCTGAGGAGACCGAGACCGATCTCTTCGGTGAGCAGGCAGTCCTGTGCGGCGGCGCTTCGCAGCTGGTGATGTACGGCTTCGAGGTGCTGACCGAGGCTGGCTACCAACCCGAGGTCGCCTACTTCGAGTGCCTGCACGAGCTCAAGCTCATCGTTGACCTGATGTACGAAGGCGGCATCGCCAAGCAGCGCTGGAGCGTCTCCGACACCGCGGAGTACGGCGATTATGTCTCTGGCCCCCGGGTGATCACGCCCGAGGTCAAGGAAAACATGAAGGCTGTGCTCGCGGACATCACCAATGGGCAGTTCGCCAAGCGTTTCATCGACGATCAAGATGCTGGTGCACCTGAGTTCCAGGAGTTGCGCGCCAAGGGGGAGCAGCATCCGATCGAGAAGACGGGCCGCGAGCTGCGCAAGTTGATGGCTTGGGTGAAGAGCCACGACGCTGACTACGTCGAGGGCACCGCCACTCGCTGACTGTTTGGATCATTGGACGTTGGGTCAAGTTGAGCCTGACGTCTGGCTGAAACCAAAGGGCCGTTCTCTCCGGAACTAACGGGGAGAACGGCTTTTTGTTACCTTTTTGTGGCTTTCGTGAGAAATGTCTGTACTGATATGTCGGATTTGAGATAGATTATTGCTATTCATTGGATCTGACGACAGGACGGCTCATGTCGCATGCAACTCCCCACGGCGCCTCCAGGCGAGGCCGCGATATTGGCACCTTCCGTGCATTGGTGCTCTTGATTGCGTGTTGTCTGGTCGTCGCCGGAGCTATTGCCATCACTGAGCCAGCTTCGGCCCGTGACGAGCGGCGTCCGGCAGTGAGCAAGAAGACTCAAGCAGCCGTCAAGGCCAAGAAGAGCACCAAGGCCAAGAAGGTCAAGAAGGCCAAGAAGGCCAAGTCGCAGGCTGCACGCAAGTTGGCCGCTCGCAAACGAGCCAAGCCCAAGAAGCCCACCCCCGCCCCAACTCCCACCCCGGTGGTGCCTCGCGTGACGGTGACGCCAAAGCCGACGCCCACACCTACGCCGACCCCGACACCCACACCCACACCGACTCCTACACCCACGCCGACACCCACGCCGACCCCCACCCCCACGCCGACCCCCACGCCGACACCCACTCCCACGTCCACCCCCACACCGACACCCACCCCGGCACCGTCGGATGCCTGTGGCGTCCGCCCAGCCAAGGCTGACGGCACCAACTGGGAGTGCACTTTCGTCGACAACTTCGATGGCTCGTCGCTTGACCTGTCGAAGTGGTCGGTGATGCGCACGGACTGGACTGGCTTCAGCAATCAGAACGAGTGCTATTACGACGACCCGCGCAATGTGAATGTCGGCAGTGGCGCACTGAATCTGACCGTGCGTTATGACGCGCAGAAGCAACCTTGCATCACCATCGGTGACACGAACTACAGCGGCGGGATGATCACCTCTGCAGGCAAGTTCGCCCAGAAATATGGCCGCTTCGAGTTCCGGGCGAAGTTCCCTTCGTCGTACCTCAATGGCCAGCCAACAGCCGGCTTGCAGTCGGCACTGTGGCTGTGGCCGGCCAACCAGTCGATCTACGGCACCTGGCCTGGCTCAGGGGAGATTGACGTGGCGGAGTACTACTCGCCCTATCCAGATCGTGCTATCCCCTTCCTGCACTACACCCCGATCAACAGCACCTACCAGGAGACCAACAACTACTGCTTCGTGGCCAATGCTGACACGCAGTTCCACGACTACACGCTGGAGTGGACTCCTGACCGGATCAAGATCATCTATGACGGGGCGACGTGCATGGACACAGCCTGGAAGTCGACCCTAGGCGGGACGGCACCCTTCGATCAGCCCTTCTTCATGTCGCTGACCCAGGGCCTTGGTTGGTATGCCAACAGCGTCAACTCAAACACCCAGTTGCCAGCCACGATGCAGGTCGACTACGTGAAGGTCTGGAAGTAGGCCCGGTCTTGGCGCGAGCCTGATCTTAGGGAGAGCCTGGCCCACCTTGGCCCACTTATCCACAGGGATTTCCCCAGTTGTGGGTAGAGCCGGTGGAAAAATCCATCAGCCTGTGTACGACGCTCCCGCTGCTGTGGAACAAGCCACTTTGTCGGAGTTGACCACTTCAAATCCGACAAAAGGTTTGCGCCCTGGGCTCAAGGGGCGCTAAAAGGGCCCTCAGTTGATGACCTTCAATGGCAAGTCGGCACAGGGGACCTCTTGGGAGAAGTTCTCCGGGTTGATCGGCTCGCCGGCGAAGATCTCGACTTCTGCAGACAGGACTGCGCGATTGTGATGATTGACCAGAGTCGCGCCGGCCTCTTGGAAGGGCTCAAGTAGCACCCGCTCGATCGTCTCGGCCAAGATGTCTGCTCCCATCACGCCCAGCATTTGGCCGTCTTGCTCCACAGGCACGGTGATCGTGAGCATGAACTCATCGGTGCACACATAGTCGATATAGGGGCCAGTCACGTGCGAGGCATGGGTGCGCTGCGGCGTACGGAACCATTCCTGTCTGGAGTAGTCGGTCGACTGCACCAAGGCGATCGACTCCGGGATGCGCTCCTTGTCATCGCCCTGCCACCAGGCCAACAAGAAGTGCTCGTCGGTCAGGATGCCAGGCGTGACGACGAATCCGGCACCGACGGTGTGCGGAGCGGCCAAGATCTCGAAGGCGTGAGGTCGTGACTCGGCCAGCAGGTCGGCCGAAGATGCAGGTTGGTTGAAGAGCGGTGCGATTGCGCGTCCGCTGCGCCAAAGCTGGGAGATCAGCGGATTGAACAGCTCTTCGACCAGGTGGGCGCAGGTGGCTAGTTCGTTGGTGGTGGCCTTCACGACTTGCTCCGTTGTTGGGCTTGCAAATGGGCGAGTTGGCCGAGTTGGCCACGTAGTCGGCTGCGCATTTGCAGTCGAGCTCCTGCTGGGTCGTGCTCGGCGATGGCGGCGATCAACTGGAGTTGATCTGAGCGAATCTTGGGCCAGGAGTTTGGGTCGGCAAATGGGACGCGAAGCAAGGCCCCGAACTCCATCTCAAGGCGGATCACATTGCGGGTCAGGTGTGCGGAGTGAGACAGAGCGGCAATGGCAAGGTTGAGCTCGGTGTCTGCATGGCGCCAGGCATCGGCGCCCGCAGTTGCAGGCTCCGGCACGATGCTCAACAACTCCTCCACCTCATCGTCATTTGCTCGCTCGGCGGCAAGCTCTGCGCAGCCACTGAGAATGCTTGAGTAGTGGATGCCGCGATCGGCCAGCTCCACCCGACTCATTGCTGAGATCAGGGCCTTGAGGCTCTCATCTGCGGCGTGTACCGGGCGGGTGACGAATGAGCCGCCGCCCCGCCCTCTAACTGTCGTGACCAAGCCTTGGGCGCGCAGCGAGATCAGGGCCTCACGAGCCGTCACCGTGGCCACGCCGAGCATGGCGGCGAGCTCGGTCTCACTGGGCAACTTCTCGCCGTCTCTTAGGAGCCCAGACCAGATTGCATTGGCCAGTCGCTGTTCGACCCGCACGGCTCGACCCAGGTTGTTGATCGGGGCGAAGACCGCAGTGCGTGCCCGTGTGGAGCGGTGCCTGATTGCGGCCATGTCGCTCCTCCCCGTTGAGGAAATCCGGAATGTCTTTGGCCAAGACTATGGACATCTATCATCTGAGTCCATATGTTTTAGCAGTGAAAAGTGATCCACGCCACTTTAGGAGCTTGGGGAGATGACTGCAGCCAACACTGCCATCCGATTGTTGGATGTGCATCGCCACTTCGGTGAGGTCCGTGCCGTCGATGGAGTTGACCTCGAGATCGCCGATGGCGAGTTCTTCTCGATGCTGGGGCCATCAGGGTCTGGCAAGACGACGGTCTTGCGATTGATCGCTGGATTCGAGCAACCCACCAGCGGCACGATCGAGTTGGCTGGCAAGGACATCACTGGTACGGCGCCGTTCGAGCGTGACGTGAACACCGTCTTCCAGGACTACGCGCTCTTCCCGCACATGAATGTGCTCGACAATGTCGCCTATGGCCTGAGGGTGCGTGGGGTCAAGAAGGCCGCCAGACGCCAGCAAGCAATGGACGCCCTTGCGATGGTGCGTCTGGAGCATGTGGCAGACCGCAAGCCGGCTCAGTTGTCAGGCGGACAACGTCAGCGGGTCGCTTTGGCACGCTCGATCGTCGTACGTCCGAAGGTGCTGCTGCTTGACGAGCCGCTTGGCGCCCTCGACCTCAAACTGCGCGAGCAGATGCAGGTGGAGCTAAAGCAGTTGCAACGCGACCTAGGGATTACCTTCGTCTTCGTCACTCATGACCAGGAAGAAGCGCTGACTCTCAGTGACCGGATCGCGGTCTTCAGTGAAGGACGGATTGTGCAACTCGGCTCGCCAAGCGAGGTCTATGAGCAGCCGGTCAACGAATATGTTGCCTCCTTCGTGGGCACTTCCAATCTCTTCGACGCCGAAGCTGCGCGCGCTGTCCTTGGTGCCGAGGGGCGGTTCGCGCTTCGACCAGAGAAGATCCACCTGGTGGCACCCAGTGCAAGCGCTGGTGGACCGCAGGCGAAGGGCAAGGTCGCAGAGACCATCTATCTGGGCGTTGGTCGCAGAGTCGTTGTTGATCTCGAAGCTGGCCCCCAACTGGTGGTCCTTGAGCCCAGCACCACCGAGGCTGCGGTAAAGCGTGGTGATGCAGTGCTCGCGACCTGGCGTACTGAAGACCTGGTGCGGTTGACCTGACCGACCGCATCGACCCTAATCCGCAAAGAGAGGGAAGGACACCCAATGAAGAAAGCGATTCAAACGCGGCGCCTGGCAGGACTGGCCGTCGCGATCACGAGTTGCCTGGTATTGGCTGCCTGCGGCAGCGGCAGTGACGATGGTTCGTCCACGTCAGCGCCAGACAAACTGGGCAAGAAGGAAGGGCAGGTGTCAATCCTGGCCTGGCCCGGATATGTCGAAGACGGCAGCAACGACCCGGATGCTGACTGGGTCAGCGATTTTGAGAAGCAGACCGGTTGCAAGGTGACCAGTAAGGTCTATGGCACCTCCGATGAGGCCTTCAACTTGGCCAAGTCCGGAGACTACGACGTGATTGCTGCTTCAGGCGACCTCACCCTCCGGATGATTGCGGCCAAGCAGGCAGCCGAGGTCAACACAGATCTGGTGCCCAACTACGGGGCGGTCTTCGACTTCCTCAAGAATCAGCCCTGGAACACCGTTGACGGCAAGAACTATGGCGTGCCCCACGGCTATGGCGCAAACCTCTTGATGTACAACGCCGATGTCGTCAAGCCGGCACCAGATTCTTGGAATGTCGTCTTCGACAAGGGCAGCGCCTACAAGGGCAAGGTCACGGCCTATGACTCACCGATCTACATCGCCGATGCGGCCATGTACCTCATGGCCACCCAGCCGGATCTGAAGATCACCAACCCCTATGCGCTTGATCAAAAGCAACTCGATGCCGCGGTGAAGTTGCTGAAGGAACAGCGCGTCAACATCGGTGAATACTGGTCTGATTACTTGAAGGCAGCCCAAGCCTTCAAGACCGGCAACACCGTGGTCGGCACCACCTGGCAGGTGATCGCCAACACGATCGACAAGGCCAATATCAAGGTCACCGTGCCGAAGGAGGGCGTCACTGGCTGGAATGACACTTGGATGATCTCGGCAAAGGCGAAGAACCCCAACTGCGCCTATGCCTGGCTCAACCACATCGAAGACCCCAAGACCAATGCTCAGGCCACGGAGTACTTCGGTGAGTCGCCAAACAGTCAAGAGGCTTGCGACTACGCCAGTGAGGGATTCTGCGAGACCTATCACGCAGGAGACAAGTCATATTCCGACAAGATCTGGTACTGGCGCACACCCATCGCCAAGTGCCTGGACGGTCGCACAGATGTGAAGTGCACCGACTATGCGGAATGGACCAAGGCCTGGACCGAGATCAAGGGCTGAGTTGAGTAGTACACCCAACCCGACGTTGGCCGCCCCCTCGGGGGCGGCCAACCGAAGGTTCTCCTCATTCTTGGCCACCCGCCCCAGACTGCGGCTGGCCTTGTTCTTGACGGCTCCGCTGACCTGGTTGGTCGGTGTCTACATCGTGGCCCTGGCGGCGTTGCTCGTCAGCGCGCTTTGGACCGTCGACAGTTTCACCGGTGAGATCAATCGCAGCCTCACTCTCGACAATCTCAAAGAAGTCGTCACCGACGCGCTCTACCGCACGGTTACGCTGCGCACCTTGTTTGTTGCGGCGGCGGTGACCGTGATCGACGTGGCCCTGGCCCTTCCGATTGCCTTCTTCATGGCCAAGGTCGCCTCGCCTCGCCTGCGTCGCGCCCTCGTCGTTGCGGTGCTGACCCCGCTGTGGGCCAGCTATCTGGTCAAAGCCTTTGCCTGGCGATCATTGCTCAGTGAAGGAGGGCTACTCGACTGGATCCTTGGGCCCTTCGGGATTCACAGCCCCGGCTATGGCCTGACCGCGGTCATCATGACTCAGGCCTATATCTGGCTGCCCTATGTGATCCTGCCAATCTATGCGGGCATGGATCGGGTGCCAGGCTCGCTCTTGGAGGCTGCGGGAGACCTGGGTGCACCATCTGCGCTGACCATCCGGACCGTCGTACTGCCCCTCGCGTTGCCAGCGGTGATTGCAGGCACCATCTTCAGTTTTTCGTTGACCATGGGTGACTACATCACCGTGAATATCGTCGGCGGGGCAAATCAGATGCTCGGCAACCTCGTCTACACCAATGTGGGTGCTGCCAACAACCTGCCTTTGGCCGCAGCCATCGCGTTGATCCCGATCGTGATCATGCTCGGCTATCTGGCGCTCGTACGCCGTACCGGCGCATTGGACAACCTCTAGGAGATTGCCGTGACTCTGAGCCCCCTCACCAGAGGGATCCTGCTGGGATTCACCGGCATGGTCCTGCTGTTGATGTACACACCCCTCCTGGTCGTAGTGATCAACTCCTTCAACCCCGACCCGTCGATGACGTGGCCTCCAGAAGGATTCACCGGTGAATGGTGGCGCAAGGCTTATCACAGCGCTGGCGCTCGAGATGCAGTCCTGACCAGCGTGCAGGTGGCGATCGTGTCCACCTTGATTTCGCTGATCTTGGGCACCTTGATGGCCTTTGCCTTGCAGCGTTTCGACTTCTTCGGCAAGCACTCGGTCAACCTTCTGGTAATCCTGCCGATCGCACTGCCTGGCATTGTCACCGGTATTGCGCTCAACAACGCCTTCCGCGGCATCATGGGCATCAACCTGTCGATCTACACAGTCATCGTGGCTCACGCGACCTTCTGCATCGTCACCGTCTTCAACAACGTGATCGCGAGGCTGCGGCGGATGGGCGGCAACTTCGAGGAGGCATCAGCCGATCTCGGGGCGGGTTTGTGGACAACCTTCAGATTGGTGACCTTCCCACAACTTCGTTCGGCGTTGCTGGCTGGAGGATTGCTGGCCTTCGCGCTGAGCTTTGACGAGATCATCGTGACCACCTTCACTGCAGGCTCAGGTGTCACGACCTTGCCGATCTGGATCCTCAACAACCTCTTCCGGCCCAACCAAGCCCCAGTCGTGGCCGTGGTCGCGGTGGTCTTGATCCTGGTCTCGATCATCCCGATCTGGATCGCGCAACGCATTGCTGGAGAAGCAGAAAACATCCGCTGACCCAGCCGCCCGACCTGCGCGAAGACGCCGGGGGAGAGGGGCTATTTTAGTTTGGTGCCTGATTCCACTGCCAAGTCACCGCAGCCACCCACAGCCCAGCGCCCCGTCGTACTCATCGCCGAGGAGTTGAGCCCGGCCACGATCCAAGCCCTCGGTGATGGATTTGAGATCCGACACTGCAACGGAGCCGATCGGGGTGAACTGCTTGCCGCTCTGCCTGAGGCCGAGGCAATCTTGATCAGGTCAGCGACGAAGATGGACGAAGAAGCCATCGCGGTCGCCTCGCGTCTGCGCGTGATCGCCAGAGCGGGAGTCGGCCTCGACAACGTTGACGTGCCAGTTGCCACGCAGTACGGCGTCATGGTGGTCAATGCGCCCACGTCGAATATCACCAGCGCCGCTGAGTTGGCAGTGGCCCTGATGCTGGCTGCTGCCCGACACATTTCACCGGCTCATGCTGCGCTTCGACAGGGGCAGTGGAAGCGGTCGAAGTACACCGGTGTCGAGGTGGTCGACAAGACCGTCGGCATCATCGGCTTGGGGCGGATCGGCTTCTTGGTCGCCCAACGGCTGGCGGCCTTCGGGGTCAACCTGATCGCCTATGACCCTTATGTGCAGGCCGGTCGAGCCGCGCAGATGGGGGTGCGGATGGTGACTCTTGAGGAGCTGATGGCCGAGGCCGACTTCATCAGCGTGCACCTGCCCAAGACCCCAGAGACAGTTGGTTTGATCGGGGCACGCGAATTGGCGATGGCCAAACCAGCCTTGGTGCTGGTCAACGCGGCTCGTGGCGGCATCGTCGATGAGCAGGCTCTGTACGACGCATTGTCCAGCGGCCAGATCGGCGCTGCTGGCCTCGATGTCTACGACACCGAGCCCTGCACTGACTCTCCGCTGTTCACCCTCGACAATGTCGTGGCCACCCCGCACTTGGGTGCGTCGACCGATGAAGCTCAGGAGAAGGCCGGTGTGGCCGTGGCCCAGTCTGTGCGCCTGGCGATGGCTGGAGAGTTGGTGCCGGATGCGGTCAATGTCGAGGGCGGCGTGATCGCCGAAGACGTCAGGCCAGGCATCTCCTTGACGGAGAATCTCGGCAACATCTTCACGATGCTGGCCCAAGGCGTTGCTCAACAGATCGACGTGGAAGTGCGCGGTGAGATCGTTGAGCACGACGTCAAAGTCCTCGAACTCGCTGCTTTGAAGGGTGTCTTCGAGGGCATCATCGAAACTCCCGTGACCTATGTCAATGCGCCTTTGTTGGCCGAGGAGCGTGGCACCGAAGTGCGTCTGGTGCTTGATCCGGTGAGCATGGATCACCGCAATCTGGTGACTTTGCGCGGTGCTCTAGCCGATGGCACCACGGTGTCGGTGTCGGGCACCTTGATGGGCATCACACAGCAACAACGCATCGTCGAGGTCAACGGCTTCGATGTGGAGGTCGAGATCTCTGATCACATGGCCTTCTTCGTCTATCAAGATCGCCCAGGCATCGTGGGTGCTGTTGGGCAGATCTTGGGGGAGGGGGCGGTCAATATCGAGTCGATGCAGGTGTCGCGTGACCCGGAGCGCGGATCAGCGCTGATGGCAATGTCTGTTGACCGCAAGCTGCCCGTTGAGGTCCTGGATCAGATCGCTGCTGCGATCCAGGCGAGTGTGGTCCGAGGCGTGGATCTGGCTTGAGGTCGTTGGTTTGGGTGGTCTCGGCGGTGCTGGTCGGCACCTTGTTGACTTCGTGTGGACCGGCCAAATCACCGAAGGCCAAGGCTCCGGAGCCAGAGGTCAGCGCCACGCCCAAGGCCGACACCAATCCGCTCCCGACGCGCGCCAAACCAGGCAAACCCTGTGGGCCCAAGATCACCCGAGCCAATGGTCGCTCCTGGCGTTGCACCTTCGCTGACAACTTCGACGGCACCTCCCTTGACGGCGACAAGTGGCTTGAGTTGGCTAGCTATTGGTCCGGACTCGGTGGCCCAGACGATTGCTATTTCGATGACGGACACAACGTGCGCGTCGCCAACGGCAGACTGCGTTTGATCACGCGACGTCTGCCCGAGCCACGCGATTGCGCTCAGGCGCAGGGCGGCAAGGCGTCGTACACCGGCGCCATGCTCAACACCTTGCACCGCTTCTCCCAAGAGCGTGGCCGCTTTGAGTTCCGGGCTCGCTTCCCGCAGACCAGGCAATCCGGGCAGACCCGACCGGGCATCCAAGGCTCCTTGTGGATGTGGCCGGTTGATGACAGGAAGTATGGGCCTTGGCCGTCGTCGGGTGAGATCGACATTGCCGAGTTCTATTCGGCCTTCCCTGATCGGATCATCCCGTTCTTGCACTACGACATGGAGACTCGCAAGGATCCGCTGGCTGCGTTTGCAAAGCCGCCGCAGGAGACCAACAACCACTGCCTCTTCGCCGCGCCTGACGGAGACTTCCACACCTACACCCTCGAGTGGACCAAGCAGATCATGCACATCTATTACGACGGAGTGACCTGCCTGAAGACGCCGTGGCTGGCCAAGCAGGGTGGTAGTGCCCCCTTCGACCAACCCTTCATTTTGGCGATCGGCTTCGGCACCGGCAAATTCGATAACGCTGTGACCGATCAGACTCCGATGCCAGTCCATCTTGACGTCGACTACGTGCGGGTTTGGCAGTGACCCGTCGCCTGGCCCAACTGGTCGTTGGGCTGTGGTTCTTTGGCATCTCTTTGGCGATGGTGATCAGATCTGGCCTGGGCAATGCTCCGTGGGATGTGCTGCACCAAGGCCTGGCAAACCACCTCCCGATCACCATTGGTCAAGCAGTAATCCTGATGAGCCTGCTGGTGTTGCTGGTTTGGATCCCACTTCGGGAGATCCCAGGCGTCGGCACATTGCTCAACGCCGTTGTGGTCGGCTATTCGATAGACGTGAGTCTGGGTTGGCTCTCCACGCCGAGGGATCTCTGGCTACGAGTGGTGCTGCTGTTGGTGGGGATTGTGCTCAATGGCTTGGCGACTGGTCTCTATATCGGAGCGCGCCTTGGCTCTGGACCTCGTGATGGCTTGATGACTGGCCTGCACCGGCGTACGGCGCTCCCCATCGGGCTGGTGCGTTGGGGCTTGGAGATCACAGTCGTGGTGCTTGGTTGGCTGCTTGGGGGAGTTGTGGGTGTGGGCACGCTTGTCTTTGCTTTTGCCATTGGGCCCTTGGTGCAGGTGTTCTTGCCGATCTGCACGGTGCCAGGGGACGAAGGAGTCAAAGCCGCTTCGTGATCTTGCGCGTCAGCGCTTAAGCGGTGGTGAAGACCCCGAGTCGATTGCCGCTCGGGTCAAAGAATTCGAAGCGCCGTCCGCCTGGGTAGTCATACGGAGGCGCAGCGATGGTGCCGCCAGCTTGCGTCACGGACGCCACACTTGCATCCAGGTCTTGGGAGTAGAGCAAGATGAGCGGCCCAGAGTCACTCGGCTTTGCCTGTGGGTTGAGACCACCGATCTCGCCATTGCCGCTTACTGACTTGATGCCGGCGTAGGCGCCACCGTAGTCATTGAACTCCCAGCCGAAGGCCGACTCATAAAAGGCGCGGGTGGCGACCAGGTCGGTGACCCCCAACTCCACATAACTGATCGCATGGTGTGTGTCTGGGGTCATGACTGCTCCTTGATGGTGCTCACAGTCTCGTTGCTATCACGGCAGAGGCATCTGGTGCCACCATGACCTCGACTGCGACAAAGCGCTCGTCGGTCAACCAGGCTTCGCGCAAAGTGTCGACCCGACCAAACGAGATTGGTGGCCACATCTGGCAAGGCTCGAAGTCATCGAGTACGACGATCCCGCCCGGCTCCACGAGATCGGCCACCGCGTCGACGTGGGCGTCTTCAGGGGCTGAGGGGTCGAGGAAGAGCAGCGAGAAGGGGCCTTTGTCGCGCAGGGTTGACCAATCTGCGGTGAGGACTTCGACTTGGGGGTCTTCGGTGAAGATCTCGCTGGCGGCTCCGGCCAGCTTCTCGTCGCGCTCGGCAGTGAGGATCAGCGTGCCTTCGCGTGCGCCAGAGCGCAGCCAAGCAGTCCCGACCCCGCAGCCGGTGCCGAACTCAGCCATGGTGCCTTGTCTGGTGGCCGCCAAGGTCGCCAAGAGACGCCCGGTCTCGTTGCGACAAAAGGACACATAGCCGGCGTGACGGGACACGGAGAAAGCCCGTGTGACGATCTCGGGCAACTCCGGGGGCGCTGACATGGGCGCCAGTCTGGCAAATCCAGCCGACTCCCACAGAACTCACCGTGAAGTCTCAGGATGCGGGATGCCTGTGGGCAATGCCCTGCGATATTTGGGTATTGGGCGTATCTTGAAAGAGCTATGCGGAGGAACTTCGTACTCATTTGCCGCCGTGGCGGGGCCTCGATCAGATAGGCCACCTCGCCGCGGAGTTTCGGCGTTCCCGCCATTTGGCCCATCACTCCGCGAGGCGAGCAGCGAAGTTCCCACTCTCAGAACCTCCCGACTCAGGTCGGCGTCCGGGCGATCCTTGGGCAGCAGATGAGTCCTCCTTCGCGGAGTTGGCAGCAATCCAACTCAACGCAAGGAGCACCAAGATGTATGACTTCTATCCCGCCGAATGGGGCCCGGCCAAGCATGACCCCGAAAGCCCCACCGCGCAGGCGTTGGCCACGGCGCTTGTCATGCGAGACAGCGACTCGCAACGCCCCGACGACAACTAGCCTGCATGCATGCCTGAAACTACCACCAACTCTGCTGTGTCCGGTCCGATCAAACTCGCCGTCATCCCTGGCGACGGGATCGGCACTGAAGTGACCGCAGAAGCCTTGAAGGTGCTCGACGTCGTCACGCCCACCGGTGTGAGCTTTGAGCAGACCCACTACGACTTGGGTGCCGAAAACTATCTGCGCACCAAAGACGTCTTGCCTGAGTCAGTCTTGGCCGAGATCCGTGACCAAGATGCGATCATGCTCGGAGCGGTTGGCGGCAAGCCCAATGATCCGAACTTGCCACCCGGCATCCTCGAGCGTGGCCTGTTGCTGCGGCTGCGCTTCGAGCTCGATCACTACGTCAACCTGCGTCCGAGCCGGATCTTCCCCGGTGCGGCTTCACCACTGGCCAATCCTGGTGAGGTGGAGTTCGTCGTCGTACGCGAAGGCACTGAGGGGCCCTACACCGGCAATGGTGGCGCCCTACGAGTTGGTACGCCGCACGAGATCGCCACCGAGGTGTCGGTCAACACCGCATTTGGTGTCGAGCGCGTCGTACGCGATGCCTTCGCCCGGGCGGAAAAGCGCCGCAAGAAGTTGACCTTGGTGCACAAGACCAATGTGCTGGTCAATGCAGGCGCCGTTTGGTGGCGCCTGGTGCAGGAGGTGGCCAAGGAGCATCCCGAGGTCACAGTCGACTACATGCATATCGATGCGGCCACCATCTTCATGGTCACCGACCCGGCTCGCTTCGACGTGATCGTCACAGACAACCTCTTCGGTGACATCATCACCGACCTCGCTGCTGCCGTCACCGGAGGCATCGGGCTGGCAGCCAGTGGCAATATCAATCCAGACCGCACCGCGCCTTCGATGTTTGAGCCAGTCCATGGCTCGGCTCCAGACATCGCTGGCCAGGGCATTGCCGACCCCACAGCGGCCATCTTGTCCACGGCACTCATGCTCGACCACTTGGGCATGGAGTCTGCGGCGAAGACGGTCGAAGATTGCGTGATCGCTGACTTGGCTGCTCGTCAGCCAGGCAACAAGCGATCGACTGCTGAAGTGGGCGACGCGATTGCCGCGCGCGTGGCGGAGTCAACCAACTAGACATTAGATAGCGTGAGCGCATGAGTCTTGACATCCGGATCCAACAAAACGCTGCAGCCCGCAGCGACCAAGAGGTCGCCCAGATCTTGGCCGACCCCGGATTTGGCAAGCACTTCACCGACCACATGTTCGTGGCCGAATGGACGCCAGAGGCTGGCTGGCATCAGGCCAGGATCCAGCCCTACGGACCGTTCACCCTCGACCCGGCGGCAGCGGTGTTGCATTACGCCCAAGAGGTCTTCGAGGGGCTGAAAGCCTTTCGTCATGCCGATGGCTCGGTGTGGACCTTCCGTGACCAGGCCAATGCCGAGCGCATGGTGCGATCCGCTCAACGCCTGGCGCTGCCGGTGCTCGACCCTGCCGACTTCGCTCAAGCAGTCGATGCCTTGCTCAAGGTAGATCAGCGATGGGTGCCAGACGCCACCAACGAGGAGAGTCTCTATGTGCGGCCCTTCATGTTTGCCAGCGAGGCCTTCCTTGGGGTGCGCCCGGCCCACCACGTCACCTTCAGTGTGATCTTGTCGCCAGCCGGGCCCTACTTCGCTGGCGGCATCAAGCCGCTGACCCTGTGGTTGTCAGACGACTACACCCGAGCTGGTCGAGGCGGCATGGGTGCTGCCAAGACCGGCGGCAACTACGCCAGTTCCTTGGTGGCACAACAGGCCGGCATGGACCAAGACTGCGATCAGGTGGTCTTCCTGGACTGTGCCGAGGGGCGCTTTGTCGAAGAGCTCGGCGGCATGAATATGTTTTTCGTCTACGACGACGGCCATATCGTCACCCCAGCCCTGGGCACGATCTTGGAAGGTGTCACTCGCTCGGCCGTGATCAAGCTTGCCCAAGAGCGTGGCCATCGAGTCGAAGAGCGCCATTATGAGATCTCCGAGTGGCAACAAGACGCCAAGAGTGGCCGGTTGGTCGAGGTCTTTGCTTGCGGCACGGCCGCGGTGATCACGCCGGTCGGCAAGCTCAAGTGGCAAGAGGGTGAGGTCACCATGGGCACTGAGCCCGGTGCATTGACCATGGAGCTGCGCAAGGCTTTGGTCGACATCCAATATGGACGCAGCGCCGACAACTTCGGCTGGACCCGCAAGGTTTGTTGAGATGAGCGAAGTGAAGCTGCCACCGGCCGCCGTACCCGACCAATTCCATGTCTACGACACCACCCTTCGTGATGGTGCCCAGCAAGAGGGGCTCAACCTCTCAGTCGCCGACAAGCTGGCGATCGCACGTCATATTGATGGGCTCGGGGTGGGCTTCATCGAGGGCGGTTGGCCTGGAGCAAACCCCAAGGACACCGAGTTTTTCCGTCGAGCCAAGGAAGAGCTGCACCTCAAGCACGCCCAACTCGCCGCCTTTGGGGCCACTCGCCGAGCCGGCGTAAAGGCTGCCGACGATCAGTTGGTCGCCGCGTTGCGCGAGTCTGGTGCTGGCGTGGTCACCTTGGTGGCGAAGTCTCATGTCGGCCATGTCGAAAAGGCCCTGCGCACGACCTTGGCCGAAAACCTCGAGATGGTGCGCGACACCGTCAGCCACCTGCGTGAGCACGGCCAACGTGTCTTCCTTGACGCCGAACATTTCTTCGACGGCTATCGACTAGATCGCGACTACGCGATCGAAGTACTCCGCGTGGCCCATGAAGCCGGAGCTGACGTGGTCGCGCTTTGTGACACCAACGGCGGGATGCTGCCCAATTGGGTCACCGATGTGGTTGGCGATGTCGCCCAAGCGACCGGTGGGCGAGTGGGCATCCATGCACACAATGACACCGGGTGTGCCGTGGCCAATAGCATCGCGGCGATCGAAGGTGGCGCTAGCCACGTGCAAGGCTGCATCAATGGCTATGGCGAACGCACCGGCAATGCCGACCTGATCTCTGTGGTGGCCAATCTCGAGCTCAAGCTTGATCATCGAGTGCTGCCCCAGGGGCTGTTGCGGGAGTCGACGCGGGTGGCGCACGCGGTCGCCGAGGTGACCAATGTGCCCCCGGCTTCGCGCCAGCCCTATGTCGGGGCGAGCGCTTTCGCGCACAAGGCAGGGCTACACGCCAGTGCGATCAAGGTCGACCCCAATCTCTATCAGCACCTCGACCCGATTGAAGTCGGCAATGACATGCGCCTGCTGGTCTCCGACATGGCCGGTCGCGCGTCGATCGAGCTCAAGGGTCGCGAGCTCGGTTTCGAGCTGACCAAGGAGCAGATCCAGCGGATCACCGACCGGGTCAAGCACCTGGAGGCCAAGGGATACACCTTCGAGGCCGCAGATGCCTCCTTCGAGCTGCTCTTGCTCGAAGAGACCGAAGGCGCGCGTCCGTCGTACTTCGAGGTCGAGTCGTGGCGGGTGATCACCGAGACTCGACCGGGTGAAGAGGCGATCTCCGAAGCCACGGTCAAGCTACGGGCTGGTGGTGCGCGCACGGTCACGACGGGTGAAGGCAACGGGCCGGTCAACGCGCTTGACCACGCGCTGCGTGAGGCCATCTCCGTGCTTTATCCGGAGCTGGTCAAGTTTGAGTTGATCGACTACAAGGTGCGCATCTTGGATGCCGAGCACGGCACCGATGCGGTCACCAGAGTGCTGATCGAGACCTCAGATGGGCAAAGCTCCTGGGTCACCGTCGGTGTTGGCCACAATGTGATTGAGGCCTCCTGGATGGCTCTGACTGATGCCTTGACCTTCGGCCTGCGACGTCACCACATCTGATTACAGTCGTGATCTCATAGGCTCGTGGCTGTGAGTCAACACTTGCTGGACATCGGGTGGTTTGGCTTGGGCCTATTGCCCATGGCCATCGTGACCATGCTCTTGTTGCGCTGGCGTGGAGTTGGGTTGGGCTGGGCGCCAGTCAGCGCGATCGTGCGGGCCAGCGTGCAACTCGCAGTGATCGGGTTGTTGTTGGCCGGTGTCTTCGCCAAACCCTGGCTAGTGGTTGCCTTCGTCGCATTGATGCTGTCTACGGCCTCGTTGACTTCAGCGCATCGGATCGCTCAGCTTCATCACGGGCGGTGGGCGGCGACGATCGGGGTGCTCTGCGGCGCCTGCGTGGCGATCAGCTCAGTATTTGCGCTTGGGCTGATGGACACCAACTTGCGCTATCTCATCGCGGTTGCTGGCATCGTGATCGGCAACACGATGACCATGGTCACCTTGACTGGTCGCAACTTCGGCCGGGTCGTGCTCGACCGTCGAGACGAGATTGAAGGCTGGCTGGCTTTGGGGGCTACCCCCGGGCGGGCACATCGAGATTTTGGTGCGCTGGCGATCAAGGAATCGCTGATCCCATCGATCGACCAAACCAAGGCGACCGGCCTGGTCACTTTGCCGGGGGCATTCGTGGGCGCGCTCATGGGCGGCGCTAGTCCGGCACAGGCGGCGCAGTTCCAGCTCGTCGTACTGGCGGGGATCATGCTGGCCATGACGATCACTGGCCTTGTGGTGACTGCGATCATCGGGCGTTCGCCGTACGTGCCGATGCCCTAGCCTGGGCGCTCGCCCTCAATTGCCCAAGGTGGTCACTGACCAGGGGAGGGTCGAGAAGTTGTTGGCATACCAACTGCCCAACTCCGGAACATCGATTGTCGACACACTGGAACCATCCTTCAAGGAATAGGTTTCGAGTTTGGCGCCGCCGCGGCCATCGATCGACAGCAAGGTGAGCTGTTCATCGCGCCATGAGGCCATGACCCGGAAGGAATTGCGGGCGAACTCACTGACCTTGCCGAGATTGGACGTGGTGGCCCGCTCCAGATCGATTGCCATGATCTGTCCGGCGGTGTTGATGGTGTACATCTGCCCGTCGTACAGGTGCCCGTCGAGGCCGGCGACCGACACCGGCACGACGCCCTTGGGCCCATCGGCCAACAAATAGGGCTGCTGTGACAGGAGGCGTTCGGTGAACTTCTTGGTGCTGAGATCAATCCGACCCAGATGCAAAGTGCGCTTCTTGGTCAGATAGGTGCCGTCGGCCGCGATCGGGGTGATGTAGTAGGTGAACCACGCCTTGGAACCGACGATCTGCAAACCGCTGATCGATGAATATGCACCCTTGGTTGGGTCAGGCACGGCGCGAAACTCCGCGACCTGCTTTGTGGAATCCGGTTTGGTCACATCCGTTTGGTAGAGCGAGATCGTGCCGTCGGTGTTGCTGCTGCCTGAGCTCATCAAGTAGAGGTCGTCGCCGCTGATGCCGGTGGCGCCGGGCACATCACGAATCTCGTTGCGCACCAAGTGCGAGCCGTCATGAGCAAAGACCTCGGTGAGATAGCCGTCGCTGAGCCG
>WBZL01001218.1_pt1 | contig 27501 bp, 27 predicted proteins | sample 5204291 | NCBI WGS metagenome assembly WBZL01 (sample SAMN12344345, study PRJNA552823) | activated sludge metagenome | biome: Activated sludge suspended growth; feature: Nitrification reactor; material: Wastewater; isolation source: activated sludge from nitrification reactor of wastewater...
CTGCCGGAGCTGTTCGCGGTCAGCTTCCCGGTGGCGCACGAGCCCAGCTCTCACGCCCTGCTCTTGCGCGCCGGCGGCCCCACCAAGGGCTCTGCGCTCCTCGAGCTGTGCCGCCACTATGGAGTGGACCCGCGCGACGCGGTGGCGGTCGGCGACTGGATCAACGACGTACCCATGTTCCTCGCCGCGGGGCGCTCGTTCGAGCTCCGCGGTCATTTCCGCCGTATCGATCCCGTCGTCGACGCCAACCCAGAAGGCTGCTCTCAAGGCTCTCGCTCCTTTCGGTGAAGAGGGTTCGGCGCATTACTGGTAGCGAGAGCCTTCTATCGTTACAAGAGCCTTCCACCAGGGCCCTGGCGGACGCGGGCCCCCTCCCTACCGCCGCAGCCTTCGCGTCAGCGTTCGGGAGCGCCAGAGGGAGACGCCGAGGCAGAGGAGGAAAAGGCCGCTGGCGGCGGCCAGGGGGCGGGCAAAGAGGGCGTCACCGCGGATGCGGGCCACGTAGGCGAGGATGCCGGTGCCGAGGGCGAAGGCGCCCCAGAGCAGCTGGCGGGCGACGGCGTAGCCGAGGCGGGCGCTGTCGCGCAGACCGCGGATCTCGAGGCTCAGCTCTCCCCTTCTCGGCCTTCTTGAGGACGCGCTTCAACTCCCCCGGCAGGGCGAGGGCCGAGGTCAGCAGGTCCTTGACGGCGGTGGGGGCGAGGCCCATCCAGTCGAGGTCCGGGCCGAGGACGAAGCTCTGCAGGTAGGGGCGCACCACGGCGAAGCGGCGCGATCGACGCCCCTGGCTTCGAGGGCCGCGAAGTCGGTGGCCTTGGTGCCGTCCACGAAGCTCGTCACCAGCACATGCGGGGTGGAGAGCTCGCGCACCACCAGCGGGAAGCCGATCTCGGCGTTGCCCGCGAAGTTGCCGGCGATCGCCTCCAGGTGGTCAGCCTCGCGGGCGAAGTCGAGCTCCTTGGCGATCATCTGCTGCACCTGGGCGAGGACGGCGTCGAGGCCGCGAGCGAGGCGGGGCGGCGCTCGGCGGGCTCGACGAAGCGGGGGCGGGAGGCATCGCGGGCGGTCTCGGGGAGTTTTCCGAGCCCGATGCCCCCGGGCGCCCCGGCTTGGCCAACGGGCAGCTGGCGAGCTGTACTTGCGCGAAGCGACGGCTCCTAGCCGCCGTCCGGGTCACGCGGACCGTCGGTGCGCGGCGGGCACGGGCAGGCGGGAGCGGGGGCCTCGCTGCTGTCGAGGAAGCCGTCCCCGTTCTTGTCGAGGATCGCAAAGTGCGCCGGCGGGCCGTCGAACTCCTGCGCCGAGACCCTGCCGTCCCCATCCTGGTCGAGGCGTGCCAGGAAACGTGCGGCGAGCTCGCCCAACGTCAACGGCGCGCGCGGCCCCTGGCCGCGGTTGGCGCCTTCCGGTGGCGGCCTGCGCCCGCCCCTGGCCAGCGAGCCGCCCTCGCGGCTAGGCGGCGGGCCGCTCGGGGCCTCGCTGGCGTCGAGAAAGCCGTCTCCGTTCTCGTCGAGGGTCGCGAAGTGTTGCGGCGGGCCGTCGAACTCCGCGGCCGACACTCTGCCGTCGCCGTCGCGATCGAGACGGGCGATGAAGGAGGTCCCGCGCTCGCCGAGGGGTGGCGTTTGCGCTCGCAGCGAGGCCGGCAGGGTGATCCCGCCGGTCGCCCACAGCAGGCCGGCGAGGCCGAGCGGGAGGTTGCCAGGTTTCACCTTCTTGGGCATCGAGGTCTCCTTTTCGTGGCCCGCGTGGCCGGCGTGGCCCGCGTGGCCGGCTAGCGCTGGCGCTGGGTGACGAACACGTTGTCTTGCAGCTCGCCGCGGATCGCCGTGTTGCGGCGGATGATGCGGGCGAGGCTCTGCTCGCGCACCTGCTGCAGCATCGCCGGCGGCAGGTAGCTCTCGAACCAGAAGCGATCGCCGTCGCGCAGACGCTCGAACTGGTCGCGGAGCACGACGAAGAGGGTCTCCCCCACCATCGCGCCCGGCAGGTGGTCCTCGGCGAGGCCGCCCACCCAGGCGTCGATGTCGTCCACCGTGGCATAGGCCGCGGCGAGGCGAGCGCGCAGCTCCGGCGAGCGGGTGAGCTGGGCGAAGCTGATGCGCTTGGACAGGCCGTAATCGGCGCGCAGCTGGTTGTAGCTCGGCAGGCCGTGGTCCCGGCCGCGCTGGATGTTGAGCGAGGCGAGGTCGAAGCCACCGGCTCCCGGCGGGCCGAAAAGGAAGTTGCGCACCGCGTCCACCAGCTCGTTGTCGAGCTCCTGGGCTCGCTGGGTGGCGAGGCCGCGCAGGTAGGGGTCGATGCCCACGCTGGTGAGCTCGTCGGGGTTGAAGAAGGCGGAGGCGAGCGGCAGGTTGCCGGCGGCGATCGGCCGGCGGTCGGGGCCGAGGCGCAACAGGGTGTTCGAGAGCAGGCTGTGGCCGAGACGGTAGGCGGCGGTCGCAAAGGCGTTCTCGATCCCGGCGTTCACCCGCGGCCGGTAACCAGCATAGGGCCGCAGGGCGTTCGGGCCGAGCAACACGGGCAGAAACTCGTGGTAGGTGACCCACTGCATCTCGGCACCGACCATGGCGCGGGCGTATTGGTAGACGCGCTCGTCGCTCCAGTTGGGGTGCTGGTTCTTGGCCTGGTCGGCCCAAACGTTGTGCTCACGGACGAAGAGGGTGTGGAGGGCGGTGAGGCCCACCTGCTCGTTGGCCCGCACGTCGCCGGCCACGAAAACGCCGTCTCCCGGTGGCAGGTTGGGCAGCCCCGCGGTGTTGAAGGGCAGCAGGCCGCCGGCGCTGGTCTTCAGCCGGCCGCTGCCGTCGAGGGCGCGCAAGCCCTCGGCCCGCTCGGCGTCCGAGCCGTAGATCTGCGAGGCGTCGATGTAGGCGGTGATGCTGTTGACCTGCTGGCGGATGCCATCGACCTCCACGTAGTTGGAGCGCTCGAGGGCCATCGTCTCCTCCCCCGTGCCGTTGGGATCGAAGAAGGGGTCGGCGACGGGGATGTCGATATCGAAGGCCTCGGCTGGATCGGCGGCGCCGGTCAAGTCGATATCGTGGTCGAGGAACTGGCCCCATTGCCAGATGAAGTCCGAGGCGCCGCGGGCGTTCGGCTTCGGCCCGGAGGCGGCGGCCACCAGGTTGCTGATCTCGCGGGCGCTCGCCCGGTCGGCACCGCCCGGCGAGCCGGCACCGTCTTCGTAGCCGAGCGAAGTCCGGCGGCGCAAGGGCGTGCCCGCCTGGCCCCAGTCCGGGTGGACGGGATTGTTGCCGCTGCCATCGGCGCTGCGCAGCTCGGTCGGGAAGCGGGCAGGGGCCGGCGGCTGGGCCTCGGAGGCGGAGGCGGCCAGGGCGAGGGCGACGAGGGGGCCGGCGACGGCCAGCGAACGCGGTCGGTGCATCGTGGTCTCCTTTCGACGCCGCACCCTACGGGCGGCAGATGACAGGCACCACCGAAGCGCGATGACGAAATCGTCATCCAGCGGCGGCGCGGCCCCGCCGTTTCCCTCTGGTAGATTGCCCGCCGGTGAAGATCCTGGTCGTCGAGGACGAGCTCAAGGTGGCGAGCTTCATCGAAAAAGGGCTCGCCGAGCAGGGCTTTGCCGTCGAGGTGTCGCACCACGGCGACGAGGCCTACGAGCTGGCGCAGGGCCGGCCCTACGACGCCATCGTGCTCGACATCATGCTGCCCGGCCGCGACGGGCTGTCGATCCTCGCCAACCTCCGTGCCCGGCAACAGAACGTACCGGTCCTCCTGCTCACCGCGCGCTCGGAGCTCGACGAGCGCGTGCAGGGCCTCAACCTGGGGGCCGACGACTACCTCACCAAGCCCTTCTTCCTCGAAGAGCTGGTGGCCCGCCTCCACGCCCTCGGCCGCCGGCGCGGTGGCCAGCAGGGGGCGATCCTGGCGAGCGGCGACCTCGTGCTCGACCTGCTCCGCCGCGAGGCCAGGCGCGGCGCACGGCTGATCAACCTGACGCCCCGCGAGCTGCAGCTCCTCGAGGTGCTGCTGCGCACACCGGGCCGGGTGTTCACCCGCACGCAGCTCCTCGAGCGCGTCTGGGGCTACGACTTCGACCCGCAGACCAACCTCGTCGACGTCAACGTCCAACGGCTGCGCAAGAAGGTTGACCTCGAGGGCGAGGAGCCGCTGATCGAAACGGTACGCGGCGTGGGCTACCGGGTGCGCAAGGTCTAGGCGATGGCGGCGCCGTCCTTCCGCCTCAAGATCGCCCTGCTCTCGACGCTGCTCTCGGGAGCCGTGCTGCTCGCCTCGGGCGTCCTCTTCCTCTCCATCATCCGCCGCGAGGGCCTCTCGCGCATCGACCGCGAGATCCTCGCCCTCGGCGAGGCGCAGCTCAAGGCGCGGCCCGACCGCCGCGCCGGCCTCGACCTCGAACGCAGCCTGCGTTTCCTCTACGGCCCGGAGGGGCCGCGGCACTTCATCCTCCGCCTGCGTACCCTGGATGGGGCGACGATCTTCGCGAGCCCGGGCTGGCCCGCCGCCATCGACGAGGCCCGGCTACCGACCCCCGTCGCCCGCTTCCCACCGCCGCCTCGCGGGCGGCCGCCGGGCAGCGGCCCTCCCCCGCGCCGCCGGGACGGCGAGCGGCCGGAGGGCCCTCCTCGCCGCCCCGACGACCGCCTCCCCTTCGACCTCGTCCCGGAGGAGCCCCTGGACCCGCAGGGTGGGCTCGCTCCCGGAGGGCTGCCGCCGCGGCCGCCCGTCCTCCGCGTCGCCATCGCCACCCTGCGCGAAGGCGATGTCGCCTGGCGCGTCGGCCTGCTCGTCGACCAACGCCACAGCGTTCTCCTCGGCCAGGACCTCGCCGCCTTCCGCGCCGAGAACGCCCGCTACCGCAACGCCTTCCTCCTCGGCGCGCCGCTCGCCCTCCTGCTCCTTGCCGGCGCCGGCGCCTGGGTCGCCGAGCGGGCCCTGCGGCCGATCCGCCTGGTCACCGACACGGCGCAGCGGATCACCGCCCGCGGCCTCGGCGAGCGGGTACCGGCAGTCAAGGCAGACCGCGAGATCGCCCGCCTGATCGCCGTCATCAACGGCATGCTCGACCGCCTGGAGCGCAGCTTCACCCAAGCCGCCCGCTTCAGCGCCGACGCCGCCCACGAGCTGAAGACGCCGCTCACCATCCTCCAGGGTCATCTCGAACAGGGCCTGCAGGAAGCGGCGGACGGCTCGCCGGCGCAGCGCACCCTGAGCGACCTGCTGGGCGAAGTGCAGCGCCTGCGTTCGATCGTCGGCAAGCTGCTGCTGCTGGCTCGCGCCGACGCCGGCGCGCTGCGTGGGAGCCACGCACGGGTGGACTGGACCGCCGGTGTGGATCAGGCGGTGGCCGACACCCGCGAGCTGGCGCCGGAGCTGGCGGTGACGGCCGAGGTCGCGCCCGGGGTCACCGTCCTCGGGGACCCGGACCTGCTCAGTCAGGCGCTGCGCAACCTGGCGAGCAACGCCATCAAGTTCTGCCAGGGGGCCGCGGGAGCGCCCGGCGCCATCCGCATCGAGCTCCGCGCTGAGCCGGCGCCGTCCGGCGGGCGGGCCCTTCTGCGGGTGGCCAACACCGGGCCGCCCATCCCGGACGCCGAGCGCGAGCGTCTCTTCGAGCGCTTCTACCGCGGTGACCCGGCGCACAGCCGGCGGGTCGACGGCGTCGGCCTGGGCCTGAGCCTCGCCCGCGAGATCGCCCTCGCCCACCGTGGCAGCCTCAGCGTCGCCAACGAGCCGCCCGGCTGGGTGAGCTTCACCCTCGTCTTGCCGTTGGCCGAGGCCGGATGAGCAGCCTTCCTGCAGCGCGCCTCTGAGCGCCGCCAGCGGTCGAGAAGCATCGAGAGTCAGCCGGAAGATGGCGCGAGCCAGCTCCAGGGCCCCCAGGCGCAAGGCCGGCCAGGTGATCACTCCACCTTGAGATAGGCCCGAGAATTCGCCGCGAGGTGCGCCTCGAGCGCCGCGGTGACGGTGGGCTCTGCACGAAAGAAGGCCTCATCCAAGCAGGCGATGAAGGTGTCGTCCAGGGTGTCGGCCCAGTCGGCCTGCGGCGTGCCGGCAGCCAAGGCGGCAGCGGCGCTGGCGAGGATGTCCGCCTGAGCGGGAAGTCCCAGGGCGCGAAGCGCCGCCACCGTCTCGCTGAGCTTCGCGACACCACGGTTCTCGAGGTACTGGCCGTGGCCCCCGTTCTGGACTTCCGCGTCGTACCAGAAGACCAGCTGCGCCTGGCGCTGGAGGGGCGAGAGGTCGGCGGCGTCCTCCATCGCCAGCAGCTCGACGAAGGCATTCCAGGCGCGATGAGGCTCTCGCTGCAACGCCTCACGAGCGATCGTTCGCCGCCGGCCGCCGACCTCGTCTGCCACTTGCTAGGCGTCCTGCTCGTGGGTCCAGCCGGCGACGATGCGCTCGATGAGGAGCGTGTCGTTCCACACCCCGAGCGGCGGGTAGGCACGGAGCTCCTCAGGGCTCAGGCGCTCGACGCGCCACTCGCGGCAGCCGTCCCAGAGAAACCACGGCGGCTGGCGCCGGCCGGCGCGGTCGCGATGCGAGTCCCGAAAGACGGGGAACCGCTGCGCGGCCGCCGGCAGCGGCTCATGGGCGACCACCCGCACGAGCCGCCGGTTGCAGGCAGCGCCGAGCGGGAAGAACGTCATGAACGCGGGAGGCTGTTGGACGAGAGCGGCGAAGTCCGCGGGGCGCTCGGCGAAGATCCCTGGCAAGACGCGGATCAAGGCACCGTAGCTGGGGGGCGCGTCGTGCTTGTGGGTGTAGTGGGCGTAGGCGAGGCCCCGCGGCGTGGGGATCTCGATCACGTCGCCGATCCGCGGACGGAGCCGGTTCACCAGGGGCATCGGGTGCCTCCGCGGGGTTCGTTCCGCTGTTGGCCGCTGGGAGCCGCCCGGCAGGTGCCGGGGCAAGGGGACGAGCGGCGGAGTCCCAAGCTGCCGGCGCTCGCCCTGCCGATCCCCAGGAACTTGTGCTGATGCCTGGCTTCGTTCAGCTCAGGCAGGATCATGGCTCGCCGCTTCGCATGCCTTCCACCTTGATCAACTCGATCGCCGCATGGGTGATGTTGCTGACCACGGGGTCTCTCAGCTTGAGCAGCTTGCGGATCAAGGACGGCCTCCTCCGCAGGTGCTCCGCCAACCGGGCGACGTACCTGGGCTTGTCATGTTCCTTCCAATGGCCGCTCGCGTGATGCCGGAACACGTGCACCGCCTCGTTGAGCAGAGCGCTCAGCTCCTCGTTGAGCTGCTGGTCCGCGCCGAAGTGGTAGGCGATGTCGTTCCAGCCGTCGTTCTTCATCCCGTTGCCTCAACTGGCGGGTGCCGGCGAGCCCTGGAGGTACTCGGCGGCATCCAGGGTGTAGTTGCGGTGGTGGAGGCCCGTCGGCCCGTAGAGCGCGTCGTGTGTGTAACGAAAACCCAGGCGTTCGAGCAGCCGCCGCGAGTCCCGGTTCGCCGGGTGATGGCCAGCCACCAGACGGCTGGCCCGCAGCCGGGTGAAGGCGTGCTCGATCACCGCCTGCGCCGCCTCGCTCGCCAGGCCGCGCCCCCAGAACGCGGGCCGCAGGTGGAAGCCCAGCTCGAAGACGCCTGGCTCGCCTGCGACGAGCTGGTCTGCGCTCGGCCGCAGCCCACAGCAGCCCACGTGAGCACCGTCCGCCAGGTTGAAGAGCGGCCAATACTGCACGCCGTGCGCCTCCTGCCGCGCGATCTCCTCGCGCAGCCGCCTCTCGACCTGCGCCGCGCCGAACGGGCCACCGATCAAGGCAGTGACCCGAGCGTCGCCCCAGAGCTGCGCCGCCAGGCCGAGGTCCTCCGGCTGCCAGGTGCCGAAACCGAGCCGCAGCGTCGAGAGGAAGAAGGCGCGCAAGAGAGTCAGGAGAGTACCGAACGAGGCGCCAAGGCCCCAACGCCACGGTAGAGCATCTCAGCACCCTCAGCGCAATTCCTAGCCGCAGGTACCGAGCAGGCCGAAGCCACCGGCAACGGCCTCCCGGAGCCGCGTCACATGCTGCTCGACGAAGGGGATCAACTCCGCCTCCATGTCTTCCATCACCCAGCTGTCTGGCGGTGGGTTGTTGCGCAGCGCTGCGTAGACGGCATCCCAATCCGTGGCTTCCGCATGCCGGAGGATCTCGCGCGTGGTCTCCGGCGAGGCCGTCACCCAATAGCAGCCTTCGGTCAGCGCGCTCGCCCCCAGCTCATCGACGTGGCCCTCCTGGCAGAGGACACGCCGGATGCCCAGGTTCAAGTGCTCGGCGACCTCCCCGTCGACCAACGGCAGGACATGCGCCAGCGCCTCGGCAACCTGAAAATACTGCATTGCGCTATCCGACACCCACACGTCCTCGTCGTCCAAGAACTCCTCTGGGACGGCATCTTCCTCCGGGTCGTCGACGGCCTCGAAATACTCTGCCGCCGCCCCGAACCTCGTGAGACGACTCCAATCCGCCGGGTTCAAATAGACCTGCATCTCCGCGCCGCCTCCTTGTGGGTCGCCGGGCGCCTCGCTCAGCCGTCAGCGCCGCCGTCAGAGGCAGCCACGGACCGCGAGGCCCCAAAGGTCCGCTCGCTGCTACTGCTGGATCTCCGCCTCGACGAGCAGGGTGAGCAAGTTCAGGGACTCCTGCCAGCCGAGATGGCACATCTCGAGAGGAATCACCTCCGGGATGCCTTCCTGCACGATGGTCACCTCGGTGCCACAGGACACCGCCGCGAGCGAGACGGTGACCTGCATGACGCCGGGAAGGTTGGGGTCATCGAACTCGTCGGTGTAGCGGAGGAGCTCGTTGTTGATCAGCTCCAGGTACTTGCCGCCAAAGGAGTGGCTCTGCTGGGTGGTGAAGTTCGTGAAGGACATCCTGAAGCTGCCGCCGACCCGCGGTTCCAGGTGGTGGACCGTACAGGTGAAGCCGTGGGGCGGGATCCACTTGGCGAGCGCCTCCGGGGTGAGGAAGGCCCGATAGACGCGCTCCGGTGGTGCCTTCAAGACGCGGTGAAACTGTACGGTTCCTGGCATGACTCGCTCCTAGGCCGTCGTTGGCGGACGCTCGATCTTCGCACGCCTGACGGCGAGAACCCGCTCCAACCTCTGCCGGACCTGGCGCAGATGGAGGATCGGGTAGACGTTGAAGAGGGCTTGGACCAGGAGGAGGAAGCTCCCGAGCCAGAACCGGCCCGCCGTCCAGGTGTACACGAGGAAGGGCGTCAGCAGCAGGGCAGCCCAGAAATGTGAGGCCTCCGCAGCCGCCACGAGCCGGCAGACGAGCTGCGGGTCCCGCTGCTTGCCCGCCAAGTACACGGCCGTATTGAGATAGCGCAGCGGCGTGCCCCGCAGTAGCGCCCCGAAGGCACCGACGGCGAGCCACCGCGGCAGCGCTCGCGAGCGCTCCCAGCGCCGGAGCGGAAAAGAACAGGCGGGGACTCGCAGCGTGAAGAGGGGCTCCGCGATCTTGGCCAGAGCGAGGAAGTAGAACATCAGGAGGAGGCCCAGCCACGGCAAGCCGGCGCCGAGGACGCGGTGCACCATGACGAGGCTCCACGCGAAGAAGAGGGCCGTGGCCACCAGGACGAGCCCGGCAAGGCGACGGCGCACCGCCGGCTCGGCAGCGGGCCGCGCAGTAGGGCGGTCAGCGCTCATCGAGGAGACCAGCCAGGATCTCGTCGTGCCAGCGCTCGCGGGGCGCGGTGGGCCTTGCCAGCCCAACCACCTTCGACGCCGGGAATAACGCTGCCAAGTGGCCTCCCCGCCATGGCGCCCCCCCCCCAGCTCCTTCCTCCTTTCCTCCGCCGGCAGCTTGGCCAGGCGCTGCACCTCGGCGTAGAAGCGAGGCAGATCACCGTCGAGAGCGGCCAGGCGGGCCTGGAAGGCTGGCACGAGGTCATGGTAGGCGCCGAACGAGGCAAGGCGGGCGTTGTTGAGGCCGTCGTCGAACCAGCCATCGTAGCGCTGGCTGCCCCAGCTGGCGGCGAGGGCGTGGTAGCGGGCTCGCAGCTCGGCGAGGAGCTCTGCCTTGCGGGCGCGTTGGCGATCGGCCGGTGCGGTGGCGGCGTAGAGCGCCGTCAGCTCGTCGCGGGCCGCGAGCAACAGGGCGATCACCGCTTCCTCGTGCGCTGCTTCCTGGCGCCAGGCGGCGAGCTCCTCGCCGCGGCCGCGCGTGGTCAGCCAGCGCTCGACCCCCGCCGCCTCGACGACGGTTGCGAAGGACTCGTTGAAGGTGGTGTTCCCCGGCGCGTAGGCCACCTGGTGCGAAAGCTCATGGAAGAGCAGGCCCGCGAGGTCCGCCTCGGGCCACGCGACGAAGCTGTTGAGCACCGGATCGGGCAGCCAGCCGAGGGTCGAGAAAGCCGGCACGCCGCCGAGGTCCACGTCGTACCCCTCGCCGGCGAGGCGGCGGGCGAACTGCTCGGCGCCGGCGCGGCGGAAGTAGCCGCGGTAGCTCACACAGCCAGCGATCGGAAAGCACCACTCGACGGGTGCCGTCGCCAACTCGGGCGCCGCCACCACGGTCCACGAGGCATAGGGCCGGCCGAGGTCGGCGTAGGAGCGGTAGCTCGCGTTGTCGGGCAGGGCCAGCTCCTGGCTCGCGAAGGCGCGGACCTCCTGCACGAGGGTCAACCGCTCGCGCAGAACCGGTGGCAGGTCCGGCCGGGCCAGCAGGCGGGCGATCGAGCGCTTCTTGCAGAGGATCTCGAGGCCACCGCGAGCGGCCTGGGCGTAGTAGCCGAGGCTGCCGCAGCCGCTCGCCAGGGCCGCGATCCCAAGCCCCAGCGCTGCAGGGAGGGCCCAACGCCAGCGCATCCTCGTACCCTATAGCAGCCTCTGGCTGCCGGCCGCACTGGTGCCACGGTTCAGGGGCTCGCAACGCCCAGGCCCAGACCATCCAGCTTGCCGGCCGCGGACCATGCCGACGGCAGTGGCCGGCCGACACCGTGCGCCCGCGGCGGCTGCACGGTTGCGGCTCGCGGCTCCGCCGCGGCGTCGTGGTGCTCGGCCACCACGCCCAAGAGGCCAAGGCAGATCGAGGCCAGGGCCACGGCAGTCACCGCTTCGGCGGCAGCACGGGCGCAGCGGGAAAGTCGGCGTTCGGCGGCGGTCGGCATCGGGAGCTCCTCGCGGCGGGCAGGCACACAGGCCGTTCTCCCCCACCAAGACGCCGCGTGGCACCGGCCGTATTACTCTCCTGGAACAGATTGCGACGGACGCACCCCTGACGCACGCTGGAAGGAGGAAGGATGCGAACACGACTCGCCCCCCTGGCCCTCGCCCTCGCCACCACGGCACTGGCCGCTGCCGCCACCCCGGCGCCGGCGGCCCCGGTCGCCACTGGCCAAGCGGCCCCCGCTTTCACGCTCGACGACGCCGCGGGCAAGCCCTTCTCGCTGTTGCCCCGGGAGGGCCGGCCCGCGGTGGTCGTCTTCTACCGCGGCTTCTGGTGACCGTACTGTTCTCGGCAGTTGGCCGAGCTGCGTACCCTGTTGCATCCGAACGAGAAGGTCGACCTGGTGGCGATCAGCATCGATCCGGCCGAGAAGAGCCGCGAGCTTGCCGCGAAGATCGCCGCCGACGGCCAAGGCGCCGTCGCGTTCCGCCTGCTCTCCGACCCGGGAGCGAAGACGATCGACGCCTGGGGCCTCAGGGACCCGACCTACGCCGGGCAGAGGATCGACGGCGTGCCCCATCCGGCGGTCTACGTGATCGACGCCGAGGGCAAGGTCCGCTGGTCGAAGATCGAGTCCGACTACCGCGAGCGGCCGGCCAACGCCGAGGTTCGCGCCGCCCTCGACGCTCTGGGCAGGCCTTGAAGGGACCGTGAGGGCCTCAGCGGCGCGAGCTCAGTCGCCGTCGTGGCCCTCGCTCCGCCCGCGGCCCCCCTCGCCGCGGCGCTCCTCGTGCTCCTCGCCTTCGCCCTCGCCGCGCGCGCCGAGGGTCGCGATCAGTCCCCCGACCAGCTCAGCCTTCTCGCTCGCCGACAGCCGCGCCTCGGGATGGAAGCGGAGGTAGTCGGCGAGGGGCATCGCGCCTTCTTGCAGCTCCTCGGCCGCGTCGTGGGCGTGCTTCTGCGGCCGGTTCCACTCGGAGGTATTGAGGTGGCGCCGCCCCTTGCGCACGTGCTCGGCGATCCGCCAGGAGACCGGCGCCACACGCGAGTACCACGGCCATTTCGTCTCGTTGCTGTGGCAGTCCCCGCAGGCCCGCATGTAGAGCTCGCGGGTGCGCGGCGAGTTCCAGGCGACCTCCTGGGCGACCGGCGGGTTGCTGCCGAGCCCTTCGACGGGGACCAGCTGGAGGGCGATGAAGGCGACGAGGAGGGCGAGGGCGAGCCAGCGGAGGATTCGCAGCATCGGGAGGGCACCTGGGCCGGGTGGCCGGGTCAGTGGTCGATCTCTTCCAGAAACCGCGCAAGCGTAGCAAGCGCTGATCTCATCTACAATCAGGGGGAGTCTGCCAGCAGCCGGAACGGAGGACGGATGCGACCCGAGGTCCTCAGCGCGCTGCCTGCCCTCGTCGAGGCCGGCACGCTCAGCGCCGAGCAAGCAGCAGCGCTCGCCGCCGAGGCGCGCGACGAACGCATCTCGGTGCGCGCCGAGCTGCGGCTCACCCTCTATCTCGGCGTGCTCTTGGTGCTGGCCGGGGTCGGGCTCCTCGTCCGCGAGAGCTATGCCAGCCTCGGGCCCCTTGGTCTCGCCGTGCTCCTCGGCCTGGCGGCCGCCGGCTGCCTCGCTTTGGTGGTGGGCCGCGCCCCGGCCTTCTCCTGGGGCCAGGTCGCCTCCCCCCACCTCGCTTTCGACTACCTCTTGCTGCTCGGCCTCCTGCTCGCCGCCGCGGACCTCGCTTTCGTCGAGTGGAAGTTCACCCCGCTGGGCGCCAACTGGCCCTGGCACCTGCTGATCGTCTCCCTCGTGCTGCTGGCCGCCGCCGTGCGCTATGACTCGCGCGTCGTCTTCTCGCTCGCTCTCTCGACCTTCGCCGCCTGGCGCGGCGTCTCGGTGAGCCGCCTGCACGAGCTGCTCGACGCTGGCGCTACGCTGCGCTGGAACGCCCTCGCCTGCGGCGCGCTCTGCGTGCTGCTCGGCTTCCTGCTCGTGCAGAGCGGCCGCAAGCCGCACTTCGAGCCGGTGGCCGTCCATCTCGGTTGGCTCCTCGCCTTCGGCGCGCTGATCTCGGGCCTGGATAGCCGGACCGTCGCCGGCCAGCTGTTCACGCTGGCCGTGGTCGCCATCGGCGTCGGCCTCGCGGTCCACGCCTTCAGGCGCCGCCGCCTCACGCTCTTCGCGCTCGCCGCGCTGGCCGCCTACGTCGGGACCTCCTACGCCGCGGTGAAGCTCTTCGACGACGGCAAGGCCTCCTGCTTCTGGTTCGCCGTCACGCCGCTACCGCTGGTGATCGGCCTGGTGATGGCGGCGCGCAAGATGCGGACGCTGGGAGAGGAAGGATGAGACCGGAACGCCGCGCCGCCGATCGCGCCCACGCGGTGCGCAGCGCTGCCGCCCGCTGGGCCGGCGCCGGTGCCATCGACGCCGCGGCCCACGCCGCGATCGACCGTGCCTTCGCCGACGACCACCTACGCCTCAAGCCGGCGCTGCGCGCTCTGCTCTTCATCTTGACCGTCGTCGCCGTGAGCGGCGCTCTGGGGTTCCTCACCCTCTTGTTCCTCGCACCGGCCCACGGGGAGAAGCCCTACAGCGCCTTCTATCTCGTCTGCGCGGCGCTCCTGGCGGCGCTCACCGAGGGGCTCACCCGCGGCAAGCGGCTGTTCGGCGCCGGGGCCGAAGAAGCTACCGCCTTGATGGCCCTCGGCTGCCTGGCCGTCGGCACCGTCCTCGCCGTGCTCAGCAGGTCGGATTCCTCGCGCGATGTCCTCGGCCTACGCCTCGCTGCCCTCGCCCTCGCCGCCGGCGCCGCCCTCGCTGTCTGGCGTTGGGGCATGGCCTGGGCCGGGGCGGTCGCGGCAGCGAGCCTGCTGGGCCTCCTCTTGGCGAGCCCGCAAGGGCGCCTGTGGTGGCTCGTCGCCGGCGCCGCCCTGGGGCCCTGGCTCCTCGAGTTGGGCAGGGCAGGCTCACCGTCGCCAACGCAACGCCTGGCCCTCCGCGCCGCGGGCGTCGTCTTTCTCGCCGCGTTCTACCTTGCCTTCAACCTCCGCAGCTTCGACGGCGCCTGGCTCGAAGTGATCGCCCGGCGCCTCCGCGAGGCCCCCGGAGAGCTTGGTCTCGCGCGCTGGCTGGCGATTGCCGGCACCGTCCTCGTGCCGCCGGCTTGCCTCTGGCTGGGGCTGCGGCGGCGGGACCGCCTCTGGCTCGCTGCCGGCGTCCTCTTCGCCACCGCCTCGCTGGCCACCGCGCGCAGCTACTGGCCGATCCTGCCCCTGTGGCTCACCCTCCTCGCCGGCGGCCTCGCCGCCCTCGGCCTCGCCCTCGGCCTGCGGCGCTGGCTCGCTGCCGGCCCCGACCGCGCCCGCGGCGGCTGGACGGCCGAGCCGCTGTTCGAGGACGAGGAGGAGCGCTCCGCCGCGGAGATCGCCGCCGGCCTCCTCACCCTCTCTCCAACCGCTCGGCCGCCAGAGCCGACCGCGGGCTTCGAGGGCAAGGGTGGCCACTTTGGTGGCGGCGGCGCCGAGAGCAGCTTCTAGGGCGCGGCACCTTCTGTACAATTTCGCGTACAGGGTCCCCCGAAGGGACTCCGGGAGCGTCGCCATGGATGCCATCTCGTACACCGCCGCCCGCGCCAATCTCGCCAAGACGATGGACCGCGTCTGCGACAACCACGAGTCGATCATCATCACGCGCAACGGCGAGCGCTCCGTGGTGATGCTCTCTCTCGACGACTACCGTGCTCTCGAGGAGACAGCGCACCTCCTCCGCTCGCCCGAGAACGCCCGCCGCCTGCTCGCCGCCGTCAGCGACCTCGAAGGGGGCCGGGGAAGGGAGCGGGAGCTGGCTCTTTGAAGCTCGTCCTCGCCGAGCACGCCTGGGAGGACTATCTCCACTGGCAGGCGACCGACCGCAAGACCCTCCAACGCATTCACCTGCTGCTGCGCGACATCCAGCGCGAGCCGTTTGCAGGGCTCGGCAAGCCCGAGCCGCTGCGCCATGCCCTGGCGGGCTACTGGTCTCGGCGCATCGACGGCGAGCACCGGTTGGTCTATCGAGTGGACGGCGACTCCCTGCTGCTCGCCCAGATGCGGTACCACTACTGAACCCGGCCGAACCGGGCGGTGGCGCAGCGAACCAGGGCGGGGTGAGAGGCGCCCCTACGGCCGCGCCGAGAGGACGATCAGCTCACCCGCCGTGACGCCGGGAAGCGTCGTCACGAAATCCGCACCGAAGGCGGCGGCCGGGGTCCACGCCCCGGGCGCGACCTCGCCGGCGAGGACGCGCCGGGCGCACTCGACGGCGGCGGTCGCCGTCAGCGCGTAGCCCTCGGGGGTGTCCAGGGTGGCCGCGGCCGATCGGCCGTCGGGCGCCGTCACCTCGCCCCACAGGTGCATCCTGCCCCGCTCCCGCACGGCTTCGCTCGGCCCAGTGACCTTGCGCTCGATCACCGTCGTGAGGAGCCCCTTGAATGGCTCCCAGCCCAGCAGCGGCAGCAGCCAGCGGCCGCGGCGCAGGTCGCGGATCTGCTTGCGGGGCATGCCGCCGTAGACCCGGATGTTGGGGATGCCAGTGGTGCGATACGCCGTCGCCACGTCCCCCCAGGGGATGGTCATCGCCCACCGTGGGCCGCAGGAGAACGGGATCTCGCGGGCGTCCCAGGCGACGGGCACCTCGGTGATCGTGCCGTCCTTGCGGATGGCGCCTGCCGCCGGCAGGCTCTCGACCATGGTCTTCAGGGTGCCCCGGCTCCAGCCGCCGGCCTCGCTCATGAAAGCGAGAGTGAGGGCATCCCCCTCCGGCAGCGCGGCGTGCAGGCGGGCGGCCAGGCAGTCGGACGGCACGACATCGAAGCCCACCCCGGGCAGCAGCACGACCCCAGCGGCCTGGGCCGGCTCGTGGCGGCGGAAGATGGCCTCGAAGATGCCCATTTCGCCGGTGATGTCGAGGTAGTGCGCACCGGCCGCCAGGCAAGCCGCCACCATTGGCCGGCTGGTGTGCAGAAACGGTCCAGCGGCGTGGAGGACGAGGGCGACTCCGGCGAGGGAGTCCGCCAGGTGCGCCGGGTCCGCCAGGCCGAAGGTGCGATGGTCGAGCCCGAGCTCGGCGGCGAGCCTCGCCACGGCTGGCCCGTTGCGGCCGGCGAGGATGGGCCGCAGCCCCCTCGACAACGCCTCGCGGGCGATGAGCTCCCCGGTGTAACCGTTCGCGCCATAGAGAAGCCACGGGCGTTCGTTCATGGAAGAGAGGGTAGCGCAGACCTCGCCGCCTGTCGCGCCCCCCAGGAAAACCGCGACAAGGCCCTGGCGGCTCAGGCCGCCTCGCCGTCGGAGCCGAGCGCGCGCAGGCGGCGGGCCTCCTGGGCCGGCGGCTCGCCGAAGAGGCGGCGGAACTCGCGGCTGAACTGCGACGGGCTACCGTAGCCCACGCGGTAGGCCGCCTCGGCCGCGCCCAGACCGTCCTGCAGCATCAGCCGCCTCGCCTGGTGGAGGCGGATCTGCTTCAGGTATTGCAGGGGCGAGGCCGAGGTGACCTCTTTGAAGGTGTGGTGGAGGGTCGACGGGCTCATCGCGGCAACGCGGGCGATCGCCGCCACGTCGAGGGGCTCGGCGTAGTGCTCGCGAACGAAGCGCAGGGCGCCGGCGATCCGCCGGGCCTGGCTGTTGCGGCGCGCCACTGCCCGCAAGGTCTCCCCCTGCGTGCCCCGCAGGAGATGGAACAGCACCTCGCGGGCCGCCAGCGGGGCGAGCACGCGCAGTGCCACGGGGTCCACCAGGGTCGCGACGAGACGTTGCACGGCCCCCGCCAAGGGCGCCTGCAAGGCCGAAGCGTAGACGCCACATCTCGCGGGCTCGCGGCGTTCGGGAGCGTCCCCAATCGCCAGCAGCAACTCCGAGAGCTCGGCGAGGTCGATCCGCAAGCACAACGACAGAAAGGGCTGCTCGCGGCTCGCCTCAAGGACCTGCGCCTCCGCGGGGAGCGGCATCGCGAGCACCAGGTAGTTGAGGGGGTCGTAGGTGTAGCTCGCGGCGCCGACGTAGACCCGCTTGCTGCCTTGGCCGACGATGAACACGCAGGGCTCGTAGACCACCGGCGAGCGGCGCGTGGGCTCGCTGGCGCGGAAGAAGCTGAGGTCCGCCCACGGGGAGGGGTGGCGGCCGTCGCTCGGGGCGTGGCGGGCGATCGCCTCCACCAGCTCGCTCTGGGCGGTGGCGTGAGAGCGCAGATGGCTGGCGTCGGCGGCTTCGGGCACGTGCAGGGCAGCGGCTCGCATGGGCAGGATTATGCGCACCCTGGCCCCACGAAACCAGTCTCCGGCACCGACCTCGGCAGGATCGGGCAAGACCTCGACAGCTTTCGTCTAGCGCCGGCCGCGCTACGGCCCATACGATCTCCCTGCCCGGCGGCGCCGCCCGCCGCCCAACGGATCACCACCCGCGAAAGGAGATCAGCATGGAAACTCGCGAGCTCGGCCGCAGCGGCCTTCACGTCTCGGCCCTCGGCCTTGGCTGCATGGGAATGTCGGACTTCTACGGGCCGAGCGACGAGGCCCAGAACCTCGACGTGCTGCGCCACGCCCTCGACCTCGGCGTCAGCTTTTGGGACACCTCGGATATGTACGGCATCGGCCACAACGAGCGGCTGCTCGCCAAGGTGCTGGCCGAGCGCCGCAACGAGGTGACGCTCGCCACCAAGTTCGGCATCCGCCGCGGCGAGGACGGTTCCTTCCTCGGCGTCTGTGGCACGCCGGAGTACGTCAAGGCCGCCTGCGAGGCGAGCCTCGAGCGCCTGGGGGTCGAGACGATCGACCTCTACTACCAGCACCGGGTAGACAAGACGGTGCCCATCGAGGAGACGGTGGGCGCGATGGCCGAGCTGGTGCGGGAGGGCAAGGTGCACCACCTCGGCCTCTCCGAGGCGGGGCCGGCGACCCTGCGCCGCGCCGTCGCCGTCCACCCGATCGCCGCCCTGCAGACTGAGTACTCGCTGTGGACGCGCCACGTCGAGGCAGAGATCCTCCCCACCTGCCGTGAGCTGGGGATCGGGCTGGTGGCCTACAGCCCGCTCGGTCGCGGCTTCCTCTCCGGCCGGATCCAGGCCACCGAGGCCCTGGCAGCAGACGACTGGCGGCGAAGCAACCCACGCTTCCAGGAGGAGAACCTGGCGGCCAACCTCGCGCTGGTCGCGGCGGTGGGTGAGGTCGCCCAGGCCAAGGGCTGCACCCCGGCCCAGCTGGCCCTTGCCTGGGTGCTCGCCCAGGGCCAAGACATCGTGCCCATCCCCGGCACCCGCAGCCGCACTCGCCTGGGGGAGAATGCCGCTGCGACCAGCCTCGTGCTCACACCAGCCGACCTCGCCCGGATCGACGCCGTCCTCGCCGCGCACCCCGTGGCCGGCCCGCGCTACCCCGAGGCGAGCATGGCCGCGATCGACGGGTAGGGGTGTTCGTCGCCGGCGGAGGCCTCGCATGCCACTCGACTCCTGGATGCCCACCTATGATGCCCGCTCGGCCCATCAACTCGAGGTCGGGGCCGAGCCGGACGTCGTCTTCCGGGCCCTCAAGGCGGCGGACTTCGGCCGTCACCCGGTGGTCCGCGTCTTGATGGCGCTGCGGGCCGTGCCAGCGCTGCTGCTCGCGCCGCGCCGCGCCCTCGCCCGCTGGCGGCAAGTCTCCGCCGCGGCCCCGGCCCCAGGCCTCGGCAAGCTCCTCGCGGGCGGCTTCGTCCTGCTCGCCGAGGAGCCCGACCGCGAGCTCACCTTCGGCCTGACCGGCCGCTTCTGGAAGCCCGCCGGGGACCTCGTGCCGACCGACCCCGCGCGTTTCCGCGAGCCCATCCCCGCTGGCCTCGCTCGCGCCGCCTGGGAGCTGCGGGTCGAGCCGCTCGCCGCCGGTTGCAGCCGGCTCACCACCGAGACCCGCGTGCTCTGTGCCGACGCGGCCGCGCGCCGGGCCTTTCTCCGCTACTGGCGCTTCATCCGCTTGGGAAGCGGCGTCATTCGCCTCGCCCTGCTTCGCCAGGTGCAGCGCGCCGCCGAACGCACGGCGGGAAAGGAGACCAACTGAGGCTCGCTCTGCACTCACCGCAGAAACCTGGAACAAGAAATTCCGCTTATGGGAAGCTCTATCGGTGCTAGGCTGAGCAGGCAGCAGTACGACCGGGCGCCGCCTCCAGCCGGAGCGGCCGGATTGCTCGGACCTCTGCAACCGGACCCGCCCGCGGCGTCGACGGCGCCTGCCAACCCGGGAGGTTCCCATGCGCAGCAAGCTCCTTCGCGTCGCCTTGCTTCTCGCTCTCCCCTTCTTCCTCCTCGCGAACACAGCCTGGTCGCAGAACTTCAACCCACGCGACTACTTTCTCAACACCACCAAGGGCCTCGGTAAGGCCACCAGCTGCACGGCGCAGATCAAGAACAACACCGGCACCTTCAACCGCACCTTCGCCTACTCGGCGGGCCACTGCCCGGGCGTCGAGCTCTTCCTGTGGACCAAGGGGGCCCCGCAATGGTCCGAAGAGCACTTCTTCGCCAGCGGCGGCTACATCTGGCTCCTCGACGACACCGGTGACGACCCCACCAACCCCGCCCGCCTCGACTACGCGAACGCTCTCTTCGAGTACCCGGGCTGGCACGGCCTGAAGGTGTTCGTCGACGGCAACGTCAACAGCTACAAGTACATGGCCCATCCCGGCTTCTACGTCAACAATTGGACCGGCAACACCTGCCCGTCGACCTGGAACTGGGTGCAGGGCCCCTTCGTGGGCTACGAGGAGAACGTCTGGGTCGGTACACTGACCAACTGGCTCTACGACTGCCGTGCCGGCCGACCATGCCAGAACGGGCCGGCCTACTCGGTCCAGGTGATGCAGCGCAACGGCGGCGGCTCCTCCGGCGTGGACCACTTCTACTTCGCGCGCTGGCAGGACCCGATGGACGGCAATCAGTGGCGGGGCCTGGGACCGATCAAGTTCTGGTGCACCGGGGACAACGGCTCGGGCTGGTGCGCGCCGGGCTCGGAGTACCACTACCTGGTCGACTGCACGGTGGCGCCCGTCTGCTACGTCTGCCCGTAGGGCTCGCGGCCAGCCTCACGGCGAGCGGGAGCTAGACCCGGCCCGCTCGCCCTCAAGCCGCGCACCCGAGCGGGGACGCGGCTCTTTCAGCGAACCTTCACCCAAGACTTCATTGCGCCTTCAGGTCTCCTGGGGCCGGCGGCCGGTAGAACTTCGCCGGCCGTTCCACCCCAACTCACCCTGGAGGTCGCCATGCCCCGATCCCGCCTTGGTCTCGCCCTTCTTCCAATGCTCCTCGTCCTGGCGTCGCTCAGCCAGGCGGCCGAACCTGCCTCCGAGCTCACGCCGCCCCGCCTCGACGATGGCCTCGCGGTCGCGACCACCGCATCCGCCGGCCTCGCTGCCGGGCCCCTCGCCGGGATCGCCCAGCAGGCCGCCGACGGCAAGCTCGACCGGGTGACCAGCGTCCTGGTCGCGAAGGACGGCAAGCTGCTCTACGAGGGCTACTTCGACGGCGCCGACCGCGAGACCCTCCACGACGTGCGCTCGGCGAGCAAGACGATCACCAGCCTGCTCGTCGGCCTCGCCATCGCGCGCGGCAAGGTCTCGGGCGTCGAGGCTCGCCTCTTCGACTTCTTCCCCGAGCGCTGGCCGCCAGCGCATCCCGACCCTCGCAAGCGGGCCGTCACGTTGGCAGACCTGCTGACCATGAGCTCGCTTCTCGAATGCGACGACGAGAACTCCTTCTCGAGCGGCAACGAGGAGCGGATGTACCTGACGGAGGATTGGCTCGGCTTCTTCCTCGACCTGCCCATCAAGGGCTTTGCTCCCTGGGCCCCCAAGCCCCAGGACTCGCCCTACGGCCGCGCCTTCTCCTACTGCACGGCGGGAGTTACCGCCCTTGGGGCGGTCCTCGAGCGCGCCACCGGCGAGAAGCTGCCGGACTTCGCCCGCGAGGCCCTCTTCGCCCCCCTCGGCATCGGCGAGGTGCAGTGGCTGTCGTCGCCCCTCGGCCTCACCCAGAGCGGCGGCGGCGCGCGGCTGCGCAGCCGGGACCTCCTCAAGCTCGGCCTGCTGGTGCTCGACGGCGGCCGCTGGCAAGGCCTGCCCGTGGTCCCCGAGAGCTGGATCGCCACCTCGACGGCTGCCCACGTCGAGGCGGGAGACGACAACACCTACGGCTACCTGTGGTGGCGGCGGGACTTCGCCGCCGGGGGGCGGAGCTATCCGGCCGTCTACATGTCGGGCAACGGTGGCAACAAGGTGGTGGTGGTGCCCTCGGTGCGGCTCGTCGCGGTGCTCACCAGCCGGGCCTACAACACCCGCGGCATGCATGCTCAGACGGACCGCTTGCTCACCGAGTCCATCCTCGCAGCGCTGCCCGCCGACGGCGACAAGAAGCCGGGCGGCAGCCAGGGGGCGGCCAGCACCCGCTGACGCTCGTCTGCCACCAGGCCGCGGATGCGCTCTGCGCGGGCGGCAAGGCCCGCAGAGCCGCGCAGCCCGGCCAGGCCGGGGTCGTGCTCCAGGGCCCCGACGTCGCGGAAACCGAGATCGATCGCCTCGTCGAGAGCGGCTAGGGCGGCGGTCTCGTCGCCGAAGCCAGCCGCGAGGAGGGCAGCGGCGAAGGACGAGTCCGGCCACTCGTCACCGGCGGTGCGGCCCGCGCCTAGCCGCTCGCCGAGGGCCTGGCGGCGCGGCGCGATCTCCGGCCCGCCCACCTCGCGATCGAGGAGCAGCAGGCGCACGGCCCCCTCGGGATCGTCGGGGCGGACCTCCAGGGCCTGCTCGAAGTGCGCCCGGGCCGCCGACCGCTCGCCGGCGAGGAGGGCTGCGACACCGCGAAGGGTGGCGAGCTCCGGCCGGCGGATCCCGCGAGCCTGCGCCTCGGCGGCGATCGAGGCCGCCTCCACGGGCCTTCCCGCCGAGAGCAAGAAGCGCGCGTAGACCATGGCGGCAAAGACGCTGTCGGGCCGCAAGGAGACGCCGCGCTGGAACCACACCTCGGCCGCCGGTGCGAAGCCGAGCAGGGCGAGGACGTTGCCGACCTGGACCTCGAGGTAGAGGATCTCGTCCTCGCCCTGGGCGGCACGCAGGTCGGCCTCCAGGGCCTCGGCGAGCCGGCCGGAAACGGTGAGGAGGTTGGCGGCGCTGGCGAGCGCGGCGGTGTGGGCCGGATCCAGGCGGGCCGCCTCGAGGTAGGCGGCGAGCGCCTCGTGCACCCGCCCCTGGGCATCGAGAGCCAGGCCGAGGGCATGGTGCGCCCGCGCCAGGCCGGGTGCGCGGCTCAGGGCGCGCCGGGCGAGGTCCTCGGCGTCCTCCTCGCCGCCGAAGGCCCGGATGACCGGCGGCTGGCCGAACTTGGTCGCCCGCTGGCCGAGGGCCAGGCTCAGGCCGGCGAGGGCGTCCGCATCCTCCGGGGCCTGCAGCAGGGCCTTGCGGTAGAGCTCGATCGCCAGCTCGTTGTCCTCGCGGCGATGGCGCCCGAGGTAGGTTCCGGCGCGGGCGAGCAGCTCGGCAGCCTCGGGCGGGCGGGTGACGAGCCCGGCAGGCTCGGCGGCTCGCTGCACCGCGGGAACCCGCGGCGCCCGCACAGCAATGAAAACGACGATGCTCAGGGCCGCGGCACCCAGGAGCGCGGCCAGGGCCCACCGCCCGCGGGGCACCGCTCGGTTGCTGGCCCCCTCCCGCCGCGCCTCCTCCGCCAGTCGCTCGACGCTCGGGACGAGCTGGTAGCCACGGCCGCGCACCGCCCGCAGATAGCGCGGCTCACGGGCGTCGTCGCCGAGGGCGCGGCGGAGCAGGGCGACGCGCTGGGTGAGCGTCTCGTCCGCAACGGCGGTGCCGGCCCAGACGGTAGCGATCAGCTCCTCGGCCGCGACCACGTCGGGGGCCCGTCGCGCCAGGGCCACCAGCAGCTCGAAGGAGAGCTGCGGCAGATCGAGACGGACGCCGTCTCGTTCGACGGCCGCCGCCCCCACGTCCAGGGTCACATCGGCGAATCGGTAGCGCTCGCGGTCCACACCCGGAGTGTAGACGAGGGCCCCTGCCGAGGCTTGCCACCCCACTCAATAGCCCGCGGTGGAAACCGCGGGCGCGGTGGGAACCGCGGGCGCGGTGGGAACCGCGGGCGCGGCGGGAACCGCGGGCGCGGCGGGAACCGCGGCGCGGTCGAACCGCGGGCGCGGTGGAACCGCGGGCACGGCGGGAACCGCGGGCGCGGCGGGAACCGCGGGCGCGGTCGTACTGCGGGCAGCACCACGCCGCCTCGGGTGGGGCTTCCTTCCGCCCCACCCGCGCGCGGCGCCGGCTCAGAGCGCCGCGATCGCCGTCTCGGCGTTGGCGATCAGCTCCTGCGCCGTCGAGGGCGGCAGGATCCCCGTCAGCTGGTAGGCCTTGACCAGGGCGGTGAAGGCCTTGAGCAGCACGGCCGCGGCCCGCGTCTGGCCGTGCTCCAGGCGGTCGAGGGCACCGTTGAGAAGTACTCGGAGCGCTTGCGCCTGACCGCCATGGAGCTCGCCCGCATCGGCGAGGGCCTGAACGTCGGCGAGCAGAAGCGCGATCTGCTCGGCCGCCGGCCGCTGGACGCCGAAGACGGCCGTCGTGCGCGCCGGGACCGCAAAGGTACCGGCCGCGAACGAGGCTGTCCGCACCACGGGGTCCGACGAGGTGGCGAGCACGGGGTGGAGCGTCACCACCTCTCCAGCGAGGTCCGGCAGCGCGAAGCTGACGGCCTCGTTGCGGGCGTTGAAGAAGGTGACGATCTCCCGCCGGCCGCGGTCGAAGGCACCATCAGGGTCGGCGAGGCGCATCACGATCAGGCCAGGCACCTGGCCCAGGCCGACGTTCTCGAAGTGGAGGCGGTCCTCGATGGCGGCCGCCGTGCCGAGACGGAAGAGCCGCGAGGACTTGCGGATGGCGAGCACCTCGCGGAGGTGATCGGCGCTGCGCGCGATGTCGCTCGGCGCCGGCTCGAGGGCCGGGTCGGCGAGCAGCGGTTGCATCAGCGGCCAGTTCGCCTGGTTCTTGTCGGCGATCGGCAGGCCGTGGCCCCAGTTGGTGGTGGCGCCGCTCCAGTCGATGGCGTTGAACCAGTCGCCCGAGTTGTAGCTGTCGCGGTCCATCGACTTCGAGCGCAGCAGCTCCTCGGCGGCGTGGAAGAAGGGGATGCCCTGGCCGAGCGCCACCAGGCTCGCACCGAGGTCCTGGATCCGCACCCGGTCCGCCATCGAGGTGGTGGCCGGGGCCTTGAGGGCGGTAGCGTCGAAGAGGGTCTCGTTGTCGTGGGCGGCGATGTAAGTGATGTATTCCTGCGGGTCGGCGGTGTAGCCGGCCGGCTGGCCGAAGTAGTCGATCTGCGACGCTGCTACCAGGTCGCCGTGCTCATCGATGAGCTGGTAGGCGGCCAGGCCGCCGGCCAGGCCACTCTTGATCCAGTCGCTCACATGCAGCAGGGTCGCCACCGCATCGCCCTGCGGGAAGTCGTTCGGGTCGTAGCCCAGGCCGTTGATGAAGCCCTGGGCGCGGATGTCGCTGAACGGGTTGCCACCCCGCACGCCGTCGCGCAGGCGGTCGCTGAAGGTGCCGATGCCGGTGCCGGCCATGTTCGCCTGGGTGGCGTTGACGCCGCGGGCGTTGTTCGCCACCTCGCCGAAGTTCCAGCCCTCGCCGTAGAGGTAGACCCTGCTGCCGTCGACACCGTCATGGGCGAGGGTGAGGCCGTCGAGGGCCGCCCGTAGCTTCAGCATGTTGGCCTTCATGTGGTGGCCCATGAGGTCGAAGCGGAAGCCGTCGACCTTGTAGGCAGTGGCCCAGGTGAGGACGGAGTCGATCAGGAGCTTCTCCATCATCGCGTGCTCGGAGGCCGTGTTGGCGCAGCAGCTGCTGGTCTCGAGCGACCCCGAGAGGCTCAAGCGGTGGTAGTAGCCGGGGACGATGCGGTCGAGGACCGACTTCGCGTTCTGCCCCGACGCCGTGGTGTGGTTGTAGACCACGTCCATCACCGTGCGCAGGCCGGCCTGGGCCAGGCCGCGCACCATCTGGCGGTACTCCTTGATCCGCGCCGGGCCGTCGGGGTCGGTCGCGTAGCTGCCCTCGGGCACCGTGTAGTGCCAGGGGTCGTAGCCCCAGTTGAAGCCATCCTGGTTCTGCACCGCCGCGACCGCCGCCTGCTGCTGATCGGAGTCCGGCGGGTAGGTGGCGAGGACGGCCGGGTCGACGCTCAACTGCTCGGCACGGTCCTCGGGGACGGTCGCGAAGTCGAAGCTCGGCAGGATGTGGACGTGGGTGAGGCCGGCCCGCGCCAGGCTCCGCAGATGGCGCATGCCCTGGGAGCCGGCGACGCCAAAGGCCCGGAAGGTGCCCCGCAAGGGCTCCGGCACGGTGGGATCGGCGATCGAGAAGTCCCGCACGTGGAGCTCGTAGAGGGTGATGTCCTCGGGTTGGGCCAGGGCGGGCTTCGCCAGGTGGTCCCAGCCGGGGGGCTTCAGGTCGCCGTCGGCCAAGTTGACGATCTGGCTGCGGCGGCTGTCCGTCGAGAGCGACAGCGAGTACGGGTCGGTCACCCGGTTGAGCTCCACCTGCTGGGTGCTCGGCGCGTAGACCTCGACGTCGTAGGCGTAGTAGCGGCGGTTCCAGCCGGCAGAGCCGCTGACGCTCCACACGCCCGTCGCCGGGTCGAGGAGCATCGGGTAGGCGCTGGGGGTGGTCGCCGGGTCGGAATCGGCAAAGAGTTGCAAAGTCACGCTGCGCGCCGTGGGCGCCCACAGCCGGAGCGTCGGTACTCCAGCCGCGAAGCTCACCCCGAGCGGGCCGTCGTAGGTGTAGAGGTCGTCGAGGACGCCGGGGACCTGCACTCCCGTGGCGTCGAGCGGGTCGCCACCCGAGCTCGCCACCGCGACGGCGAGCTGACCCTTGAGGAGGTCCGGGACGAGCCCGAGGTCACTCGCCGCGAGCTTGAGGGCCTTGTAGCCCGCGAGGTGCGGGAACTTCGCCAGCACCTCGGCCGTGAGGCCGGCCGGGTCGACGGTCAGGGGCAGGCTCGAGCCGCCCACGACACCGCTCTCGTCGAGGGCCAGGCCGCCGTCCGCAGCGTAGTGCAGGCGGAAGCTGTCGGCCGCCGAACCAGCGTTCCAGGCGAGGGTGTCCTCGCTCACCCAATGCGCCTTGGCCTGGTTGAGGTTGCCTTGGGGACCGCCCGGGCCGGTACCGACGGTGAGCACGTGAGAGAGCGCATTGTAGGTGAAGAAAACCTCGGTGCAGGAGCGCGCCACGGTGAACGGGATGTTGGGCCCGTTCTGCACGCCACCCTCGCCGTAGTTGACGTCCCAACTCTCGTTGTGCGCGGCCTTGACCTCATAACTTCCCGCCGGCAGCCAGGCCGAGAAGCTGAGGATGCCGTCGCCGTCCGGGTCTTGCAGCCAGGAGCGCAGGCAGCCGGGATCCCAATCGCCGCCGCAGCCGATCTCACTCTGGTAGCTGCCGGGGGCGGTGGCGATCAAGAAGCCCTGGTCGTCGGTGATCCAGTGGCTCTGGTGCGAGTAGTAGAACTTGACGTCGGTCACCGCGGCGAGATTGAGGGCGATGTTGGCGCCGTCCCGCTGCGCGTTGGCGCCGTAGTTCTCGCTCCAGCTGTCGTTGAGCGGCGCCTTGTACTCCCAGCTGCCGGCCGGCACGGCGAAGACGCCCTGCCACACGCCGTCCTCGGCGTCGAAGCCGAGGTGAGTGGCGGCGCAGTCGGGCTGCCAGTCACCCGAGCAGCCAAGCTCGCTCTGTAGGCTGCCGGCGACGGTCACCGCCGAAGGCTCGGGCAGTGGCGGCGCCACGCCGATGGTCAGCACGTGGCTGGTGCCGTCCCACGAAAAAAGCATCTCCGTGCAGTCCGCCGGGACCGTGAAGGGGATGTTGGCGCCGTTCTGCACGCCGCCGTCGCCGTAGTTGAGGTCCCAGCTCTCGGCGATGGCCACCTTCGCCTCGTAGCTCCCGGCTGGGAGTGCCCGGGTGCGGAAGGTGTAGGTGCTGTCGCCGTCGGGGTCCTGCAGCCAGGAGCGCAAGCACGAGGGGTCCCAGTCGTTGGCACAGCCCAGCTCGCTCTGGAAATTGCCGGGCGCGACAGCGATCGTCGCGTTCACACCGTCGGTGATCCAGTGGGTCGCGTGCGCGTAGTAGAACTTGACGCCGGTCTCGGCCCCCAGGTCGAGGGGGATGTTGCCGCCGTTGCGCTGGGCGTTGGTGCCGTAGTTCTCGTCCCAGCTGTCGTTGAGGGCCGCCTTGTACTGCCAGCTGCCGGCCGGCACGGCGAAGACGCCCTGCCATACACCGTCTTCGGCGTCGAAGGATAGGTGGGTGGCGACGCAGTCCGGCTGCCAGTCGCCGGGGCAGCCGAGCTCGCTCTGCAGGCTGCCGGCGAC
>WBZL01001219.1_pt1 | contig 27475 bp, 20 predicted proteins | sample 5204291 | NCBI WGS metagenome assembly WBZL01 (sample SAMN12344345, study PRJNA552823) | activated sludge metagenome | biome: Activated sludge suspended growth; feature: Nitrification reactor; material: Wastewater; isolation source: activated sludge from nitrification reactor of wastewater...
AGCTGGCTGGTGTTGAAGTCGGCATGGGCGTCCAGCCACAGCACGCGCAGCTTGCGGCCGGTGTCGCGGCAGTGCCGTGCCACCGCGCTGATGCTGCCGACGGCCAGGCAATGGTCGCCGCCCAGCAGCAGGGGCAGGCGGCCGAGCTGCAGCTCGGCATGCACGGCGGCGTGGACGGCGCTGTTCCAGGCCACCACTTCGGCGAGGTGGCGGTAGCCCCCTTGCGCCGGCAGCCAGGGGTTGGGCGGGCCGGCCAGGTTGCCGCGGTCGACGACCTCGACGCCATGGGCCTGCAGCGCCGACGCCAGGCCGGCCACGCGCAGGGCCTCGGGCCCCATGCTGGCCCCTCGCGTGCCGGCCCCGATGTCGGTGGGGGCACCGATCAGGCTGACGCAGGTGGTGGTCATCGGCGGGCCTCGTGCGTCACGCTCACATGTCCTCGGCGAAGGCGCCGGTCTCGGTGCCCGGCAAGTCGAAGCCGTAGTGCGCCGACAGGCGCTCCCAGGCCTCCTCGGCCGATTCGACGTAGTGGAACAGGCCCAGGTCGCCGGGGCTGATCATCCCGGTGTCGACCAGCCACTGGAAATCGATCAGCTTCTCCCAGAACGCGCGGCCGAACAGCAGGATCGGCCGCTTGCGGCTCTTGCCGGTCTGCACCAGGGTCATGGTCTCGAACAGCTCGTCGAGCGTGCCGAAACCGCCCGGGAAGCACACCAGGGCGATGCTGCGCATCAGGAAGTGCATCTTGCGCAGCCCGAAGTAGTGGAACTGGAAGCACAGCTCGGGCGTGATGTAGGGGTTGGGCGCCTGCTCGTGCGGCAGCACGATGTTCAGGCCGATGCTCTTGCCGCCGACGTCGTGCGCGCCGCGGTTGCCGGCTTCCATGATGCCGGGGCCGCCGCCGGTGACCACGTAGATGGGCGTGTCGTGCTCGCGCGAGCGGGTGGTCACGATGCTGGCGAAGCGTCGCGCCTCGGCGTAGTAGTGGCTCATCGCCAGCGCGGTGTCGGCGCGACGCAGCCGGTCGGGATCGCCGGACGCGTGGGCCTCGTCGCGCAGCCGTTCGGCCTCGTCGGGCGGCAGGATGCGGGCGCTGCCGAACAGCACGATGGTCGACTCGATGGCCAGCTGCTGCTGCACCATCTCGGCCTTGAGCAGCTCGAGCTGCATGCGCACCGGACGCAGCTCCTCGCGCAGCAGGAAGTCGCGATCGGTGAAGGCCAGCCGGTAGGCGCTCTCCGGGCCGTCGTAGCGCGAGGCCGGCTTGAGCTGCTCGGCCTCCTCGTGCGCGGTGGGAAAGTTGCGGGCCTTCAGTTCTTCACGCTTGTCCATGCCGGGGTCCTCGATCGGGCTGCGCCGGGCGGGTCACCCGGGGCGGGCATTGTGCGCCGCGTCGACGGCGTCAGCGCGCGGCGCAGACCGGGCAGGCGGCCTGGCGCGACAGGCGCACCTCGTCCCAGCGCATCTCGCGGCCATCGAGCATCAGCAGCCGGCCGGCCAGCGACTGCCCGATGCCGGCCAGCAGCTTCAAAGCCTCGGCGGCCTGCATCGTGCCGATGATGCCCACCAGCGGCGCGAAGACGCCCATCGTCGCGCAGGCCACCTCCTCGTAGGCGGCCTCGGGCGGAAACAGGCACGCGTAGCACGGCGCCTCGGCCTGCCGCGTGTCGTAGACCGAGACCTGGCCGTCGAAGCCGATCGCCGCGCCCGACACCAGCGGCCGGCGGTGCCGCACGCAGGCGGCGTTGACGGCATGGCGGGTGCGGAAGTTGTCGCTGCAGTCGAGCACGACATCGGCCTCGGCCACCAGCTCGTCGAGTAGTGCGGCGTCGGCCCGCCGCACCAGCGCGCGGATCTTCGGGTCGGGGTTGATCGCCCGCACGCTGTGCGCCGCCGACTCGGCCTTGGGCAGGCCCACGCGCGAGCGGTCGTGGGCGATCTGCCGCTGCAGGTTGGTGAGGTCGACCGTGTCGTGGTCGACCAGGGTCAGCCGGCCGACACCCGCGGTGCCCAGGTACAGCGCCACCGGCGAGCCCAGTCCGCCGGCGCCGATGACCAGCGCGTGCGCGTCGAGCAGCCGCTGCTGGCCCTCGATGCCGATGTCGTCGAGCAGCACGTGGCGCGAGTAGCGCAGGAGTTGGTCGTCGTTCATGGGGCCCGATGGCGCGAAGCCCGCCGGATGGCGGGCTTCGGGTGGAACCGGGCGCGGCAGCCCCGGGGCGGCCGCGCGGCGAAGGACGATGCGGGTCCGGCCGACCCGGTCCCGATCACTCCTTGGTCGTGACCTCGGCCTTGCGCTCGCTCATCGTCTTGCTGACGATGACCGGCTTGCCGCGCAGCTGGTTGAGGGCTTGCTGCAGCGGGAAGTCCTCGGCACTGCCGAACTCGGGCAGCGGCTTGGGCGGTTCCTTGGTCTTGGCCTGCTGCTCCTCGAGCTTCTTGCGAGCCTCCTCGCGCGCCTTCTCGCGGGCTGCGTCCTTGGCCTCGTCGGCGCCGGCGAGGTGCTTCTCGAGGTCGGCCTCGCGCATGCGCAGCGCCGCGAAGACGTTGCCTTCGGGCGTCTCGTCGAGCCAGATGTCGGGCACGATGCCCTTGGCCTGGATCGATCGGCCGCTGGGCGTGTAGTAGCGCGCCGTGGTGATCTTGAGCGCCGTCTCCGGCGACAGCGGGCGCACGGTCTGCACCGAGCCCTTGCCGAAGGTCTGCGCGCCCATCACGGTGGCGCGCTTGTGGTCCTGCAGCGCGCCGGCGACGATCTCGCTGGCCGAGGCCGACCCCTCGTTGACCAGCACCACCAGCGGCACGTTCTTGATGGCCGCCGGCAGGCGGCGCAGCGGGTCGCCGCTGCCGCGGCGGGCGTAGAACTCGGGCGCGGCCTTGTAGGTGGCCTTGGATTCGACGATCTGGCCGTTGGTGGAGACCACCGTGACGTCGGAGGGCAGGAATGCCGCCGAGATGGCCACCGCGCCGTCGAGCAGGCCGCCAGGATCGTTGCGCAGATCGAGCACCATGCCCTTGATGTGGGGATCCTGCTTGTACAGCGCGTCGACCTTGCGCACGAAGTCGTCGACCGTGGCCTCCTGGAACTGGCTCACGCGCACCCAGGCGTAGCCGGGTTCGATCATCTTGGCGCGCACGCTCTGCACGCGGATCTCTTCGCGGATGATGGTGACCGGGAAGGTGCGGTTCTCGCTGCGCCGCAGGACGGTCAGCGTGACCTTGGTCTGCGGATCGCCGCGCATGCGCTTGACGGCCTGGTCGACCGTCAGGCCCTTGACGGGCGTGTCGTCGATGCGGGTGATCAGGTCGCCGGCCTTCATGCCGGCGCGGAAGGCGGGTGAGCCTTCGATCGGCGAGACGACCTTGACCAGGCCGTCCTCCATGCCCATCTCGATGCCGATGCCGACGAACTTGCCGCCGGTGCTCTCGCGGAATTCCTTGAAGCTCTTCTTGTCGAAGTACTGCGAGTGCGGGTCCAGCCCGGCGACCATGCCGGAGATGGCGTCGGAGATCAGCTTCTTCTCGTCGATGGGCTCGACGTAGTCCGACTTGACCAGGCCGAAGACGGCGGCGAGCTGCTGCATCTCCTCGAGCGGCAGCGGCCCCATCGTGCTGCGCGCGACGGCCTGCAGCTGCATGGTGGCCAGGGCCCCGGCCACGGCACCGGCGACCAGCAGGCCGGCGACCCTCAGTTTTGCACCCATGTGAGACGGACCTCCGGCCATGACGACGGCCACAGATGGACGGCTCCAGTATAGGACCCGGGCCCGGTTGGACGCGCGCACTCGGGGAAAGTTGCATCCCCGGATCGTGTGGCTTTGCCCGGCCGGCGCGCCCGGTTCAGGCCCCGGCGCGGGCGAAGGTGACCACGTGGTCCACCTCGGGACGGATGCCGATCCATTCACCGATCTGGTGATCGTGGTGCGACGGCACGTGCGCCATCACGCGCTCGCCGCTGGCCAGCCGCAGCGTGTAAAGAAACTCGGAGCCGCGGAAAGCCTTGCGCTCGATGCAGGCTTTCACCGGGCTGGCGTCGTCGTGGACGATGTCGTCGGCGCGCAGCAGCACGTCGCAGGCACCACCCGGGTAGGCATCGGGCAGGGGGCATTCCTGCACGTCGGTCAGGTCGCCCAGCGGCGTGTGCACCACCGGGCCGGCGCCGCCGAGCTCGATGCGCGCCGGCGTGAAGACGCCGTGCCCGATGAACTGGGCCACGAAGCGGCTGACCGGACGGTGGTAGAGGTTGTAGGCGTCGTCCCACTGCTCGAGCGAGCCCCGCTGCATGACGCCGATGACGTCGCCCAGCGCGAAGGCCTCGAACTGGTCGTGGGTGACGAACAGGGCGGTGGTGCCGCTGGCCTGCAGGATCTGCCGCAGCTCCTGGGCCAGCCGCTCGCGCAGGTCGACGTCGAGGTTGGAGAAGGGTTCGTCGAGCAGCAGCAGCTGCGGCTGCGGGGCCAGCGCCCGGGCGAGCGCCACGCGCTGCTGCTGGCCGCCCGAGAGCTGGTGCGGGGCGCGCCGCGCGGCGTGGGCCAGGCCGACCAGGTCGAGCATCTGCTGCACGCGCCGCTCGCGCTCGGCACGCGGCAGCGACTGCACGCCGAAGGCCACGTTGTCGGCCACGCTCAGGTGCGGGAACAGCGCGTAGTCCTGGAACACCATGCCGATGCGGCGCGCCTCGGGCGCCACGTGCACGCGGGCGGCCACGTCCGACAGCGGCTGGCCGTCCATCACGATGCGGCCGGCCTCGCAGGGCTCCAGCCCGGCCACCGCGCGCAGCAGCGAGGTCTTGCCGCAGCCCGACGGCCCGATCAGCACCCCGATCTGACCGCGCCGCAGCCCGAGCGAGGCGCCGTCCACCGCGGCGCGCGTGGCACCGCCGCGGGCGTAGCGCACCGACACGCCTTCGAGCTTGAGGAACATCGGCGGGATGATAATCGCCACAATCAGAATGAGGATTGTTCGCATTGGAGGCGTCGGCGCGGTGAGGTCGCGCGGCACGGCAGGGCCGACCCACCCATGCACTCGCTGCCGATGCGATTCGTGCTCACCGTCGTCTGCCTGCTGCTGGCCGTGCCGGTGATCGGCGTGCTCGGGGCCTGGCTGGCCGCCGATGCCGATGCCTGGGTCGTGCTGCGACACCAGGCCTCCACCGTGCTGCCCGCCTACGTGGCGCAATCGGCCCTGCTGGCTGCCGGGGTGGGTCTGGGCGTGGTGCTGCTCGGTTCGGCCACGGCTGCGGCGGTCACGCTGTTCCAGTTTCCCGGCCGGCGCCACTTCGAATGGGCGCTGCTGCTGCCGCTGGCGATGCCGGCCTACGTGCTGGCCTATGCGTGGACCGATGCGGTGCAGTTCTCCAGCCCGCTGCACGGGGCGTTGCGCCGCTGGCTGGACGTGCGGGGGCCGGTGATCCCCGACGTGCGCAGCCTGTGGGGCGCGGTGATCCTGTTCATGCTGTGCCTGTACCCGTACGTGTACCTGCTGGCGCGCGCCGCGCTCGGCGAGCGGGCGGTGCAGCTGATGGAGGCCGCGCGGCTGCTCGGTGCCGGCCCGCGGCGCCGGGTCGTCGAGGTGGCGCTGCCGCTGGCGCGGCCGGCCATCGCCGCCGGCCTGGCGCTGGCCTTGATGGAGACGCTGGCCGACTACGGCGTCGGCGCCTACTTCGGCCTGACCACCTTCAGCACCGGCATCTACAAGGCCTGGCTGGCGATGAACGACCGCGTCGCGGCGGCCCAGCTGGCCTCGGTGCTGCTGGTGGTGGTGGCTGCGCTGCTGGCGCTGGAGCGCAGCGCCCAGCGCCGGCTGCGTTTCGCCGCCGCGCGTGGCGGCGCGGGCGCCACCGCCGAGGCGCGCCCGCTGGTGCTGCACGGTGCTGCAGCGGCCGCGGCCTGCGCGCTGTGCGCCACGCCGGTGCTGCTGGGGTTCGTGCTGCCGGTCGGCTGGCTGGGCTACATGCTGTGGCAGGAGGCGCACAACGCCGAGTTCGGCCTGCCGCTGGCGCGCTTCGCCGGCTGGGCCTGGTCGAGCTTCCGGCTCTCGGCGGTGGCGGCCGTGACCGCCTCCGTCCTGGCCCTGGCGCTGGGCTTCGTGCTGCGGCGCGGGCCGGGCGCGATGCTCGGCGGCGCCGCGCGGATGCTGTCGCTGGGCTACGCGGTGCCCGGCGCGGTGATCGCCGTCGGCATCCTGCTGCCGGTGGGCTGGGTGCAGGACCGCTGGCCGGACGCGCCGGTGGCGGCGGCCTTCACCGGCACCCTGCTGGGCGTGCTGTACGCCTACCTGGCGCGCTTCTCGGCGGTCGCGCTGCAGTCGGTGGAGGCCGGCTACGCGCGGCTGCCGATGTCGATCGACGAGACGGCCCGCATGCTGGGCGCGCCGGCGCGGCGCGTCTTCGTCGAGCTGCACGCACCGCTGCTGCGCCGCTCGGCGGTGGCGGCGGCACTGCTGGTCTTCGTCGACGTGATGAAGGAGCTGCCCGCCACGCTGGTGCTGCGCCCCTTCGGCAGCGACACCCTGGCCGTCGTCGCCTTCAACCTGGCGCGCGACGAGCGTCTGGCCGAGGCCGCGCTGCCGTCGCTGGCCATCGTGGCCGTCGGGCTGATCCCGGTGGTGATGCTGTCGCGCGCGCTGCGCGGCGGCGAGGGCGTCCCGGCGGGCTGAGCGTGGGATGCCTGCCTTGGCGTGTACTCGACCGCATCAGGCGGTCAGCAGGGGTTTCGACGTCGACCGCTGCACGAGCCAGCTTTCGAACGCGGCAGCGGGCATGGGGCGTGCCCAGTGATAGCCCTGTCCCTCATCGCAGCCCAGTTCGCACAGGACGGCCAGCGTGGAGGCGTCTTCGACACCCTCGGCGACCGTGACGAGGCCCAGGCTGCGTGCCATCTGCACGATGGCACTGACGATCGCGCGGTCGTGTCGGTCGTGGCCGAGCCGGCGCACGAAGCTCTGATCGACTTTCAGCCGCCCGACCTCGAAACGCTTCAGGTAGCCCAGGTTCGAGTAGCCGGTGCCGAAGTCGTCGATGGCCAGTCGCAGGCCGCTGGCGACCAGCTGGTGCAGGGCCTCGGTGACATGCTGGGCGTCATCGATGATCATCGACTCGGTCAGCTCGAGCTCCAGGCGGTCGGCCGGCAGGTGATGATGGCGCAGGGCCTGCAACACCTGCGCCTGCACCTGCCCGCGTCGCAACTGCACCGAGGACAGGTTGACCGACACGACGAGGTCGGCTGTTCCGTCGCGGCGCCACGCCGCTGCCTGGCGGCAGGCCTCGTCCAGCACCCATGCGCCGATGTCGCCGATCAGGCCGCATTGCTCGGCCAGGGGGATGAACCGTGCCGGCGGGACCTGACCCAGTTCGGGATGCCACCAACGCAGCAAGGCCTCGACGCCGACGACCGACCCGTCGCGCAGGTTGATCTGAGGTTGCCAGTGCAGGGACAGTTCGCGGCGCTGCAAGGCTTGCTGCAGGCCGGCGAGCATGACGCTGCGGGCTTGCACACCCTCGTGCATGGCTGGATCGAAGAAGCGATAGCCGCGTCCGCCCATCGCCTTGGCGCGGTACATGGCGATGTCGACGTTCTTCAGGATGGCGTCGAACTCGCGACCGTCGTCGGGGCCGAGCGCGATGCCGACCGAGGCACCGGTCAGGACGTTCAGTCCGTTGACCTGGAACGGCCGACTCATGGCGTCGACCACCTGAGACGCCAACCGCGCCGCCGCCTCCGCGTCGCCGATATCGGCCAGCACCAGCAGGAACTCGTCACCGCCGAGTCGGCACACCGTGTCGCTGGCGCGCACCAAGGTCTGCAGGCGCCGCCCCACCTGGCGCAGCAGATCGTCACCGGCCTGGTGACCCAGCGACTCGTTGACGGTCTTGAACTGATCGAGATCCAGGTACAGCGTGGCGCAGCGGCGGCCTTCCCGCGTCGCACGGGCCAGATCCTGGTCGAAGCGGTCGCGCGCCAGCAGGCGGTTGGGCAGCCCTGTCAGCCGGTCGTGCAAGGCCACGTGCTCGAGTTCTGCCCGCGATTCGCGGACCCGCTGGCTCTCGTCCTGGGCGGCCTTGAGCGCGCGCCGCAGGTCCTCGGCGAGCAACCAGATGCCGAATCCGGTGCCGAGCAGGATGCTCCAGACGTGGACCAGGGATTCGATCTTCGGAGCGATCGGGAACTGACGCAGGCCCAGGGCCTGCGCCATCGGGAACACCGCCGTCAGGCTGAGCATGCCGACCAGCAGCGCCACGAACAGCCGGCCGTTGGCCAGCATCACCGTGAACACCAGCAGCCCCGGCAGTGCCAGGATTGCCGGGTCGTGGAGCCCGTTGCCGCGCCAGCCCAGCACCGCCACCAGCAAGGTCAGCGTGCCCAGCAGCAGGGCCACCGCGCTCCTCGGCGCTCCCCGGCAGGCCAGGAGCACGGCCACCGCCAGCAGGAACGCCGCGCCGGTGAGGATGGCCGTCGTTTCGAGCAGGCCCTGCCCCAGCGTCGTCAGCGTGCTGGCGACAACGGCGGCCAGCGCGCACCCGATCACCTGCACCAGCCTGCGCCGCGACAATGAGGCGACCTGCCCCGTGCGCATGCCGCTCTGAAGCCAGGCCAACCTCACGCCTGATCCACCTTGAAGACCGCGACCGACTCGGCCAGTCGCGTGGCCTGGATCCTCAAGCTCTCGGCAGCGGCGGCACTCTGTTCGACCAGGGCCGCGTTCTGCTGGGTGACCTGATCGAGCTGCGCGACCGCATCGCCGACCTGGCCGATGCCGGTTCGCTGTTCGACGCTGGCCGCGCTGATCTCGCGAACCAGGGTCGACACGCGCTGAACCTGGTGCACGATGTCGTTCATCGTCCGCCCTGCGTCGTCCACCAGCCGCGCGCCGTCGTCGACGCGCTCGACACTGGCCCCGATCAGCCGGGTGATCTCCTTGGCTGCCGACGCGCTACGTTGCGCCAGCGTGCGCACCTCGCCGGCCACCACGGCGAAGCCCCGGCCTTGCTCGCCGGCGCGGGCCGCCTCGACCGCGGCATTCAGGGCCAGGATGTTGGTCTGGAAGGCGATGCCGTCGATGACGCCGGTGATCTCGGCGATGCGTCGCGAGCTCTCGGAGATGCCGCGCATGTTGTCCACGACCCGGGCCATCATGTCACCGCCCTGCGCGGCCACCGTCGCGGCGGCGTCGGCCATCTCGGTGGCCTGGCGCGCACTGTCGGCATTGTTGGCGACCGTCGCCGTGAGCTGCTCCATCGACGCCGCGGTCTGCTGCAGGTTGGCGGCCTGCTCCTCGGTGCGCTGGCTGAGGTCGGCGCTGCCGACGGCGATCTGTCTCGATCCCGTCGCGATCGCTTCGGAGGCCTTGAGCACGTCGCCGACCGTGCGTCGCAGACCGTCGGCCATGCGACGCAAGGCATCGAGCAGCTGACCGGTTTCGTCGCGTCCGCAGGTGGCCACCGTCAACGCCAGGCGGCCTTCGGCGACGGCCTCGGCCACGCCGACGGCATCCGACAGGGGGCGCGTGATCGAGCGTGCGATCCACCAGCCAGCCCCTGCCGCAGCCAGGACGCCGAGCGAGGTCAGCAGGATCAGCACGATGGCCAGGCGACGACCGACGGCGTCGATCGCCGGCAGCGCCGCATGGGCCCGCAAGATGGCCCGTGCGTTCAGCTCTCCGGCCCCTTTTTCCAGACCGTGCACGGCTCCCTTGACGCTCGCGATGTCGGCGTTGGCCTCCTGCGTGGTCCGCAGACGCCCGTTACGGATGGCGGCGACGGTCGCCTCGTAGCCCGACGCGTAGGTCGGCAGGTTCTGTGCCAGCGAGTCCAGGGCCTGTCGATCGAGCGGGTCCTCCGCCGCCGAAATGGCTTGGGCGAGCGTGTCGCGCAGCTTGGCGTGCACCGCCTGCCAGCGCTTCTCGTAGGCGTTCAGGCTGTCGCCATCGGCCAGGTTGATGAAGCTGTCCTTCTCGTACCGGCGCGACTGGAGCACCAGGGCTTCGATCGCCGCGGCGCGGGCGGCCATCTCGACGTCCCCTTCCAGGGCGCGCCTGACCTGTTCGTGAAGTGACGACTGGCCCCACAGGCCGGTTGCGGCCAGACCAATCATCACGGTCAGCATGAAGGCCAGCAGCAGGCCCATGCGATGGGCGATCTTGGCGTTGCGAAGGAAGTTCATGTGTGCTCCGGGTGTCCCCTGCAGATCGGCGGCGGACTGACCAGACTTTAAAATGAATATATCAAATAAAACACACAAATTGAACACCAATCTCCCCACTGTTCGCATTGGGCGTTCTCGTTCAGAATCGTCGCCATCTCGGGTGAGGGAGCTAGCGTCGATGCCTGGCCTCGACTCGGTACTTCGCAGCCCCACCACGACGGTCGAGCGGGGATCGCCGGACTCCGAACTCGCCAGGGCGCACGAGGCCGTCGGGCTGGTGACCTGGCTGTGGGACGTGGAGGCCCGCCGCCTGCATTGGACCGGCGACCTGTCGCCTCTGCTCGGCCTGCCTCCGGGCCGGTTCGGTGGCACCTTCGATGGCCTGGCACCGGTCTTGGGGCCCGCGGACCTGGCCATGCAGCGGGACCGCCTGGTCGCCTGCCTGCGCGGCGAATTGACCTCCTACCAGACCGAGGTGCGTGTCGTCTGGCCCGATGGCAGCGAGCACTGGCTGGAATCGTGCTGCCATGTCGCCCTGGGTGAAGACGGTCGCGCGCGGCGAATCTCGGGGGTGGTGCGCGATGTCACCGCCCGTCAGCGCGCCCAGCAGGACCTGGAGTCGACGGCCTCGCGCTTGCGCCGGCTGATCGAGGACTCCCCGGTCGCCATCGGCTTCTCGCGGGCCGACCGCGTGCTCGACGGCAACCCGGCGTTCCGGCGTCTGTTCGGGTACCCGCCCGATGCCGACATCGCCAACCTGCTCGTGAGGGACCTCATCGCCCCGCAGGCAATCGAGGCCTTCCAGGTCCGGTCGGCCCGCCGCAGCGCCGGCGAGCAGGTGGAGACCGTCTACGAAGTGGGCATGCAGCGGGCCGACGGAACGCCCTTCCAGGGCCTGGTATCGATCAGCCAGGCCCACCTGGCCGACGGCCCCGCCGAGGCGGTCTTCATCCAGGATCTGACCGAGACCGCCCAACAGCGGGCGCTGCTGCGCCGGGAACGGGATCGCGCCAACCACTACCTCGACATCGCGCAGGCGTTGCTGATCGAACTCGACGAAAGGGGCTGCGTCGCCACGATCAACCAGCGGGGCCTCGACCTGCTGGGCTACACGCGCGAGGAGCTCATCGGTCGCAACTGGTTCGAGACCTGCCGACCGGCCGACGAGGTGGCGTCGGCCCAGGCCTTGTACGCCGAAGTGATGGCCGGGACGCGGCCGTACATCGAGTACCACGAGTCCCTGACCCGCATGCGTGACGGCAGCCTGCGCTCGCTGGCCTGGCGCAATGGGCTGTTGCGAGACGATCAGGGCCGCATCCGGGGCCTGCTGAGCTCGGGCATCGACAACACCGAGCGCCAGCGCTCGTCGGACGAGATGCGCGACCTGGCCCAGAGCCTCCAGCGCCAGGTGCAGCAACGCACCGCCGAGCTGGAGGCGAGCAATCGCGCCCTGGTTGCCGCGCGCGATGCCGCCGAAGCCGGAACGCGCGCCAAGGGCGAGTTCCTCGCCCACATGAGCCACGAGATCCGCACACCGATGAACGCGATCATCGGCATGACCCATCTGGCCCTGCAATCGGGCGAGCTGCCGCGTCGCACGCGCGACTACCTCACGAAGATCCAGCGTGCGTCCGATTCGCTGCTCGCGATCATCAACGACGTGCTCGACTTCTCCAGGATCGAGTCGGGCCGCGTCGACATCGACTGCGGCGAGTTCAGCCTGGCCGACGTGCTCGACAAGCTCACCGCGGTGGTGGCCCAGGCGGCGGCCGACAAGGGCCTGGAGTTCCTGCTGCACATCGCGGCGGACGTGCCATCGATGCTGATGGGTGATCCACAGCGCCTGGGTCAGGTCCTGGTCAACCTGTGTGGCAACGCCGTCAAGTTCACCGCGGCGGGTGAAGTGGTGCTGCACGTCACGCGTGAGCCGGTCGCCAGCGGGGATCGCGTGCGCCTGCGGTTCGCCGTGCGCGACACGGGCATCGGCATGGCCCCGGACCAGATGTCGCGCCTGTTCACCCCCTTCGAGCAGCTCGACCCCTCGATCACACGACGCTTCGGCGGCACCGGCCTGGGTCTGGCCATCTCGCGACGGCTGGTCGAGAGCATGGGCGGCACGATCGGCGTTCACAGCGAAGCCGGGCGTGGCAGCGAGTTCCACTTCACGGTCGAATTCGGTGCGGCTGCCGCCGGCGCCGTCTCCGAATCGTGGCCCACGTTGCCGTTGGCGGCCCGATGCCTCCTGGTCGACGACAGCGAGCGGGCGCGCGAGATCCTGTTCGAGGCGTGCGCCGGGCTGGGACTTCGTCCGTCAGCGGTCGCCGGCGCGGCCGCAGCGCTGGCGGCGATGGACCGTGCCCGCGCCGAAGCGGACCCGTTCGAGCTGGTGTTGATCGACTGGAAGATGCCTGAACAGGATGGCCTGGAACTGGGTCGGGCGATCCGGGCGCAGCCGGGCGTGCAGCCGAGGTTGGTGCTGGTCACGGGCTACGGCGCCGAGGTCCTGACGAACAAGGCCCGCATCGACGGGTTCGATGCTTGCCTGGCCAAGCCCGTTACCGTCCGGGCGCTGGCCGGGGTGCTGGCTGCGCGGCCACACGCCCGTGCAACGACGCCGTCGGCTCGGGTGCCATCGCCGAACTTCCAGGGGCGGCGCCTTCTGCTGGTCGAGGACAACGAACTCAACCAGATCGTCGCCGGCGACCTGCTGGCCGACGTCGCCGGAGCCGCGGTGTCGATCGCGCGCGACGGCCGCGAAGCCTTGTCGATGCTCCGCGCGCAGCGGTTCGATGCGGTGTTGATGGATCTGCAGATGCCCGAGTTGGACGGTTTCGAGGCCACGCTGGCCTTGCGCCGGGACCCGGCCCTGGCTCAGCTGCCGGTGATCGCGATGACGGCGCACGCCATGTCTCGGGATCGCGAACGATGCCTGGCGGTGGGCATGAACGACTTCGTGACCAAGCCGATCGAACCGCGCGAGCTCTTCGCGGTGCTGGCGCGCTGGCTGCCGAAGGACGATCCTCCAGCCGATGCGGTCGGAGGCATCGACTTCGACGTCGGTCTCGAGCGGTGCCTGGGCCGCCCGGAACTCTACGACCGGGTGCTGCGTCGCTACGTCGAGTCGCGACGTGAGGATGCGGCCAACCTTCGACTGAACTTGACGACGAACGACCTGGCCTCGGTCCGGGCGCTGGCCCACACCCTGATCTCGACATCCGCGACGATCGGTGCCGACGCCTTGTCCAGCCTCGCCAGGCGCCTGCAGATTGCGGTCGAGGAAGGCGAGCTGGAGACGGCACACGGCCTGGTCGGGCACATCCTGCACGAGCACGCCGGCGTTCTGTCCATGGCCCGGGACCAGCTGCTGCGGACTGACCCTACACTCCGGACGTGAGCGCCCCCACCAGCGGCCGCAGCGGCGGCTCGGATTCCCTCTCGACATCGGAAGTCGCGCGCCGACTGGGCGTTTCCACGCCGACGGTCCAGCGATGGGTCGATGCCGGCGTGCTGAAGGCCTGGAAGACGCCGGGTGGACATCGACGCGTCGACGCTGCCAGCGCACAGGCCCTGTTCCAGGCCCAGGCCGTGCCGGAGGGCAGCGGGCCCGTGCAGGTTGTCGTGGTCGACGACGACGCGAGCGATCGCGAGGTCCTCGAGGCCATCGTGCGCGAAGCGCTGCCCGGCGTCGGTGTGGTCGGGTTCGACAACGCCGTGCAGGCTCTCGTGGCCATCGGACGGCACGCGCCGTCGGTGGTCATCACGGACATCGTGATGCCCCACATGGACGGACTGGAGATGATTCACCAACTGGCAGAGCACTGCGCCGTCAGGCCCGAGCTCCTGGTGGCCGTCTCTGCCACCCACCTGCGCGGCGCGGCGGCCGCACGCGGCCTGCCGGCCGAAGCGGTGTTCATGACCAAGCCGGTCGATCCTGCGGCATTGGTGGCCTTGCTGCGGCGCCAGGCGATTCGGCCGAGTGCCGACAGCTGAGAGGCTGTGATCGAATCCGAGACGCCCGCTCGTGTCGCCGGGCGAGCCCGGATCGGCATGGCCCATGCCCTTGGCAGCCCGCGCCACGGCCGCGCCTGGCGCCATGATCCAGCCCCGCCGGGCCATCGGCGCCGTCGCGCCGGATTCACTGCGGCTTCTGGCCGCGGGGCGATCCGTGGGGCCGGCGTGGGCCGACCCATGGTCGTGGCGCGTGGGCCTGCGACGCATCGATCCCGCGAGGGAGGCAAGCCCGGTCGGCTGCGGAGCCGGATCCGGACCCGGCCATCGAGGCACGGGACCTCGATCGTCAGCACCGAGCCGGCGCCTCAATGCACCAGGCCGTGCCGCACGGCATACAGCACCAGCTCGGCGGTGCTGGCCACGCCGATCTTTTCGAGCAGGTTGCTGCGATGGCGGCTGACGGTCTTGACGCTCAGCGCCATCTCGTCGGCGATGGCGGTGACCGACATGCCGCGCACGATCATCACCATGATCTGGTGCTCGCGGATCGACAGCCGCTCGTGCGGCGGGCGGCGGTCCAGCCCGCGCAGCTGGTCCAGCACCGTCCGCGCCGCCGCCACGCTCAGGTACTGACCGCCCGCGGCGACGCGCCGGATGGCCTGCACCAGCTCGCTGGGCTCGGCGTCCTTGGCGACGTAGCCGCTGGCGCCGGCCTGCACCGCCACCAGGGCGTACTGCTGCTCCGGGTACATCGACAGCATCAGCACCGGCGGGCAGCGCGGCAGGGCGCGCAGGGTCCCCAGCACGTCCAGGCCGCTGCGGCCTTCCATGTTGATGTCGAGCAGCACCACGTCGTAGGCGTGGTTCCTGACCTGTTCCAGGGCCTCGGCGCCGTTGCGCGCCTCGCCGGTGACGCGCAGGTCGGGCTCGTCCAGCAGCAGGTGGCGCACGCCCGAGCGGAAGATGGTGTGGTCGTCGACGAGCAGGACCGAGGTCATGCGCCAGCCCCCGCGCTACAGCAGCGGCACGCGCAGCACCAGGCCGGTGCCGCGTCCGGGCGCCGACTGGATCTGCAGCTGACCGCCCACGTCGCGCGCACGTTCGGTCATGCTGAGCAGGCCCAGCGAGCCCCGATCGAAGATCGAGGGGACGAAGCCGCGCCCGTCGTCGCGCAGCTCCATCACGCACCAGCCGTCGGCGTGCGCCAGGCCGACCTCCACGTGGCCGGCCTCGGCATGGCGCGCGACGTTGGTCAGGCCCTCCTGGAAGATGCGGTAGATCGCATTGGTCCGCTTGGGCGACAGGAGGCGCGACACGTCGTCGCCGCGCAGCGCGTGCGTGGCCCCCGAGCGGGTCGAGAAGTCCTCCAGGTCGCGCAGCATCGCGGCGCGCAGGCCGATGTGGTCCAGCGCGCTCGGCCGCGCCGCCTCGGAGATGGCCTTGACGGCCTCGATGGTCTGCTGGGTGAGGTCGAGCACCCCGTGGGTCAGCTCGCGCAGCTCGTCGCTCTGGGCGCGCCGCAGCAGCCTGGAGGTCTGCATCTTCAGGGCCGTCAGCATGCCGCCCAGCTCGTCGTGCACGTCGCGCGCAAAGGCCAGCCGCTGGTCCTCGAGCTTGCGGTTCGTGTAGGCGGCCAGCGCCTGCAGCTGCTCGCGCGACTGGCGCAGCTGCTCGTCCTGCGCCACGCGCTCGGAGACGTCGATGCCCACGCCGCCCACCGCCGGCCGGCCGCCGTAGATCATGCGCGAGCCGTGGATCTCGATGTGGACGATGTGGCCGTCCTTGTGGATGCCCTTGGTGAGGAAACGCAGGCTCATCACCTCGCCGCGCAGGCGCTGGTAGTAGCGGTCGAGCACGAAGTCGTAGAGGTCGGGCGAGACCAGGTCACGCAGGTGCATGCCGGCCACCTCTTCGGGCGTGCGGCCGGTCATGCCGGCCCAGGTGGCATTGGAGTAGACGAAGCGCTCGTCCTGCATCACGTAGATGCCGGCCAGGGACTGCTCGATGATGGCCCGGAACGGGTCGGCCGATAGCTCGCTTGCTGGTTCCATGAACGAACGGCGCTGGTGCAACCCGGGGCGGATCATTGAAGGCCCTTGACGGCCGCACAGCGAGTCGGGAAAACACCTAGCGAGCCGGAGACTCGTCTGATGCCCGCGCCGGCAACGCGGGCCTACCTTCGCGCAGCGCCACGGTGCACCGGCGCGTCGTCCGCGCCGGCTTCGCCGCGCGCGCCGCAGGCCTCCCAGGCACGCCGTACCCTTCCCTTGTCCCGCGAGGATGCCCAGCATGAGAGGACCCGTGCGCAAGGTGATGAGCGCCCGCCAGGCCATCGAGGCCTTCGTGAATGACGGCGACCAGCTCATCATCGGCAACTACACCGTCGGCAGCTGCGCCGAACTGGTCTACGAGGTCGTGCGCCAGCGCCGCCGGGGCCTCACCGTCTACTCGCAGTCGGGCATCTTCGATGTCGACGTGATGGTCGGCGGCGGCTGCGTCGACCGCCTGGTCACGGCCTACGTGCTGCGCTCGGGCGGCAAGCGCGGCGGCTCGGCCGTCGAGCGGGCGCTGCACGCCGGCACGCTCGAGATCGAGGACTACACCAACTTCAACTACAACGCCCGGCTGGTGGCCGGCATGCACGGCCAGCCGTTCGCGCAGGTGTTCGAGGGACTGATGGCGACCGACCTGTTCCGGCGCCGCGGCTTCATGGGCGACGACAAGTACCGCGTCATCCGCTGCCCCTACACCGGCAAGGAGGTGCTGACGGTGCCGGCGGCCAACCCGGACGTCTGCATCGTGCACGTGCAGCGCGCCGACGCCGATGGCAACGCGCAGTACTGGGGCGCGATGGGCAGCGTGGCCGCCGCGGCGCTGGCCAGCCGGCGCATCATCGTGTCGTGCGAGGAGATCGTCGAGCACGACGTCATCCAGTCCAGCCCGCACCTGACCATCATCCCGGCGTACCGCGTCGACGCGGTGGTCGAGGTGCCCTGGGGCGCCCACCCCACCGAGGTGCTGGGCTACTACAACATGGACTACCTGATGTACGGCAGCCTGTTCATGGCCGCCGCCGCCACCGACGCCGGGTTGAAGGCCTGGATGGACGAGTGGGTGTACGGCTGCGCCGATCGTGCCGCCTACATCGACCACTATGTCGAGCGCTTCGGCAGCGCCACGCTGGCCGACCTGAAGGCGCGGGCGTTCTACTCGGCACCGGCCAACTACGGCGCGGCCTTCGTGTCGCGCTGGGGACGCGACGGCCGCGAGCGCAGCATGGGCGTCACGCGTGCCGAGCTCGAGTCGATGCTGGAGCAACGCGGGAGGCTGCATGAGTAAGCCGTACACGCTGGACGAGCTGCTGGCCATCGCCGTCGCGCGCGAGATCCACGATCACGAGAACGTCGTGCTCGGCGTGGGCGTGCCGATGACGGCGGGTGCCCTGGCCAAGGCCCTGCACGCCCCGCACGCCACGCTGATGATGGAGTCCGGCATCATCGACATCCGGCCCTTGCTGTCGCTGAACAACATCGCCGACGCCCATTCGTGCCGCGGGTTCTCGTACGCGACCGACCTGTACTCGATGTTCACCGCCACCTACCGCGGGTTCGTCGACGTCTGCTTCCTGGGCGTGGCGCAGGTGGACCGGTTCGGCAACCTGAACACCACCGTGATCGGCGACTACGAGCGACCGACGATGCGGCTGCCCGGCTCGGGCGGCGCGGCGGACTTCATCTCGTATGCCAAGCGCACCGTGCTGACGCTGCGCGGCGGCAGCTTCGTCGAGCGTCTCGACTACCTCACGTCGCCGGGCTACCTGGCCGGCGGCGACAGCCGCGACCGCTCGGGCCTGTTCCCCAAGGGTTCCGGTCCCGTGGCCCTGATCAGCAACAAGGGCATCTTCCGCTTCGACCGGCTGACCAAGGAGATCGTGCTGCATGAAATCCACCCGGGCGTGAGTCTCGAGTCGATCCGCGGCGACATCCCCTGGGACCTGAAGGTGTCGCCGCAGTTGACGACCACCCAGCGCCCGACGGACGCCGAGATCGACTTCATCCGCGACTTCGCTCCCGAGCTGTCGGCGGGCAGCGCGCTCACCGGCGAGCTGCGTGCCGCCCACATGAAGCGGAAGATGGATGGCACCCGCCCCGACGGTGCCTAGCGAGATGCTCGTCGCCGCGCGCGGCCGGGCAGGGCCTTCAGGGATGCCGGTCTGGCCCGCTGCGCGCGCGCACGGTCCCGTGCCCCGCCACTCGCGCGGCAACTCAGTCCTCCCCACGCCCGATCCCACGCGCGACCCCACACGCGACCCCACGCGCGACCCCCCACAGGGCCGTGGCTGGCTAGCGCGCGTGCGCCGCGATCGCGTCGATGATGCGCGGCCAGGTCGAGCGCACCAACGCGTGACCCATGCCGGGAATCGTCTCGAGCCGGGCACCCGGCACCGAGCGCGCGGTGTCGACTCCGCAGGCCAGCGGCACCAGGGGATCGGCCTCGCCATGGATCACCAGCGTGGGCAGGCGCACCGACTGCAGGTCCGACTGGCGGCTGCCCGAGGCGAAGATCGCCGCCAGCTGGCGCGCCGCGCCGGCGGGGTTGAGGCCGCGCGCGAACAGACGCCGCGCGCGTTCCGGATCGAGGGCCTCCTCGTCGGGGAAGCGGCCGGCGCGCAGCACGCGCCAGGTCTGTCCATGGCTCTCGACGTAGGCGGCCTCGTCGGCCGGCGGCGGCTTGAACAGCACGGCCAGGGCCTCGGGCGTGGGCGGCGGCAAGCCGGGTGCGCCGGTGGTGGCCATGATCGAGGTCAGCGTGAGCACCCGGTCCGGGTGGTGGATGGCCATCGTCTGCGCGATCGCCCCGCCCATCGATGCCCCCACGACATGGGCGCGCTCGAGGCCCAGCGCGTCCAGCAGGCCGATCGCATCGGCGGCCATGTCGCGCAGCGTGTAGGGCGCGGTCACCGGCTCGCCACGCAGCGCGGCCATCATCGCGGCGCCGACGTCCGGCACGCCGGCCGCGGTGAGGCGGGTCGAGCGCCCGATGTCGCGGTTGTCGAAGCGCACGACGCGATAGCCGCGTGCGGCCAGGGCGGCACAGAACGCCTCGTCCCAGGCGATCATCTGCGACGCCAGGCCCATGATCAGCAGCAGCGGCGGATCCGTCGGGCGGCCGAAGCTGTCCCAGCACAGCTCGATGCCGTTGACCTTGGCGAAGGCTTCGGGGGTTCGTTCGACCGCTGGTGTCATCGGGGCCTCCTGGTGATCCCTGCTTCATCGTGGCCGGTGCCCGGGCCCCTTGTCAGCCGCCTGCGCGACACGCGGACCGATGGGGTCTTCCGCGTGCGGGTCACTGGCGCACCGGGGCAGTGATTGATCGCGCTCGCCGGTCCGGATGGCACCTCGCGCATGATGATTCCTGATCGGGCCGAGCTGCACCCAACCGCACGGCAGGGCGTGTGCGTCCACCGCCCGCCGAGTCCCACCAACCAGGAGACCCTTGCATGAGCAGCAGTTCCACGGCCACGGCCCACGCCAACGCGTCGGACATCGATCGCGGCCAGTGGCCGCCCTTCCACTGGCTGCCGCTCGAGGGCGCACGGCTGGTCAGCGAGCTGGGCGCGCTGGCCCTGGCCTGGCCGTTGCTGGCCCAGGCGCCGCGCGGCGATGGTCACGCCGTGCTGGTGCTGCCCGGCTTCCTGGCCACCGACGGCTCCACCGCGGCGATGCGGCGCTACCTCCGGTCGCTGGGCTACGACGCCCAGGGCTGGCAGCTCGGGCGCAACCTGGGCGGCAACCGTGGCACGCACGGGCTCGCGCGCGAGCGGCTCGACGCGCTGGCGCAGACCTCCGGGGGCAAGGTCAGCCTGATCGGCTGGAGCCTGGGCGGGGCGCTGGCCCGCGAGATCGCGCGCCACGCGCCGCAGCACGTGCGGCAGGTCATCACGCTGGGCAGCCCGCTGTATGGCGACCCGCGGCGAACCACGACCGCCTGGTGGATGCACCGCGCGATTCATGGCCGCGATTCGATCAACCACGGCGAGTTCCGAGGCGTCGGTGCGCCGCCGGTGCCCACCACCTCGGTCTTCGATCGATTCGACGGCGTGGTGTCTTGGCGCTCGTCGGTCGAGCTGCCAGGGCCGCAGGTGCAAAGCATCCAGACGCTGTCCAGCCACATCGGCTTCGGCGTCAATCCGCTGGTGTTCTGGCTGCTCGCCGACCGGCTGGCGCAACCGGAAGATCAGTGGCGGCCCTTCGTCCCACCAGCCGCCCTGCGGGCGCAGTACCGGACCGTGGCCGGTTGAGGCCCGGCGTCGATCGCAGCGGCACGGCACGGGCGGACCAGCGCTCAGGCGCGCGGTCGGCGTGCGGGCGCGGGGCGCTTCGTCTTTGCCGGCGGGCTTGCCGGTGGCCGGCCCTTCTTCGCGGCGGACTTGGCGGCTGATGGAACGGCTGACTTGGTGGCGGAACTCGCGGCTGTTGAAGGGGCTGGTGTCGCAGCCGACTTGGCGGCTTTCTGGGCGGCAGAGCGGGCGCGCGCGGGGCTCGGGGCCGGACCGGTCGTCGTGCCGGCCGGACGGCGCGGCTGGCGCGCAGGGCGTGGCGGCCGCGAGGCCCTTGCCGCCTCGGTGGGGACTTCGGTGCCGGCGGAGGGTGGCTCCACCGGAGGCAGTGCCTCGAGCTCGTGCCACGCCTGGTGCAGGTTCTGGATCAGCTCGGCCATCTCGGCCTGCGACAGCGCGCGCCGACAGGCGGTGAGCCCCCAGTCGGTCTGGCCGGCGTAGCTGTGCACGGTGATGTTGAGCGCCGAGCCGTGGTAAGGGATCGACACCGGGTAGTAGTGGCGCATGCGGGCCCCGGCCATGTACAGCTCCATCGGCATGCCCGGAACGTTGGAGATCAGCACGTTGCCGGCCGGTGGCAGCTTGTCGGCCAGCCCCGAGCGGCCGTACAGCGAAGCCAGGCCCGACAGCACCCAGGGCGTGCCGGTCATCGGCAGGTCCAGCGCGAGCACCGGCTTGAGCGCGCCGACGAGGCCCTTGGCACCCTCGGACGAGGCGTGGATGGCCTTGAAGCGCTCGGCCGGGGCGGCGATGTCGGTGCCCAGGTCGACGCGGATCATCGAGACCTGGTTGTTCATCGCCGAGTCGTCCGCCGAGCGCAGGCTGACCGGCACCATCGCCACCAGCGATTTCTCGGGCAGCAGCTCGCGGTCGGCGAGGAAGCGGCGCAGCGCCGACGCGCACATCGCCATGATCACGGTGTTGACGGTGCCGCCGATGCGCCGACCCAGCGCCTTGAGCTCGCCCAGCGGCAGCGACATCGTCGCGTACGAGCGCTGGTTGGTGATCGATGCGTTGAAGATCGTCCGCGGCGCCTGCGCCAGGCCCAGGCGGCCGCGCTCGCTGCGACCCGGCCGCTGGGCGAGCAGCTTCGCCGCGCTGGCCACGGCCTTGGCGCCCTGCGGCAGGGCCTTGCCGAGCTTGAGGTACTGCTTGGCCGCGTTGGACACCGCCGCGCGCAGCAGCTCGGCCACGCCGAGCTGGTAGGCCTCGTCGCGGTGGCTGCGGCGTGGCGGTGGCACCTCGCGCACCGTCGCGCTGGTGTCGTAGAAGACCTTGGCCAGTTCCATGCCGGCCTTGCCGTCGATGCCGCTGTGGTGCGCCTTCCAGTAGTAGGCCACCTGGCCGCTCTGCAGGCCTTCGATGATGTAGGCCTCCCACAGCGGCCGGCTGCGGTCCAGCAGGCTGGCATGCAGCCGCGCGACATGCGCCTCGAGCTGGGCCATCGTGCCGGGCTTGCGCAGCGTCACGCTGCGCACGTGGTAGTCGAGGTCGACCTCGTGGTCCTCGATCCACACCGGGTCGGCCAGCTCGAAGGGCATCGGCGCCAGCTTGCGGCGGAAGATGGCAGCCAGGTGCATGCGCTTGGCCAGCAGCGCCTTGACGTCCTCGTAGAAGTCGCCCTGGTAGCCCTCGGGCAGCTCGAACAGCGACAGGCTGGCGACGTGCATCGGCGTCTCGGGCGTCTCCAGGTGCAGGAACGACGCGTCGACGGTGCTCAGGTGTTGCATCGGGTCCTCCGTGAGATCGTCGGGCGCCTTCAGACGGCGGTCACGCCGCCGTCCACCGCCAGCGTCTGTCCGGTGATGAACGCGCCGGCGTCGGAGGCGAACAGCGCGGTCACGCCCTTGAGGTCCTCCGGGCCGCCGCTGCGCCGCATCGGCGCCAGGCCGGCCGTGGCGTCGTGGCCCAGCGCCGCTTCGATGGGCGCGGTCATCCGGGTGGGGAAGTAGCCTGGCGCGATCGCGTTGACGGTGATGCCCATCGTCGCCCACTCGTGCGCCAGCGTGCGGGTGAGGTTGATCACGCCGCCCTTGCTGGCGTTGTAGGCCAGCGTCGGCATGCCCGGCGGGTAGAGGCCGGTGAGGCCCTGGATCGACGCGATGTTGATCACCCGGCCGCGACGCCGCGGCACCATGCAGCGGCGGGCGACCTCCTGGGTCACGACGAAGAGTGCGCTCAGGTTGAGCGTCAGCACCTTGTTCCAGCCGTCGAGCGGGTAGTCGACGGTCGGCGCCCCCCACGAGGTGCCGGCGTTGTTGACCAGGATGTCGATCGGGCCGAGCTCGTCGACGACGCGCTCGACGAGCGCCGGAATGGCCCCGAGATCGCCCATGTCGCAGACCACCGGCAGCGTGTGCACGCCCAGCGCGCGCAGGTGGGCGCCGGCCTGCTCGAGCTCGTCGTGCTTGCGTGCCGTGATGGCGACGCGGGCGCCCAGTTCGCCCAGCACCTCGGCCATCTGCAGGCCCAGGCCGCGCGAGCCACCGGTGACGAGCGCGACGCGCCCGTCGAGGTCCAGCAGGGTCTTCAGGCTCATGCGTCGTCCTCCGGCGCCACGGCGGCGCGGCGGGAAGTATCGAGCGACCGGCGTGATCGGTGCGAAGAAATCTGCGCGTCCACGTCGGTGATTGCGCCGGGTCCGGCGGCTCTGCCGCGCGGCCGGGGAAAACACCTAGCGCGAATGAGATTCGTCTGATGGGGCGCAGCGCGCGTGCTCACTAGCCTCGTCCGGCAATGACGGGCGACGCGGGGCGCAGGGCCGGCTCGGGGCTGTCCGGCTCGACCTCGCGCGCGGCATGCACGGCATGCCGGGCACGCGCGGCGCGAACGACATCGACTGCAGGAGACATCGCATGAACCTCGACCATCGGGCCGCGCTGGCGGCCGCCGCGTGCACGCTGCTGACCTCCGGCGCGGCATTCGCGCAGGCCGGCCAGACCGTCAGGATCGCCTTCATGGATCCGCTGTCCGGCGCCTTCGCCAACGTCGGACAGAACCAGCTCAAGAGCTGGCAGTACGTGGCCGAGATGCTGGGCACGAAGAACGCCGCCGGCGTGAAGTTCGAGTTCGTCGCCTTCGACAACAAGGGCTCGCCGCAGGAGAGCCTGAACACGCTCAAGGCGGCCATCGACCAGGGCATCCGCTACATCGTGCAGGGCAACGGGTCGGGCGCCGCGGCGGCGATCTCCGACGCGGTGGCCAAGTACAACGACCGCAATCCGGGCAAGGAGCTGGTCTACCTGAACTACGCCGCCGTCGATCCGGCGCTGACCAACGAGAAGTGCAACTTCTGGCATTTCCGGCTCGACGCCGACACCTCGATGAAGATGGAGGCGCTGACGAGCTACATGAAGGACCAGCCCGAGGTCAAGAAGGTCTACCTGATCAACCAGAACTACTCGCACGGCCAGCAGGTGTCCAAGTACTTCCAGGACGCCATGAAGCGCAAGAAGCCCGACGTGGCCATCGTCGGCGACGACCTGCATCCGATCGGCCAGGTGAAGGACTTCGCACCCTACGTGGCCAAGATCAAGGCCAGCGGCGCCGATGCGGTGGTCACGGGCAGCTGGGGCCAGGACCTGACGCTGCTGGTCAAGGCCGCCAACGAGGCCGGCCTGACGGCCGCGTTCTACACCTACTACGCCGGGGTCAGCGGCACGCCCACCGCCCTGGCCGGCGGCTCGGCGCGGGTGCGCCAGGTGTCGTACGACTACACCGACCAGCCCGGCGTGTTCCGGCAGATCCAGGACGGTTTCAAGAAGAAGTTCAACGACGACTACTACACCGCCGCCACGTACAACGGCCTGGTGCTGCTGGCCGAGGCCATGGCCAAGGCCAAGAGCACCGACCCGGTGAAGGTGGCGCTGGCGATGGAGGGCCTGGCGGTCAAGGGCTTCCCCGGCGAGGTCGTGATGCGCAAGAGCGACCATCAGCTGCAGATGCCGCTGTACATCAGCGAGTGGCGCAAGGCCGACGCGAAGTCGCCCTACAGCGTCGAGAACACCGGCTTCAACTTCCAGATGGTCAAGGAGATCCCGTCGTACGTGTCGAGCACGCCGACCTCCTGCCAGATGAAGCGGCCGTGACCCAGCCCTGACGCGCTCGACGCGGCGCGGCCCCGGCCCGCCCCGTGGCACCGGCCCTGCCGTGCCCGGGACTCCGGCGGGTCGCTCCACCGCCTGCGACGCCGGCCGCCCATGGACACCTCGTACCTGCTGATCTCCACGCTCAACGGCCTGTCGGTGGGCCTGCTGCTGTTCATGCTGGCGTCGGGGCTGACGCTGATCTTCAGCATGATGGGCGTGCTCAACTTCGCGCACGCCAGCTTCTACATGCTGGGGGCGTACTTCGCCTACAGCATCGCCGGCGTCGTCGGTTTCTGGTGGGCCCTGCTGCTGGCGCCGCCCGCTGTCGGCGTGCTGGGTGCGCTGTTCGAGCGCTTCGCGCTGCGGCGCGTTCACCGGTTCGGGCACGTGCCCGAGCTGTTGATCACCTTCGGTCTGAGCTACATCGTGCTGGAGCTGGTGCAGCTGGTCTGGGGACGGCTGGCGGTCGACTTCGCCCCGCCGGCGTCGTTGTCGGGGTCCTTGTTCACCATCGTCTCGGCGCCCGACGGCGTGGGCTTCGCCTGGGGCGGCAAGCCCGCCGGCTGCGGTCAGGGCGGCGTGGTGTGCACCACCTTTCCGGCGTTTCGCGCCTTCGGCATGGGGATGGCGGTGCTGATGCTCGTGGCGCTGTGGCTGCTGCTGACGCGCACGCGCATCGGCCTGGTGATCCAGGCCTCGCTGACGCACCCGCACGCGGCCGAGGCGCTGGGGCACAACGTGCCGCGCGTGTTCATGCTCGTGTTCGGCGGCGGCACGGCGCTGGCCGCGCTGGCGGGCGTGATCGCCGGCGTGCTGCGCGTCACCGAGCCGTCGATGGCGCAGGCGGTGGGTGCGGCGGTGTTCGCCGTGATCGTCATCGGCGGCATGGGTTCGCTGGCCGGCGCCTTCGTCGCCTCGGTCGGGCTGGGGCTGATCGAGAGCTTCGCGGTCAGCAGCGACCGCTCGATCTCGGACGGCCTGCGCGCCGTGGGGCTGGGCGTCTCGCCCGACACCTTCGGCTATGCCGTGTGGAGCGTCAAGCTCAGCCAGGTGGCGGCGATCCTGCCGTACCTGCTGCTGGTGCTGATCCTGATCTTCAGGCCCCGCGGCCTGTTCGGGACGCGCGAAGGATGAGCCCGGCCACGGTGTCCACGGCCGCTGCGGCGGCACCGGCGAAGCCGTCATCGGCCGGGCGCTGGCTGGTCTGGGGCGGCTACGCCCTGGCGCTGGTCGCGCTGCCGCTGGTCTTCCGCAGCAGCCTGGCGCACACCATGCTGTCGCAGATGGGCATCGGCATCATCGCCTGCCTGGCCTTCAACATGCTGCTGGGGCAGGGCGGCATGCTGTCCTTCGGCCACGCGGTGTACTCGGGACTGGGCTCGTTCTTCGCGATCCACGCGCTCAACCTGGTGTCGGCCGGCGCCTTGCCGCTGCCGGTGAGCCTGATCCCGCTGGTCGGCGGCCTGGCCGGCATGGGCTTCGCGGCGCTGCTGGGCTACGTCACGACCAAGAAGGCCGGCACACCCTTCGCGATGATCACCCTGGGCGTCGGCGAGCTGGTCTACGCGATGTCGCTGATGTTCCCGGGCTTCTTCGGCGGCGAGGGCGGCATCAACGGCAACCGCGTCGCCGGCCAGCCCTGGCTGGGCATCACCTTCGGTCCGCAGATCCAGCTGTACTACTTGATCGCGGTCTACTGCTTCGTCTGCACGGCGGCGATGTACGCCTTCACGCTGACGCCGCTGGGCCGCATGCTGAATGCCTCGCGCGACAACCCCGAGCGCGTGGAGTTCGTCGGCTACGACACGCAGTTCGTGCGCTTCTTCTCCTTCGTCGCCTCGGGCTTCTTCATGGGGATTGCCGGCGGCCTGGGTGCCCTGAACTTCGAGATCGTCACCGCCGAGGTGGTGGGCGCGGCGCGCTCCGGGGCCTATCTGCTGTTCACCTTCCTGGGCGGGGCGACCTACTTCTTCGGGCCCATCATCGGTGCGGTGCTGATGGTGCTGGCGCTGGTGCTGCTGTCGGAGCTGACGCTGGCCTGGCTGTTGTGGCTCGGCCTGCTGTTCGTGTTCATGGTGATGTACGCGCCGGGTGGCATCGCGAGCCTCATCATGGTCAACGCGAGGGTCGCCGGGTTCGGCCGGCTCAGGCCGCTGCTGCCTTGGTACGGCGCGCTGCTGGTGACGGTGCTGTTGATCCTGTCGGGCGCCGGCGCGATGGTCGAGATGGTCTACCACCTGCAGCTCAACCAGGCACTGGGCCCGCGCCTGAAGTTCCTCGGCATCGAGCTGGATACACACGGCATCGGCTCGTGGGGCGGCTCGGCGCTGCTGCTGCTGATCGGCACGGTGCTGTTCGAGCTGGCGCGGCGACGCGTCGCAGGCCTGTGGAGCCGGACGCAGGAGGCGATCGAACAGGACATCGTCCGCCGCGAGGCCCGCGCCCCATGAGCGCCGAAGGCTTTGCGCTCGAGCTGCGCGGCGTCAGCAAGCGCTTCGGCAAGACCGAGATCATCGGCGGCGTCAGCCTGGCCGTGAAGCCGGGCGAGCGGGTGGCGGTGATCGGGCCCAACGGCGCGGGCAAGAGCACGCTGTTCAACCTGATCAGCGGCCGCTTCGGCGTGTCGGACGGCCAGATCCTGCTCAAGGGCGAGCGCATCGACGGGCTGCGGCCGTACCAGATCAACCGCCGCGGCCTGGCGCGCAGCTTCCAGGTCAGCAACCTGTTCAACCGCCTGTCGGTGTTCGAGAACCTGCGCTGCGCGGTGCTGTGGGGCCTGGGCTACCGCTATGCCTTCTGGACCTTCCTGGCCGATGCGCACGACGCCAACGCGCGCGCCGAGCAGGTCATGCAGATGATCCGGCTCGAGCGCCGGCGCGACGTGCAGGCCATGAACCTCACCTACGCCGAGCAGCGCGCGCTCGAGATCGGCATCACCATCGCCGGGGGCGCCG
>WBZL01001220.1_pt1 | contig 27430 bp, 22 predicted proteins | sample 5204291 | NCBI WGS metagenome assembly WBZL01 (sample SAMN12344345, study PRJNA552823) | activated sludge metagenome | biome: Activated sludge suspended growth; feature: Nitrification reactor; material: Wastewater; isolation source: activated sludge from nitrification reactor of wastewater...
GCAGGGCGGCGATCTTGGCGATCGGAAAGCCCGTCGCCTTCGAGGCCAGGGCCGAGCTGCGCGAGACCCGTGGGTTCATCTCGATCACCACCCGCTCGCCGGTCGCCGGGTCGACCGCGAACTGGATGTTCGAGCCGCCCGTCGCCACCCCCACGCGACGGATCACCTTGAAGGCGTCGTCGCGCATGTCCTGATACTCGCGGTCGGAAAGGGTCTGCTGCGGCGCCACGGTGATCGAGTCGCCGGTGTGGACGCCCATGGCGTCGAAGTTCTCGACCGAGCAGACGATGATCGCGTTGTCCGCCAGGTCGCGCATCACCTCGAGCTCGAACTCCTTCCAGCCGAGGACCGACTCTTCGAGGAGCACCCGCTGGGTGGGGCTCGCGGCGAGCGCCGCGCCCACCACGTCGTCGAGCTCGTCGCGGTTGTAGACCACACCGCCGCCCTCACCGCCGAGGGTGAAGCTTGGTCGCACGATGATCGGGTAGCGGACCTCCTCGGCCACCTGCCGCGCTTCGTCCAGGCTGCCGGCGTAGCCGCTCTTCGGCACCCGCAGGCCGATCTCTTCCATCGCCGCCTTGAACAGCTGGCGGTCCTCCCCCAGCTGCAGGGCCTCGACGCCGGCCCCGAGCAGCTCGACGCCGAAGCGCTCGAGGGCGCCCGCCGCGGCGAGATCGAGGGCCAGGTTGATCCCCGTCTGGCCGCCGACCGTGGGCAGGATGGCGTCCGGCCGCTCCTTCTCGATGATCTTCTCGACGATCTCGGCGGTGAGCGGCTCGATGTAGGTGGCGTCGGCGAACTCCGGGTCGGTCATGATCGTCGCCGGGTTCGAGTTGACGAGGATCACGCGGTAGCCCTCGCGGCGCAGCACGCGGCAGGCCTGCGTCCCCGAGTAATCGAACTCGCAAGCCTGACCGATGACGATCGGCCCCGAGCCCAGGATGAGGATGGAGTGGAGGTCGGTCCGCTTTGGCATGGCGGGACGGGAGCATAGCAGCCAGGCCCCTGGGCTGGCCCGCCAGGAGGCGGCCCGCGGTTCCGTCTCTTTCTTGTTGGGGTGAGGCGATTCCGCCTCGCCCGATCTGCCGGCCTCTATCTTCATACACGAGACTCGTGTACGCTTTTTTCGTGCAATGAGGAGGTCGCCGTGTTGAGGAACATCACCTTCAGCGCAGAAGCATCCCTACTCGATCGCGCCCGTGAGGTCGCCCGGCGCAACCGCACCACGGTCAACGCGGAGTTTCGGCTTTGGCTCGCCCGCTACACGCAGCAGGCGGCCGCCGGCAATGCCTTCGAGGGCCTGATGGAACGGCTCGCCTACGCGCAGGCGGGCGGCCCGTTCAGCCGTGAGGCGCTGAATGAGCGCGGCTAGGGCGCGCGCGGCGCGGTCTCTGCCGGGCGGTGCCACGGAGCTGCCGCCCTGGCTCGCCGGCCATGGGCGCTTCTTCCTCGACACCAACGTGCTGGTCTACTGCTTCGACGCCCGCGAGCCCGGCAAACAGGCCACGGCGCGCGCCCTGGTCGCCGAGGCGCTGAGCAGCCAGCGGGGCTTGATCAGCTCGCAGGTGGTGCAAGAGCTGCTCAACGTGGCCACCCGCCGCTTCGCCGTGCCTTTGCGGGCCGACGATGCGCGGTTGGTGCTCGACGAGGTGCTGGCGCCGCTCTGCGAGGTCGCCGGCAGCGTCGCCCTCTGCCGCGAGGCCCTGGGGATCGCCGAGCGCTGGCAGCTCTCCTTCTACGACGCGCTGATCGTCGCCGGCGCCCTTGCCGGGCACTGCGAGACCCTCTATTCGGAAGACCTCCAGGACGGGCTGCGCATCCGCGAGCTCACCGTGCGCAATCCCTTCACCGGCCTGCCGTCGACGGCACGGAGCTGACGGCTCCGCCCGCGCCCGGAGTTCCCTGGGCCAGCGGCAGCTCTGGGGGTGGACTACCCAAGTGACGGAGGATCAGTCGAGCTGCGGCGCGGCCAGGCGCGCCGCGAAGGCCGCAAGGAAGCGACCGACGTGCAAGCCGTCGACGAGGGCATGGTGCACCTCGACCGAGACCGGCATCTGCCGCCGGCCGGCTACCTCGTGGTGCTTGCCGAAGACGATCTTCGGCACCGAGTCTCCGGGCAGCTGCCGCCGGGCATGGGCGAAGCTGCTGAAGGCCACCCAGGGGATCACCGAGTAATGGATGAGGTCGTCGCGGTCGGTCCGCGGGTCGAGTGGCCCCTGGCTCGCCTTCGCCGCCGCCAGGACGGGCGCCGCGCCGGCGGCGAACTCGGCGAAGCGCGGGCAGAACGGGAAGTAGGCGAAGGTGAAGGTGCCGTCCGGGCGCAGCACCGTCGAGCCGCCGTGGATGACCTCGTGGACGAGCACCTCGTCGCCGCGCAGCCGGTAGCGCAGCTCCTCGACCTCGTTGGCCGCCTGCAAGGACAGGTGGAGCGCGGCGAGGAAGAACGAAGGACCGTCCGTCGCACCGCAGAGCGCGTGTAGGGCCGTCACGTCGACTGCGGCGCAGAGGTTCCAGAACGGCTGCTCGTAGCTGCGGAAGAGCTCGAAGTGGCTCCGCCGCGGCCAGCCGGCGAGGTCGAGATAGCGGGCCATGGGCGGGGAGGAGTCTATTCCAGCGGCGGGATGCCGCCGCCGCGCTGCGTGGACCGGAGTGAGAAGCACGCCGGGAGTTCCGTCTTCTGGAAGGTACGACTGACTTCAACCAGAAGGAGAGCACCCATGCCAATGCCAAGTGCAGGACAGCCGGTTCACCGAGAGGAAGGGGACCCCTACCTCGAGCAGCTCCGCCAAGAAGGCCTGCTCAGCAGACGGGAGGCGGCGATCCTGGCCACCGCCGGCGTCGACCCTCCACGGTTGGAGCGTGACCGTGCCAGCGAGCGAGGCGACCGCCGCCGCTCTCGCGATTGCTCCCGCGCCCCTCGCTGCGGCCGCCCTCGACTGCCGCTGCACCGACTGGCCGGTGCGCGATCAGGGCGATCGCGGCACCTGTGTCGCGTTCGCCGCCACTGCCTGCCGTGAGCAGCTCGAGCGCCCGCAGCCGCCGAGGGGCGGAGGGCTATACTGGCCGCGGAGGTACTCATGGCCACGACCAAGATCCTGACTCTTCCGGGAGCGGTGGCTACGAAGGCTGACCTCGGCGTCCGCGTCGAGGCCGGCACGGTCCTCCTGCCCGAGGACCTCTCGCGGGCGATGGAACGCCTGGCGCTACGCAACGTCGAGGAGCTCATGGCGGCCGTCGTCAGCTTCCCGTCCGCCCTGGCGCGCGAGCTCGGCTGGGACGCCGGGGAGGTGCGCGGCGCCGCGGCGGGGCTGTCCGACCGCCTGCAGGGCGTCGTCGACCCCGGTCTCCTGCGCGCGGATTGGGCCGAAGCGCCGCCGACCGGGGCGCGCAACCCGTGGTCGGTCGCAGAGCCCGACCGGCGTCGAGATCGCTAGGGCCGCAGCCTTCACCGCCCTACCTCCGGGCGGTTTGCTGCCTCAGCTCGACCCACGCAGGCTGCCGCCGGGGCTCTCACCTGCCGCAAACCCCGCACACTCCAGCACCGGCAGGACCGGGTAGCGCCGGAAGGTCGGGTCGAGGTCGGCGCGGTCGCAGCGCACAAAGGCGCTGCGCGCCGAGGTGAGCAGCCGGGCGTGAACGCAGCCGCGACAGAGGCCCGGGCGGGCGCTCAGGCGGTCCCAAGCCTCAGGCTCGGGCATCGCGCGCCGCCGCCGCGGTGGAGATGACAGCGGCGGAGATGAAAAAAGTACGGCTCACCCTAAACCTCTGGCCGAAGTCATCCGTATGTAACTATGAAAGTGAGGGCCGCGAGGTCCCTCGAGCCCGTCGGAGATCCCCGCCGCCGCGACCGCGGCGGCGTCAGGAGGCTCCAAAGGCGCTTCGGCGCCTCCTACCCCACCCCCTCCCCCGACTCGCAGCCCCTCGGGGCGGCGAGCCTCCCAACCGACGGGGGCCGGTGTCAAGCCGGCCCCCGACTCGCCTTGCCCGCAGGCCTTCACTCGTCGCGCGCCAAGACCTCGAGCCGAGCGTTGACGAGGAGTCGCTTGGGCCTGTCCGGCAGGCGAACGGTGACCTCGATCTGGCGGCTCGAGCTGCCGGAGAACGGCACACGGCCGAAGGAGACCAGGCGGCCCTTGCCGAGATCAGCGTACAGCGGCACCAGCACCTTGAAGCCGTCGGAGACGCTGCTAACGCTCACGCTTCCGGTCACCTTGTACTGGTCACCCTCGAGCTTCTGGGCCTTGAGGTCGCTCTTCAGGACGGGGATCTCGGTGCCATAGACCCATTGGTTGAAAAACCAGCCCACCTTGCCGTCGCCGGTGGCATTGAGCGGCCCCACCATGTGCCGCTCGACGGTCTTCTTGAAGTCCTCGGTCGAGGGCGACTGGCCGGAGAAGGTGCTCACAAAGTCCTTCATCAGGGCGATGAAGGCCCCATCTGGAAGAGATGCCGCGCCATCCCACATCAGCATCCGCAGCATGTGGAGCACGAAGGCCCCCTTGGAGTAGGCGAGGATGGGATATGCCGCCGGTGCCTTGGCCGTCGACAGGCGGGTGCCGCGAGTGATCGGTCCCACCTCGAAGGCAGTTGCCGTGCCGGTTCGCGAGAGGATGTTCTTGCGCTCGTCTTGCCAGACCTGTGTGTAGGCGTCCCAACCCTCGGTGTGTTGGACGGCGAGGGCGGCAGAGAACTCGGCAAGTCCCTCGCTCAACCACTGGTCGCGGTAGCTCTCCCAACCCACGGCGTGGCCCCACCACTGGTGAGCCATCTCATGGAAGCCGACCCGTTCGACGAATTGGTCGTAGCCGCCGCCCGCAAGCCCCAGGCTGTTGCGCGCCGTCCCCGTCAAGAAGGCCGAGTAGGGCAGGAAGACGAGTGAAGGCCAGGCCTGGCCGAAACCGAAGGCGATCTGCTGGGTCACCGCCACCTGCCGCTGCGGGATGGGCCCGAAGTAGGTGTGGTAGAGGCGGGTGGCGTTGATCGCGTCGACCGCCACCGTCGCGGCGAGGTCTTTCGGGTTCCGGCGGCCCGTCGTCTCCTGAGGCCCGACATCGACGACGTCGATGGCATCCGGGCTGACTTGAATGCCCGCGAAGCCCTGTGCCGCACCCCTGCCGAGGAACTCGATCACCTTGCGATTGGCGTAGACGGAGACCTCGATGCCCGAAACCTCGTCCTGTTGGTCGACGCGCAGGAACTTTCCGTAGTTGAAGCCCGCCACGCGGATGGGGTCGCTGGCCCGCCAAGTGGAGACCTCCTGGTTGCCGACCGCCTCGCTGCTCTGGCGCTCGCCCGTCGCCACCACCTCGAGCCCCAGTGGGAGCCGGAAGGTGAGATCGAAGGTGGCGGGATCGAGGAAGGTGCCGACATTCGGGTACCAGCTTGAGCGGGCGCCGACGAACCAAACGTCGCCGCCATCGAAGATCACTTCGTCGCCTGCATAGGTGAGGCGGACCGCGAAGTGACTACCTTTGGGCTGGATGGCGGGCAAGATCAGGGCAGGATCGGCGTCCTCCTTCTCCTTCTCCTGGACCCAGGGGATGGGCTGCCACTCGGCATCGCCCTCGGCGCGAAAGGAGGCCTCCTGGATCCGCAGCGTCGAGAGCAAGGAGATCTGCAACACCCGCGCGGGAGCCAGCGCCGCGAGATCGATCGTCGTCGTCCCGCTCAGCTTCTCGCCCTTGGTCACCGTGGTGTCGACCGCATAGTGAAGGGCGTCGACGCTCGGCTTGTAGGGAGTGCGCCGGCCACTCTTCACCTCACCGCGGCGATCGCAGGCGTACCAGAAACCGCGCTGCACCTCACCGCCGGCGAAGAGGACGGTGTCTTCTCCACCCACCAGGGGCTCGATGTGGAGAGCCTCGGCACCCCGTGGGTCCACCGCGGCGAGGACGGGCGGCAGGTCCTCGCCGTTGAAGGAGGCAAGAAAGACCCCGCTCTTGAGCGCCGGGGTGTCGAGCAGGTCAGCGAGGAGGCGGACGAGAAAATTGGTCTTGAAGTCCTTCCGCTGGCTGGTGAGGAAGTCCTTGAACACGTCCGCGGCGCGCGAGTCCGGGCTGCCTGCCTCGACGGTGCCGGCGAGGGCGAGCTCTTCGGCGGTGTCGTCGGCGAACAGCAACACCAGGCGCGAGAAGCGGTCCTCCAAGACCTCAAGGCCGGTCTTGCCCGTCACGTAGGCCAGATGCTTGCGCTCGTCCTCCGTCACCGGGCTCAAGCGAAAGCTCCCCTCACCCACGAAGACGGCGCCCCAGGTCCGCCCGTCGAGCGGCTGCAGGAAGTGCACGGTGCCCGTACGAAGCTCGAAGCGGAGGGCATCCCGCTCGAGGACGACAGGCTCGCGCAGAGAGATCTGGCGGCCATCCGGCCGGGCCTGCCTCAAGGCCAGGTACTCGGGACTCTCGCTCGCCCCCGCCGCGTTCGCCAGCAGAGCGAAGGCACTGGCGGCCAGCCAACAGGTGAGATCACGACGTCGCATCATGGCTCCTCGTTCATCAAGAAGTGTGTCTTGAAACTACGAATGACCATTGTAAGACGCCAACGCTCTCCGCAGCCCGCGGCCCGTGCTTCCGGGCGGCGAGGTTGAGAAAGCGAGCGGCTATCATCGCCACGGAGGTTTCCCATGAGCGCACCCGGTCTCTACGAGCAGGTGATGGCCCACGCCGGCGGCCAGGCGGGAGCGCTGCCGCGGCCGCCCCGCGCCTCGGCGGCGGTGGTGCTCTGGCGCCGCGGCCTTGCGGGCCTCGAGGTGTTCTGGATCAAGCGGTCCGAGAGCCTCGCCTTCATGGGCGGTTGGCACGCCTTCCCCGGCGGCAGCTTGATGAGAGAAGACGCCGCGATACCCGTCGCCGGCGAGCCGCGCGGGGCCGAGGGCGGCCCGAGCGCCATCGCGATGCCGGAGACCCTCGCCGAGGGCCTGCCGGCGCCGCCGCCCAACCTGGTGCCTGGCATCGCCGCCTGCGCCCTGCGCGAGCTTCTGGAGGAGACGGGTGTGCTGCCCCTGCCGGAGCTCTTCGGCGCTGCCGGCGACGGTCTCGAGCTCGAGGCCGAGCTGGGCTCCGCCCGCCGCGCCCTCCTTGCCGGCGACGAAGGCCTCGCCACCGTCGCCGCCCGCCACGGCCTGCGGCTCGACGCCTCCCGACTGGTCTTTGCCGGCCGCTGGCTCACCCCGCCTCTGGGGCCCCTGCGCTTCGACAATCGCTTCTTCCTCCTCGAATGGCCGGCGACCTTCCCGGTGCAGCCGCTGGTGATCGAGGGCGAGGCCGAGAGCGGCGAATGGGTGGCCCCCGGCGAGGCCTACCTGCGCTGGCTGCGCGGCGAGGTGCTGACGGCACCGCCGATCCTCCATCTGCTGAAGGTGCTCGTCCAGCAGGGGCCAGAAGCGGGCCTCGAGCGGCTGCGCGAACCCGCCGAAGCCAACCTCGGCCCTTTCCGCCGCGTCGAGTTCCGGCCCGGGGTGATCCTGCTTCCGCTCCCCACCGCGACCCTGCCGCCCGCCCGCCACACCAACGCCTTCCTGCTCGGCCGCGGCGAGCGAGTGCTGATCGACCCCGGCACGGCCGAGCCGCGGGTCGTCGAGCAGGTGGTGGCCGCCGCGCGGGCCGCCGAGGAGGCCGGGCACCGGGTGACGGCGATCTGGCTGACGCACCATCACCCCGACCACGTGGCCGGGGTGCCGGCGCTGGCGGCCCGGCTCGGCCTGCCGGTGTGGGCCCATCGCGCCACCGCCGAGCGGCTCGCCGACCCCGCCTACGGGCCGCCCGTCGCCGTCGACCGCTTGCTGGAAGACGGCGAACGCATCGTTCTCGCTGGCGATCCACCCTTCCCCGTTCGCGTGCTGCACACGCCGGGGCACGCCCGCGGCCACCTCTGCTTCCTCGACGAAGAGGGCGGCAGCCTGATCGCCGGCGACATGCTCTCGGCCCTCTCGACCATCGTCATTGCGCCTCCCGAGGGCGAGATGAGCGACTACCTCGCCTCGCTCGAGCGCCTGCACGGCCTGGCGCCCGCCACCCTGTTCCCGTCCCACGGGCCGCCGATCAAGAACGGCACCGCGCACCTGCGCCAGCTCATCAGCCACCGCCTGCGCCGCGAGGAGAAGGTGCTCGCGGCCTGGCGGGACGGCCACCGCACGCCGGCCGAGATCCGGCCCCACGTCTACGAGGAGGACCTGCCCCCGATGCTCTTCCCGCTCGCCGAGCTGCAGATCGAGGCGCACCTCGCTCGCCTGCGGCAGGCAGAGCAGCTCGCCTGAGCGAGCGGCTGGGCACCGGCGCCCGGTGCCCAGCCCGACGGGTTTCGATATCCTCCGCCCGACCTCGAACGAAGGAGACAGCATGACGCTTGCGCCGATCAGCTCCGTCGCCGCACGGCTTGGCATCGAGCCGCGGTACCTCATCCCCTACGGGGACCACAAGGCCAAGGTGCGCCTCGCGGCGCGGGACAACGGCCGCGCCCCGGGCAAGCTGATCCTGGTCTCGGCGCTCACCCCGACCGACGCCGGCGAGGGCAAGACGACGACCTCGATCTCCCTCGCCCAGGGCCTCGCCCGGCTGGGCGAGAGCGTCTGCCTGGCCCTCCGCGAGCCGTCGCTCGGGCCCGTCTTCGGCCTCAAGGGCGGCGCCACCGGCGGCGGTAAGTCGACGGTCGAGCCGATGGTGGAGATCAACCTCCACTTCAACGGCGACTTCCACGCCGTCACCTCGGCCCACAACCTGCTCGCCGCGGTGCTCGACAACCACCTCCACCATGGCAACAAGCTGGGCCTCGACGCCCGCCGTGTGCTCTGGCGGCGGGTGATGGACATGAACGACCGCGCTCTGCGGCGCACCATCGTGGGTCTCGGCGGCGCCACCGAAGGGGTGCCGCGTGAGACCGGCTTCGACATCACCCCGGCCTCGGAGGTGATGGCCGTCCTCTGCCTGGCGCAGGACGCCGAGGACCTCAGGGCCCGCCTCTCGCGGTTGGTCGTCGGCCTCACCGCCGACCGCCGGCCGGTGACCGCCGGCGACCTCAACGTGGTGGGCTCGATGATGGCCCTGCTGCGCGACGCCCTGATGCCCAACCTGGTGCAGACCATCGAGGGCGTACCGGCGATGATCCACGGCGGGCCGTTCGCCAACATCGCCCACGGCTGCAACTCGGTGATCGCCACCCGCATGGCCCTGGCGCACGCCGATTGGGTGGTCACCGAGGCAGGCTTCGCCTTCGACCTCGGCGGCGAGAAGTTCCTCGACCTCAAGTGCCGCACCGCCGGCCTCAACCCGGCAGCGGTGGTCGTGGTGGCGACGATCCGCGCCTTGAAGCGCCACGGCGGGGTGCCCAAGACAGCCCTCGGCACGGTGGACGCGGCGGCCGTCGAGCGCGGCCTGCCCAACCTCGAGAAGCACGTCGAGAACGTGCGGCTCTTTGGTAAGCAGCCGATCGTCATCCTCAACCGCTTCGGCGCCGACACCGATGCGGAGATCGCCGTGGTGCGCGCCGCCGCCGAGCGCTGGGGCGCCGCCTTCGCCGTCTGCGACGGCTTCGAGCACGGCGGCGAGGGGTCGACGGAGGCCGCGCGCGTGGTGATCGCCAACGCCGCCGCCGAGCCCGGGCCGATCCAGCACCCCTACGAGCTCAGCGATCCGCCGAAGGTGAAGATGGAGAAGATCGCGCGGCAGATCTACGGCGCCGCTGCCGTGACCTACGCCAAGGAGGCCGACAAGGACCTCGAGCTCGCCCGCAAGCTGGGCTACGAGAACCTGCCCCTGTGCGTGGCGAAGACGCAGTCCTCGTTCTCGGACGACCCCGGCCTCGCCGGCCGCCCCGAGGGCTTCACCGTGCACGTGCGCAACGTGGTCCTCGCCGCCGGCGCCGGCTATCTGGTGCCGCTCTTGGGCACGCTGCTGCGCATGCCGGGCCTGCCGGCGGTGCCGCAGGCGGAGAAGATCGACCTGGTGGACGGCGAGATCGTCGGGATGTTCTAGGGCGATGGGGTTTCCTCGCCCGTTCCAGACCTCACGGCCTCACCCCTGGCACGGCCTTCACCCGGGCCAGGAGGCCCCGGCCGTAGTGCAGGCGTTCATCGAGATCACGCCCTTCGACGTCGTGAAGTACGAGGTCGACAAGGTCAGCGGCTATCTGCGGGTGGATCGCCCACAGCGAACCTCCTCGCTGCCTCCGACGCTCTATGGCTTCATCCCGTGCACCTACTGCGGAGCGCGGGTGGCGGCCCTGTCCGCCGAAGCCAATGTGGGCGACGGCGATCCCCTCGACAGCTGCGTGCTCTCCGAGCGACCGATGAACCACTCCGAGATCGTGCTCAGCGCTCGCGTGGTGGGCGGTTTGCACATGGTGGATCACGGCGAGGCGGACGACCAGATCGTCGCGGTCCTGGTCAACGATCCGGTCTGGGCGGAGGTCGAGGAGATCAGCGGACTGCCTGCCGCTCGCTAGCCGCCCTCAGCGCCAGGACTGGAAGGCGTCCAGCAGGAGTGCGCCGGCGGCCGCGGCGGGAACGGCGAGGCTGCCGAAGGCGATCTCGGCCAGCTGCTGCTGGTCGGTGTCGAGCCCGCGGAGCTCGGCGACCCGGCTGCCGTCGACCCACAGACGTGCCAGGCCGTTGGCTACGGGCTCGCCGCTGGCGGCGCGCCACTGCAGCTCGACGACGTGGGCCGCGCCGGGGACCGACTGCCAGGCCGACTCCAGGCGGCTACCGCCGTCCTCCCTCACCACCAGCTGGAGCTGCATGCCGCCGCCACCCTGCCGCAGCCACAGCTCGAGCCGCGCCACGCCGTCGGCCGAGGAAGCGGCAAAGACCTCGAGCGCACCTCCCGGTGGCAGTCGCGCCGGGTGCGCGTCGAGGCGAAAGCGAGCGTTGAAAACGGGCGTCGCCGGCGCCAGGCTGCGCTCGAGCCAGCCAGCGGCCCCGCCGCGCAGAGAGCTCACCAGCCCCAGGGCGCCGGAGAGGGCACCGGCGGAAGAGACCTGCAGCGCGTCGCTCGACCCCGACGCTACCGACCAGCTCTCGACGCCGCCCGCCTCGAAGCTGTCCGCGAAGAGCTCCTGGGCGACCACGAAGCTCGCCGCATCCTGGCCTTCGCCGGCGCGATACAGGTGCACCTCGTCGAGGTCGAAGCCGAGTCCCACCTCGGCCCCCGTCGGCCACGAGCCCAGCTCCTGGGTGACGAACGGCGCCTGGCTGTTGTCGAGGCCACCGAGGCTGGCGACCGAGAGGTCGTCGAGCCACAGGCGCAGGCCACCGTCGCTGCTGCCGAACGGCGCCAGCCAGCTGTCGAGGCGAACCCGCACGGCCCCCGGCGGCAGCACCGCCCAAGGCGTGAAGCGACGCAGCTCGGCCTGGGACGCGGGGTGATCGAGGGCCGTGGCGGCCATCTCGGTGCTGCCGTCGAGGCGCGACCGCAGCCGCAGCTCGAAGAGGGCCTCGCCAGGCGAGCCGGCGGCGTAGACCACCACCCCCTCGCTACCGTCGTCGTGGGGAGTGTGGCCCAGCGGCGGGCGGAGCGTGACCACCGTGCCGCCCCCCGTCTCGCCGCCCCCCTCACCGCTGCAGCCAGCCGGCGCGCCCGTGCAGGCCGGGAACCACAGCCCCGCCCCGGCTGCCGGCACCACCAGGCCGTGCTGGCCGGCGAGGGCTGCCGTGGGGCTCAGCCGCAGCGCACCGGCGGGATCGTCGACCCACCACAATGGGCTCAACGTCGGTGCCTCGAAGTCGTCGTAGAGCACCTCGCTGCCGTGCATGCCGGCCAGGAGCAGCACGTCGAACACCGTCTCCCACTGGCCGGGAGGGCCCCAGCCGAAGGTCACGCTGTCGCTGCCGAGGGACCAGAAGGCCTCCGCGGGCTGGTAGACGAAGCGTCCGCCAGCGGTCGACAACGTGCCATGAACGGGCATCGTGAGCACCTGGAGCTGGTAGCCGGTCGGCCAGCCGCCGAGCGCCAGCTGGCCGAGATCGAGCACCGTCGTCGGCCGTCCCTCGATCACCGGCAGGCCGATGGGCTGGCCCGTGACTTGCTCGGCAGCGAGCAGCATGCAGGCGCAAAGCAGCCCGGCCCTGGCTCGATGGACGGACCTCGTTCTCGCGGCTCGTGCGCTCCTGACTCCAGCTTCTGTCTTCATCTCCATCTCCTTGTTGGCGCCTCGGCAACGGCGGCCCCCCATGGAAACCAGCGAAACCACCGCCGCGTTTCTCTCAGAGAGACCGCCCGCATGACGCCGTCCCTTCGTTCTCCCACCCTCGACGACGCGCGTTGGCAGCGCTTGCAGCAGCTCTTCGCCGAAGCAGGCGGCGTGCCGGCCGGCGAGAGGGAGCTCTGGCTGGCGGCAGCCTGCGCCGGCGACCCCTTGCTTGCCCGCGAGCTCGCCTCGCTGCTCGCCGCGGCCGGTGGAGCTGGCGAGTTCCTGGAACGGCCGGTCGCACACCTGTTGGGGACCGCGCCCCCAGAGGAGGACGATCTGGTCGCCGACGGCGCCCTCGCGGTGGGCCCTTGGCGCCTGCTCGCCCCCCTCGGGCGCGGCGGCATGGGCACGGTCTACCTCGCCTGCCGCGCCGACCAGGCCTATCGCCAGAAGGTCGCCGTCAAGGTCCTGCGCCGCGGCCTCGACACCGCCGATCTGGTGGCCCGCTTCCGCCGCGAGCGGCAGATCCTCGCCCAGCTCGAGCACCCGGCGATCGCCCGACTGCTCGACGGCGGTACCGCCCCGGATGGCCGCCCCTACCTGGTGATGGAGCACGTCGACGGCCAGCCCATCGACCGCTATTGCGACGCGCACCGGCTCGACGTCCCGGCCCGCCTGCGGCTGTTCCGCCGCGTCTGCTCCGCGGTCACCTTCGCGCACCAGAACCTCGTCGTGCATCGCGACCTGAAGCCGGCGAACATCCTGATCACCGCTCAAGGCGAGCCCAAGCTGCTCGACTTCGGCGTCGCCAAGCTGCTCGCCCCCGATGCGGTGAGCCCGGAGGCTGCGACGATCACCGGGCCGGCGCCGCTGACCCCCCGCTACGCCAGCCCGGAGCAACGCGAGGGCGCCGCGATCACCACCGCGAGCGACGTCTACTCGCTGGGGGTCGTCCTCTTCGAGCTGCTGACCGGCAAGTCGCCCGGCGCGGCGGCGACCGCTGCTCCAGGGGCGTCGAGGACCCCGGCGGCAGCCGTCCCGCGCCCGTCCGTGGCGGCGGCCAGCATCGACCCGGCCGTGGCGGCCGTCCGCGGCGAGGTGCCGCGAAGCCTCTCCCGCCGCCTGGCCGGCGATCTCGACACCCTCGTGCTCACCGCCCTTGAGAGCGAGCGCGAGCGCCGCTACCCTTCAGCCGAGGCCCTGGGCGAAGACCTCGATCGTTCCCTCTCGGGCCATCCCCTCGTCGCCCGTGCCGGCCGGCCTTCCTACCTCGCGGCGAAGTTCCTGCGCCGCCACCGCCTGCCGGTGGGCCTCGCCGCCGCGGCGCTGATCGCCCTCCTCGCCTTCCTCGCCACCCTGCTCGCCCAGCGCCGCCAGGTGCTCGCGCAGCAGCGGCGGGCGGAGACGGTCTCGGCCTTCTTGGTGGACCTCTTCGCCCTGCCCGATCCGACCCGCGCGCGGGGCGAGAGCGTCACCGCGCGCGAGCTTCTCGATCGCGGCGCCCAGCGCGTGGCGACCGCCCTTGCCGAGGAGCCCGCGGCGGCCGCCGAGCTGGCCGCCACCATGGGGCGCTCCTACCGCAACCTCGGTCTCTTCCAGGAGGCCGAGCCCCTGCTCGACCGGGCCGTGGAGCTCGCCCGCGCGGCCTACGGCGAGCGCGACACCCGGGTGGCGGGCGGCCTCCAGGAACGCGGCGACCTGGCCGCCGCGGCGGGCGACTTTGCGACCGCCGAGGCGCTCACCTTGGAGGCCTTGGGCTTACGCCGCCGGCTCCACGGCGAGGCGAGCCAGCCGGTCGCGGAGAGCCTCACTCGGCTGGCCCGGGTGCGCGCCCAGGCGGGGCGGCTCGCGAGCGCCGAGAGCACCTTCGCCGAGGCCCTCGCCCTCGCCCGCCACCTCGGCGATACCGCCACCCTCGCCGCCGTGCTGCAGCGCTTCGGCGCCTTGCAAGCGCGGCTCGGCAGGGCGGACCAGGCCGAGGCCATGGTGCGCGAGGCGCTCGGCCACCTGGTGAGTCTCCACGGCGAGCTCCATCCCGAGGTCGCCCTGGCGATCAACGACCTGGCGCTCCTGCTCCACGAGCGGGACCCCGCGACCGCCCTGGACCTCCTGCGGCGAGCGGAAGCGGCGCAGCTGCGGCTCTTCCACGAGCCCCACCCGGACCTCGCCACCACCCGCCACAACCTCGGCCTGGTGGCGAGCGAGCTGAGCCGCTACGACGAGGCCGAGGCCGGTTACCGCGACTCGCTGGGCCTGGCCCGCGCGGTCTACGGCGAGGCCCATCCGCGGATCGCCCGCACCCTCACCCTGCTCGCCCGCCTGCACTTCGAGCGCGGGGACCTCGCCGGCGCCATCGCGCTCGACCGCCAGGCTCTGGCGATGGCCGAGCAGCTCCTTGACCCCCGCCACCTCGACCTCGCCGAGATCCGCGGCAGCCTGGGCCGCGAGCTCGCCGCCAAGGGCGACCTCGACGCCGCCCAGGCGCTCTTCGCATCGGCGCTCGCGGCCTACCGGCAGCAGCTGGGGCCCACGGCCGCCCCCGTCGGCGGCACCCTCAACAGCCTCGCCGACCTGGCCCAGAGCCGCGGCGAGCTGGCGGCGGCCGAGAGGCTCTACGGCGACGCCCTCGCCGTCCTGCGCCAGAGCGCCGACACGAGCTTCCCGCAGCTCGCCGCTGTGCTCCACAACCTCGCCTCCCTGGAGCGGGCGCGCGGCAACCTGGAAGGCGCGGAGGCGCACCTGCGGGAGGCGGTGGCGCTCAGCCTCGAGCATCGCGGGCCCCAGCACCCGGAAGTGGCACGCATGCGGGTCAGCCTGGCGCGCCTCCTCCTCCGGCGCGCGCGCCCGGCGGAGGCCACGTCGCTCGCCCGCGCGGCGCTCGCGGTGCTCGCGCCCATGTTGCCGGCGGACGACCCTTGGGTGAGCGCCGCCCGGCGGACGCTGGCGGAGAGCGGCGAAAAAGGCGGGGGAAGCTCGCCCGCGGAGAACTCCCCTGGAAGAGGAGGAGAAGGGCGATGAGCGTAGCCACCAACACGGACGTCACCGACCTCCTGCTGGCCTGGAACCAGGGCGAGCGGCAGGCCCTCGACCAGCTCATGCCGCTGGTGGTCGACGAGCTGCGCCGCGTGGCGGCGAGCTACCTCCAGCGCGAGCGGCCCGATCACACCCTGCAACCCACGGCCCTCGTCCACGAGCTCTATCTGCGGCTGGTCGACCAGCGCCGGGTGGCGTGGAACGATCGCGTGCACTTCTTCGCGGCGGCGGCCCGCACGATGCGCCACATCCTGGTCGATCACGCGCGCGCCCAGCGCTCGCAGAAGCGCGGCAACGGCGCCCTCACCATCTCGCTCGACCAGGCGCCGGAGCTCGCCGCGCCGCCGCCGGGGTCAGCGTGGAGCTACTGAGGGCAGTGGACGAGCTGGGTGCACTCGCAGTTGATCCGCACCGTGCCCGGATCGGCATCGACGCAGATGTCGTAGCCGGGGCCGCCATCGAGGACGTCGGCGCCAGCGTTGCCGAAGAGGATGTCGTCGCCGTCGCCGCCCGCGAGCTGGTCGTCGCCGTCGCCGCCGAAGAGCGTGTCGTTGTCGTAGCTGCCGAGGAGGACGTCGTTGCCGCCGTCACCGAAGAGGGTGTCGGCACCGCTGCCACCGTCGAGGTAGTCGGCGCCGTCGTCGCCGTGCATGGTGTCGTTGCCGGCGTCGCCGTAGATGGTGTCGCCGCCCGAGCCGCCGCTCATCGTGTCGTCCCCAGCGCCGCCGGAGAGGGTGTCTGCACCGCCCTCGCCGTTGACCAGGTCGGCGTCATTCTCGCCGTACAGGGTGTCGACGTTGTCACCACCGTAGAGCTCGTCGAAGCCAGCACCACCGTGGATCTCGTCGCGGTCACCCTCGCCGTGCAGCTCGTCGTTGCCAGTACCACCGAAGAGCAGGTCGTTGCCGTCGCCGGCGAAGATGCTGTCGGTGCCGCTGTCGCCGCAGAGGACGTCGGCGCCACCGTTGCCGACGATCAAGTCATCGCCCGCCTGGCCGCTCGCCACGTCGATGCCGCTGCCGCCGCTCAAGGTGTCGTTGCCCGAGGTGCCGACCAAGTTCGCCGTCATGCCGTTGCAGGTCGCCGCCCGGGCGGCCACGGGCAGGGCCAGAAGGGCGACCACGAGGAGGAGGAGACCCGCCGCCCGCGGCGCCGGAAACTGCCGATCGTTGCTGTTACCCATGAGGATGCTCTCCTTGATGCGTCCGTTGCTTGTTGTGGGGTCGCGCGCGGTCCCGGTTCGCCCCCGCCCGTCGGCGGGGGCTCTACCCAGGAAGCGAAAGACTCGGCGGGCTTCCCTCACGGAAGCTGCGGCGGCCCGCGCCGGTTCGGCGAACGGCAAGGGCATGGTGCCGGGCGGCGGACCGTCAGCTCACTGCGCCGCGGCCGGCTGGTAGCTCGCGGGGACCAGCCGGGCGGCGATCGAGAGCCGGTTCCAGGCGTTGATCGCCGCCACCGCCAGCGTCAGGTCGCAGAGCTCGCGGGGTGTCAGCTCGGCCGCCACCTCGGCGAACAGGCCGTCCGCCACGTGCTCGTCACCGAGCCGGGTGACGGCCTCGGTCCACGCCAGGGCTGCGCGCTCGCGGGTGCTGTGGAAGGGCGACTCGCGCCAGACGGCGAGCGAGTAGAGCCGCTGCTCGCTCTCGCCGGCGGCTCGCAAGTCCTGCCAGTGCATGTCCACGCAGTAGGCACAGCCGTTGAGCTGCGAGGCCCGCAGCTGGACGAGGCCCAGCAGGCGAGGCTCGAGGCTGCAGTCCGCCAGGTAGCGGTCGAGGGCATCCATGGCCGCGTAAACGCCGGGGGCCGACGCCGGGTAGTCGAGTCGCTTCTCCATCGTGGTCTCCTTAGCGGCCTGCGCCGCGTCGAGGGGCGCCGGCGGCTCCGTCGCCGTCCTGCGCCATGGCCACGAGGCTAGATGCGAGTGGACTCCTAGGGCAGAGCCATTTTCCTGCGAACCTCTAGGCCACTTTGACCCACCCCTCGTGGGCCGAGCCGACCTCCGACCGCGACCTGGCCCTCGAGAGCTCGTCAGTCGACGAGCGGCTCGGCGCAGAGCGACGGCGGCTCGGCAGTCGCCGCGGGGCAGGGTGCGAGGTCGGGAGACCAGGCGGCGGGATCGGGCGTGACGACGGTGCCTCGCCAGCTCCCGCCGTCAGCGCGGGCGAGCTCCAGGAAGCCGAACTGGGTGAGCGAAAAGCCGCTTGCCGGCACTCCGTCGACGAGCTGCCGGAAACTGCCGAGCGGTGGCCCGGTGTCCTCGGCGACGCCGCCGTTGCCGGCCACCAGGCTGGGCGGCCGGCCGCTGCCGGCGGCGAAACGCAAGGCCTCGAAGCGGTGCAGATGGCCGGTGAGGACGAGGTCGAGGCGGGGCAGCAGCGCCTTGCCCGCCGGCGCCGCGAAGGCGCATTGCAGCGTGCGGTTGAGGGTGCCGTAGGGCCCCGGCTCGATCGCTGACTCGGTGGTGGCCGTCGGCAGGCCGTCGCAGCCGTAAGCGGTCTCGCCGGCTTTGCCTTCCACCGCCCACACCGGCCGGTGGCTGAGCAGCCAGTGGGTGCCGCCGGCGAGGCGGGCGCCGGCGGCGGCCAGCTGGCCGGCGTAGCGCTCCGTGAAGTTGGGCAGCTCGTCGCAGGCGTTCGCCGAGTCGAGCACAGCGAGCTCGAGGCCGTCCAGCGCCACCACGCGGGGAGGCACGAAGGCGAGGTGCGGCAGGGCCGGGCCGGCGCCGTCCTGCGACGGGCAGGCCAGCTGCTCGCCGCCACCCGCGGCGAGCTGAGAGCTGGTGTCGAGGAAGTAGAACCAGCCGGGCCCGGCGTGGCTGCACAGCTCGTGGTTGCCGCGCACCGCCACCCAGGGCGCCGCCGCCAGCAACGGCGCCGCCGGCTGGAAGAAGTCCAGCCACCAGGCCTGCCAGGCGTCGCGGTCCTGGTTGGCGCTGGAGTTCTGGCTGGAGTAGGGCCCTTCCAGCTCGCAGCGCTCCGCGGGCTCGGCGCCGTCACCGGCGTCGTAGTACCACTGCTCGCGCTGCTTGCCGCCCGTCGTCTGCTCGTAGCCTGCGGGCGTCCCGCGGTAGTTGTAGTCCCCCACGTGGAGCACGAGGTCCGGCCGGCGCGCCGCGGCGGCCCTGGCCAGGGCCGGAAAGGCCCAGGCGGGATCATCGAGGCCGCAGCCAGCCTGGTCCTTGGGCTTGCAGCCGGTGTCCCCGAGGGCCGCCACCTTCCCCACCCGGCGGCGGGCCACCGGCAACGCCGGCCCGCCGCGGCCCACGGTGTAGGACCGCTCGAAGGGCTGCACCGCCTCGCAGACGTCGACCTCGAAGCCGTGCGGGTTGCGCCGCTTGGTCATCGTGAGGACCTCGCCGTGGCCGCGCAGGGCCGGGCAGGCCTGCCCGGCCGGCAGGACGACCCGCGCGAAGGCCACCGGCTCGCCGCCGGGCGACTCTCCCAGCAGGATGTAGCTCGCCAGCGGCAGGGGCGCTGGCTTGAGCGTGGCGCAGGCGCCGCTCAGGGCCAGGACCAGCAATCCCAGGGCAGCCTCAGGACAGTGGGCACGCGGGCGACGATCGAACCGGACCATGGCTCCTCCCTGGTGGGCGTCCTCCCTCGTGGGCATCCTTCCTGGTGGCCTGGCCGCACCGCTCCCGACGGCGCTCGGCCCAGAGATCTTGCGACGCGACGGCTGCGGTTGCCGGCCATGGTAGCCCGCGGCGCCAGGCCGGTCCAGGGCCCGTGGTCTTCCCGCTCGGGGGAGCGTTCCTCTAGGATCGGTCGATCACCCGGCGCTCATGCCGCCACCCCCGATGGCCAAGCAGACCTCCCGTCTCGACCTCGTCCTGCCGCCGCGGCCCGCCGGTGTGCCCTACGGGCGGTGGCTCTACTCCTCGCTGCGCGAGCTGATTCTCGCCGGCCGTCTGCCACCCGGTACCTGGCTGCCTTCCAGCCGCGACCTCGCCCGCCAGTACGGCCTGGCCCGCGGCACGGTCGTCGAGGCCCTCGAGGCGCTGCGCTGGGAGGGTTACCTCGAGGCCAAGGTCGGGGCCGGCACCCGCGTCAGCCCCACGCTGCCGGACGGCCTGCTCGCCGCACCGCGGGCGCGGACGGCGGCCGTCACCCCGCCAGTGCCCGGTAGGCCAGGGCGCAGTCTGTCCCGCTTCGCCGGCCGGCTGCAGCCGCTCGGCAACCTCGCGCCCGGGCCGGTACGGGCCTTCCGCACCGACCAGCCGGCCCTCGACCTCTTCCCCCTCAAGCTGTGGACCCAGCTCGCCAGCCGCCGCCTCAAGCAGGCCTCGACTGATCTCTGGCTGAGCTGCCACCCGCTCGGCTTCCCGCCCCTGCGCCAGGCGATCGCCGACTACCTGGTGAGCTCACGCGGGGTGCGCTGCGAGGCCGCCCAGGTGGCGATCGTCTCGGGAACGCAAGAGGCCCTCGACCTCGCCGCCCGGCTGGTGCTCGATCCCGGCAGCCGGGTGGCCCTCGAATGCCCCGGCTACGAGGGCGCGCAGCGGGTCTTCGCCGCCGCCGGCGCCGAGCTCGCCGAAGTGCCGGTCGACGCCGAGGGGATGGTCGTCGATCCCGCGCGGCTCGCCGGCGCCCGCCTCGTCTACGTGACGCCGGCCCACCAATACCCCTTGGGGATGGCGATGAGCCTGCCCCGCCGCCTCGCCCTGCTGGACTGGGCCGGCGCCCACAGTGCCCTCGTCTTCGAGGACGACTACGACAGCGAGTTTCGCTACACCGGCCGGCCGCTGCCGGCGCTCCAGGGGCTGGACAGCCAGGCCCAGGTGCTGTTCGCCGGCACCTTCAGCAAAGTGCTCCTCCCCTCGCTGCGGCTGGGCTACCTGGTGCTGCCGTCCGACCTCGTCGACCGCTTCGCCACCCTGCAGTCGATCACCCGGCGGCACGCCCCCGTCCTCGAGCAGGCCGTGCTCGCCGACTTCATGGCCGGTAGCCACTTCGGCCGCCACGTGCGGCGGATGCGCGAGGTCTATGCCGAACGGCTCGGCGTGCTGCAGGCGGCCGCCCGCGAGGAGCTCGCCGGCGGCCTCGAGCTGACCGGCATCGAGGCCGGCCTGCAGACCATCGGCTGGCTCGCCCCCGGGCTCAGCGCCGAGCGGGTCGCCGCGGCCGCCACCCGGCGCCAGGTCGAGGTGCGCGCCGTCGCCCTGCCCGCCGCCGCCACGCCGGACCCGGCCGGGCGCCAGGGCCTCCACCTCGGTTTCGCCGCCGTCCGCCCCGGTGAGCTGCGCCGCGGTGTCAGCGCGCTCGCCCGTGTGCTCGCCGCCGAGCGGCCGCCTTGAGCCGCCCCCTTGTGGCCGCTTCCTCCCCTAGGTAGAATCCCCGTTCCCTGTTGGCCGGGGCAGTAGCTCAGCTGGGAGAGCACCACGTTCGCAACGTGGGGGTCGAGGGTTCGAATCCCTTCTGCTCCACCATTTCACTCACCTGTTGGGAAGTCCCCTCGATGTTGTTGAAAAATGGACACGTTAGGGGTGTTCGAAATTCTTCGCCGTCGAAGCTGAGACCTTCCGGGAAGAACAGCTTCTGCAGCCGCTGCCGCTGATCCAGCGCAGCCTCGATCCAAAGGCGACTCGAGTGGGTGACCAGGTGTTCGGCGAACGCCAGGGTGCCCTCGATGTCGAACTCGTCGATCTCGGCATCGTGGCGGTCGATCTTGGCGAGCGTTAGCTCCTCCTCGACCCGCGCCATGTGGGACTGGTAGGTCTCCTTGTCGATCGCGCCCTCGTAGAGGTAGGCGCTCACGACCCGCTCCTTTCGCTGCTGGAGCACCTCGAGCCGCTGCTCGATCGCCCGCCGCTTCTCGACGACACCCTTCTGCTCCTCGTTCCAGCGCTCGAGCACGGCGGCGGAGAGTAGCCGCAGCACCTCTGGCCGAGGACTGAGGCGGTCCAGGAGCTCGACGAAGCGCGCCTCGAACTGCTGCTGCGGAACGTTGATCCGGCGGCAACCCGGGCAGTTGTAGTAGGCGTACCGCGCCCGCTTCCCCTTCGACCAGGCGCCGGTCAGCGGCCGGGAGCAGTGGCCACAACAGACGAAACGACGCAGCGGAAAGTCCGGGTGGTTGCGCTGGTAGCCGGCGATCGGCTGGCGTTTGACATCGCGCCCGGCCTGCGCCAACAGGAAGGTCTCGGCGTCGACGAGGGGCTCGAAGTCGCCTGCCACGTCGATGCCCCACTCCTCGACCACGACGCGGCCCTGATAGACCGTCTTGCGCAGGATCTTGTGCATCATCGTGCTCGACAGCGTTGCCCCCCGCCGGCCCGTGAGGCCACGGCGGCGCACCTCGCGCAGGATGTCGGCGACGCTGTGGAGGCCGGAGGCCGCCATCGCGAAAGCGTGGCGGACCAGGGGAGCCGCCTCGGGGTCTGGCTCGATCGTCTTCGTGCCGTCAGCCTTCAGCGCGATTCGATAGCCGAGCGGCGGTGGGAACACCCACCGTCCCTTGCTCGCTGCCGCCTGCATCCCTCCCACGCAGCGTTCCCGACGGACGTTGTTGTCGAACTCGTTGAACGCCGCCAGGATGCCGTCCATCAGCTTCCCAGTCGACGAGTCGTCGATCGGCTGAGCCACCGCCCGCAGCGTGATCCCGAGCTTCTGCAGGTGGGCCTTCAAAGCGTGGTGGTCGTACTGGTTCCGCGCGAAGCGGTCCAGCATGTAGACCACCAGGAAGTGGATCCGCCCCCGGTGCGTCCGGCAGTAGGTCAGCATCCGCTGGAGCTGCGTCCGGTCGGTCGTGCTCGCCGACTCGGCCCGCTCCACGAAGACCTCCGCCACTTCCATCCCCTGGGAACGGCAGTAGTCGATGCAGGCCTTCGACTGCGTCTCCAGACTCAGGCCCTTGAGCTGCTCGTGGCTGGACACCCGGCAGTAGACCACCGCCCGGGCGGCGCTCCGCTTGGCGCTCTTCCCAGCGCTGCCGGCGGGGGTTCCAGCTCCGTCCTTCGTCATGACTCTCCCTGGCGATCCTCAGCGCGATGTCCGCAAAGCCGTAGACGAAGTCGCGCAGCTTCTCGACTTCGGCGTCGGTCAGCCGGCACTCGGCGCCGAGAATCTCGCGGCATCGGACTACGGTCAGCATTCTACTCCCGGCACGTCTAGGTTCAACGGCTGTTGACACTCGGGGGCACGTCGCCTTCCGCGATTCGCCAACCGGCGTCGCCAGCGACCGTGCTCGGTCGTCGATCTCAACAATTGTAGAGATTCAAGCGAGCCAAGGCAACCGCCGTGCTGAACGGCCCCCTAGTTCGCCTTCTTACCGCGCGGGCGTTTGACCTTGCGCTCGGCGAGAACCTCGTTGAGGATCTCGAGGTTCTTGGCTTCGCCGGCGAGGATGTTGTCGACGAAGTCCTCCGCCGCCAGGCGGACGATGCTGTCGCGCTCGACGGCCGCGGCGTAGTAGTTGTTGCCGCGATCCTGCTCGAGCGCCAGGTAGCCCTTCTCGACGATCCGCGTGAGGAGCATGTGGACCGTGGTGTACGACATGGCCGGCGGTCGGTCGGCGATGTCGAGCAGGATGTCGCGAATCGTCGTGCGCCCGAGTTTCCAGCACGACTGCATGATTCGCCACTCCGACGGAGAGAGCTGCTTCTCCGGGAGTGTCTTGGCCCGTGACTTCGGGCGCTCGTCCGACCGCTGGCGCGCCATCCGTCAGGAGACCCTGGAGTGCGAGGAGGGCTCGTCGGGAACGGCGATCGGCAAGGGCGCGCCCACCGAAGCGCACGCGCCTCCGTTCCAGTTCTTGCCGTCGACCCGCCAGCTCAAGCTCATCTCGGTCTTCTCGATCCGGGCCGCGAGCTCGGCGCTCGAGGTCCCCTCCCGGGCGTGCTTCTGCGCCTCGCCCATGGCGACCGCGGCCTCGTCGCGCCGGTTCAGGCGGCGACAGGCGTCCGCGTGAACGCACCATGCCTTGGCGCGAAGATCCTCGGTCCAGCTCAGGTGATAGTGCCCGGGATCGAGGCGCATTGCAACGGCGACCGCGAGCTCACTCAGGTCACGCGACAAGACGGCGCTCGAAGCGACCGAGCGCTGGGATTCGGCCATCAGGTGCTGACAAAGCCCCCAGTGATGGAACCGGTTGTCCTCCTCGATGCGCTCCATCCGGCCGGCGTGGCCGGCCTCTTCGATGAACAGCTCCGAGAGGAGCGCCGGTGCCTCGACGTACTCGGGGCCGAAGATCGGGTCGAAGTGCTCGAGTTGCTGGAGCCAGTGGTCGAGCACGCGTTTCGATTCCAAGTCTCGCGACGTTGCCCGGCCATCCTGATCCCAGTGCAACGTCGCGGCAAGTTCCAGCGGATTCAGCGGTCTCATCGGATCGTGCGCCGTCATCCTCCTCCTGCCTCCCCCCAAAGTGCCGTGAACCGCTCGGCGTTCGGGTCCTCCGGCGGTGCCTCGCCGACGAACCGGAGCACGCTACGAGCGGAGCGCAAGCCTAGATAGTCCTGAACGAGTCGAACATCATGTCCCTCCCCGACGAGCTTCGAGCCGGTCGATCGGCGGAGAAGGTGTGGGAACAGCGGGCGCGCGAGCCCGGCGGCCTCGCCGGCTCGACGCACCAAGTAGTAGACCGCGTTGCGGCTGAGCGTCGCCCGGCGCTCGTTGAGGAAGAGCGCCGGGAGATTCAGTGTGCCCTGGTCCTCACGCTCGGCGAGGTAGGCCGAAAGCGCCTGCGCCTCGTCCTCGGGCACCGGGTGCGCGCCCGAGCGGCCTCGGTTGAGTCGCTCCACCCACAGTCTCCGACCCTCGAGGTCGAGGTCAGGAAGAGTGAGCCGGCAGAGCTCGCTCACCCGCAGACCGTGATGGTAGAGGGTCAGGAGCATCGCGTGGTCGCGAACCCCGTGGCGCCCTTCACCCGCGGCGCGCAACACCGCGGCAATTTCTTGCGGTGTCAGGGCGTCAGAATGTGTGGTCTTCATGACGGTGTCTTGTTGAAGAGCGGGTGTGGACAACTCCCCTCCAAGACTCTTAGCATATGGGGACTTTTGTTCAGAGTTCAAGATCAGAGCGAGGGATGGGGTTCAGCGAAGACACGAAAGCAGAGCAGGGAGGCTCCGTCGCGGCGAATCGCTACCTGCGGCGGGCCGTGGACAAGTGTCTCGGTGACGGCATCGACCGCGAGCAGGTCGCGGAGGCTCTGGTTCGCATGGCCGAGACCGTCCACTCGGAGATCGCCGAGGAGCGCGCCGAGTACCGCGTCGCACCGGACTTGCCGGACAGCTTCGACCAGGTGCCGGTCGGCAACGAGTGTGGGTGCGGCGGTTGGGTCTACTCGGCCGAGCACCACTTCTGTAGCCGGTGCGGCGCTGCGCTGACGCCGAGCCTCGTCCCGAAAGCGATCCCCGGTCGCCTCCAGTTCGAACGGCGGATCGGCAAAGGCGGATCCGGCGTCGTCTACGAGGCGCTCGATCTCTCGCTCGGCCGCCGCGTTGCCGTCAAGACGCTGCCGACCGTCTGCTCGCCGAACGACATCGCCCGCCTGCGGCGCGAAGCGCAAACCCTCGCAGCCGTCTCGCACCGGAACCTCGCCACGGTCTTCGGCTTCAAGGTCTATCGCGGCACGCCGATGATCATCATGGAGTTCGTCGACGGGGGCACGTTAGCCGAGCGCATCCCGATGCCGCTCGACGAGGCGATCGAGGTGATGCTCCAGGTCACCGAGGTCGTCGGCTGCCTCCACAAAGCGGGTGTCGTACACCGCGACATCAAGCCGCGCAACATCGCTTTCACCGGCGGCGGTGAGCTCAAGCTCCTCGATTTTGGGCTCGCGAGGCTGGAACGAGAAGCAACCTTGTCCGGAGTCGCCGGACACGTTGTCGTGGGAACTCCTGCCTACCTCTCGCCTGAGGCGCACGCTCATCACCGGGCCAACCCGTCGTTCGATCTGTGGGCGCTCAGCGTGACCTTCTACGAGATTCTCTGCGGGCACCGCCCCGCCGAAGCGGGCTCTCCAGAGGAGCTGGTCGAGGCGATCAAGGGGCATCGGCTCACGCCGATCGGAGACCGCCTTCCTCAGCGCCCGCCGATCCTGGATCAGTTCTTCGAAGGCGCGTTCGCGGTGGAGCTCTCCTCGCGACCGCGAACCGCGATCCAGTTCGCGCGGCGCCTGTCGGACCTGCGGCAGGAGGCCGAGCGCGACGGCGGGTGCATGGCCTCCGCCAACCTGCCAGAATGACGCGGGCGAGAGCCCATGCCTGAACAACCCGAGCTGCCAGGAGACGGGCCGATCCCATGCCCGACCACAACTACTTCTCGAACCTCATCTGGCAGATAGCCGACCTCCTCCGCGGCCCCTATCGCCCGCCACAGTACGAGCGGGTCATGCTGCCCCTGACCGTCCTTCGGCGCTTCGACTGTGTCCTGGCGCCGACCAAGCCCGCCGTGGTCAAGCGGTATGAGCAGGTACGGGATCGTTACAAGGGCGAGGCCCTGGACCGAGTGCTCGACAAGGTCGCGGGCCAGCGCTTCCACAACCACTCGCCCCTCGACTTCGCGAGGCTCAAGGGTGATCCGGACCACGTCGAGAAGCACCTGCTGAGCTACATCCAGGGGTTCTCGGCCAACGTGCGCCGCATCTTCGACTATTTCGAGCTCGAGACCGAGATCGAGAAGATGCGCGAGGCGAACATCCTCTTCCTCGTCGTGTCGAAGATCGCGGAGGTCGACCTGCACCCGAGCTCGGTCCCGAACGAGCAGATGGGGTTGATCTTCGAGAACCTCATCCGGCGCTTCAACGAGCTCGCGAACGAGACCGCCGGCGACCACTTCACGCCCCGCGAAGTGATCCGCCTGATGGTGAGCATCCTCTTCATCCACGACGACAAGCTCCTGGCAACGCCGGGCACGGTACGGAAGCTTCTCGACCCGGCCTGCGGCACGGGAGGCATGCTCGCCGAGGCGCAAAACTACCTTCGCGAACACCACGCCGCCGCTCGGCTCTACGTCTACGGGCAGGATTACAACAAGCGCGCTTTCGCCACGGCCGCAGCCGACATGCTGATGAAGCAGGTCGACCACAATGGTGGAGGCGAGAACGTCAAGTACGGAGACAGCTTCACCGACGACCAGTTCGCCGGCCAGCGCTACGACTACTTCCTGACGAACCCACCGTTTGGCGTCGACTGGAAGAAGCAGCAAAAGGAGATCCAGCGCGAGCACGACAAGAGCGGCTTCGACGGGCGGTTCGGGGCCGGGCTACCCCGGGTCAACGACGGCGCGCTCCTCTTTCTCCAGCACATGATCCACAAGTTCGAGCCGGTGCGACCGGCCGAGCAGAAGCACGGCTCGCGACTCGCCATAGTCTTCTCGGGCTCGCCGCTCTTCACGGGCGGAGCCGGCTCGGGGGAGAGCGAGATCCGCCGTTGGATCATCGAGAACGACTGGCTCGAGGCGATCATCGCGCTCCCCGAGCAGATGTTCTACAACACCGGCATCGGCACCTACGTCTGGATCGTCACCAACCGCAAAGAGAAGCGGCGCAAGGGGAAGATCCAGCTAGTCGACGCACGGGGGATCTGGAGCGCGGGCGGAAGTGCCGACAACAAGCGCAGCCTCGGAGACAAGCGCCGGCACATGACCGCCCAGCAGATCGAAGAGGTCGTGCGGCTCTACGGCCGCCTCGAGGAGTCTCCGGTCGCCAAGATCTTCCGTAACGCCGAGTTCGGCTACACGCGGATCACTGTCGACCGCCCGCTCCGCCTCCGCTTCCAGATCACTCCAGAGCGCTCCGACGCCTTCCTCTCGCACTATCCCGATCTCGCCGACGATCTCGGCGCGATCCAGGCGGTACTCGGGACGACGCCGCACCTCGACTGGAACGCCTTGTCCGCCCACATCGACAGCCTTCTCCGAAGAAGAAGGGCGAACTGGAAGGCGCCTGTCCGGAAAGCGTTCCAGACGATCTTCACTGAGTCCTCGTCGGACGCCGAGCCGGTGAAGGGCTCAGGCCCCACCGGGCTCGCTGCCGACGCTACTCTCCGAGACTTCGAGAATGTGCCACTCGAGGAGGACATCGACGCCTACTTCGTACGCGAGGTTCAGCCGCACGCGCCCGACGCGTGGATGGACCGGAGCAAGGACAAAGTCGGTTTCGAGATCAACTTCAACCGGCACTTCTACGTGTTCACCCCGCCCCGAACTCTCGCGGAGATCGATGCCGAGCTGGAGGAAGCGGAGAGCGAGGTGGTTCGCCTTCTGCGGCAGGTGACGAGATGACTGAATCGCGAGAAGCCGCCAGCGCGGCCCCGTGGTTTGGCACTCTCCCCCCAGATTGGCCC